>Ga0210406_10001456_pt1 | contig 28753 bp, 38 predicted proteins | sample IncBWC30MmetaG_FD_155454 | JGI IMG/M metagenome (GOLD analysis project Ga0210406, IMG submission 155454) | Forest soil microbial communities from Barre Woods Harvard Forest LTER site, Petersham, Massachusetts, United States - Inc-BW-C-30-M | ecosystem: Environmental > Terrestrial > Soil >... | reverse complement strand
CTGCCATTGAACTACGCCCGCTCGTCGTTTCTGATTGTACTCAGGAGATTGATTTTCCGTATAGCGGTTTGACCATTGCGAGACCTCGCGGTAGCCAGACGTCCGAGCGCATGCGGAATTCAAGGACAGCTACATTGGGGCCGCCCGGCGCGTGGCGCCGCGCAACTTGTTCGACTTCTCTGCGGGTGACGACAACCTGTTCGGCGCCGACCGCTATAGGTGGAGCTTGCGGTTCACCGTAATCAACGTGGCCAACAAAGTCGCGCTGTACAACTTTTTGTCGACGTTCAGTGGCACGCGCTACGTCACCCCGCGCGCCGAAACCGTGGAGCTCGGCTTTCACTTTTAGTGACGCACACTCAGGGCCAAGCCTCGCAGGCAATCAGATTGTGGATTCCCGTGTCGATTCGTTTCGCTGGGCCGCTAGCTCTCCCTCAGGTCGCCGCGTAGCCAAAGATGGCCTTCAGCTCAAGGAACTCGTGTAATCCTGCCTCACCCCATTCACGGCCATTGCCAGACTGCTTGTAGCCGCCAAAACAACCACTGAAATCGGATTGAGCACCGTTGACGTGAACGTTGCCCGATCGGATTCTCTTCGCAACGCTGCGTGCGCGCTCGATATTCCCGGACGTTACATACCCCGATAATCCATAGGGGCTGTCGTTCGCGATCTGAACGGCATCGTCTTCGTCTTCGTAAGAAATGATGGAAAGGACAGGCCCGAAAATCTCTTCACGTGCTATCGTCATCTCGCTGCGGACGCGCGCGAAGACTGTCGGTTTCACGAAATACCCCTTGTGGATACCCTCCGGGCGGCCGATGCCGCCAGCCACCAACTCTGCGCCCTCCTCAATACCTTTCTTGATCAGACGCTGCACCTTTTCGAACTGCGCTGCGCTCGCGAGCGGACCGAGGTTCGTGCCCTTCGTAAAGGGATCCCCGACTTTCGTAGCCGCAGCCGCCTGCTTCGCGGCCGCAACGGCCTGGGTCATCTTCGACTGCGGAACGAGCATGCGACTCGGCGCGTCGCAGGACTGACCGCTGTTGAGAAAGCATCCGCGGACACCGTCCGTAACCGCTTTCTCGAAGTCCGCGTCATCCAGGAGGATGTTCGCGGATTTACCGCCCAGTTCCTGCGTGACCCGCTTGACTGTGGAGGCTGCAGCGGAAGCCACAGCCACACCTGCTCGAGTCGACCCCGTGAAGGAAACCATAGCCACGTCGGGATGCGACGCAATCGCAGACCCCACCGTGGGCCCGTCACCGTTCACCATGTTGAACACACCTGCTGGGACGCCTGCCTCATGAAGAATCTCTGTGAAAAGGTAGGCAGAGAGCGGGGAGATTTCGCTCGGCTTGAGGACCATGGTGCAACCCGCCGCAATCGCGGGGGCCACCTTACAGACGGTCTGGTTCATAGGCCAGTTCCACGGTGTGATAAGACCGCAGACCCCAATCGGCTCCTTACGCAAGAGAGTCGAACCCTTGAGCTCTTCAAACCTGAAGGTCCGCAGGACGTTTACCATCTCCGACAAATGCCAAACTCCCACCGGGGCCTGCGCTGCGCGTGAAAGCCCAAGGGGAGCTCCCATCTCCCGGGATATGGTTTCTGCCAACTCCTCCACCCTTGATTTATAGACTTCAATGATCGTTTGTAAGAGGGCAAGGCGGCTGGCGGGGGCCGTCTCCGAATATGAGGCAAACGCTCGCTTCGCTGCGGCAACGGCTTTATCCACGTCTGTCGCACTCCCAAGCGCGATTCTCGTAATAGCCTCTTCAGTCGCGGGGTTGATCACGGGCAATTCATCGACTCCGGCTGGGTCGACCCATGCACCATCAATATAGAAGTGCCGACAATGCTTCATCTAATTTCTCCACGTGTCTGTGAAGGGGGCCGGGATATGGATCTTTCGTCGCCATGAGATCCGTCTGCCGGGCCCGCGCCTCGAAGTGCGCAAGAGTTTCCGAATTGAAGTCGCTGGAACGCTCATCTTCGAAACGTCTTTTCGCAAACAGTAAGATTTCCGCGTCGGTCGAAGGTTTCATGAGTGGGTTGAAAAAGCGGGGTGCGATTTCTTCGAAGAAAACCTGAAACTTTTTTGCGGCTCGCAAATCTGTCTGGCGGCACCCTCCGTCGTCGGAAGAAGCGGAGGGGGGATTGCCTCCGTTAGGAGGAGCCGGGAATGGCAACAGCAAAACTGATCGTGATGTAGCCGCCTCCGAAGGACATTAAGGCCTTCGAAGCGGTTTAGCGGAACCAACACGTACCCTTGGCGGTCGCAAGACTTCAAGGAAAAACGAAGATTGTTGCGACCAAGGTCTTGGGTTCGCCGCAAGGCGAGCCGTGGTTTTATCGAATTGCAGAGGGTCACTTTCCTTCGATGACGGTTCTCGAGGCCCGTGCGGCGTCAGAAGGCGGAAAGGAAACCTTGGCAAACGCAGTGAAGATTTCAACCGGGGGCGCGCCGTTTTTCCTCGTGGCAGAGGAAGAAACATTTGAGCTCACCGATGCTAGGAGCAAATAAGGGGGAGACATGCGCTTCAGGTTCTTACTGGTGACATTGCTTGCAAGCTTGGCGGTCCTGGGCAGTTCGGCACGATTTATTGTGGCGGGAGCGAGACGCGCCTCAGGGAATTTCCGAGCGGACGAAAATGCGCGTACTCCGGTGCTGGTCGAATTATTTACGTCTGAGGGTTGTTCGAGTTGCCCACCCGCCGATGCGCTTCTGCAAAGGCTTGATCAGGCTCAGCCGGCGAAGGACGCTGAACTCATCGTGCTGAGCGAGCACGTGGACTATTGGAATGACATCGGGTGGGCGGATCCGTACTCGTCACACGAATACAGCGAGCGGCAAAGCGCCTACGCCGCGCAGTTCGGCAACGGCTCCATCTATACGCCGCAAATGATTGTGGACGGGCGGTTTGAATTTGTGGGGAGCGATGAACGGAGGGCGAATGAGGCCGTACGAGAGGCTGTGAAGGAAGACAAAGCTCCGGTCGAGGTCGCGCTCAGTTCGAACGGTGACAAGAGTGTGGTCGTTCACGTCAAAGCGGGGCCGTTACCTTCAGGGGTGAGGAACGGTTCCGCTGATGTTTTCCTTGCGATCGCGGACAACAAGGACGTGTCGCAGGTAAGCCGGGGAGAAAATGCAGGACGGACACTGCAGCACGTCGGCGTTCTTCGGAAACTTACGCGCCTTGGCTCAGTTGATGGGTCGGACGTGTTTTCTCGTGACATAACTCTGAATGCTAAAGGGATAAATGATACAAATTTGCGGATCGTCGTAATGGTCCAGGAGCCTAACGTGGGACGAGTCTTGGGGGCGGCTCTGACGCGACTTCCCAATTAAGAGGAAAGGCAACTCGCCGTGAAACAAGTCAGTGTTACAACCGAAGCGGTGGTCTCATCCAAGGAGCGTGCTGTCGCTGCGAGAACTCTTGAAGCATGATAAGGACTAGCAACGGGCAATGTGGTTTACGTCTCAGAATCCCGCATTGAACGGCGGCAAGGGCTCCTTCGCATCGCTCATCTCCCGGGTGAACCGCGGCCAGTCGTATTCAGCGCGCGACTCTACAGAAAGCTTTGTGCGCGGTAGGCCTTTCGCTTCGCAGGCGGGACGTCCTCCGGCACGAAGGGATCCGCTACATCTGCGTTGTCGACATACATCCAAAGTTTCCATTCCCGTGCGGTGTTTTTTCTCCAGATATCTACATAGCGATAGCGGCGATGAATGGGCTCTCCGCCGCGCTTCGGCGTCAGTGTGAGATCGTGCCACCCATAGCCATGGGCGGCATCGGATTGCGAGCGGATTTCGATCACGATCAAGGATAATTGGGCGTTGTAGTCGGCAAAGAGTTTTTCCAGTCGACGCTTGAAGGACTCCAATCCACTCTCCCCGAATTCGCTCGGTTGACCGTCCGAGAAGTTAATGAGGTCGGGATCAGCGATCGCAATGATCGGGCACGCATCACCTTGGTTGAAAGCTTCGCGGAACTCAGACTTGGCCGCGCTGATTGCGTACAAATCATCCATCGGTCTACTCCGTTTTTGCCCGAATTCTCGGCTTACCTTTAATTCTAGCGGGAAGACCGGGTATCGCTCGGCGCGAATTCAGAAGGATGGGTTTTGGCGGGCGTGGGGCCGGTCTTGGTTGTTACGTCTTTCCTATGGGGCGGTTGGCTTTGGCGATTTTTTTTACTTCCATCGAAACTTTTCACCGCTTAGGGAACTCTCACTAGGGAAGTCTCGCGAAGCTATTGGGATAGGGTGTCTGTACGTTGGGGGTTGTCCTGCATAGTGTTTGTGGCGCTCTGGGAGCGGTAGTGAGAGCAGGTCGAAGGCTCGAATAACAGAGTCGGTAACGACGTGGAGAAGGTTTGTGCGCGCTAGGCGTGTTGCGGTCCGCTCGGTTCTTGCCTTCTTTGTTCTGGTTGTGACTGGCTGCGGTCAGAACAAGGATGCGCGTCTGACGCTGCGTCTCAGTATGATCCCGACGACGGATCCGGGGAAAATCATTCGCGAGAGTCAGCCGTTTGTTGACTACCTGGAACGAGAGACGGGAGCAAAGGTCGAGATGACTGTTCCCACAAACTACGCGGCGGTCGTAGAGGCGTTTGCGAATAATCGCGTGGACATCGCCTATTTCGGCGGGTTCACTTTTGTCCAAGCTTCTGCCCGCGCGGGAGCGATACCCCTGGTGCAGAGGGAGAGGGATCGGGCGTTTCATAGCCTGTTTATCACGCACGTGGATTCTCCCATCCATTCACTCGGCGATCTCAAAGGTCATAGTTTTGCTTTTGGCGACGTCAATTCGACATCCGGACATTTGATGCCGGCCTATTACATGCGTCAGCAGGGTGTGCCGCGTGCGGTGATCGATGGGGCGATTTACACGGGTGCTCACGATGCGACGGCGCTAGCCGTGGCCAATGAAAAGGTGGACGCCGGCGCGATCGACGAGCTGGTTTTTGCGCGGATGGTTAAGGAAGGAAAGCTGAGTGAATCTCAAGTGAGAGTGTTTTACACGACGCCTTCTTTCTTCGACTACGTTTGGGCCGGGCGTACGGGCCTCGATCACGCAACGGCAGAAGCGTTTGTAAACGCGATGCTCAAACTGGATGCGGGGAATCCTGAACAAAAGGCGGTGCTACAGCTGTTGAACGCGTCGAAATATGTTCGCGCCGAGGACGCAAATTACGAGCCGCTGCGCGAGGCAGCGAGGGACTCCGGGCTCTTGAAATGAATTTTTGCCTTCAGGGTGTGGGGAAACACTATGTAGTGGACCACGAGATCGTGGCGGCGCTGAATGGCATATCACTCTCCCTTCCCAAGGGTGAAGTACTGGCGGTCCTTGGCAGTTCGGGAGCGGGGAAAACCACACTCTTTCGATTGCTCAACGCAACCATGCGTCCCTCAAGCGGTTCTCTTCGGCTCGACGGGCGGGAACTTGGCACCATGTCTTCTGGCGAACTCCGGCGGACGCGCCGCAAGATTGGCACCATCTATCAGAAGCACAACCTAGTCCCCTCGCTGACGGCCTTAGAAAATACCCTTAGCGGTTGCCTGGGCCGGTGGTCGTTAGCGCAAACGATCCGAAGCGTCTTGCGTCCTGCCAAAGCGGATGTGCAAGAAGCGATGTATGCGTTGGAACAGGTGGAATTGGCTGACAAGCGGAACGCGCGGGCCGACGAGCTTTCGGGCGGGCAGCAGCAGCGAGTGGCCATCGCCCGAGTGCTGATGCAGAAGCCCGAAGTGATTCTTGCTGACGAGCCGGTAGCCTCGCTAGACCCTGCGTTGACAGAGGAAATCATGTCTTTGCTGCTGCGTGTCGGGTCCGAGGGGCAGCGCACGCTGGTTGTGGCCATACACAAAGTTGAGCTGGCGTTGAAGTTCTTTCCAAGAGTGGTCGGCCTCCAAAGAGGAAGTCTTTATTTCGACTGTTCAGCGACAAGGGTCGACAGCCAACTCTTGGATGGGCTGTACGCGGGTGTGCGGAAAAAAGTAGAACGGATTCAGGATAACGATGAATTCCAAGATCGGTTCGGTTGCGCTCGATAACGGCGTCGAAGAGGCATGGCTTGGGACCGCGCAGCGCGCGGCGGGTATTCTGATCGCGTTCGTTGTGCTGGTCGTGTGTTGGCGCGTGGACGGCATCCAGCTTGGATCCATGCTTCACTCCGGTAGCCTGCACGCACTCTTAGCGTTGCTTCGCGGACTTTTTCCTCCGGACCTTTCGGGGGATTTCTTGCGGATCGCTTTTCGCGCGCTGATCTCCACCCTGGCAACCGCAATTGCGGGAACAGCACTTTCCGTCGTGATTGCGATCCCGCTTGGAGCGCTGGCAACGCCGATCCTGTGGCGGCGCGGGATTCTGGTGGCGGCGAAGGGAGGGAGCCCGGTCGTCCGTTTGCAAGCCGCAGCCAGCTACGCAATTTCTATTGTCTTGGGGTTTCTGCGGGCAGTTCCAGACTTGGCATGGGGACTCTTGTTTGTGACTGCTGTGGGACTGGGCTCGCTTGCGGGCGCCTTGGCGCTCGCGGTTGGGTACGCGGGCGTGTTGGGACGCGTTTATGCGGATGTGTTCACGAATGTCGACACACAACCGCTCGAAGCTCTTCAGGCGACAGGTGCCTCACGCCTGCAGATTTTTCTACGCGGCATCTGGCCTCAGGCCCTTCCAAACGTTGTGGCGTATACATTGTATTCCTTTGAGTGTTGCATCCGGGCGGCTTCGGTCCTGGGCTTTGTCGGCGCGGGAGGAATCGGATATGAGGTCAGTCTCTCGATGCGCCTGTTTGAATACAGACAGGTCATGACGCTTATCCTTGCGTTCGTCTTGCTCCTGGCTCTGACGGACGCGATCAGCAAACGGTTGCGGTGGCGGCTGCGATTTAAGGAAGTGAGAACGGGAAAACACCGCTTGGGCTACGCGATGATTTTGGCTGCGGTGATCGCCAGTTTCTATCTAACGGGATTCACGCCAGAGCACTTTAGCGAAGCCAATCTCTTTACCAGCATGGTGCGGTTCTGCCGGAGTCTCTTTCCGCTGGATTTCGCGAGAGAGTTTGTGTTGAGTCTGGGTCCGCTGCTCATGCAGACGCTGGCGATTTCGGTGCTGGGAACTTTCCTGGGTTTCGCCATCGGGGGGATCCTCGCAATTCCCGCGACATCGACTTTCGTTTTCGCCAACCCGGAGGAGCCGGGAGCATGGTCCCTGCCGAGGTATGGCTTCCGTTGGATGGTCTACTTGACCGCACGGCTCCTGCTGAATGTATTGCGAGCGATTCCGGACCTGGTGTGGGTGCTCGTTTGCATCTTGCTCGTAGGAGTTGGGCCATTTGCGGGGACTCTAGCCATCGGTCTGCACACCGCGGGAGTGCTGGGTAAGCTCTACGCGGAAACGATGGAAGAAGTCCCAATGGCACCGGTCGAGGCGCTGCGCTCGCTGGGTGCTGGGCGAATCCAGGTTCTTGGTTGGGCGGTGTGGCCGCAAGCCAAACGCTTGCTTGGGAGTTACACCGTGTTGCGTTGGGAAGCTAATCTGCGCGTGTCTGCCATCTTGGGTCTGGTGGGCGGCGGGGGGTTGGGACAGGCCATCTACAACAACGCGCAGCTTGGTTTTTATCCGCGCTTAGCGACCCTGCTCTTGCTCGTGTATCTCCTCGTGGTCGTTTCCGATCGGATCGGGGAAATTGTGGTCCGCGAGCGCCCCGGGATTTAGATGGACATGGCGAACACCATTCCGTTTGCGGATGCGGACCGGTACGTGTCCTACCTGAAGACGCCTCTCGGAAGGCTTCGCTCGGACCTCGCGTGGGAGCAGTTGCGCCGGTTTTTACCCGCGGTAGCGACTCGCAGGCGAGCACTTGACTTGGGTGGAGGCACAGGGTGGATGAGCTTGCGATTGGCGGAACTGCAATTCGATGTGGTGCTGGTTGATGGTTCCGAGGAGATGTTGCGTGCGGCTTCTGCCGAGGCGGAAGCTCGGGGAATGCTCGGGCGAATCTCCTTGCGATGCGCGGAGGTGAAGGAGCAGCTGAAAGAGTTCGAGCCGGAATTCTTCGATGTAGTTGTGTGTCACAACCTGCTCGAATTCGTTGCGCGACCTGAGGAAGTGATTGCCGGAGTGGCGGATGTTATGCGGAACGGCGGTTTGAGTTCGTTTCTCGTACGGAATCGTGGCGGAGAGGTCGTAAAGGCTGCCGTCAAGTCGCGGGACGTGGAACTCGCCAGAGCGGCCCTTTCCGCCGAGACGGTCGCGGATTCTCTCTACGGTGCTCGGGTAGCTTTGTTTGATGGCAATCAGATCGCGGACATGCTCAGGGCGGCGGGATTGCAGGTGATCGCTGAATTTGGAGTGCGTGTACTTTCCGACTACCGGGACGAGAAGGAACTTTCGACAGAAGAGGCTTACGGCCGGGCATTCAAGCTGGAATTAATTCTGGGGACTCGCACAGAGTTTGCTCGCATTGCGCGCTATTCACAGTTTATCGCGGGTAAGTCCAGCACTCCTGAAAGACGAGAGGAGATGCAATGACGAGATTGCCGAAGCAGGCCAGGGTTAAGGGACGCTTCGTCCGGCCCGCTGCTTCCCGGGATTTTGCGCTGGGGCTGGGGCTGACCAATGAGTGCAACCTGGCCTGCTCGTTCTGCTACCGAGATCCGGCTCGCGTTGACCGCCTGAGCTTGGAGGAAGTGCGGTCCGTAATGGAACGGCTTCCGGTGCGTTCTGTAAATCTTGGGACGGGAGAGAACGGGATGCATCCGGAGTTTAGGAAGATCCTTGCGTATCTCCGGGAGCTGCCGGTCAAGCTGACCATCACTTCCAACGGACACAGTGCGGCGGTACTCAGCGATGAGGAGCTCAAGGCTTTTCACGATGTCGAGTTCTCGCTGGACTATGCCACCGAGCAAGCGCAGGACGCGCAGCGTGGTGCGGGAAACTGGGCGCTGATTCACGCACAAGCGGCGCGCTGCGTCGGGTTGGGGATTCCCGTGACATTCATTAGCGTGATGATGAAGGCAAACTATCTTGGCTTGGCGCAGGTCGCTCGCGTGGCAAAGCGTTACGAGGCGCCGTTGCGAGTCAATGTGTATCAGTCTGTCCGTTCCGATATCTACGCGTTGACTTACGAAGAGTATTGGCGAGGATTTCGAACGCTTTTTGCGCAGACTGATGTGATCGCAATTGCGGAACCGCTGGTTCGGGCAATGGCGGGGTTACCGCCCAGAGTCGGCGGATGCGGCGTCAGCACCGTACGCGTCACGCCGCGGGCCACGACGCAGCCTTGTGTGTACTGGCCGGGCGCCGGAGAACCACTCTCGCTTCTGCTTTCGCTCGGTTCGGATGTGGTAGAGAGCTCACCGTTCGTGGAGGCGCGTAGCGTCCCGCATGCGTGCGCCTCCTGTGCGTACCGGGAAGCTTGCTACGGCGGGTGCGCGGGACGGCGCCGGATCCAGAACGCTCTGCACCAACCCGATTTCTATTGTCCGATCGTTCGCGGAGAGGAGCAGAGGCTGGAAATTCGAATGGCTGCGGCAAGAGAGCTTCCGAAAAGCGAAAGCGCGTGCACGACGATTGTGATTGGGCGGGAATCGGACCAGGAGGAAGGGCCTCACCGGAGCGCAACTTCGATGTCGATTGTGAATCAGATTGCGGGAGGAATGTAATGGCTACTGTTCGTGAAGCAAGTGAGAACGGAAGGGCGGGCGCGGATCAGCCGCTTGCCCGGGTGGGGCTTGCTCTGGTCCGGGTCACCATCGGGGCAATGTTCGTTTGGGTGTTTTTCGAAAACCTCGGCAAGGACTTGTACCACGCATCAAATTACGCTGGTCTGATCAAGGACTACATCGAGAACGGGAGTGCGCCTGAGGTTTGGAAACATGTAATGACTTTCATGGCGAATCACGCAGCGATCGCGGCGCCACTGCAAGGAATGACGGAGGTCTCTCTGGGTGTCTTGCTGTTGCTCGGACTGTTGACGCGTCCAGCGGCGCTCGTTGCGTTCGCGTTTCTTGGGAGCTTATGGATATCGGAGTGGGGCACGGCCTGGATTTGGGAGTTATTGGTTCCCGTCTTGGCTTCTCTTTCGCTGGTGATTGGCGCGGCGGGCCGCACTTGGGGCATGGACTCGATTCTGGCGCGTCGTCGCCCGAATCCGCTTCTGTGGTAACGGGGAGGAAGATCGGGTGCGCGTTTCAGTCGTCATTCCTACTCGCAATGAAGCTGGGGCAATTGCTCGAGTGCTTGCGGACATTCCGGCGGGAATCGTGCAAGAAGTTATCGTCGTTGATAGCAACTCATCGGATGACACGCCTGGGATCGCGGCGCGCATGGGCGCTCGTGTGGTTTCCGAGAGCCGTCGCGGTTACGGCCGGGCCTGTCTTACGGGACTCGCCAATGCCAGCGCGCCGGATGTCGTCGTTTTTCTCGATGGCGATTACAGTGATCGTCCCGCTGAACTTCCGCTCTTACTGGCACCGATCGCGGAGGGCCGGGCCGACGTCATCATCGGCTCCCGTCTCGCGGGCCGGCGTTCTGCAGGAGCGCTGCCCTGGCACGCGCGATTTGGGAATTGGCTGGGCGCGACGCTCATCACAATTCTGTACGGAGTCAAAATCACGGACTTAGGTCCTTTCCGGGCGGTTCGCAGGGAAGTGCTTGACGCCGTCGCACTCGAGGAGACTACCTACGGTTGGGCGGTGGAGCTGATCTTGAAAGGTGCCATCAGTGGTTTCCGGATCGCCGAGGTTCCCGTAAGTTACCATCCGCGAATCGGAAAATCGAAAATCAGCGGGACGGTAAAAGGCAGTATCGGCGCGGGATGGTTCATTCTAAGCAGGATTGCACTGTTCTATTTTCGGCGACGGCAGAGCCGCTCGCCGCAGTCGGCGTGAAGCCGGAAGAAACCTGAAGGAATGGTGACTAGTGCCCATGGGGTCTCGGAATCGTATCGCGGTGATCATGGCCAAGGCGCCGCGAGCGGGATCAGTGAAGACAAGGTTAGCTGAAAAGCTGTCCCTGGAGGCGGTGACCGAGCTATATCGATGTTTTCTGAAGGACACAGTCGCGCTGGCGCAGACGCTTGTGGACGCCAACGTGTTGCTGATGTGCCCGGAATCGGATGTGGAGGAACTATCGCTGGCCGTTGATAGAGCGGCGCCGGTCGTGGCGCAAACCGGCACGGGGCTAGCGGCTGCGCTTACGACCGTCTTTGCCGTTTACGCGAGTTCCGGCGAGAATCGGGTGATTGCGTTTAACAGTGACAGTCCTCACCTTCCGACAGCCGTGTTGGAGAACGCATTCAGGATTTTAGAGACGCGGGACTTGGTTGTGGGGCCCACATACGACGGAGGCTACTATCTTGTCGGGGCAAAGGCGTCTCATGCAGGACTATTCACAAGCGATCGAATGGGAACAGGAAGCGCGCTTGAGGTGTTGTTAAGTCGCGCAGAAGGCCTTTCGCTTTCGGTTGGTGTCACGGATCAATTCTATGACGTCGACGTTGCCCAGGACCTAGGCCGGTTGGCGCGAGAATTACAGGGGACGCCGCGGAGGGCTCCGCGAACAGCGAAGTGGTTGTTGGATTGGGGGACCCTGGGCGGCGAATGAGGAATTCGATGGGAAAGACGGTTTTTTTGGCGCGCGGATAAGATGCGACTCTTCGAGAGACGTTCGCGGGATGGTGTGGTTACGGCCGTTCTCGCCTTGCTGTCCGCGGGACTGATAGAAATCTTTCGCGTCGTCGCGCGCCTTGAAGATTTGCGAGCGGCGATGCCGGAGTTCATCGGGCTCCTGTTGCTGGCCGGGATTTTCTACGTTATCGGAGTCTTTCTTGTCGAAAGGTTTCGTCTCGGTGTAGCTGCTCTTGTGGCGATCCTGTTGAGCAGCGTCGCTTTTCGTGTAGTTCTGCTACCGGCGAAGACCACGCCTTCCGATGATGTCTATCGGTATCAGTGGGACGGGCGGGTCCAGCGGGCGGGGCTAAACCCTTACGTTGTCTCTCCCGAGGATCCGGAACTGGAGTGGCTGCAGAATCCTAGACACCCGGAGCCGCCTGGCGAAGAGACGCCGACGATTTATCCGCCTCTTGCGGAACAGATCTACAAACACATTGAAACTGTTTCTGGTTACAAGCGGGTGTCGACGCTGCTTGACGTTGGAAGCGTCGGCATGCTGCTTCTATTGCTTGGCGCACTGAAGCAGCCGCTGCACCGGGTGCTGTCCTACGCGTGGAATCCCGCAGTACTTGTGGCCTTTGCGATGTCCGGGCATTTCGATTCGCTCGCAATCCTCACGTTGTTGGTTGGGCTCTTTTTCTTGCTAAAAAATCGCACCGCGTCTTCGGTAGTGGCCCTTGCCCTTTCGTTCCTTTCAAAGTTCTTTCCTATATTGCTGCTGGCGGCTTTCCTGAAACGGGTACGGCTCGCGTACGCTGGGCTCTTCGCGCTCGTGGTAGTGGCATTCTATGTGCCGTTTGTTGGTGCGGGCGGGCACTTGCTTGATGGCGCGAGAAACTACGCGCGGGATTGGCTGAATAACGCGAGTTTCTTCCACGTTTTGTTTTATCTCACGAAGTCGAAGACCGGGGCGGAACTCTGCGCCGCTTTCATTGCGTTGGGGGTGGTTATTTATTTGACGAAGAAGCAGGCCCCGCCGCTTTGGTGTGGTTTGATTCTTACTGGCGGGGTTCTGCTTGTGTCGCCAACCGCTTACCCCTGGTATTTCACATGGTCGATCGGATTCTTGTGTTTTTATCCGAGTCGGGCGTGGCTTTTGATGAGCGTTACTTGCATCCTGGGCTATGCGCCAGCGATCAGCGAGGCTGCGGGGGAACCGCTGCGGAATTCGTTGCTAATGCTAGCACTCGAGTATGGACCGGTGTATCTGTGGCTCTGCTACCACAGCTGGGCTGCGGTCCGTAAGCTCCTGGTTGCATTGGGGAAGGCGGAAGTGTTCGCAAGCGAGGGGTAGCCGGCTGTCTTCGAAGGCCATCGAGCCGAACAGAGTCAGATTATTTCGATGGCGGTTGGTTGTTTGGTAAGGACTTCGCCAATGACGCGCGCCTGAACGTCGCGCCGTCGCAGAACATCTAAAGCGCTGCTAGCGGACTCGGGGGCGAGCGAGACTAACAAGCCACCTGAGGTCTGAGGATCGAATAACAGGGCTTGAAACTCTTCAGAAACGGATGAGGCGAAGCGGGCGCTATCCTTCAGAAAATTCCTATTGTTCTTAAGGCCACCTGAGAAAGACCTGAGTGCTGCGGCTTCGAGTGCTCCTCGGAGGTACTCGATCTGGCGGTGGTCGATGCGCAGCGAAACGCCACTGCCGCTCGCCATTTCGCGGGCATGTCCAATCAGGCCGAATCCGGTTACATCGGTGGCGGCGTGAACTGCAGGACCCTTGGTGTGCCGTGAGTCGAGTTCGAGAAGGGCTTCCGAAGCTTTCCGGTTCAACTGAGCCATGGTGTTTGTCGCTGCTTCTACCCACGATTGTTGGGCGTTTCCGTTCTTCAAAGCGGTGGAGATGACTCCAGATCCAAGCGGTTTGGTGAGCAGCAAGGTGTCGCCGGGCTGGGCTCCGACGTTTTTCCAAATCCTTGCTGGATGAATCAGGCCCGTGACCGAGTAGCCGAATTTTATTTGATCGTCCGCGACGGAGTGGCCGCCCACAACGGCGCAAGACGCTTCCGCCATGACTGACATTCCACCACGCAAGATCTCCTCGAGGACCTGCAAGTCTCCAGAAGCGGGATATTCGAGAATGCTGAGGGCCGAAATGGGGCGTCCTCCCATGGCATAGACGTCGCTCAAGGAATTGGCTGCGGCGATTCGCCCGTAAGTGAAGGGATCGTCGGCAACTGGTGTCAAAATATCCACGGTTTGGACGAGCGCGGTTTCGGCGTTCAAACGGTACACGGCGGCATCGTCGCTTGTTTCAAACCCAACGAGCACGTTGGGATCGGTCGGGCGCGGCAGCCGGCTAAGTATGGAGTCCAATAGACCTGGACTCAGCTTTGCCGCTCAGCCGGCAGCCTTCGCCAATTTTGTGAGCGAAACTTGCTCTTTCATTTAGGGCTCCTATGGCAAAAGCCTGAGAAACACGGAAGGGAGACAAATCGCGTTTGTTACTCGCACTCGGTTCCGCTGGTCAGGGATAGTTCCGCCAACGGTAAGTATGATTCGCGAACAGGCAAACAGTTGCACGCCTTTGGTCGCCGGACGGCGACATCATCTTTCATGTCGCGCGCCGACGTTTCGCAGTCCCTTGCGCAAAAAGAAAGCGTCCACCGATAATTCGTTTTGCCGTAAGTGCGAAAGCAGCAGGTAATAGGTGATGGAGTAGATCATCTGCACTCCAAGGGTGGCCCAATCGCTCCGAAGGGCAGTTCCAAGAATAAGTAGGACCATGAGGAGGCTGCCGGCGATTAGGGACCATTTCGTGAGCAGTCCCAAAGCCATGAGGGCTCCCAAGGCGGCCTCCACGAAGGGAAGAACGATAAGGAAGGCAAAGACCGACCAGATTGGAAGAAACGTCGGAAGAAAACTCTGCGTTGTTTTTGAGGCAAAGTCGTGCGCTCCTGAACCGGAGATTCGCACAACTCCATGGATGAAAATATTTACTCCGAGCGCGAGGCGGAAAATGGCGTATGCGGTCCAGCGGTCTTTCATCTCGGTTAATCCCAATGAAGTCGAAGCGACTCAAAATGAGAGACGCTTGGTTTGGAAAAGTTTCCTGCCTGTTAGAAGAAAGTTCGTTTCGGAACAGTGGCAGAACCTGCCTCCTGGACGATGGAGCATGTCTTCCGGTGGTTGTGGTCGAACTAGCTGGCGGGGTACGGATACGGTTGACTCACGATTTCGCCACCGACCCTGGCTTCGAAGGGCGTGCTTCCTGGAGGAGTTCTCGCAACCGTTTGCGAGCCTTATGCATTGGGACTTCGAGTTTCCCTTGGAGTGTCGAAGAATTTCAGCTATCTCGCTGTGCTTGTAACCCTGCACATCGTGAAGAATGAAGATCTGCTTGTAGCCTTCGGGCAACTGGTCGAGCACTGCTTGAATCGTGATGCGGTCGACCAAACTAGTTAGCCGCAAGTCGGGTGTGCCGATTTGACAGGAAGGTGTGGTGTGGTGTCCTGGTCATTGCTCGGCATGGTATCGTCGAGCGGGGCAAAGCCGGTGTTTTCCGGCGCAGCCGCATCAAGATCATGTTGACGGTCAAGCGATAGAACTGTCGGCCACGGAGAATGTCTTGAAGCCAGCAAGCTCGGCCCGTATCGAATAGTGGCCTGGCAATACAAACGGAACGTCGTAATCCCCTGACGAAGTCGTTTGCGCGGCGTATTTCCCATGCGTTGCGAGGTTCTCTACGGTTACCTTGGCGTCGGGTAGCACCCCTCCGCTGGAGTCCGTCACATTACCGACGACATCGGCTGTCGTTGTCTGAGCTTTGCTTTGTGGCGAAACCAGTATGCCAAAGAGCAAAAGCAAGCTGAGAGTGGCGGCGGATCGAGATGCGGAAATAAGCCTCCTTCCTGTGGAAACTAGATTCGTGCTGCGTGTGTTCATAGATTATCTCCGGGCCTAATTGTTTTGATTTATGTGCAAAGCGTCGCCGTCCAGCCCAGAGCACACCCCCCGTGCTTGCGTTGGGAAACTGGGCTGAAGGTGCGATGGTGGACAGATTTACAAGCTAGGCATGCTGCGGGCGAGACGGTTTGATCGAATAAGGTTGCTCGACAGGTATCACGATGTTCGTGACTGGACTCTTTGAGGAATTCTGAAACCTTAGAGCGACAGACCCATCTTACTGGCTGTACAGGTTTGGGGATGAGTGTGGGAACGAATGTTCGCTCTACTCCTTTGCGTTGTCGTTTTTGTTTATTTCTACTCGGAGAACTGCAAACCGTAGGGGCACGCCTCGAAAGGGCGGGACCCGGGCCCGATTCTGGACCTAAACGCACTACCGGTCGCTGTTGGTCGTTCAAAGCACGGAAGCATCTCTCTTCAGCGGGAATCTAGTCACTGCCTTGCCGAAACTCCTTGGACCCTGCGGCCTACGCCTGTCTTCATGCCACTTTTTTCTAGCTCAGACATCGGTCCCGACGGAGCCGGAGCTAGCCTCTATTGCTGGCCGTTTATCGGAGTAGCCCTGCCGGTCAGGGAGGAAAGCGGGCGTAGCGCCCATATGACGGTCAGCAAAGCGAGGCAAGAAGATCAGGGCGAGAAAGGGGTGGCGCCTGGCGAGTCTCAGCTCATTGAGCGAACTCTCTCCGGGGAAACGGAGGCATTCTACGAATTGATCCGGCCCCATGAGCGAAGCGTGTATATGGCCGCATTTTCGGTCCTGCGAAACAGTGCGGAGGCCGAAGACGTCGCACAGGAGTCGATTCTGAAGTCGTTTCGGCACTTGTCGAAGTTTCGAGGCGAAGCGAAGTTCAGCACTTGGCTTTTGCGCATCACGGTGAACGAAGCTCGGATGCGCCTTCGGAAGCAGCACAGGGAGCTTTACGATTCCGTGGGCTTGCGGGAAGAGGACGACGCCGAGTATGAGCCGATTGAGTTCGGGGACTGGCGGGAGATTCCTTCGGAAGCGCTGGAACGAAAGGAGATTCGAGAAATCCTTCAAAAGGCGTTGGCTTCCCTTCCCGAGATCTATCGCGAGGTTATTGTATTGCGTGATGTGCGCCAGTTGAGTGTGGCGGAGGCAGCCGAAGTCATCGGCGTCGGCGAAGGAACGGTGAAGACGCGGCTTGTGCGCGCTCGGCTTCAGCTGCGCGACTTGGTTGCTCCCTGCACAACGGTTCGCGGCCTGTTTACGGGCCATTTGTTTCGAAGAGGCAGAAAACCATGGTTCTGAGTTGCAAGGAAATCCGGAGACAGCTATCGAATTACATCGATAACGACATCTCATCGGAGATGCGCGAAGTGCTTGAAGCGCATCTTTCTCAGTGCCGCCATTGTGCCGCCATCGTTGACGGAACACGGAATATTCTCGTTCTGATCGCGGATGATCGCATGTTTCCGCTGCCGATAGGATTCAGCGAGCGGCTGCTCCTGCGGTTACGACGGGAGCTGAAAGCGCAGTGAAGCGTGTGTGGGGAGTGTGCGGGAGAAGGCTGAACCGTGGAGCCTATGGTGCAGAAAAAGTTCTGCAGCGACGAAGAGCAGGGCAATTACGGAGAGCGCGGCGATTAGTGCCATTCTCCGTCTCTCGGGGGCTTGGAGAGGGCGAATACGCCACTGGGCCGCTTGGGCGCGTCGCAGACGCCAGCTGTTGAATAGCATCCAGAGATTGAAGAGCGCAATGACCGTGGCGAGAGCGAGCAGCGGGAGACGAATCGCAGGCAGATGAAAAATGCGAGCCCCCTCGACTAGTACGATTCCAGACGAGCCGACCAGGACAGCCACTCCGTTGGCGCTAACCACAAAGACGCAGACAGCTTCGATCGTTGCCAGCAAAAGAGATGCTCCGCTCGAAAGGAGTGCGGTTCGGTCGTTAGGTTTTTCGGGAGTTCGCATTCGCGGCCGATGGTCATTAGCTTTGGGCAATGTGTGTAGACATAGCTCACCCTTAACCGGATTCCCGAGATGGCGGAAAGTTACAGAGATCCGGCGCGTGATTGGGCACGCTGAAAAAAGGGGGAGCGGGCTAGACTAAAGAGGACATTAGGAAGTGGGGGAAGAAAAAAAGTGTCATGGAAAGGCCGGCCGCCGCAAGAAGCTCTGTAACCTTTTGGCTGGTCGCGAATCAATCTTTTGGGTTTTAGAGGGGAGACTATCGTCGCGCTAGTGTCATGTTGATTCACACAGAAACTGACCTGAAGTTCGCCGATGTCACGCCGCAGCCCGTCTACGTGAATCGGAGGAAATTTCTCTACGGAGCGGGAATCGCAGGAGCGGTTGCATTGTTGGGCGATCGCATCTGGCGCATGGCTTCGTCGGGAGAGACGATCTCTGCCGGTTCATCGTTTACGAATTTGATTAAGGGTCCTTTCAGCACCAAGGAGAAGCCGAGCGGTTTCGAGGACGTCGGCCACTACAACAATTTTTATGAATTCGGTACGGACAAGAGCGATCCGGCAAAAAACGCACAGAAGTTCAAGACATCGCCGTGGGTAGTTTCCGTTGAAGGTGAAGTGAAGAAGCCACGGCAATATTCGCTCGACGAGCTTCAGAAGCTGGCGCCGCTCGAAGAGCGAATCTACCGGCATCGCTGCGTCGAACGGTGGTCGATTGTTGTGCCTTGGATAGGGTATTCGCTAAGCACGCTCATCAAGCGTTTTGAGCTGACGCCGAAGGCAAAGTACGTTGCATTTCAATCTTACTTCGACCTTGGGCAGATGCCTGAAGCAAAGTACGCGGGTATCGATTTTCCGTACGTAGAGGGACTGCGGCTTGATGAAGCGATGAATCCGCTGACGCTTCTGTGTTTCGGGATGTATGGCAACCCGTTGCCACCACAGGACGGCGCCCCCGTGCGCATGATCATCCCTTGGAAATATGGCTACAAGAGCATCAAGTCGATCGTCAAAATTCGCTTCCAAGAAACAGAGCCACCGACGACATGGAATCGCTACTCACCCGAGGAGTACGGTTTCTATTCGAATGTGAATCCGAACGTGGACCATCCACGTTGGAGCCAGGCGCGCGAACGGAGATTGGGGGAGATTTTCACGAGACCGACTCTCATTTTCAACGGCTACGCGGATCAAGTAGCGAGTTTGTATAACGGAATGGACCTCAAGAAGTTCCGCTGAGCGGAATACTTAAATCGTTGAGGTAACTTCTTCGCGTGAGCGAATTTCTCTCCAGCAAATAGGCGAAGCGAGCCGTTTTTTCCCTTTGCCTCGTTCCATTTCTGCTGCTCGTTTTAGAGTCGCTTACCGGCAATCTAGGCATCAATCCGGTGGAGACGCTGCAACACACGACCGTCGACTGGGCGTTGCGGTTTCTGAGGAGGATTGACGATTCATGGAAGCGGAACTCGAAACGGGCAGCCGGTGAGGCTCCGTTGGCTGGAGCGTGAAACTCTATTCCTGTCGCATTTCCGAGGCGATTGACGTTCCAAACCGGCTATTTGATCTGCCTGTGTGCAAAGGTAAAGACGTCCGGGCGCGCGTAGTGACCTGAGACGTCAAGACTCATACACTCGCGATCAATCATGGAGAGGTCGAGATCAGCGACGATGAGTTGCTCACGGTCGTAGACGGGTTCCACTATGTAACTTGCATTGGGCGCGATAATCGAGCTTCCGCCTCGCTCCACCCAAGGTTCTGTTCCCTGATGTTGGAGCGCACTCGGGATATCTTGTCCTGGCATCATCAAGCCGACGGCGAGCACAAAGCATCGCCCTTCGAAAGCGTAGTGCCTGCTCGCGAGTTGTGCTATGTCGTTGACGGTGGGCCATACGGCTACGTGAAGGTGTTCGCCCGCTTGATGCATTGCCATTCGCGCAAGAGGCATCCAGTGTTCCCAACAGATCAGACCGCCGACACGAACTTGCCCGATCTCAACGGAGGTAAGGCCGCTGCCGTCGCCAGGGCCCCAAACGAGACGCTCGGTGAATGTGGGGACGAGCTTTGGATGATGATTTGCCAACCGGCCATCCGGTGAAAATGTCAGAAGGCTGTTATAAATGGTCTTTTGCGCAGGACCTCTTTCAACTCGCTCGTTAACTCCGATAATGATTCCAACCTGGAAGTCGCGCGCAGCGTCCGTCAACTGAGAAACTTCGGGCCCTTCGAGGGAGATGCTGTTTTCTCTCAGTTGGGCGAACACCTCTTTTGTAGGTTCATGATCCCAGAGAGCGACATTCGGGCATACATCGAGCCATGCGGGATATCCGGAAAACCAGGTCTCTCCGAAAGCCACGAGTGAGGCGCCTTGACTCGCGGCATCCTTGATGAGATCGAGGGCTTTAGCGAGACTGGCAGCCTTGTTGTAGTAGACGGGAGCAGCCTGTGCGATCGCTACGCGGATAGTTCGGGTTGCGGAACTCTTCATTGGTATTCACCGTATGAAAAAGAGTTTGCGAGGAAAGCTGACCACTGACAGCCGGCTCTTCGGTCTATCGCCTTGGCGAAGCGCGCTTCTGCAGACCCCCCGGCGTCGAATTCCTTCCACAAAGTGATTAGGTATTCGGCAGTCGCACGGGGTGCGAGGCTGCAGATTCTCACCGCTCTCAGCTCGGCGGCCTTTCGCTCTTCCCAGTCGTTCTCGGCGAAGACAAACTTGTCTCCAGCGTCGATTTCGCCGATGTCATGAATGAGCAGCATGGAAACGACTCGAACCACGTCGATAGAAAGTCCGAGCATCTTCGCCACGGCGAGCGCGAACAAGGCGATCTGCCAGCTGTGCTCCGCCGTATTCTCGTAGCGTGCTTCTCCAACCGGCCGCACCTTTCTGAGCACGGTATTGAGTTTATCGACCTCCAAGACAAATTGAACGATGTTTTGCGATATCTGCGGTGTGCTCCTGACTCACGTTGCGCTCCGTGTGTTGCCGGTCTGGTAAGAGTCGCGTCCAATTGGCCAGCTTAGAGCAACCTTACTTCATAGATCTTCTTAGATAAACGACTCAATTTCTCGGACCACGGTATTCGGATCGTCTTTACCGTCCCGCTTGTAATTCCGGAGTGATATCTAGCGACTGCACCGGAAAACGCTTGCCGGTAAACTCGGCAGTTCCTTGTCTCAGGAATTCCGAGAAGCTAGGTTTGTGCTTGGAGGGGAGGCTGGAAAGTAGCCGCCGGCGTCGAAGAGCTTGCCGTCCGGTGTGATGAGCATGCCAAAGGGAATCCAGAGAGCAGTTTCGCGCCGGATTGTGCGAGTTCGAGTTTCTAGGCAAGTTCGGGTTGCGCGTCGACCACTACGCATTGACTCGTGCGGAGGTAGTGATGCGCGAGAGCGGGAAAGGTGTCAGTAGACGACGGGAGTGGATGCGTGAACAGGAGGGCTGAACGGTTGGCCGGTGACCCTTCCGGTTCTGAGCCCGCCTGTAACCTTTGTTTAAGTCAAACATCTCCTCTGGGCCACATGAAGTGCAGAGCGGTTTATTATGTCCGCGTGGCACGCAGGGAATCTCATGCGTACGAGGCTGTTGATCGCGTGGGGTATGGGGATCGCTGCTGGGAGCTGAGGAAAGACTTGTGAAGGTGTCGGGTTCTGCGTCGGCACAGGAAAAGGGGCCTCTAACGGCCGGGCAGATGGCCCCTGCCTTTCACGCCACCGATCAAAACGGAAAGAAGGAAGCATTTTTCGAAACAGCGTACACGGACCACTTCACGGCGAACAATCTGCTTTTGAAACCCTTTCCCGAATTAGAGGAGGGTGGTGGCTGTAACGTGCCTGCGCCGCAAGTCGGACTGACGCTCTCGCAATCCGACCAGGCGGTGGTCGCGGAGAGCCGTATCACGATCGGGCTAGACGTAACATTCCCAGAGGGAGTTCACGTATATGCGCCGGGTGTGACCGGGTACAAGCCACTCTCGTTGCAGCTTGAACCGGCGGGCGAATTGAGGCCATTGCAAGCGGTGTATCCGGACGCAAGCTTTCTGTTTCTGCCGGCGATTGGCGAGACGGTTCCGGTATTTGAGGGTCGGTTTCGAATTACACAGGACTTGGTGGTCGCGAGCAAAGCGACGTTTATCAAATCGGTCGGCAAGGGACGAAAGCTGACGGTAGCGGGAAGCTTGCGATATCAGGCGTGTGACCAAACGAAATGCTTTCTGCCGGCAGAAATTCCGGTTTCCTGGGAAATCCAGGTTGCACCGTTGGATCTCGAACGGGCGCCGGCCGCGGTTCAACACAAGTAAGCGGTTTCTAACGAAAGAACGCGATAAGACAGAGCGCTGGGAGAAAGGATAGGCCTTCGTATGGGTGATGTTTCTCTAGTAGGTGCGCTACTGGCGGGATTGATTTCTTTTCTTTCTCCGTGTGTTTTGCCGCTGGTTCCTGGCTACATTTCAATGCTGTCGGGAATCGGGATGGAGGAGCTGCGTGAAGGGCAGGCGCCGCGTGGAGGTCTCCTGCTATCCGCCGTTTCCTTTGTGATCGGATTTTCGGTTGTCTTTATTTCCTTCGGCGCTTCCGCCAGCGCCGTGGGTTCGTTTCTCCGGCAGAATCGCGGCATTCTTGCCCCGGTGGCGGGAGGACTGATTCTTCTTTTTGGGTTTCACCTCTTGGGGCTGCTGGCGAAGTTGCCCGTCCGCTGGGGAGTTGTTCTGGGCGCGTTGCTAGTGACGATAGGGATTGTTGTTGGGACAACGACGAGCGGTCGAGTTGGAGGACTGAAGAGCGTGCACTTCGTCGCGCTTTCGATGATCGGGTTTTTCGGGCCGGGGATGACGCGATGGCTCAATCGGGATGTTCGTTTGAGAAGCGGGAGCTCGCGGCCAGGTATGGTGAGCGGATTCCTGCTTGGGTTTGCATTTGCTTTTGGCTGGACGCCTTGTATCGGTCCAATCCTTGCCACGGTTCTGGCTTTGGCGGCCGCGAGCGAGACCGTCGCCCGAGGGATACTGCTGCTGGCCGTTTATTCCGCTGGCCTGGCCATTCCCTTTTTACTTACGGCGCTCGGTATCAAGCAGTTTCTTGGTTTTTACAAGAGCTTCCGCACGCAGCTGCACAGAGTGGAGTTGTTCAGTGGAGGGCTTCTGGTGCTGATTGGGGGTCTGGTGTTTCTCAATCGGCTCACTTGGTTGTCGGGGAAACTTACGTTTCTGAATCGATTTTCGCTGTAATCAGCGGGGCGGGAGTGAATGTCGTGAAGGGAAAGAAGCTGTTTCTGTGGGTGGGGACGATTGCGGTGGTTGGGATCGGGGTTGTGTACACGAATCACGCGACGTCTCCTAAGCGTGCGGTGAATGCTGCGGGAAAGGCGAATGCCTCCCGGGAAACAGCGAAGGAATTCACGCTGACAAGCATCGCCGGTAAACAAATCTCCTTGTCGGATTATCGCGGAAAGGTGGTTCTCGTGAATTTTTGGGCGACGTGGTGCGGGCCTTGCCGAACCGAGATTCCCTGGCTGATCGGCATGCAGCGGAAGTACGCGGGACAGGGGTTCACGATACTCGGGCTGGCGATGGATGAAGAAGAGGAATCGGTGGTCTCGCCCTATGTGGCAAACGAGCGATTCTCTGTAAATGGAGAACGTGTCGTGATGAACTATCCGATTCTCATTGGCACTTCGGAAGTTGCGGAGAGCTTTGGCGGACTGTTGGGATTTCCGACGAGTGTGCTTATTTCGAAAGACGGCAAGATCGTCAAGCGGGTGACGGGCATTATCCGAGAGAACGAGATGTTGCAGCTGATTGACAAAGAATTGTCCGGAGCCGGCGGTTCTTGAGTGGGTGCGCGCGAGGCCTTGAGGTAACTGGGGTCGCCGGACACTTTTTTTGTGTTTGGGAATCGGAAGGGGCAGGTGGAGGCAGGCCCGGTGAACAGCACCTTGAAATGGGGGTTAGGGGCAGTTTTGCTGGTGGCCCTGTTCGGTGTCGCGATTCATAACAAGCGGTACGTGCGGGCTGCGCCTCCGCCTGAGGGACACAATGCTGTTGTTGTGGAGTTGTTCACCTCAGAAGGCTGCTCGAGTTGCCCTCCCGCCGATACATTGCTTGCCGAGATGGAGCGAGAACAGCCCTTCGCGAACGCCGAGGGCTAAGTCAACTATTGGGGCGGCCCTCGAACGAAAGACCGTTTTTGGTATTTCCGGTAGGATTTCCAGCGGAAGACGCCGAGGTTCCTGACATCACGAAAAGGCCGCTCAGCGAGTCCGCCATTTTTGTCGAGTGAGAGTTAATCAGCATCGCTGCCAAATGCACATGTAGCGGCACGCGGATAACGTGAGTTGGAGGAGAGATTTATGTCCGTTGCTTATTTGCGAGGGGCTGTTGCTCGGGGGGATCTTGAAAAGGTCATTCGGTTCGTCCGCTTGCATCTGGGCGATGGCAACGAAGCCGTGGGCAAGGACGAGGTTGACCGCTCATGGGTCGAGGCCGTGAAGATCCTGCTTCGGGAAGAGCCGGTGGACCGAAAGTTTATCGCCGGAGTTCTCGAAAAGGACGAGTCGACTCTGGCGTTACTGCTGTTTCATTTGCATTTTTATCTTATTCGGAAATCAGGGAGATGGATTCATGACGGCAGCCGATAGCGGAGCTTTACCGACAATCGACCCACGCGAAGCTGGAACGCAACTCCGGTCAGGTCTCTGGAAGACGATTAACGAGCGGTATCCCGGTGCGATGATTCGTAAGGACAGCTTTGTACCTCAGGCGAGGTTGGCGAACTCTCTGTCGCAATCGCGCCTAGTAATGATTAGCTCCTGCGGCGTGCACTTGAAAACCGACGAGCCCTTGGACGTGTGCCACCCTTTCGGTGATTTTCGTTTTTTGCGCGTGCCTTCCAGTGCGAAGCACGAGGATCTGATTATTCACCAGTTGAAATACCCTCACGACGATGCCGACCTCGACATTAATGTGATCTTTCCGATCGAGCGCTTGCAAGAACTTTGTGAGGAAGGAGTCCTGGGTGGATTGACGCCGAATTTTTTTAGTTTCATCGGCTACAACATGGATCCCGACAAGTTCGAACGCACGGTTGCTGCGGACATTGCGCAAGCTGTCGTCGAGAAGGAGCACGCGGATTGCGCTCTATTGGCGCCGGCTTGACCGATTTGTCATCAGTCCGTGGGACTGATCCAGCGAGCTATCGAAGAGCGGGGCGTGCCGACAGTTTCCGTTACCGTAGCGCGCGACGTGACGGAGCTAATCAAAGTTCCACGTGCTTTGTTTGTTCCATGGCCCATGGGGCATCATTTCGGCGTACCTTTTCACCGCGAGCTGCAGCGGCGGGTAGTGCTGGCCGCTCTCGCACTGCTTGAGAATAGCGAGGACCCGGGGTTGCTGATCAATCTGCCAATGAAGTGGGCGGATGTCCGGCGTGAGGCCAAAACGCTGACCGAACAAGGTCGCCGACTCTAGGTGGAAGAGGGTTCGATTTTTGGACGATCAGGCAGCTCGCGATGTTCAATGGACCTGAGAAATAGATGAGGCGTTGGTGAGGCTACAGAGTTCGAAAAGCGAAGTTGCAGGGGGCGAACAAAAGAAACAAGAAGGCCTTATATCTGAGCAGGCACGGTCGGGAGTCTCAGAAGGCCCAAGCTACGAAGAGATTCAAAAGCGAGCTTACGAGATACACGTCGAACGCGGCGGACACGGACCGGATCTTGAAGACTGGTTGGAAGCGGGGCGTGAACTGAAGGCGAAATATCAGGCGGGCTAGTGTTTGCTGGGTCGGTGAGTCCCTTCCTGGAGTCGAATCGGAGAGCGTCAAGACTGGGAAAAAAGACGTGGACTTTTGAGCTCGAAACGAATGAGAAGTGGATGGGAGCGCGCCCTCGGAACTCGTTTGATAGCGAGAGCAGCGCACCAGTGCTAACTGTCGACGAACCGGAAGCGTCGGATCGACAACCATCTGCGGCGCGTAGGCATTTGCGCCGCCAGACTGCTCCGTAGGAAGCAAGCCTCCGGGACGTAGAACCCAATGCATGTGCGGGAACAAGACTGAATGCGGGCTCAGCGAACGCGTGGACTCACTGGTGAAGCGGCTGCGGCTTCTGGCCGGGGAATATTCGCAACAACCGACCACGTGGCAGCCGTGAAGTGCGGCGTTTTAGAGATTGCACGGCCGTTCCCTGCTGGGCGACCACAAAACAATAAAAATTAGACCTTCGAGTCGGCCAAAAGTTCCACGATTGCGCGTTGAATTGAGGTACGCAGAGCGGCGTTGCAGAGCGGCGGCGTGGTCGTGCTGGATTTTCCAATAAACAATGGTCTCCCTATAAAACAGTGAGATCGGCTTCTGGCCGGATAGTTTCCGGAATTCGGCGAAAAGAAGAGTCGCAGACGCAATGGGATTAGCTGCCAGCTTTGAAAATGAGGGGTGTCTATGATCTTTGAACCATTGTGAAACCTTTGGGTTGCCGGGGAATCGTATTGGATTGCCGCCTCTTGGAGGTCGACGAGGGAACGGCTACGCCCCCAAAGAGTGGTCGGGCGCCGTAACACGGTGGGGGTTATTACAAATCTTGTTTTGCTAGGAGCATCGAATGGCAGACGTGAAGCTCGTGGTCATCTACCCCCGCCCAAAAGACGTTGATGTTTTCGAGAAAATTTATCAGGACGAACATGTACCGCTAGCCGTCGCGAAACTGGGCGGCAAGACCAAGATTGTCGCAACAAAAATACTCGGCTCTCCGCAAGGTACCCCTCCTTTCTACCGCATTGCCGAGGTTTACTTTCCGTCGATGCAAGCTTTGGAAGCGTGCGCGGCTTCGGAAGGCTGTAAAGAGGCGCTCGCTCACGCCGTGAAGATTTCTTCGGGTGGGGATCCGATCTTCTTGGTAGCCGAAGAAGAAACCACATCTTGAAGTCGGCCATTTCGGGCCTGCAGCCACGAGCTCGAAGGGTCGTGGAGCTCCATCAATTACAGGAACACTCAGTTAGAGAAACCGCACAGATTCTGGGGATCTCGACCACAGCAGTAAAAGGTCGGATGTTTCACGCGAGAGTGGCCCTGCATCGAATGCCCGTGCTGCAGAGTGTCGCCAGGTCCAATCGGCTGAGCGCCAGGTAGATCAGGTAGATCAAGAGGCACCTCAATGGCAGCAACAATAAAGACCGCAATTTCTCCGTTTAGGGAACCTAAAACGGTGCCTAATGCCAACTCGATTCACTTCCTCGATGAGGATCTGGCTCTGATGCCAGCTTCAGGCATTCCCGAAGAGTTTCGTAAGCTATCGCGTTACTTGCCGGTGATCGTGCTTGTTCCGAAATCGGCTGTTCATGATAAGACGACCCAGCAAAGGCCGGGATCCAATAAGTCCGTCACTGACCGCATCGATAGCAGCGATGTCTGCTTACCGCTCGATGCAGCGAAGGCCTGGTTGAGAAATCTAAACGCCACGGACACGTTTGAGTTTGGGGGAGTGACAGGATGTTTTTCAGCGATGGAAATTCATCGCAATGGTCGGCCGGTCGTTCTCACCTGTAAGGAATTCAAAACGCTCGCGTATCTGATCAAAAACCCTCGGAGAGTGATCTCACGGGACGAACTGCTCAATGAAGTGTGGGGATACAGGAACTATCCTTGTACAAGGACTGTCGATAACCACATTTTGAAGTTGCGCAAAAAACTAGAAGCAGAGCCTGGTAATCCCAAGCACTTTCATACGGTCCATAGCTCTGGTTACAAGTTCCTGCCCTAAGTCTCTGTATTCATTTTGCACGAGGAGAAACTAAAGAGATGGCCAGGTGCAAAATCCATAGTGTTGCCGAGTTCATTCAGGATCGGTCGCTTGGTCGGGCCGGAATGCCCGGCTGGATCATCCTTCATCATTGGGAGACTCTCATGCCGTTGTTCACCGATGTTGTGGTGTGGTTGCCCTCAGCGAACGTCCTGGTGATGGGCGATTTGACGACGAACGGAAGTTATCCGGTCATCGACGAATCGTCTTGCGGATATCCTTGCGTGGAATGATTCGGGCGATTGAGCGGCTCTTGCCATCAATACGGAGACCGCCGTGGTGCCAGGGCAGCGTTCTCGACATAGCCTAGACATAGCCTATTCGATGCGAGCCGTTTCGGCCTTCAGCCGAGAGGGTCTTAACGCCCTGAGTGTAGTGCCATCCGGCCAATCCTAAAGTTGGCAAATTGCTTTTTCGAGGTATATTCCCCAAAAGGGAAAAAGTGAGAATAGCCGCACATTTACTGATTTGAATGGTGGGCCTGGGTGGACTTGAACCACCGACCTCGCCCTTATCAGGGGCTTTTATGGTGCTATATGCATAGTATTATCCACATAGGAAGATCGAATCCCGAACGAAAAGGCCTGCGGCGACCGGGATCGCGACCAGATTGTATGCGGTCGCCCAAACGAGATTTTGGACCATCTTCCTGTAGGTCGCTCGTGAAAGCTCGATTGCCCTGACAACATCACGAGGATCACTACGCACCAGTACGATTCTAGCGGATTCAATTGCTACGTCGGTTCCCGCTCCTATTGCGATTCCTACGTCTGCAGTCGCCAAAGCTGGCGCGTCGTTCACACCGCCGCCAACCATCGCGACCTTCTTGCCGCCCGCCTTAAAGCGTTGTACAGCGGAAGCCTTATCGGCGGGGAGCACCTCCGCCGCGACCTCATCAATTCCGATACGCTCGGCAACCGAAACGGCAACCGCCCTCGAATCTCCGGTGATCATCGCGACCCGGATACCAAGTTGGTGAAGTTCTGCGACAGCTCACGCCGTGTAACCGAACCAGCGTTGAACATCGGTCGACCAGAAAAGAACGGGAACCGTGAGGATAAAACTCAGCCAGAATTTGTTGCGAAACATTGCAACGGAGTGCCCGGCGTGACGGTCGTGGGTCGCTTGGATGTCTGACATCTGTGACCAGCCTGTGGGTCGGACTCTCGTCCGTTATCTTTATGTGTCATGTAGTCCGTGTTGGAGTCCGATGGTCTTCGCTTTTGTTGGTGTTCGGCGCTCAATTCCATTGCTCCATCTCATAAACCGGCGTAGTAGTCGTATCCCTGCTCGTGCCAATAGTCATGCGGGCGCCCGTCGGCGTAGACGATTCGGCCAATCTGTTTGAGCTGTTTGATACCGTACTTGAGTGGGGTGACCAGACGCAGAGGGGCGCCATGGTCCGGTGTCAGAGGCTGCCCGTTCAGCTCATAGGCCAGCAACGTTTGC
>Ga0210406_10001454_pt1 | contig 28797 bp, 24 predicted proteins | sample IncBWC30MmetaG_FD_155454 | JGI IMG/M metagenome (GOLD analysis project Ga0210406, IMG submission 155454) | Forest soil microbial communities from Barre Woods Harvard Forest LTER site, Petersham, Massachusetts, United States - Inc-BW-C-30-M | ecosystem: Environmental > Terrestrial > Soil >... | reverse complement strand
CGAGTACCGTTCGGCGCAAATCAACGGGGGTGCAGCGCCGGGTTATAGCGCGGACCAAGCCACGGCGGCTCTCGAAGACGTTTTCAAACAGACGATGCCGCGCGAGATGGGCTTCGACTACTCGGGCATGTCTTTTCAGGAGCAGAAAGCGCGGGAGGGAGTGCCCGCTTCGGTGATCTTCGGGCTTTCGCTGCTGTTCGTCTTTCTCATTCTGGCGGCGTTGTATGAAAGCTGGTCGCTGCCGTTCAGCGTATTGCTGAGCACACCCGTGGCGATCTTTGGAGCCTTTGGAATCCTTTGGCTGCGCCGCGTGCTGCTCGGCGTCTTCCTGCCGCCTTATATGGTCCAGATTGAGAGCGACGTCTATTCGCAAATCGGGCTCGTCATGCTCATCGGGTTGGCCGCCAAGAACGCGATCTTGATCGTCGAGTTTGCCAAGGACGAATTCGAGAAAGGGAAGCCCCTGGTAGACGCTGCGCTCGAAGGAGCCAGGCTTCGTCTGCGGCCAATTTTGATGACGTCTTTCGCGTTCATTCTCGGCTGCGTGCCGTTGTGGACGGCGACCGGCGCCGGGTCGGTTGCCCGCCAAATCATGGGCACCACGGTGATCGGTGGCATGCTGGCGGCCAGCGCGATCGGAATCTTCTTTGTCCCCGCCATCTTCTACCTCGTCGAGAAATGGTCGGGCGCAGGCAAAGAGCCGGCCTCGGGAGGCTTGCCGGCAGAGGCCGCGCCGGCACCGGCAGATTAACGTGCACTTCCTCGCGACAAGTGCGCCGAAACACGAACGGAGCTGAAAATGAAAAACCTGGCACCATGGCTGATTCTCACGCTGGCTTCTGGCTTCCTCGCCGGATGCATGGTTGGCCCGAATTACCATCGGCCCGTCGTTCAACCTCCGACGGCCTATCGTGATCTGAGTGAAAACCCACAGGCCCAGGCTCAGGTGGCTTCCTATGCCGATCTCCCTTGGTGGCAAGTCTTCCAGGATCCGCAATTACAAGAACTGATTCGCACAGCGCTGAAGCAAAACTACGACCTCCAACTTGCTACCGAGCGCATCAACGCAGCGCGCGCGCAGGTTGCCATAACTCGTTCCAATCTATTCCCGCAGGTCCAAGGCAACGGCAATTTCAGCGGAGGGAAAGAGCATAACTTCCAAACCACGTCAAATTTTCTGACCCTTACAGCCGACGCAGCGTTCCAGCTGGATTTCTTCGGCAGGTTGCGCCGCGCGACCGAGGCGTCACGCGCCCAACTCCTTGCCACAGAGGACGCGCGGCAGACGGTCATCTTAACGCTCGTGAGCGACGTGGCGAGCGACTATTTCGCGCTGCTGCAACTTGACCTGCAACTCCAAATCACACATGAGACCGTCACGACGCAGGAAGACTCGGTGAAGCTCACCAATCTTCGCGTGCAGCACGGCGTGGCCACCAAGCTTGACGTTTTGCAGGCTCAGCAAGTTCTTGATACTGCGAACGCCGCCATCCCTGACCTGGAGCGGCAAGTCGCGCAAGAAGAAAATGCCATCAGCATTCTCCTGGGCAACTATCCGCAAGCCGTGCCACGCGGACGCCCGCTGGTGGAGCAGTCACTTCCTCCCGAAGTGCCTCCGGGCATGCCTTCCACGCTCCTTGAGCGCCGGCCCGACATTCGCGAAGCCGAGCAAATCCTCGTCTCCGCAAATGCCGAAATCGGAGTCGCCAAGGCCCAGTTCTTTCCACAAATCTCCCTCACAGGCTCCGGTGGCGGGTCGTTTGGACGAAGCAGCGCCTTCTCAAGCCTGATGGGCTCGCAGCTCGGCATCTGGTCGTACGGCGCGCAAGTGAGCCAGCCCATTTTCACCGGCGGCGCTCTTCGCGGGAATCTGCGGCTAGCTGAGTCGCAGCATCAACAAGCTCTGATCAGTTACCGCCAAGCCATTCAGCAAGCGTTTGGGGACGTATCTGATGCGTTGATCGGCTATGAGAAATTCCACCAAGTCCGCGTTCGCCAGGAGGATACCGTCAAGGATTTGCAGGAATCTGTTCGCCTCTCCGACATGCGTTACAAGGGAGGCACCACCACGTACCTCGAAGTCCTGGACGGCCAACGGTCCCTTTTCAACGCTGAACTCACGCTCGCGCAAGCGCGCGGCAGCGAGTACCAGAGTCTCGTGCAACTGTACAGGTCACTCGGCGGAGGCTGGCAGCAATAGTCGGTGAACAGGTATCGATCGGTTGGAAGCTAGCCCCGACGAAATCAGGACGCTCACGACATCCCACGGCGACGCTCATTCGTTCCCGCCCCAGCATTATCTTATTTGCCGGTCAACTTGCCGCAGCATTCGGGGCGCTGAGGTATTTCGGAGCTATTCCATCCGCCACCGAGGGCCTGTACTAGTGTCACCGCGTCTACCATGCGGCGGCCGAGAATATTTACGGCCGTGACTTCGTCTGAGAGAGCTGCACTCTGGGCAGTTGTCACTTCCAGGTAACTCGTGACGCCGCCCTTGTACCGAGTGATCGCAAGTTCCAGGTACTTCTGGGCGGCGACGACTGCATTTTCTTGAACCTGTGCTTCTTTCTCCAGGATGCGCAACGCAGCCAGGTTGTCCTCGACTTGTTGAAACCCTGTCAGTACTGTTTCGCGATAGTTGGCGACTGTCTGATCGTAAGCTGCTATGGCTTGATCGAAGTTGGCCCGGCGGCGACCGGCGTCAAAAATAGGCGCTATTGCAAAACCGCCTACCGACCAGAGGGCGCTCGGGCCAGAAATGAGCGTGGTAATTACACCACTCTCGAAACCACCTGTAGCGCCTAAACTGATGGTCGGATAATAAGCCGACTTGGCTACACCGATTTGTGCGTTGGCCGAGGCCATGCGCCTTTCTGCCGCTGCTATATCGGGACGACGCTCAAGCAATTCTGAGGGTAGACCAGCCGGAATCGGGGGAGGAGGCGCCGTGAGGGGAAGAGCGGCGAGACTGAATTCGGCTGGAGGCTTCCCAATCAGAACTGCCACGGCGTGTTCGTACTGAGCGCGGGCCACTCCGATATCGATCGCCTGCGCGCGAGTTGTCTCTAGTTGAGTTCTGGCCTGTTGGACTTCCAGATCGGAAGCAAGGCCACCGGCAAATCGGTTCTCAATCAATTCCAGGGCTTGTTGGTACTGCGTTACGGTCGAATTCAGGAGCTGCTCCTCAGCATCAAGTGTGCGGGCCTGGAAGTAATCCAAAGCCAACTGGGCATGCATAGACAAGTTCACGGTTGCCAGGTCGGCTGCGCTGGCTTGTGCCTGCGCGCGATAGGACTCAACGTTGCGGCGCACGCGTCCCCAGACATCGAGTTCGTAAGACAATTCGAACGGAATTTGAAAGTCGTTATAGGTAGCTCCATTGGTGGTCAGGCTAGGAGGCCGATTGTTAGAGATTTTGTTTCGTGTCGCACTCGCACCCCCGTTGATCGCGGGAAAGTAAGCGGCCCGGGAGTAGCGGACGAGCGCGCGAGCCTGCGTGTATTGGGCCTCGGCCGCTTTCAAGTTTTGGTTGGAGACGCTGACCTGGGCTTCCAGGGCATTGAGTTGGGGGTCCTGAAAAATTTCCCACCAGTTACCACCGAGATTCTGGTCATTCGGCTGGGCAGGCTTCCAATCGCCAACCTCTTTATAGGCTGGCGGAATTTCTGCCTTCGGCCGCTGATAGTTGGGTCCAACCGTGCAACCACACAGCTGGAGCACTGCTATCCCTAGCAGAGCTTTCCACCGAGCTGATCGCCGCACGCTCTCGACCAAAGTTAACTTTGCTACGCGGTTCACTTGATATCTCCCGGCAATGATGCCTGAACAATCTGGACTTGCTGGCCGGTAACAAGGGAATCGGGGGGATTCATGATGACCTGATCGTCCGGTTTAAGGCCGGAAACGATCTCGATCTGACTGCCGAAATCGTGTCCGGGAGTCACGGCCGAGAGGACTACTTTCCCGTCTCTTACAATGCCGACTTGTAAACCCGCCGAGCGGAATAGCAACGTATTGACTGGAAGCAGGAAGGTAGAGGCCTGCGATGGAACCGCCAAATGGACCTCTGCGTAGGAACCAGTGAGCAGCGTGCCTGTCGGATTGTCTACATCGATTTCAACCAGCAGCGTGCGAGTCGTCACATTGATCGCATCCGCAGTTCGCACCAGTTTTCCCTGAAACTTGCGGTCTGGAAACTCGGCCAAATGGAGATCTGCTGTCATACCGACTTTGGTGCCTCGCGAATATTCCTCGGGGACGTTTACGTAAACGCGCAATTTTCCGGGTTGAACGATGTGGAAGAGATCGGTTTTCACTCCGCCGCCGCTGCCGGAGTTAATCAGGTCGCCGATATCCGTGTTCCGAGCAGTGATCACGCCATCGAACGGAGCGTAGACTTTCTCAAAAGAGACCAATGCGGTGTACTGGTCCACGGCCGCCTGGTCTGCCTCGACAATCGCTTTGTTCGCGTTGTAAGTACCAACGGCATTGTCGACGTCCTGCTGGGCTACGGCGTTGCTTTTCAAGAGTCCCTGATAGCGGGACTTGGTGATCGCAGCGAGCTCGAGGTTTGCCTGCGCGGTGAGCAGGTTGCTGCGGGCCTGCTGGAGTTGCTGGTCGACTTCCGGAGTTTCGATAACGGCAAGCAGCTGGCCTTGCTTGACGCGTCCTCCAATGTCGACGTACCACTTCCTCAAATATCCGTTGGTGCGGGCATAAATCGGCGACGTGATGAATGGTTGCACATTTCCCGGAAGGATGATCTCTTCGGCGGGCGCGCTTTGTTTTGGCGAAACAACCGACACTGCGGTCAGGGCGACTTGGGCCGTTTCTGCCTTCAGCGCTGTGCGGGCCTTGACACGGGACAAGATGCCCGAGACCAACAGGGTTGCGACGACGATCAATGCAATCGCCACGCCCAACCACCGCCTAAGCGAACGCTGCGGTCTTCCCACGTCGTTCGGTGGGAGTGTTTGCCCGCCGGTTTGTTTTACTTCTTCTGTCTGTTGCGACATATTGGCTCCATCCAAATTCTGATTAGTGCTGGTATTCCGTCTGGGTCAGCTGCCGGCGCGAACCCTGCAAAACGCTGAAAAATGCCGGGACGAAGAACAGCGTGGAAACCGTGGCGAAAATTAAGCCACCTATGACCGCACGGCCAAGAGGAGCGTTTTGTTCCCCGCCGTCCCCCAGTCCGAGCGCCATTGGCACCATGCCGATGATCATGGCCAGAGCGGTCATCAGCACGGGACGAAAGCGAGTGAAACCCGCCTCCAATGCGGCGCTGATGGAATCATTTCCTTCCTGCATTTTTTCCGTTGCAAAACTAACAACCAAGATGCTGTTGGAGGTGGCCACGCCCATGCACATGATGGCCCCCATGAGCGCGGGCACGCTGAGAGTCGTGTGCGTTATGAACAAAAACCACGCAATGCCTGCGAGTGCCGCGGGCAGCGCGGAAATCATGATGAAAGGATCCAGCCAGGACTGGAAGTTGACTACGATAAGCAGATATACAAGCACGATCGAGAACGCCAGTCCGCTTAGAAGCCCGATGTACGAGGCTCGCATCGTCTGAACCTGCCCACGGACGACGACGCGAGAACCGCGCGGTAATTGCTGGCGTGTAGCGTCAATGATCTTGTTGATGTCCCCAGCCACGCCACCCAGGTCGCGTCCCGCAGCAGCGCCAAAGATGTCAATTACGGGCGCGACGTTGTAATGAGAAACCACAGCCATTCCTGCGCCTCGCTGCGTTGATACTAAGCTGGCCATGAGCGACGGAGGCGCCGTTGGGTCGGTGCCGGTGATCGGGATGTTCTCAACACCCTGCAGTGTGTCGGTGCGATATTGCGGCGTCTGAGTTGCAATTTGATAGCTAACATGATTCTTCGGGTCAACCCAGTAAGTCGGTGAGGTTTGGAAGCTGCCACTCAGCGACACGAGAAGATTTTGTGCGATATCGTGGGCTGTGAAACCAAGCTGCTCTGCTTTCGTACGCTCGACCCTCAGGCGCAGATAAGGTTGATCGAATGGCTGCTGGATGCGCAGATCTGCAGTTCCTGTGACGTATTTCAATTTGGTGAACAACGCGTCTGCATAGCGTTGGTTTCCCTCGAGATCGTTTCCCACGATTTGGACATCGATCGGGGCCGGCAAGCCAAAGTTCAGGATTTGGCTGACCATGTCGGCAGGCAAGAACGCGAAGCTTACTCCCGGAAATTGTTTCGGCAGTGTGAGACGAAGCTGGTGAATGTAGTCATCCGTGGGATGGTGCTTGGCGGAAAGGGTCACAAGAATGTCGGCATCGGAAGAGCCGACTGGAGCCGAATTGCTGTAAGAAAGATTGATGCCGCTGTACGGAAGACCTATGTTGTCAATGACGTTGTTGACTTCGCGTGCCGGAATCTGCTGTCGAATCGACTGCTCGACCTGATCGCTAAGGTTGGCGGTTTCCTCGATGCGCATTCCGGTGGGCGCACGCAGATGAAGCTTGAAAGAGCCGCTGTCAACACTGGGAAAGAAGTCCCGTCCTAGCCAAGGAATCAGAATCGCGAGAGAGCCGAGGCAGCTCGCGAAGAACGCAATCAAGAAAACACTGCGGTGATGGAGGCAAATCTCCAGCAGGCCGCGATAGCTGTGACGGAAGCTCTCGAAGGCGCTTTCAAAACGTCTCTGAAGTCGCACGAACGGATTGCGGCTTGTGGCGCCTCCTTCGTGCTTATCTCCCCGCAACAAGTACTTGGCCATGGTCGGAACGATGGTCCGCGACAGGAAATAGGAGGCCAACATAGCGAAAACCACAGCCTCAGCGAGCGGCACAAAGAGATACCGTGCGACACCGGACAGTAAGAACATCGGAGCAAACACAATGCAGATTGAGAGTGTGGACACGAAGGCAGGTGTGGCGATTTGCGACGCGCTGTCCAGGACAACTTCATCCATGTCCTTCTCAGGCTCCGCCTCGCGGTTGCGATTTATGTTCTCGACTTCAACGGTGGCGTCGTCCACCAGGATGCCGACCGCGAGTGCGAGCCCACCGAGGGTCATAATGTTGATCGTTTCTCCGATGGCGCTAAGCACAATGATGGAGGTCAAGATTGCCAGAGGGATGGAGGTCGCGATGATGATCGTGCTTCGCCAACTGCCAAGAAAGGTGAGAATCATGAAAGCGGTCAGACACGCAGCAATCAGCGTCTCCCGGACGACACCACTGATCGCGCCGCGAACGAAAATCGATTGGTCCGCGAGCGGCGCTATATCGAGCGCTGGTGGAACCGTGGTCTTAATTTGAGGCAGGAGAGCCTTGATTCCGGCGATCACGTCCAGGGTTGACGCATTGCCCGCCTTTTGGATGGTCAGCAATACGGAGCGTTGTCCGTTGACGCGTACGATGTTCGTCTGCGGGGGAAAGCCGTCGCGCACCCAGGCAACATCTTTGATGTAGATCGTCGTGCCGCTAATCGTCTTGATGGGGATTCGGTTTAGGTCGGTAATCGTCTGGGGCGCTGCGTTAGGAATAGAAACATCGTATTCCTTAGACCCGATCTTGGACGTTCCCGTCGGCAGAATCAGGTTTTGCACGCTGATCGCGTTGACTACATCCAGCGCTGACAAGCCTTTCGACTGCAACGCAGTCGTATTCAGGTCGACCTGTACCTGGCGTTGTTTACCCCCATAGGGATAGGGCACAGATGCTCCCGGCACGGTGATGAGCTGCGTGCGAATGAAATTCAGGCCGTAGTCGTTGAGTTGTTGTTCCGACAGGTTTTGCCCCGAGAGGGCCAACTGGAGAACCGGCACACTCGATGCGCTGTAGGCAAGAATGAGAGGCGGCGTCGTTCCCGCAGGCAACTGCCTGAGCTGGGTCTGAGAGACCGCCGTAATTTGTGCAATTCCTTGTTGAATGTTCGCGGTTGGCTGCAGAAATACTTTGACAACAGCAACTCCATAGAGCGATTGCGATTCGATGTGCTCGATGTTGTCGACCGTAGTGGTCAGCGCCCGCTCCGTGACGCTGACGATGCGATTGCTCATGTCTTCAGGTACGAGGCCGTTGTAGTTCCAGATGATGCTGACAACGGGAATGTCGATATTCGGGAAGATGTCGGTTGGCGTCCGAACAATCGCGAGCCCACCCAGAATCAGGATGAGTATCGACACCACGACGAACGTATAAGGGCGCCGCAATGCTAGTCGGACTATCCACATGATTTACGGCTCTAATCTTTCCGCCCGGCATGGCCGGACTGCATCCCCTAAATTGGCACTATGGCCTGTGCTTCGGGGTCTTGGCATCCAGGGTCGAGATCAATTGCTCGGCTGCTGGAGGCACAGCGACTCTTCTCGACAGAACAATATTGCTCGCAGAGATTTTCCTGCGGTACACACGGCGGTTGTCGCCATTGTCCGGACGGATCGTAGAGCCTTCGAGGGAGACGCCGGCAAACAAGCCGCGCGCTCTTGAGTAGCTCAAGATTTCGGCTCGCAGTGTCGCGTCCGTTTCGGCCGACGAATCGCGGCCAACCGGGCCAGCGGCTACGGAAGCGTCGCCTCCCAGCTTGACCTTACTGGCGAGAATGCCCCTCGCGCCTCGTTCGTTCATCACCAGCAACACAAAATCCGTAGCTTCTCCGCCGATCTGAAAGCCAAAACTGCCGCCTTCCAGAGTCATCATCGTAGGAGCGCCCCAAGGCCCCCTGAATTCTTCACCGGTGCGGCACGACATGGAACCTCGACCGTAGCTTGCACCGACAATGAAAGCAGCCTTTAACACGGAAGGAAAAACAACAACGCAATCTGCCTTGTCGAGCAGATCCTGCGGAATGTTGTCAGGAACGTCGAGAATTTCCTTCAAGACCGTCCCACAATTCCTTAGCCGGTCGTCATCTTTGGTTTGGTCTGCGGCACTCGCCACTTCGGCGAAGAGCGGTGCAACGACAAATAAAGTGCAGGTCAAACTGGTCATCAACTTTCGCATGTGATCTCCCTCAAATAGATTTTCTTCCCTTGCTTCGGATATTCGGAATGCAGCCCGGATGCCACTGCGCAGAATGAGCGGGAATCTCGGAAGTGGTTGAAAACAATAGCTCTTAATAAGATCGCCGGAAAATTAAGCGCAGCGAGCCGGGAGCCAAGAGTCCAGCCCATTGGATGATTGTCAGCACGCTGGCAGCGTGTCTATCGAGATGAAATGCGACTTCCGAAAGAGAAGAAGGAATAGGGAGACGGGAGACGTTACGCGCCCAGAACAGGTCACTCCGGGACTTAAACGCCACACTCAAGGCTCTACGAACTAGGAGTTGAGGAGTGGTCGAAATCGCACTTGACGACGAGAATGGTTACATCGTCACTGAAGTTATCACTGCAAAAATCCGCGGCCGCATTGTAGACATTGGTCATGAGGTCCTCGGCGGAGAGCGAAGAATCGCGGAGCACTGTCGCGGAAAGGCGTTCCATGCCGAATTCTTCGCCAAGCCGGTTCTCTGCCTCAGTGACTCCGTCGGTGTAGAAAATCAAAACATCGCCAGCGGCAAGATTTTCCGAAGCTAGTTCACAAATCTCTTCTGGAGATAGTCCGATGGGTGGACAAGACGCGTCCAGGCGCGTAAGCGTTCCCGTTTCTGCGCGAAACAAAAGCGCAGGGTTGTGCCCGCAGTTGACATAGCGAAGCCTCCGCTTTTGGGCGTCGATCTCAGCGAGCAGCAATGTCACGTAGCGGTCGGAGTCCGACACGGAGTGGATTCCCGTGTTCAATCGTTCCACTTGCTCGAGCATGTTTCGATCATGGTTCGCCTCAAGCCGGACGGCCGCCGCCGTCGCGGACATTAAGAGGGCGGCGGGAACACCTTTTCCGGCTACGTCGGCAATGATGATCTGCGTGGTGTGCGTGTCGATGGGGAAATAGTCGTAGTAATCGCCGCTTACTCCATTGGCTGGCTGCATCATGCCGGCTACTTCAAGTCCGGAAATGGCCGGTTTGCCCAACGGTAGAAACAAGCGCTGAACTTGCGCCGCCAGCTCCAGGTCCTTGAGAAGGCTGTCACGTTGTTGCTGAACGGTATTGACAAGCGATTCCTGTCGCTCGATATAACGCTGGAGCACATAAACAACGAAGGTGAGGCACAGCAACGCTGAGAGGTCGTGGAAGATGCGGAGTCCCAAGTGGATGTGCCGCGGGAAATCAAAATAGTGGAAAAAATAGTGGAACACGATACACGCTACGATAAGACCGTAGCTGATTCCCTTGCGCAGGAAAATCGCGCCGACGATAAGAGGCAAGGTATACAGGTAAACAAGCGAGAGCGAAACAACGAGATGGTCCGCATATGCGACCCCGGCAATCGCCGCCAAGACCAATACGAGTGGAAGCCACGTCGGTCCATTGGAAGCCACATCCTTCCGCAGAAGGGACAGCAACGGAATCCTTTCGCGCAGGCCGCGCAACTCCTCAGGCCTCGATCCCCTGACGGCGGGTTGTACCAGGTCGCTCATTCAAATAGAACTTTCGCCATCATTCCTTTGTTCTTTATCGTCTGGCTGTCCGCTCCCGCGTGCGGCCTATTGGCCGCACGCAAGGGAATGGTCGCCGTAACGAGCCCCAGACAAATGCCGATGCAGAGGTCGCCAATCATTGTGGCGCCCCGTTACTTCTTCGAAGAGCCTGGAGGGAATTGCTTGAACATCTTCTCCACGCCCTTATCCAGATTCTTGATGTTCTTGTCGGAGTTGTTGGAGAGTGCGTCGCTCGAGGAGCCCCTCCAGATTAGCCCCTTGGTCTTGGTATCGAAAAGATCGACGACCACGGTGCCCACCTTGTACGTTTCGGTCGTGGTTGTTGCCTCACCAAAACCGCCACCACCGAAGCGCCGCCAACCCCAACCTCCTCCAAGCCCGTCGTAGAAAGTATTCAAGGTCTGCTGATTGCGCGTAATCTCCATGGCCACGATGGAGACATCGCCACCGGAATCCACCTGGGTCCAGCCCTTTGCTGCCAAGGCGGTATTGACCGCAGTTTTGATTCGATCAACGTCCAGGGCGTCTTTCGTCTTAACGTGTTCCCACGAGTAGGTCTTGTATTGCGCGAAGTTAGCGCTGCGATCGTAATCGGTCTTCACCTGCTGTGCTGACAACTTGACTCCGAACAACAACATCATTCCCATCAAAACGAACACTGCTCTTAGCAATTTCACGATTCCCTCCTTTTCGACTCGCCACCAATGGATTCGGTGTGTCGGGTGACGCAATTGGAGGAGGCAAGACGGTTGCCAAAAGACCATTACGTAAGTGACTGAAAGTAGAGGCACACTCAGGCAATAGCGCGGTGGCGATGCCAGCCGGCTATACATGGCGTCCGTCATGCCGACAGGCTCAGTGAGGTCAATTATTTTGTTGAATTTCAAACAGCTTCAGACTTAAGTCGGCTGGGGAGGTAAGTGCTGGTGCGTTGTGGCTGCTGCATTGACAGGGGTCAATCGATTGAGGACCAATTCCCGGATGATAGCGACTCTGCTACGACGAGAGGGGATTCTTGTTGGTACGTGAGATGCCAAGCTTTTGCATCCGGAAGTACAGGGTGGACCTCTTGATTCCCAAACGTGCGGCCGCCCCGTTGGGACCTGCGACCACCCACCGAGTCTGCTCGAGAGTCTTGCAAATGTGGTCGCGCTCCGCGTCCTCCAGGGTAATTGCCCCAATCGATTCCGCCGCGGCGGCGCTCTTCAAACTCGTGAGAGGGGGATGCAGGACGTTGCCCGAAGTGAGGATAACGCTGCGCTCGATGAAATTCTGGAGCTCGCGAATGTTTCCCGGCCACTGGTATGAGGTAAGTTCAGCCATCGTTTCCGGAGGAATGTACTCGATTTGCTTATCCATGCGGTGAGAGTAAATTTCGACAAAGTGTTCCACCAACGCCGGAATGTCTCCCCGGCGCTCCCGCAGCGGTGGCAGTGGGATCGGAAACACATTCAATCGGTAGTAAAGGTCGCTGCGAAATTCGTTGCGCTTGACCATGTCCGCCAGATTTCGGTTGGTTGCAGCCACGAGCCGAACGTCCACCTGGTGAGTCCGAGTGCCGCCCAAGCGCTCGAACTCCTGTTCCTGCAGGACCCGCAGCAGTTTCGGCTGCAGCGCCAACGGAATGTCACCTACTTCGTCCAGGAAGAGCGTTCCTTTGTCGGCCAGTTCGAAACGACCGACCTTTTGTGCGATAGCGCCTGTAAAAGCGCCCTTTTCATGGCCAAATAGCTCGCTTTCCAGTAGATCGAACGGAATGGCAGCGCAATTCAATTTTATGAATGGGCGTCCGCACCGCGCGCTCAGGTTATGAATCGCGCGCGCGATCAGCTCCTTGCCGGTGCCTGTTTCTCCCTGGATAAGAACGGTGGAATCCGTAGGCGCGACCTGCTCGACCTGTTCGAGCACCGATTCCAAAGCAGGACTGTCACCTATGATCTGCTCAAATCTGCGCGGAACACGGTCTTGATCGGCGGACCTGAATGTTGCGACAGCGCCCACGAAGGACCTCCTTGCGCACTACACGCTTCTATGACAGGCTCAACTTTCCAGAGCCGCTCGAACACTCTCGAGCAATGCTTCGTCGTTGAAGGGTTTTGCCATAAACTCCACTGCACCTGCCCTCAACGCCTGCATCCGCATTTTTTCGTCGCCATGTGCTGTGATGAAGATAATCGGAATCCTGCAATGTTCGGCGTTCAGCTGCGCCTGCAGTTCGAGGCCGGACATTCCCGGCATACGGATGTCGGCGATCAGGCAGGCAGTCTCTTGCTGTTTGCCAGACCTCAGGAATTCTTCCGCGGACTCAAAGGCTCGTGCCGGCAAGCCAACTGCATCTAGTAGGTCCTGCACCGCACTGCGGATTGAATCGTCATCATCGACAACCACGACGAACTTGGTTTTGTTCTGAATGACCATGGCAGAAAGCTACCAGCTTCGCCAAAAGCCGCGCAATCACACCTTGGTATTATCAGGTCGCAAGCTATTTCGAGGCTGGCGGAAGCTCCAAAATCCCCGCCAGTTTCACCAATTCCGCCAGAGATCCAGCTTTCATCTTCTTCATCACGCGGCCGCGTTGGATCTTCACCGTAACTTCGCTGTTCCCGAGCGCAGCGGCTATTTGCTTATTGAGCATGCCCGAAACCACCAGGCCCATGACCTCGCGCTCGCGTGCGGTCAGCGTTTCGTAGCGTTCTCGTAATTCGGCGAGGTCGCTCCGCTGTTGGCGCATCGCCCGGTCGCGCTCCAAAGCCTGGTCGATCGCATCTAGCAAGACGTGGTCTAGGAAGGGCTTGGTCAGGAATTCCACCGCACCGGATTTCATCGCCTTCACCGTCATCGGAATGTCTCCATGACCGGTAATGAAGATGATGGGAATCTGGAAACCCGCGTCAGCCAACCGGCGCTGAAAGTCGAGACCGTTGACTCCGGGAAGCCTCACGTCCAGGACCAGGCAACTTGGCCCGTCAGACCGCTTGCTTCGTAGGAATTGTTCCGCCGTCTCGAAGGATTCGGAACGCAATCCCAAAGATTCCAGCAGGTCTTGGATGGACGCCCGTACAGCGGCATCGTCATCAATTATGAACACCGTGGGAGCACCTGGGGACGTCATTCCCGTGCCTCGACTTTGGAGGGTAGGCTGACGTAAAAGCTCGCGCCGCGCCGAGAGTTGTTGGCGGCCCATAAGCGACCGCCATGTGCTTCAGCGATGGAGCGGCAGATCCGCAGTCCCATCCCTGTGCCGTGAGGTTTGGTGGTGAAAAATGCATCGAAGATCTGGTCCAGCTGCTCTGGGGGCAACCCCACGCCAGTATCGCTGACGGACACCTGAAGCTGCTCGTTTTCCGTTCGCTGCGATGCGATGACGAGCTCCCGCGTCCCGTCCACAACCTTCATCGCATCGATGCTGTTAATCATGAGGTTCATCATGACCTGCTGCAATTGCACGCGATCCCCTATGACTTGGGGAAGATCTGCCACCAGTTCTGTCCGCACGGAGATCGAGTATTGCGTTGTCTCCCCGCGTAGCAGGACGATCATCTCTTCAATGACCTCGTTTACGTCGACCAACTCCCACTGTGGAGTACCCTTCTGAAAGAGCAGGCGAATCCGGCTGATGATTTCCGCCGCCCGCGTTCCATCTTTCACGATCCTCATGGCGGCCGCACGCGCCTTGTCAAGATTTGGGATGTCGCCCGCTAGCCAGTGGATGCAACTATTGGCGCTGGTGACCGCAGCGGCAATCGGCTGATTCACTTCGTGCGCTAGTGAAGCAGTCAGCTCACCCATCATGGTTACGCGGTTCACGCGCGCGAGGTCCGCATGCGCATGACGTAGTCTCTCGCGCTCTTCCTCTGCCCGCTTGCGCTCGGTGACGTCCATCATGGTACCCACGAATTGCACTACATCCCCGGATGCGTTCAAGACAGGATGGCCGACAGTGTGAGTGTATTTGACAGTGCCGTCCGGAAGAAGGATTCGGTGTTCCACTTCGTAATCTGACTTTTCAACGATCGCTCGCTCGACTACTCCTTCCCACTTGGCTCGATCCTCCGGATGCATTCGCAGCCGCCGTTTTTCCCAAGCCGAGAGACCCTCTTCCGGATCGAAACCATATATGCGATACCATTCCTCGGAGAGATGCAAGGCGTCTCTTCCCGCTACCTGCCAGGCCCAACTTCCTGTATGCGTGAGCCTCTGCGCTTCCGCCAGATAACTCTCGCTTCGCCGCAACGCTTCTTCCGCCCGCTTGGTCTCGGTCGTATCCATCACCGCTCCAACATACTCGAGTTCGCCCGACTCATCTCTCTTAGCATGAGCTACAACGTGGACATGTTTGACGGAACCATCCGGCATCAGCAAGCGATGTTCAAAATCAAAATCCTTCCGATCCTGCGCAGCGCGCCCGATGGTCTCTCTCACAAGAGCTGCGTCTTCCGGATGAACCCGTTGGAGGATCTGTTCGACGCCCGGTTTCAAGGTTCGGTCGTATTGGAAGATTCGATAGGTTTCTTCGGACCAGTTGATTTCGCCGGTGGAAACCCTCCACCCAAAACTGCCTGTGTGGCTTAATCGCTGTGCTTCCGATAAATATGCCTCGCTTTGATGCAGCTTCTCTTCCTGTACTTCCAAGGTCTGGGTTGCGAATCGCCTATCAACCCAGGACGTCAGCAGAGCCAGCCCGAGGACGATAAAAGTGATGGCGGCAATTCCCGCGGCGCCGAGTGTGGAGATGCTTACGGCATGAGACAGGTCCGCCGGCATGTCGGAGGCCGTGAAACTGGCGGCGGCCATGCCGGTGTAATGCATGACGGGAATTGCGGCGCCCATCACGGCGGCTCCGGCTAGCTTTTCCCAGCCGATCCCCCTTTTCCCATCTCGGAAGTGAAAGGTAATCCATAGCGCAGCGAGAGAAATCAGAACCGCGAACACGACGGACAGGACGACGAGAAAGGAATTGAACTGGCATTTGGCAGGCAAACGCATGGCGGCCATGCCGATGTAATGCATGCTTGCTATACCCGCACCCATCAGGACACTTCCGGCGAGCGCTCGCAACCAACCCATTTTCTGCCGGCTCACCACGCCCAGCGCAACCACCGAAGCAGCAATGGCCGCAAATAGCGACAGCAGAACGGTCGGCCAATGGTAAGCCACGGGAATCGGCAGGATGAACGCCAGCATCCCAATGTAGTGCATGGACCATATGCCGGTCCCCATCGCACCAGCGCCGCCCAGCAGCCAAACCGCGCGAGTCCAACCGCCCGCGGCAGTTACGCGACCTGCAAGATCCAGAGCGGCGTACGACGCAAACATGGCGATCAACACCGAAAGTGCCACGAGTGCGTAGTTGTACGAGCCAATCAAGTTCACGGCAGCCATGTAACTCCATCCGGTTGCCACGCGGAACAGTCGCGCCGCGCTTCAACTAAGATTTAGCCATCGGGGCTCATTCCTTTGCCTCGATTTTGGTAGGTAGGGTCAAACAAAAACTTGCGCCGCGCGAGGAGTTCTCGGCAGTCCATAAGCGCCCCCCGTGCGATTCAACGATGGACCGGCAGATCCGCAATCCCATCCCCGTGCCGTTTGCTTTGGTCGTGAAGAACGCATTGAAGATCTGGTCCGCCTGCTGTGGGGGCAGCCCCACGCCGGTATCGCTGACGGACACCAGAACTTGTTCGTTGCCCGCTCGCTGCGATTTGATGGAGAGCTCCCGCGCCCCGTCCACCTCCTTCATCGCATCGATGCTGTTAGTCATGAGGTTCATCATAACCTGCTGCAACTGCACGCGATCTCCCATGACCTGGGGAAGATCTACTGGGAGTTCCGTCCGCACTGAGATCGCGTATCGCGTTGCCTCGCCACGTAGCAGGCCGACCATCTCTGTAATTACTTCGTTCATGCGGACCCCTTCCCGCTGTGGCGCACGCTTCTGGAAAAGCAGGCGGACGCGACTGATGATGTCCGCCGCCCGCGTCCCGTCTTTCACGATCCTCATAGCGGCCGCACGCGCCTTGTCAAGATTTGGGATGTCTCCCGCCAGCCAGTGGAGACAACTATTGGCGCTGGTGACAGCAGCGGCAATGGGTTGATTCACTTCATGCGCCAGGGAAGCCGTCAGCTCTCCCATGGTGGTCACGCGGTTGGCGCGTGCGAGATCCGCTTGCGCCTGACGCAGCGCTTCTTCGGAGCGCTTGCGTTCACGACTCTCTGCTTGCAAGGCCTCGTTGGTGCTCTGGAGCTCTTGAACTGTTGCTTTCAGGTCATCGCGCGCGCGTCTGAGCGATTCTGTAGCGCTCCTTTGTGCAACGCTCAGTGACCCGACAAACAGTGATGACACCATGAAGACGGCAAGGCGTGGTATTTCTCCAGGCTTTGCATGCAACGAATAGATCGGAGGCAGAAAGTAATAATAGAAAGCGAGAGCGGAGAGGGCCGTGGCGAGCAATCCCGGCCGCACTCCACCAAACCAGGCACTTAATATGACGGCGCAAAGAAAAAGTGACACGGGAGCAGCCTCTAAATGAAGCGCTGGCCATCGTGAAAGGATCAAGGCTGCGGCGACCGAAAAAACAGCAATCCCATAGCTCCAAATCGCAGACGGCTTAGGCCACAGAAGAGGATTGGACCTGGGCATGTTTCTACTCCGCCGAAGCAGAGTGTTGCTCCCTGCAATCCGAATCTTAACACCAGAAAGTGTCCTGCTCGGGCCGGGTCGGCCATGTGGCGTGTGTCAGCCTTCTCCCGAAGACGTGGTCGGCTCGGTTCGTCCAACCTGACAGGCGGAATGCCAACACTCCGACAGTTTAGGCATCGACTGACGTCGCCATGGCACGCCTGAAACGGTGTTATCTCTCATTCTGCCAATCAGTTCCAGACTGCGTTCGCTACCCGCGTCTACGGCACTCCAATTGCCTTCCTAAGTGGCGGTAAGCAGTTTCCGGCGAACAGAATTCGCAGGGAGCAAGCGTCCACGTGACAGCGAGGCCAGACCAGAAGGCGGGACGCAGACAGGAGTGCAGCCATGAAATCTCTATCCATTCTCGACTGGTATCGCATTCTGAGCGCGCACCATCAGTGGACGATATTCCAATCCATTCGATATGCATTGTGGCTGGCGCGCTAGTTAGTTTCTCTTACTTTGTGTGGCAACGGCGGCAGAGGATCGGATTCATGACAGCGTCTTGTACAACCAGTACTAACAAACATTCCGACGAAGCGCTAGTGACTGCCACAAAGCGCGGAGATGCGCAGGCTTTCGAGGAATTGGTTCTTCGTCACAGGCAGAGAGTTCTCGCAGTGGCCCAACGGATAACCAACAACCGCGAGGATGCCGAAGATGTGGCGCAGGAGAGCTTTCACAAGGCCTTCCTTCATCTTGACGCCTTTCAAGAAAAGTCGCGGTTCTCTACGTGGTTGACGCGCATCGCTATGAATGAAGCGCTCATGTTGCTCCGAAGAAGACGAGGAGGTGTCGAAATGTTGCCAGAGAACTCTGACGATGGCATGGAGTCTAGTTCGAAGGCGTTCGTTGACCGCAGCCCCAATCCTGAAGAGTCCTACTTGCGACGCGAGCGCACGGAATTCTTAACCGAGGCAATCAATCGCTTAGGTTCGACAATTCGAACAACGATATTGCTTCGCGACATCGAAGAACGATCCGTCAAAGAAACGGCTCAGATTCTGGGCGCCTCAATTACCGCCGTAAAAGCTCGAGTTTTCCAAGGGCGGCGGACGCTACGCCGGACTGTGAATCCATGGCTTCTGTCGGGTGGCTACGAATGTGCGGGCGGGCTGAGGCGCAACACCTGTTGAGGTTTGAGGCTAGAGGGACATGAACCGGTTCAAGATCGATTCGGCCCTGGGTTGAGCGATGGTGGGCTCTGTCGTGACAAGTGTGGCACCACTCCTGGGAGCGAGAATCCAAACATCCTGACGATTCGGCACAGAATCACAGGAACCATCTTCGTCTTATTCGCCATCGCCCCATTTGATGAGACCATCGCAATGCTACTGCTCTCTCCGCAAGAGTGAGGTTAGGTTTTGGACGCTTTTGGCAAGCTCGACGACTTCGCCACCTCCATGGAGTTCGAAGTTGATCTCATAGTTCCCAGTTGCAGCGTGATCCACGGCTTCTTTGAGGATTACAAGAGGTTTAGCGACTTGGCCGGGCAGGATGAGGCTGACCCACACACTAAACAAAAAAGTGAAAGCCGAAACGATGCTCAGGGTCCATTCCGCTCGATGGATCAACTGGCGAGCTTCCTGATGGTCCATTTGGACCCGCCGCCAATTTTGCTCTTCCATGTCGGACGTCAGTTGCAAGGCTTCTTGGCTTGACGCCCGGAGGTCCGGGGTGACTCGGCGGAGGGCAGGGTTCGCTGCCTGTATCGCCTCCGTAATCTGAGTATCAAACGAGACGACGCGAGTGCGAAGCTCCTGGATTAGCTGGGCGCGCTTCTCATGTCTGGACGCTTTTACAAGAGCGTCCGCGTCTTTTTCATAGGCAAGCACCGCTTCCCGAAGGCGTTCCTCGGGTTCTTGCCCTGGTTCCGTCATTGTCGAAACTGCTGATGCGAATTGCTGCTGATATCGATGTACTGCATCCAGACCCTTCTGAACAGTGGCTTGTTCGTCAGGCTCAAGTTCCCCAATCCGAACCAGCATTTGCCTCGCGTTCTTGAGTGAATCCTCGTTCCCTCGAAGATCTTCCGGATCTTGGAACAGAACGTAGTTTCGCACTGCACGCCGGGCCTCTAATATCTCGATGGAAGCCTGTTCTGCCAGCTTTGCCGCTGGCGCATCGACATTCACGATGCGGTCCACGATGCGGCCCATCACAAACAAATAATAAACCGCCAAGAAAATAACGGGGACGAGAATCAGCCTCACGATGGCCAGGCTGTAGGCAACCCTTTTTCGCAATGAATTTCCAGGCGCGAAGATCTTGAAGGATTTTCGGATTCTCCATCGCATGAGCTAGCCCCTTCACGGAGCGATTAGTGGGATAACACCATGTACCGCCGCCCGATCTCCGTGCAAAACAGAAGCTTGTCGGAACTCCAATCGTGGTTGTGCCGATAAGAGTGCGTTACCGCGAAGCGGCCAGCGCGGGAACCGCAAAGAGCTTTTGGAATTCTTCGTCACTTAAGCGCAGCGAAGCAGCCGCAACGTTCTGCTCGAGATGTTCAATCGAGGAAGTCCCTGGGATGGGCAACATCATGGGAGATCGCCGCAGGAGCCAAGCCAGCGCTACCTGTGTGGGACTCGCACGGTGTGCCTGGGCAATTTGGTTAAGCATGTCGCCGGCCACTTTGCCTGCCCCCAGTGGGAACCAGGGAATGAAGGCAATTTTATTGCGCTCACAATAATCCACCACGTAGTCCCATTCGCGGTCGGCAAAGCTGTAGCGATTCTGCACAGAGACAATGGGGACGATTTTGCGCGCTCGCTCGATGTGCTCCTGCGTGACGTTGGACAATGCAACCAGGCGAATCTTGCCTTCGTTCCGGAGCTGCGCCAGCGTTTCCACTGACGCTTCAAACGAGACGACGGGGTCTGGAATATGCAGTTGATAGACGTCGATGCGGTTCAGGCGCAATCTCTTGAGGCTTCCCTCCACCGCCTTGCGAAGGTGCGATGGAGTGGCATCGTGGGTCCACTGGTTCGGGCCGGGACGGTTCCAGCCTCCCTTGGTTGCAATTACAAGGCCCGCCGGATATGGGAACAACGCTTCGGCAATCAGTTCCTCGCTTACGTATGGACCGTAGGAGTCCGCCGTGTCGATGAAATTGACATCCAGCTCCACGGCCCGGCGAAGAACCGCCAACGCGGTTTTCCGATCTTTTGGCGGCCCCCAAATGCCTTCGCCGGTAAGGCGCATTGCGCCAAAACCGAGACGATGTACAGAAAGTTCCCCGCCCAGCGAAACATCTCCAGCCAAACTTGCAGAAAACTCTTTCTTGTTCATGACAACCTCCAAAATTTTTCCTTTAACTTGATCCCACGCTGACTGTCCGCATCTCCTTGCCCATTTGGAATTCGTTGTGTTACTAGCCAAGCCACTGCGGGTTGGCGTATGTGCCATCGAACTGGTGACTTGTTTTGTAAAGCTCGAACTCGCCGGCTTCGGCCGCTTTCGCTGTTTTCGCTAGAAGAGCCCCAACTTGGGAAGAATTCATCGGTTGAAAAGTGCGCGCAGCTTGGAGAGCCTGCTGAAGAATGGGAAGCGAATCGCAGCCAGTAATGACCACACTCGTTGGCAAATTCATTGCGTAATGGAGGCACTCCACCGGGGTCGCTGTTTTGCTCTCGAGAATAAAGTGGTCACCCATAGGTTTCATACCGAGCACGCCGATGCTGTTCTTGAGCAAGACGGGCAAAACTTTCTTTTCGAAACTATTGAAGTGCGCGTCCATTACATTGAGGGGCATCTGAACGGCATCGAACGTCAAGCCGTGTTTTGAGGCTGTGGCCAGCATTTTCAGATGAATGTCCGGGCTCTTGTGACCTGTGAAGCCTATGAGGCGTATCTTGCCCGCCTTTTGCGCCTCCAGGACGGCCTCGATCCCTCCGCCTTCGGCAAAAATGCGGTCCGGGTCGGTGTCGCGAATTACTTCGTGGAATTGGAGGAGATCGATTCGGTCAGTTTGAAGACGGCTCAGAGACTCGTTAATTTGACTAGCGGCAGCGGCCTTGGTGCGCCCGTCGATCTTGGACATGAGAAATGCCTTCTGGCGATAGCCATCGCGTAGCGCCTTGCCCATGCGGACTTCACTTTCGCCGGCGTTGTAGTCCCAGCAGTTGTCGAGAAAATTGATGCCCTCATCGAGACCCGCGCGGATGATCCGAATGCTTTCCAAAGGATCCGCCTGCTTGCCCAGGTGATAGCCGCCGAGCCCAATCAGCGAGACTCTCTCTCCGCTACGGCCCAGCGTTCGATAGGGAATGCCATTCCCGGATTCCGATCGCGAGGATTTCCGGTCGGCGTGCGCCTGGAAAATGGAGGCTGCCGCAAACCGCAGGAAACCCCGCCGGGAAATGCCGGCGTCCGCGGTGTCGTGAACTCTCAGACCTGACAGCATATGCGGATTGGGTGAATCCTCATGGTCTTGTTGATTTCTCTTGTTGTCCATGGCGTACTTCCTTTTCAAGCGCCCCGCACCTGAGGGGCGGGAATCCTTTTCCAGTTGTAACGACCGCGGCGGACGGAGTCCGAGCTATTTCTTCTGGTGCAGAGAGCGAATGTACACTACCAGAGAATAAATCTGTTCTTCGCTAAGGGAACTCTTGAGTGGAGGCATTCCCCCCTTACCGTTGGAAATGATTTGTGCGAGTTGCGCATCGGGCAGCTTCTGGACTGCCGGTGAATCATTTTCTTGCCCTCGTCCGCATGTACCCAAAGGGAATCACTTTCACCCACCAAAATCAACCCACGGCTAAATCGACCCCCGATCGGGCGCGCCCGTTGCTGTTGGAACCAAGATGCGCACGTTTTTCCATTTGCAGAATTACCGCCGAAAAATCCTGCTCCGCTCCTTCGTCCGATTGCCTCGCATTGATCTCAAAAGCAGCTCCTGCCGCGGGCATTCGCGCTCCAACGGCATTCGCGAGTTCGAGAATCAACCCGAAATCCTTGTTCATTAGCCGAATCGGAAATTGCGGGCTGTAATCGCTCTTCATCGCTCTTTCCAGTTTGCCCAAGTGCGCGGGTGCGACTACTGCAGTCTGGGACAATACCCCCAGCAAGCGAATGCGATCTAGTCCGGCCTTCTCACCGAGTGCAACAGCTTCGGCAATCGCCTGCATGCCGATCCCCAGTAAGGTGTTCACCACAAGCTTCATCGTCGCTCCGGAGCCGCTCGGCCCGAGATAAAAATACTTCTTGGCGATAACGCGAAAGATCGACTCGGCAGCGTCGAAGCGCTCTTTGTCTCCGCCCCCAAACAGGGTCAGCAAACCGTTTTCCGCGGCGGGAGTACTCCCTGATATAGTCACGTCGAGAACCGCGACTCCACGCTCCGAACCGAGTCTCGAGAGTTGCTGCGAGGTCTCTGGATGCACCGTGCTCAGGTCGATGACGCATGAGCTAAAATGCGCATGGGTAAACACGCCATTAGGTCCCCCATATGTGTCCAGGACAGCTTCATCGTTTGGCAGGCAAGACAACACGACGCCGCAACTCGAGGAGAGTTCCGGAAGGCTCTGCGCGACGGTTCCGCCATATCGAATTAGCTCCTCCGCCTTGTTGCGGTCCCGGTCGTAAGCTGTCACCTTGAAGCCGGATTCCAGCAATCTCCGCGCGATCGGCCGGCCCATGTAGCCGATTCCCACAAATCCGAGCCTGTCGTTTTCCTGCGTGATTGGTTTCATGATGGATCGTCCTTGTCCTGAGCTGCGATTTTAATTTCAACTTCGACAATGGCAGAAAGCACGCCTTGTACCGTTTCGCCAGAGGAGCCGAGTATTCGTCCAAGATGTTGAGGGCACGGAGAATACGCGGTTAAGCAGAGAGGGCTTTACCTTCAGGTGGTGAGGGTTCCATGTCCAATACCACGGACACTGCCAGTCTATTGGAAATTAGGCTGCATCCGTGGGTGGCCCAAAATCATGCACCGACCGCAAATCCTCTCGCATCGAACTGCGTAGGAGGAAGCGTTATGAAAGCTGCAGTCGTTCCCGCTGTCAGTAGTTCGTGGCAGATCAAAGAAGTTCCGCAACCTCAACCCGGACCTAATCAGGTACTGGTGAAAATGCATGCGAGTGGCATCTGCTACACCGACGTACATCTGACGCTCGGACACTTTCCCGGGCCACCATTTCCCCGAATCCTGGGTCACGAGCCAGTGGGCGAAGGCGTTGCCGTGGCTCCCGACGTCACCACGCGGAAGGTGGGCGACCGCGTGGGTACCGCCTGGATTCAATCCACCTGCGGGCGCTGCGAATGGTGCCAACGTGGCCGCAGAATGTTCTGTCCCTACATGAAGGGCACAGGAATTGAGGCACAAGGCGGACACGCCGAGTACATGCTGATGAATGCCGACGCCACCTATCTGATTCCCGACAAGGTTTCCTACGAGCAAGCAGCCCCGATCTTCTGCGCGGGCTACACGGTCTACAGCGGACTGCGCTGGGCCGATCCCCAGCCGCACGAGCGCGTGGCCGTGCTTGGAATCGGCGGCCTTGGCCACCTCGCAGTGCAATACGCGAAGGCAGCGGGCTTCGAGACCATCGCCATTTCCCACTCCCCTGACAAAGACAAGTTGATCCGCGAGCTCGGCGCCGATGAAATCGTTCGCGACGGCAAGAGCCTTGCCGCTGCAGGCGGCGCGGACATCATCCTCAGCACTTCCAATTCGACGAAGTCCATGGTGGACAGCATTCAGGGAATACGGCCAGACGGCCGGCTGATCGCGATGGGCGCGGACGCGGAGCCACTCTCCGTCTCGCTGATGGATCTCATCATGAAGCGCATCCGCATCATCGGCAGCCAGCAGAACGGCCCCGAATATCTCTACGAAGCTCTTGATTTCGTGGCGCAAGGGAAAGTCAAAACGATCGTCGAGACTTACCCATTGGTGGAGGCCGCCAAGGCCTACGAACGCGTTGCGGAGGGCAGGGCCCGGTTCCGCGCCGTCCTCACAATGTAATCGGCGATGCGAGCAGTCACCGCCGTTTTCGGGCGGATCAACGGGCAACCCTTCAATTCGGATGGTTGCAGGCCGACACACCATAGGATAAACGCTCAAATTCAGCGGCCACAGCAATCCGAGGCGGCGATCACTTACTCTTATACGGCTTTGACTTTGCCACTAAGCAATCTGTCTCAGTGGGTGGTGGGGACCAAGACGGGATTTTAGGATTCGCTAGCGACTATTCAACGCCGTCCACGCAGTCAGAGAGTGCATGTAGTCTCTCCAATGAATGATCTTTCTGTTCTCAATCGTGATGACCGAGATGAGCCTGTTGTTATAGGGTGCTCCACTCGAAAGAATCGTGCCGTGCACTTCGTACTCGAGAATCACGACGCGGCTATTCCGGGAGCGGTGCACAACAAGTGCATCGCCGGAGTGAAGCTTGATCGTTTTGCCGTATCCGGTGAGGCTTGCCATCAGATTGGCGCGTCCTCGTATCGCCGGAGGCCAGCCGGGAAAGTGATAGCGAGATTCGAAGAGTGCGTCTTCGGCAAACGCGTCGAAATAGTGTTTGCCGTCAACAAGTCCCCGCAAGCCTTTCAGGACGACCCCGAAAAAGGGATTGAGAGCTTCAAACACCTCGTACTTGGCTTTTGTCATAAGCAACTCCTCTGCGTCTGACGGGGGCATCGAAGCCCGGCTGATGGATTGCCTGTTGGCGAGTTTTGTCCTCTACAGAATCACGGACGCTTCCTCAAAATTGAGCCGAGGATTGCGTGGGTGGAGCTTGCTTGGATCTCCATAACCCAGGTTGCAGAGAAGATTCACTTTCCACTTGCCCTCCGGAAAGAATGCGGCATTCAATTTATCTGCGTCGAAACCGGACATCGGTCCGCAATCTAATCCCAAAGCGCGTGCGGCCAGGATGAAGTACGCGGCTTGCAGTGAACTGTTGCGGAAGGCGTTCTCTTCAATCAAAGGTTTATTTCCGACGAAATAGGAGCGGATGTCAGCCTGTGGAAAGAGCCTGGGAAGGTGCTCGTGAAATTCCGTGTCCCAGGCGATGATCACGGTCACAGGAGCAGCCATGGTTTTGTCGACATTGCCGGGCGCCAGAACTGTCTTGAGAAGCGCCTTGGCGCCGGGAGTAGTTAGAAAAACGAATCTGGCGGGTGAGCCGTTGGCGCTGGTCGGCCCAAGACGCGCCAATTCGTAAGACTTACGCAGGAGCTCTACTGGCACGGGTTCTGGAAGCCACGTGGAGTGTGTCCGCGCTTCGTGAAATAGCTGATCGAGGGCCTCCTGCGAGATCGAGGTTTTGATGGCAGCAAGACTTTGCGGTTCAGATTGATTGAGCATTTTGGTTCTCTCCTTTTAGTTGCGTTCAGCGCGAGCGGCGGGCATCCAGACTGAATGGTCCTGCACCGAACTGAGAAATCAGCAGTGCTCCCCCGAGCATGGAAACATTCTTCATGAACATAATCATTTGTATCTGCGCCATCATGGGATCCTGCACCGTCCAGAACTTGTGCATCATCAAGCTGACAGGGACCAGGAAGAGCGCAATGAGCCAGGCGCCCAGTTTTGCGCGGTAGCCCAACAAGATGCTCAAGCCGCCGGCAATGGCCAGCACACCCGCAAGCGGAACCGCGATCGCGGCCAAAGGCACGCCTTGCGAAGCCGCATAGCCAATGGTTTGCCTGGTAAAGAGACTGGGGGCAGCGATCAGGAAAATCAGCGCGAAGAAAAACCGCCCCAAAACGACCACTGCACCCTGCCAAGTGGTTGCTGCCTCCACATTTGTAGAAATTGCGATCGAATTCGTTGCCATGTACTTCCTCCTTTTGCTTTTTGAATTCACTTACGAGCAACCGCGCAAACTAAGGTTGTCTGCAACGGCCAAAATCGACTTCCTTTCGTCCTCGGTCAGCGTGGCGCCTCTTTCCGGTATCTATTGATGCCGAGTATATTGATATAGATACATTCTTCTGGACATCGGTTATACAAAAGGGCAAAATAGTTCTGTCATGGACAAGAACCCGCGAGCCCCGGCGCACTGTTGGCTGGTATTGGGGAAGGCCTTTCGGGCGGCCGCGAAATATCTTTATGCGGGACTTGAGGAGACGGGAATCGACGATACCGACTTCCGGATATTGGAAGCGCTACTTAACAAAGGACCTTTGCCAGTGAATACCATCGGCCCAAAGGTGTACCTTACGCCCGGCTCGATCAGTGTGGCCATCGACCGCCTGCTGGAAAGAGGCCTGGTAAGCCGGGTCGAGAGTCCCGAGGATCGGCGCGTCCGGATCGTATCGCTCACCCCAAAAGGCAAAGAATTGATCGCGCCGATTTTTCGCAAACACGCAGCCGAAATTAGGAAAGTCTTTGCCGATGCGAGCCCGAAAGAGTTGCGAGCTCTTGAAACGACGTTGAAAAAGATTGGGAAGCGCGCGGAGAGTCTGGGGACCGGAGTCAATCCAAAGTGTTTAAGCCAACGATGACATGGCGGTGTAGTGCGCCCAATCCATCACTGGGCGGAGTTCCTCGACTCAGCTCCCGTTGTAATCCTCTCCGCTGCCGCCACGCGCACGGGAAATATCCGTCTCACCAGCGCAGTCACGGTTCTCAGCGCCTCCGACCCCGTTCGCGTTTTTCAGGAGTTCGCGACTCTCGACTTGATCTCCGGGGCCGCGCCGAAATTGTCGCCGGTCGCGGTTCGTTCGTTGAGTCGTATCCCCTCTTCGGGCTGCGTCTTGAAGATTACGATTCGCTCTTTGCGGAAAAACTCGAGCTTCTCCTGAAAATCCGTGCAAGCACGCAAGTGCACTGGTCCGAAAAACACCATCTTTATTGATGATTTTGGTGGACGAGAGGGGATTCGAACCCCCGGCCTCCTCGTTGCGAACGAGGAAGGAAAAATCATAAGGCGTGGTGCTGCAACGACTTACGTCTTTTGAAAGTTGCCTTAAATGGGCAACTTGGGCAACCGGGGCAAATCGTGGATTCGGCTCCCAACGGGAATGGAGCTAACGCAGCCAAGTTTGACCGAGGAGAATACGCAAATGCACGACTTATCACTGCCCTTTAGGGCGACGACAAAGCGTACTGGCTCGATGATCGTGAGAAAAGTGCGCCCTCCTGAGCTCCTGGGGAACGCGGTACTCAAGCAGCAGCGCCCCGCTGCGACCAGCCACGGCAGGCAAGCCCAAAGTGAGCAGGAGAAGCTGGTCACCGACCACAGCTAGATAGTCCGGTTCGGAAGCTGGAGTCCAGCATGCCCGCTGCCCAGCGAAGCCACGCGGGCGTCACATAGTCCCGATGATATTGAGGAATACGCCTTTGTGGTTGTACTTCAGGTCGGTCAGCTCGTCGGAGAAGTTGGTGAAGTTGTAGCCCACGCCAACCTTCAGGTTGTTGCCAATGTGATGATAGATCGCGGCCAGCGCGCCGCTGCGGCGTTGACTTATATCCGGCAGGTAAAGCGTTCGCACCTCCGCCAGGGTGTCCCACACCTTGAAGAACCGCCGGTCCACGCGCAAGACCGCGAGCTGCGCGGGGTTCTCGAAGAAGTTCGGGTTCACGCGATCCAAGCTTTCCTCTCCGATGCGGTAGGCGTACTTGCCTCCGACGGACCAATTCGCCGTGAGGTCGTAGGTTAGATCGGCCGACGCGATGTGGCTCTTCTGAAGGAACTCGGCCGCGGTGTTCTGCACTCCCACCTGACCTGTGGTCGGGACATTATAGAAGTACGTGTACTTGACCAGGGCGTTGAGCCGGTCGTTCCTCACCGGACGATACGCATAGCCGACCACGGCCTCGGTGTAGCCGCCGGCATAGAACTCGCCGAGCGAGCTATCACTAACTGAGTGGTCCAGCTTGCCGATAAGGCGCCAGTCGGGCGTAAGTTGGAACTTGAAATTGTTACGAAACAGCCATGTAGTCGTTTCGGTATGCGTCAGGTCGAGTTGTTGCACGTTATCCCGGCGATACTCGATCGCGCTCGAGAACTGCATCTTAGTCACGCCGTAGCCCATGCGGAGACCGGCCGCCTTGCGATCGGTCTCGGCGCCGGTTTGCGAGTCGCGTAGCTTGCCGAACTCCCCGTTACCGCCGAAATTCCAGTGCTCTTTCGTCGTGAGGTTGATTCCGGTGGAGTGAGTTAATCCATTCAGGGACGCACCACTCTGGTAACGGTCCTCGACGTAGACACTGGAAGAGTCGGAGAGCCGCGTCTTCACGCCCGAGACCAGGTTGCCCTGGCTGCCGTGAAGCAGCAGCCCGTTGTCTGTCTGCTCGTTTTCAAGCGAATAGTTCAGGTAATAACTGGTCCGCTCGGAATAGAGAAAGGTAGTGCCGACCTTGCCGCCGGGTCCGAGGTGTCCGTCGGACGCCTCCCCGTCGATCCGGAAGCGTTTCGTCAGGCGATAGGAGCCGCCCACGCCGATGCGATCATTGCTTTCACGGCCGCCGCTTGCCGCGACCGTGTGCTGGCCGAAGCTATAGGCGCTCCAGGAGGCGCTGGAATCGAATTTCACCTGCGCGACCGCGTCCGTGCGCTCGCCCTGTATCTGCGTTAGGGGAACAACCGGCGAATTGTCCTTACGCAGGTCGTTGCGCACGCCGGTGCTGACGGTCCATTTTTCGGCAA
>Ga0210406_10001453_pt1 | contig 28807 bp, 18 predicted proteins | sample IncBWC30MmetaG_FD_155454 | JGI IMG/M metagenome (GOLD analysis project Ga0210406, IMG submission 155454) | Forest soil microbial communities from Barre Woods Harvard Forest LTER site, Petersham, Massachusetts, United States - Inc-BW-C-30-M | ecosystem: Environmental > Terrestrial > Soil >... | reverse complement strand
CACATGTTCTACAAAGGAAAAATGTATAACGGCTTCTCTCAAATGGACGTCACAGACAAAGGTGCGAACAAGCTGGCCGTCACAAACTTCAAAGCCGGAATATTCACAAGAGGTGTCCTCATCGATATTCCACGACTGAAGGGCGTGCCGTACCTGGAACCCGACGTGGCTATTTACCCCGAGGACCTCGATGCCTGGGAGAAGAGGGCCGGTATTCGCGTGGGCAGCGGAGACGTAGTTTTTCTCCGGACGGGACGATGGGCCCGGCGTGCTGCCCGTGGGGCCTGGGATGCAGGCGCTCACTCCGCCGGGTTTTATGCCTCATGCGCCCGCTGGCTACACCAGCGCGATGTGGCCATGATTGGCAGCGACGCAGCATCAGATGTCATGCCGTCCCGAATCGCCGGCGTGGCCCAGCCGATTCACCAGTTGGTGTTGGTCGCCCTGGGCACACCGATATTTGACAACTGCGATCTCGAGGCCCTCGCCGAAGCCGCCGCTCAGCGCCATCGCTGGGAGTTTTTGCTGACTGCTGCGCCGCTCGCCGTCCCCGGCGGGACTGGATCGCCATTGAATCCTATTGCGACTTTCTAGGTCGAGCGCTCAACCGCACGACTATTATTTTTGAGCGAGACGGACAGCCCGAATGCCTAAAGCAATGCAGCAAGTCGCATGCTTACTTCTTAACTCCAGCGCAATGCTCATGACCGGTATCCTGTCTGCCCAGGAGCCGGCCTTCGTCGGCTCTCGCACTTGCGCCGGATGTCATCGTGCGATCTATGCGAGCTACATGCGTACGGCGATGGGCCGCTCGATGCGTGGGGCGAGTGATCTCGAGTTGCCGACGCCGGTTGATATCGAGCACGCGCCCCTGCATCGCCGTTTTCGCGTTTTTCGGCGGGACAACAAACTTTACCAGAGTGAATATGCGCTTGATGCCGCCGGCAACAGGGTTTTTGACGATATCCACGAAATCGAGTTTGCACTTGGCTCCGGCGTGAACGGCTACAGTTTTGTAGTGCGCCGCGGTAGCTATTTGTTCGAAGCTCCGCTTTCTTATTATGCAAAGAGTGCCCAATGGGACCTCTCTCCCGGTTATGAGTCGGTGGACATCGGTTTCAGCCGGCCGGTCGCCGCTACTTGTGTCGGTTGCCACAGCGGGCGTGCCCGGCTCATTGCGGGCCACGACGGTCTATACGATAACGTCCCGTTTGACGAACCGGCGATCGGTTGTGAGAACTGCCACGGCCCCGGCGCGTTGCACGTTGCGCAAGTAAACACCGGCACCATCGTGAACCCTGCCAGACTCCCGTCACGCCTCGCTGAGGAGATATGCATAATCTGCCACCAGATCGGCGACGTGCGTGTGCTCAAACCGGGCAAACGCCTGTGGGATTTTCGTCCCGGCATGTGGTCGAGCGAAGTTCTTGCGATCTTCAGACTGGCGTCGAATCAGGCGGAACCTTCCGATCTGCTCGAACACCCGACAGCCATGCGGAGCAGCCGATGCTTTCGAGCGAGCGGTGGAAAGTTAAGCTGCCACACCTGCCACGATCCGCACGCGACGCCCGCACCCATGGAAACGGCTGCGTACTACCGTACGAAATGTTTTACTTGTCACACCGACACGAGCTGCCGCTTGCCACTTGGCGAACGTCAACGCCGCGCCGCGAACGATTGCACCACCTGCCACATGCCCAAGCGGGACGTGGCCGTGGTTTCGCATGCAGCGCTGACCAACCACCGCATTCCAGCCCGGCCCGGCCAGGCGCAGCAGCAGAACTCGTCAGGCGAAAACAGCGGCGGAGACCTGATTCTAGTCAATCCATCACCCGATCCCATTCCCCTCCCCGCGATCACGACCTTTCTTGCCTATGGACAAGTAATAGCAAAGCGGGCCGACCTCGCGCCGCGTTATTGGGCACTCCTCGACCAGTTGAGCCACACGCGCCCGGACGACGCCGAAGTCCTCGTGGCGCTCGGCAGAAAAGCAATGTTCGATCCCGGTCCGGAGAACGCGGCTCACGCCCAAAAATATTTTGAGAAAGCCATCGAAAAAGGCTCTACCTCGTCATTCACTTTCGAGAGTCTGGCCGAAGTGCTCGTGCGAAGCGGCCAGGGCGAACAGGCCATCGCTGTGCTGCAGCAAGGCCTCGCGCTGGCGCCCTACTCGGCGGTGCTTTACGAATCGCTCGCCCGGACATACCATGCGCTGGGCCGCACTGATGATGTTCGGAAGACGGTTGGGCGCTACCTCGAGCTATTTCCTGAAGACGACGCCGCGCGACGGCTCCTGCATTAAAGGCGTCCTCAGAATCTGGACCGCAGCGATCATGAGGACATGAATCCCACCTAACTAGTTGGCAAGCTCTTAGGCGAGAATCTCCTTGACCACAGATGCCTTATCGACTCCCGTGAGTTTTTGATCGAGCCCTTGATACTTGTAAGTGAATTTCTCGTGATCTATGCCGAATTGGTGCAGCAGCGTCGCCTGGAAATCACGCACATGGACCGGGTCCTTCACAATGTTGTATGAAAAGTCGTCTGTCTCACCATGGACGACGCCTCCTTTTACGCCACCGCCGGCCATCCAGATGCTGAAGCAACGAGGATGGTGGTCACGGCCGTAGTCGGTAGCAGTCAACTTACCTTGGGAGAAGATCGTGCGGCCGAATTCACCAGCCCAGATGACCAATGTGTCGTCGAGCATCCCACGCTGTTTCAAATCCTGTACCAGTCCCCAACAGCCGTGGTCAACATCTTTGCACTGACTCGGGAGCACCTCGGGTAGGTCAAAATGAACATCCCAGCCACGATGATAGATCTGAACAAAGCGCACGCCGCGTTCGACTAGGCGGCGCGCCATAAGGCAACTACTTGCAAACGTGCCTCGTTTGCGCGCGTCTTCACCGTATAGCTTGTATATGCTTTCGGGCTCTTTGGAGAGGTCGGTAAGCTCGGGCACCGAAGTCTGCATCCGGAAAGCCATCTCATATTGCGCAATCCGCACGAGCGTATCCGGATCGCCGATCTTTTCGTGCTCGATCTGGTTCATTTCGCTCAAAGCGTTCAGCATTCGCCGTCGCATTACTGGAGGAACACCTTCTGGATTATTGATGTACAGCACCGGATCGCCAGAGGACCGAAGCGTCACACCCGCGTACTGTGCCGATAAGAATCCTGCGCTCCAGAGGCGCGCGGAGATTGCTTGCGCGTTGGCCTTGGGATGGGAATGGGTTGCGTTGAGGACCACGAAGGTGGGCAAGGCCTGATTCATGCTGCCCAGCCCATAGGCAAGCCAGGAGCCGACGCATGGCTTGCCCGCAATCATGAAGCCAGTCTGGATAAAAGTAATCGCTGGATCGTGGTTGATCGCCTCGGTGTGCAGAGAACGCAAAATGGCGATTTCGTTCACCATCTTCGCGGTGTAGGGAAGTAGCTCGGAGACCCAAGCGCCGTTACTTCCGTATTGTTTGAAGGTGAACATGGAAGGCGCGATGGGGAAACGTGCCTGCCCGGACGTCATTGTGGTGAGACGCTGCCCTAAGCGAATCGAATCCGGCAAATCCTTGTCGAACCATTTGGACATCTGCGGTTTGTAATCAAACAATTCCATTTGCGGCGGCGCGCCTTCCATGTGGAGAAATATGGCCCTCTTGGCCTTGGGTGGAAAGTGCGGAAGGCCCGGCAGGCCGCCAATCGCTTCGGCGTTCGAAGCCGGAGCACCTTTCATTTGTTCATCGGTTATTGTCGCAAGTGCTGCGACTCCCAAACCTCGCGCGCCACGCGCAAAGAACTGGCGCCGCGTTTCGTTCAAGACCGCTTCATCGGAGGGATGCATGACAGGTCTCCGGATTTACTTTTGAAGAACCTCGTCCAGATTCAAGATCTGGCTCGCCAACATGGTCATGGCGGCAAGCTCAGGAGCAGGCAGGCTCGCATCCGCCTCGGACTCGCCGACGGAAATCGCCTTACGTGCGTCTTCAGCGTGTGAGGTGTAGTAATTCTTGTAGTCCTGATAGGCCCTTTTGGCAATGTCCAGTTCTCTGCCGTCAAGCGGACGCGCAAGCACACGTAGGGCCATAAAATCCAACTCACGATCGACATCTCCGCCCGCGGCCATCAGAGCGCGCTGCGCCAGCGTACGCGCCGACTCGAAGAACTGAGTGTCATTCATGGTCACGAGCGCCTGCAGCGGGGTGTTTGTGTGCTCGCGGCGCACCGTGCAGCTTTCCCGCGTGGGAGCATTAAGAATATCCATAGACGCCGGCGGCGCGCTCCGTTTCCAAAACGTATAAAGGCTGCGCCGATAGAGATTGTCGCCGTGGTCCTGTTTGTAAAAACGCGTGTTGCTAGGTACCATCGCGACGGCCTCCCAGATACCGCTGGGTTGGTAGGGCTTCACACTCGGTCCGCCGATTGCAGGCACTAGCAATCCGCTGGCCTTGAGGGCGTAATCACGAATCATTTCGGCCTCCATTCGGAATCGCGGCCCTCGCGAGAGAAGTCGATTGTCGGGATCGACCTTAAGTTTCAGGTCGGTGGTAACGGCCGACTGCCGATAAACCGCAGACGTCACGATGAGCTTAAAGAGCTTTTTGACATCCCAGCCCGATTCACGAAACTCGACCGCGAGCCAATCGAGCAAGGCCGGGTGAGATGGTGCTTCGCCCTGCGAACCGAAGTCTTCCGACGTCTTCACAATGCCCGTGCCAAATACCTCCTGCCAGAAGCGATTCACGGTCACACGTGCCGTGAGCGGGTTGGAAGGATCAATCAACCACTGTGCTAAGCCGAGACGGTTACGCGGCAAAGATTCCGGTAGAGGAGGCAGAACGGCAGGGACATTAGGCTCTACTTCATTACGTGGCTGGTCATACTGCCCGCGATACAGCACATGGGCCAAGGGTTTTGCATCAGAACGTTCGTTCATCACCAGCGTAGTCGCCGCCCGTCGCGCGATGAGGCGCCGTTCCGCGTCGACCTTGCGAAGATGGTCCAGCGTTGCACGGGTGGTGGTGTCTCGCCGATAGAGGTAATACATCTCGAGCGCTTCCCGCTCCACTGGAGTGACCTGAGCTGTGTCCTTCGCGCGCGCGGCGGAGATAGTGTTCCATAAGGACAGCAACTCCGCTTCCCTTTCATCTGCTTCGCGATCGAAGATTCGAAACTCCGCGATAGCGCCGTTTTCAAAATACCTATTGTTGTCGTTACCTAAATGCAGCGGCGCACTTGTCCGCGGGCTGCTTCGCAGCGGATCGAGATCCTGACCAGTTCCCTGGGTGTTGAGGAGTCTACCGTTTACATAGATTGCAAGGCCTTGGCGCTCGCGGCTTCCGTCGAACGTGAACAGGAGGTGGTACCAGTTTTCGCCTTTTAGCTCATAATCGCCTACCGGTGCGGCGCTGATGTAGGTGCGATTTTCCCCGGTTAGCCTGATCGAGGGCCCCTCGTTGCCAAACTCGACTATCCAGCCACGCCGCCGGTCGCGGCCGTCCTTGGGCTTTTCTTTGGGCGCGGGCTCGAACTGGCTTGCGATGACATAACTCCCCTTCGCCTTGGGAAGGTACACCCAAGTGGAAATCGTGAATGGCTTGTCCGCGTCGATTTCTGGAACATTCGGCAGAGTGACGAAGGCCTTTTTACCGAATTGCAATGCCGCCCCAACCCCGGCAACTCCTCGGCCTACCGTTACTCCATCCGGCAACGCAATTGGTTGCGGTCGGCCCTTCCGCATCAGACTCACGCGGTTGCTCGCGGTCAGCTCCAGCACACGCGCGGTGGCCCCAAATGGAATTGGCAGGGAGTGCCGGCTCGGGGACTCGAGCCACGATTCAAATGCGGCATGCCGGTTCACTTTTGCCTCGGCCAGAATCTGTCGCAACCGCGCCCGTTGCTGGTTGGCTTCCTCCCAGCGCTCTTGATCTTCGGCACGCGGCACTATCACCGAGGGCGGAGTGTCCGGGACGTTACCGTCCAGAGGATATTCGGTCAGATTGCGAAAGAATGCGGTCAGCGAATAGTATTCTCGTTGTGAGATGGGATCGAATTTGTGATCGTGGCAGGTGGCGCATCCCACGGTGAGCCCAAGCCATACCGTTCCGGTCGTATCGGCGCGGTCCTTGGCGTACATGGCGGCGACTTCTTCTACGATGGCGCCGCCTTCGCTGGTGCTCACATTGCAACGCTGAAAGCCGGATGCGATCTTCTGCTCGAGTGTGCTGTTGGGAAGCAAATCGCCCGCGAGTTGCTCGACGGTGAAACGATCGAAAGGCAGATTGCGGTTGAACGCCTGGATCACCCAGTCACGATAGGGCCACATTTCGCGATAGTTGTCGTCATGGAGTCCGTGCGTATCGGCGAAGCGGGCCGCGTCCAGCCAATAACGGGCGCGGTGCTCCCCGTAATGCGGAGACTCGAGCAGCCGGTCGACTAGTCTTTCATAGACTTCTGGCGAACTATCTTTGACGAACTCTTCGACTTCGTCCGATTCTGGAGGCAGACCCGTGAGGTCCAGCGAAAGGCGGCGAATGAGCGTGCGACGATCTGCTTCCGGCGCTGGCTGCAACCCCTCTTGTTCCAGCCGGGCGAGGATGAATCGATCGATCGGATTGCGCACCCAAGCCCGGCCGTCGCCGCCAGGGGGTTTCGGACGTACCGGCGTTATGAAAGCCCAATGCTCCTTCCATGTCGCGCCTTCCTGAATCCAACGGCGGATGATTTCGATTTGCGCTGCGTTGAGTGTCTTGTGCGAATACTCCGGTGGCATGCGCCGCGCCGCGGTCGATGCCGTAATGCGCTGATAGACAAGGCTCTCCGCAGGTTTGCCAGGCACGATGGGCGTGCCATTATTTCGCTCTCCGAAAGCGCCTGCCTTCGTGTCCAGCCGGAGATCCACCATACGAGTATTCTTGTCGGGGCCATGGCACCGGAAGCAGTTGTCGGAGAGGATGGGCCGGACTTCACGTTGAAAATCGGCGGTCAAGCCGGGCTTAGTGGATGCTTGCGCCATCAACCGCGCACCGAATACATTGGCGGCCAACGAAGTAACCAGGAACGCAGATAGGTTCACTCTAAGTTTTCGGTTCACCATTCCACAACGCGCTATCGGTAGATTGCTCGTTCCCAAGACTGCGTCATTTCAGACCCTTCGCGAGACCAGCGGCGCCAGCGAGTGATTCTGTCAGAGGGTATTCGTTCAACTGATTATGAGCAACCCCCCTTGGTCTCATAGCTATTCATTAGATCGCCAGCTGCACTCACGCCGGCTCGCTCCGGGCCCGACCGAGAGAATTCTTTGTATAGAGCCTCCGCGCGGGATTTGGGTCAGGGACCGGCATCCATACCGGGAAAGGCGCCAACAACGCTTAGAAAGTGTCTACGCTCCATGCTTTGCTTCTGCCTGCCACAACAACGCGATGCACGCTGGGCTGCTATCGTTGGGCGCGTGAGTTTGGACCGGTACGGTTATGTTGCAACTTGCTCTGAACTGGGCTTCTGTCCAAACGTTTAATACAGCGGAAAAGGTTTCAGCAGTCAATTACGAGCCTACCCATAGGTTTCGCTAATGAAACCAAATGATTCGCCCAAGATTGGATGGCAATCCAGAACTCAAGGGATTGTCGGCAGGCATCGCCGCCGAAGAATCCGCCGTGGCGTTGGATCCTTGTATCCGGCGATTGCGGAACGGCACTTCGTATCTCTGTTTGACACTCCGTTGCGGCTATCCTAATCTGGGTTGAGTTCGAGCGATTCACTAAGCCCAAGATGACCTACACCGTGCCAATGGTTGTGAAGGTGCTGCAAGTACTTAAGGTCTTCCGGCAAGCAGGGCCGCGGCTTGCACTGACTCAGGTCATTTCACTCTCTGGTATTCCGAAAGCTTCAGCATTTCGTATCCTCGAAACGCTTCGCTCGGAAGGCTATCTCAGTAAAGACTTGCACGGCAGCTATCGGTTGACATACCGGCTGTTAGAGGTCGCTATGGTTGTGCACGTCCGAAATCCTCTGCGCAAGGCCGCACTGCCGTACCTGGAGCAGCTAAATCGCGAGGTAAAGGAGACAGTTAATCTGGGCGTTCTGGAGGAGGAGAACGTCGTCTACGCCGAGGTGCTGGAGAGCGCGCACCGTCTCCGAATTGTTCCTTGTGTCGGTTCGCTGGCGCCACTCCACGCGACCGCGTTAGGCAAAGCGGTTGCCGCGCACCTATCGAGAGAAGAATTGACGTCGATCCTGGGAAAAGGTGGGCTGAAATCCTTTACACCGAACACGATCACGACCATGAAGGCGTATCTGCAAGACCTGGCGAGGACCCATGAGAGGGGGTATGGCATCGACAACGAAGAGGAAGCGTTGCAGTGCATTTGTGTGGCCGCGCCTGTTTTCGATTCAAAATCCCGTGCCGCCGGTGCAATCAGTGTTTCGGTACCCAGCAGCCGAATGTCGGAGCGCCGCATCCACGAACTTGGTACGCGATTAAAAGAAGTATCGCGGACAATTTCCGAGGATTTTGGTTTCACACACGAAACACGTTTTTCATCCCCGCATTGACAATCCTTTCGCTTCAGGTCAAGCTAGCCGCGATGCGGTGCTCTGCGGCAAAGCCACGGACAGTTGTGGTCTGGTCCCTGTGCGCAGAGCGTTCAACTGACGGTTCCCTCATCAAGTGCACGGCTCTGCCGGCATCGTGGGCTGCCGCTTACCGACATCTTCGTGATCCAAGACCTCGAGCGTGAAAATGCTTACTGCAGCGGAGACCAGCCCGGTTGTCTGAAACTCTGCGGTGCCGAAGCGACTTGTCCTGTACGGCCCGTCTGCAGCCTTGGATTCGCCTAACTTCCTAACAGGAGGACAAAGATGGACGACGGAACTCCCATCCAGCGCGACAACGATCGATACCACCGATCGAGGGAGTACTTCAACGATTGCAGCCGACATCTCGCTGGAGGAGTTAGCAGCAACTTTCGCATGGGCGCCAAACCGGTTCCGCTGTTCTTCGAACGAGGTCATGGGTCACACCTTTATAGCGTGGATGGGGTCTCATATCTGGATTACGCGTTAGGCATGGGGCCGGTTATTCTGGGGCATGCTCCCGGCGGGGTCATCGAGGCGGTTCAGGATAGCCTGTTGAAGGGTCAGTTGTACGCCGGGCAGCACGAGGCAGAGTTGCGTCTCGCCAGGCTGGTCACTTCACTAGTTGCGTGTGCAGAACGTGTGCGCTTTGGTTGTTCCGGGTCCGAAGCCGTTCAAATCGCTTTGCGGCTGGCCAGGGCGCATACCAGCAGAAGCAAAATCGTAAAGTTCGAGGGCCATTATCATGGCTGGTTTGATAACATCTGCGTAAGCGTTCATCCCGAACCGGAGCGTTTTGGCGATGTCCACCGCCCGTGCACAACCCCGGAGTCCGAGGGGCAAGACCCAAGCGCCTACGCGGGCACCCTTGTCTTACCCTGGAACGATATTGCAGCGATCGAGCAAACCTTGAGTATTTGTGGCGGCGAAATCGCCGGGATCATTATGGAGCCTATCCTTTGCAATACTGGGGTAATCACGCCCAAACCGGGTTATCTGGAGCGTGTGCGAGAGCTTTGTACCGAACAGGGCATCGTCCTTATTTTTGATGAGGTCATCACAGGATTTCGGGTAGCGCTAAACGGTGCCCAGGGCCTGCTGGGCGTTACGCCGGATCTGGCCATATTTGCTAAGGCCATGGCGGGTGGCTTTCCCATTAGCTGCCTTGCCGGCCGGGCGGCGCTGATGGATCTAATCGGAAAGGGTTTGGTAATGCACGGCGGAACGTACAACAGCAACGTGGTCTCTGTCGTGGCAGCGATCGCGACTCTCGAGCAGCTTAAAAATGAAGACGGAGCAGCCTACGATCAGATGAACCGACTTGGCCGAAATCTAATGGATGGGTTGCAGCGGATTGCTGACGAACTCGACGCCGGGCTTGTGGTTCAGGGCCTGGGCTCCGTCTTCCATACCTATTTCGGCAGTGAACAACCGCCAGTCGATTACCGAACCTATTGCGCAACTGACCGAACACGCTTGAGCCAGTTCGTAGACGCCCTGCTCGACTGCGGCGTGCGGATCACGACGCGCGGAACTTGGTTCCTCTCCACGGCCCACACCAAAGCGGACGTTGAAGAAACTCTGGCCGCTGCTCGGAAGGCTATGCTTGCGCTTCCCAAGTCGGACGACCGCCACACAGGCAGGCCGACGATTGCTGGCGAGATTTCCCGCTGATTTCGTGAACCAAGGCACCAAACCTGATTCGGCGCGACGGGCGAATTCGTCTTGTCCCAATTTTGTATTTCGCTCTGTAGTATTCCCGGTGAGACCATACTTCTGTGGCTGGGCAGCCCTGCTCGTACTGCTGACGCTGAACGGCGGCGCTGCCAAGGTTCATCAAGGACAATACATCGCTTATATCGGAACCTACACGAATAAGCAGAGCAAGGGCATTTATGCGTTCCGTTTTGACTCCTCGACCGGAAAGCTAACGCCGATGGGGCTCGCGGCCGAAACCACTAGTCAAGATTATCTGGCCATACATCCTAACCAGCGTTATCTGTATGCGGTCAAAGAGGGGAACGAATCCAGGGGCAAGAACGCCGGATCGGTTAGCGCGTTCTCAATCAACTGGACCACCGGTAAGCTCAGGTTATTGAATGATGTCTCTTCGGGTGGTCCGGGACCTTGCCACCTCATGGTGGATCAGACCGGCAAGAATGTCTTAGTGGCCAACTACACTGGTGGAAGCTTGGCCGTCCTTCCGGTGAAGGAGGACGGGAGCCTGCGCGATGCAACGGCCTTTAGCCAGCACGCCGGCTCCAGCGTGAATAAGGAACGGCAGGAGGCGCCACACGTGCATTGTATCCGCACCTCGCCCGACAATCGCTTTGCGCTCGCGGCCGACCTGGGCCTGGATGAGGTGCTAGTGTATCGATTCGATCCGGCGCGCGGATCACTGGCGCCTAATGACCCTCAATTTGTCAAGACAGCTCCTGGAGCAGGGCCGCGGCATTTCGCGTTTCATCCAAATGGCAAATTTGTCTATGTCGTCAATGAGCTTCAGTGCACGGTTTCCACATTTTCTTACAATGTTGGTCACGGATTTCTGAAAGAACTGCAAGCGATTTCGACATTGCCGGACGGTTACAAGGTCACGAAGGACGACAGCGCAGCCGAGATCGTAGTGCATCCGTCCGGTAAATTCGTTTACAGTTCCAATCGCGGGCACGATAGCATCGCGGTTTTCGCGATTCACTCCACATCCGGCACAATCACATCGGTCGATCGAATTTCAACACAGGGCAAAACGCCCCGCGGTTTCGGGATCGATCCGACCGGCTCCTACCTGATCGCGTGCAACCAGGAGTCCGATAGTTTGGTGGTGTTTCGTATCGATCCACAAACTGGGAAGCTCACGCCAACGGGCCAGAAGGTCACAGCGTATACGCCGGTGGACGTTGAATTCGTTACAGTAAAATAGCGAGGTTTCCACGTGACCAACTCGACTGGCGGGCCACATCACGATGTTTTCTGGGACGTGCTCGAATTTGAGGCTCGTGCCCACCGGTGTTGCTATTAGCGATTGCCGGTTTCCAGCATGTCAGCTAACTGGCGAAGAGTTCAAAATTCGGGATGTACAAAAAGAGAGTTCTTAGCTCTGGCCTTGACCGCATGTGCCGCCGACGGTAAGCCTTCGTTGAACGCTGGGCACATCGACGCACACGTACATGTTTGGACACCAGACAAGAAGCGTTATCCTTGGGACTCGCGCTATGCAGAACCCGCAGCCGATCCGGTTAGCTTCACGCCTGAGCAGCTATTAAAATATACCCAGCCTGTCGGCGTCTCGCGGATTGTCCTGATCCAGATGAGCTTCTACGGAACGGATAACTCTTACATGCTCGATGCGATGAGCAAGTACCCGTCTACTTTCTCGGGTGTGGCTGTCGTAGACGAGCGTTCGGCGGCAGTAAAGCACGAAATGCTTCGCCTGATGGGGCACGGCGTACGCGGGTTTCGTATTACGCCCAGCACAGATCAAAAAGGCTGGCTGGAAACAGATGGGATGTTCGCGATGTGGAAGTGCGGCGCGGAACAGCGGCTCGCGATGTGTTGTCTCATCGGAGCGGACGCGATTCCGTCGGTCGACCGAATGTCCGCGAGACTTCCAGAAACGCCGGTCGTCATTGATCATCTCGCACGAATTGGCGTCGACGGCACAGTTCGGGACGCGGATGTGCGTGCTTTATGTGATCTGTCGCGTCATCGCAACGTATATGTCAAAGTTTCGGCATTTTATGCACTCGGCAGGAAACATTATCCCTATACTGACTTGGGACCGATGATTCGACGCGTTTTCGAATCCTTCGGCCCTCAACGATTGATGTGGGCCTCCGACGCGCCGTTCCAGATTCAAAAGCCGTACACCTACTCCGGATCGCTTGCGCTTGTACGCGACCGGCTCGACTTTCTGAATAGTCACGATCGGGAATGGCTGCTGGGAAAAACTGCCGAGCAGCTGTTTTTCGCCGACCGGCGGTTCTGATCGCCTCCGCTCGGCCTTCGTGATCGTGATCGTGAAAAAGACTGTATTTAGACCGAGCCACCATTGTATACTTCCTGTATGCAGAGTTGGCGCCCAGGGACACGTCTTTGAATTTGAATAGGTTACATCCAACCTGGAACGGGAAAACTCCGCCAGTCGCGCTGGCTCAAATATGGGCGACCCCGGACTCTGCATCCAGAAGAACTCGTGGTTGAGGCATGAAATGAGTGATGCCCCTGTCCTCAAAACATTGGCTGACCTGGTTCGCATCAACAGCATAAATCCGGCCTATGAGAATGGGAATCCGGAAGGCGAGATCGCGGCGTACATCGAACGCTTCTTCGGCGACCGCGAAATCGAAACCTGGCGCCAGGAGGTCTTGCCCGGCCGACCGAACCTGATCGCGAGGTTGCCCGGCCACAGAGCAGGTCTGCGCATCGTACTGGAAGCGCACGTGGATACCGCTTCCATAACTGGGATGACCATTCCACCGTTTGAACCAGTCATTCGTGACGGCCGGATGTATGGGCGTGGTTCCTGTGACACCAAGGCAGGCCTGGCTGCGATGATGCATGCCGTCGCGTCGCTCCATTCGGCAGGCAATAAACCCGAGTGTGAAGTATGGATGGTAGCGGCCGCCGACGAAGAATATTCATTTCGAGGTGTGTCGAAGCTCTGCGAGCGTTTGAAGGCCGATGCGGCCATCGTGGCAGAGCCGACGGAACTACGGCCTGTGATCGCAAGCAAGGGGGTGCTGCGTTGGAAGGTTTGCGCCACCGGGAAAGCCGCTCACAGCTCGAAGCCTCACTTGGGAACGAATGCAATCGTTCACATGGCGCGGGTCATCGAAGCCTTTGAAAAAGACGCCGCCACGTTGGAAGCCAACGTCCACTCGCTGTTGGGTCCGGCAACACTGAACATAGGTGTGATCCGCGGCGGAGTCCAGGTGAATTTCGTGCCGGACCGCTGTGAGATTGAAATTGACCGGCGCCTCCTGCCTGGGGAGAAGCCTGCTGAGGTTTTGGCAGGCTATCAGGCAATGTTGAATCGGTTGCGTAAAGACGATCGCGCCATGCAGGTGTGTATGGAACCTCCGATGCTGGTGGACGAAGCGCTCGAGACGCCACCGGACGCAATGGTGGCGCGGACTGCAACAGAAGTCCTCCGGAATATGGGACTGCCCAGCGAACTCGTGGGCGTACCTTACGGAAGCGATGCGAGCAAGCTGTCGCGTCACGGTGTTCCCAGCATCATATTTGGACCCGGGAGCATCGATCTTGCCCACGCAGCGGTTGAATATGTGGAGTGCGACCATGTCATCCAGGCAGAAGAATTCTACCGGAGTTTTCTTAAGAGGTTTTCAACTGAACGAGTATGCTAAATGGAAATCGGAAAGCACGCTTCCCACTGGCCCAGGAAGTAGCGTACCTCGACACGGCTGCAGAGGGTTTGCCGCCGTCTGGGTGCGAGCAGGCTCTTGGTGCGTACCTGCATGAGAAGTATCGCGGCACCTTGGGTCATGAACGCCTGTTCGAGGCGCAACTGGAGACCGAGTGCCTTGTAGCGCGGCTGCTGGGAACGTCCGCAGAGAACATTGTGCTCTTGGCGAACGCCTCAGAGCCCCTGAACCTGCTGGCCAATTCGATCGAGTGGCGGCCCGGAGACCGAGTCCTCGTCACCGACCTGGAGTTTCCTTCCAACGTCCTGCCGTGGTTGCGGAAGAAGGCGTTGGGAGTCGAATTGGAAGTACTCCCCACGGAACAGGGAAAGGTAGAACTGGAGCATTTTCAGTCGCGCATTACGGAAAAGACGCGGGTGGTTGCGGTCAGCCTGGTGAGCTATAAAACTGGTACACGGCTTCCGTTTCTGCGGGAATTAGCCGAGATCACGCATCGCGCGGGAGGCATTCTGTGCGTGGACGCTACTCAAGCCTTGGGACGGGTCCCGGTTTCAGTTGAAGGTGTGGACTTCCTGGTCGCTAGCGGTTACAAGTGGCTTCTTGGTATGCACGGTTTGGGTGTCGTCTACTTCGCCCCGGATCTTCGCGAGCAGCTTCGTCCTCAAACGATCGGGTGGTATTCGGTCCAGGATCTCTTTAGCGCCAACCGCTTCGAGCGGTTCATTTACAATGACAGTGCTCGCAGCTTACAACCGGGGATGCCCAACTTTCCGGCCATGTATGCGCTGAAGAATGGCCTCGAATACTTGCTGAGCATCGGCGTGGATCGAATAGACCAGGAATTGCGCCCGCTCGTAGCGGAGTTACGGGAGGGGTTGCTGGATCTCGGGACGGATCTGTTGACGCCGTGCGATTCAAAATATGCTTCGGGTATCGTTGCCTTTGCAAACGCAGATCCGGAGGCCATCGGCGCATCACTCCAACGAGCCGGCGTGCTCGTGTGGGTGGGTGACGGCCGCGTGCGAGCTTCGGTGCACGTCTACAATGATCGGACCGACGTCCAACGTTGCCTGGAGGAGCTCCGAAATATTCTTCCGAGTTGAAAAGGCGGGACATTGCGGCAAGAATAGGTAGTTCATGCCGCTCTCCAGATCCAAAGTAGAGAAAGAGGGAGAGGTCGCCCGTGTTTACCGGTTATTGAAGTCCTGGATTCTCAGCGGTCGGCTACGACCCGGTGATTTCTTACCCGAAGTGGAACTTGCGCACGAATGCCGGACTTCACGAACGCCCATCCGGGAAGCCTGCAACCGCCTTTCACAAGAGAAGTGGATTCGCGGGATCCCTCACAAAGGATATGTTATCCCGGCGATCTCGGTGCGCGAGATTCTTGAAGTGTACGAGCATCGGAAACTCTTGGAGTGCTTTACCGCTGACCGCGCCGCCAAGGAGGCCAGTTTGGCCGACGTGGAACGGCTCAAGAAAATCATCGAGGTCGAGAATCAACCGGCGGTTGACATGGCGCGCTTCTTGCAGGCGAATGAGGAGTTCCACCTGGCGCTAGCGGAACTGGCGCGGAACCAGAGAATCTACGACCAGCTGAGGCTCACGCTGGAATACGTCCACCGCCTGGACATTCTCTCGACGCAGCGGGATACGTGCGCGGTACCCGAGCATCGGGATATCATGCAGGCAATTGAGTCGCGCAATTCTTCGGATGCCAGCCGGGCGATGGCTGAGCACATCGATATGTCGCGCGACCGGATGCTCAAGCTGTTCGCGTCTTGACGGCTGCCAATTGGATCGCCGCCGGCGATATCTCGGTCACGCCAAAATTTTGTGTGCCACGTTGCCGAAAACATCGGTGAGGCGGAAATTCCGCCCGGCATAAGGGTAAGTCAGTTGTTCGTGGTTGAGGCCGAGAATATGCAGGATCGTGGCATGGAGGTCATGAATGTGCATGCGGTCCTCCACGGCGTAATAGCCGTAATCATCGGTGGCGCCATAAATCATTCCGCGCTTGACCCCGGCGCCAGCCATCCACATAGTGTATCCGTAGGGGTTGTGATCCCGGCCATCGCCGGCTTGGGAAATCGGTGTGCGCCCGAATTCTCCACCCCAAATCACGAGGGTGTCCTGCAGCAGTCCACGGGCCTTAAGGTCGTACAAAAGCCCAGCGATGGGCACATCCACTTGGAGCGCTGTCCGGGTATGCAGGCGAACCAGCTCGCGGTGAGCGTCCCAACCAACTTCGTTACCCGGGCCATATTCGTGATTGATTTGAGTGAAGCGTACACCGCGTTCTGCCAGCCGCCGCGCCATCAGGCATTGCCAGCCGAAATCATAGGTTTCTGGCTGGTCCATTCCGTATAGCTCCCTCGTCGCCGCGGATTCCTTTGAGATATCGAAAGCCTCGGGCGCCGTTGTTTGCATCCGAAATGCCAGCTCGAAGGCCTGGATGCGGGTTTCCAGTTCTTGATCGTCCTGCCAGCGGTGCGCGCTTGCCCGGTTCATTTTCTGCGCCATGTCCAGCTCATAACGTTGCTGCTCCGGAGTGAGATCGCGGTTTTTCACGTTCTCGATCGCCTCAGTCAGGTCCGTTAGCTTCATGCCGCCATGGCCCACGGCTGTACCTTGGTAAGCCCCCGGGAGAAACGCGGAACTCCACTGCTTCGCCCCTCCATTTTCCAGGCCGGGTTTTAGGGTGAGGAACGCCGGCAGATTCTGATTCTCCGTACCTAGGCCGTAAATCATCCAGGAGCCCATGCTCGGCCGGGCGAAATTAATAGAGCCCGTGTGTAGCTGCAGGTGAGCGCCACCGTGAGCCACACTGTCGCCGACCATCGACCGAATGACGCACAATTCATCTACGAAACGGGCGACGTTCGGGAAAAGCTCACTGACCTCAATGCCGCTCTCCCCGTACTTGCGGAAGTCCCACGGCGACTTGAACAGATTACCGACTTCGCCCGGGGCGAACGCCAGAGGGCGCTTGAAAGGTAATGGTTTTCCATGATCTTGATTGAGACGCGGCTTCGGATCGAACGTGTCCAGGTGCGACGGACCACCAGCCATGAATAGGAATATGACCCGCTTGGCCCTCGGCGGAAAATGGGGGCTTTTCGGCATTAACGGATTCGCTGGCCCCTGCGCGGCCGCGTCCTTCGCCAGCATCGAGGCGAGCCCCAACCAACCAAACCCGCAGGCCGAGCGCCGCAACAATTGCCGCCGGGACACAGCGCGAGCCGGATCAAATAGCATGTTCACCTCTCAATGCACAAAAATGAAATCATTAGAAGCGACCAACGTGCGGCAGAAGCTCGACCAGGCCAGCAACCGCACACCGCTATCGTCCGGTTTACCTGGAAACCCTGCGATATAGCGGCGGGCATCCCCCACCTCCTCCGCAGAAGCCGGACGGCCGATCACCAGCAGCCAGGCGCGCTCGATTCGCCGCCCTTCGTCGGACTCTTCGGCCAGCAGCTTACTGGCCAGAGATTTGCTCTGCTCCGAGACAAACTTGTTATTCATCATATATAGGGCCTGCGGAGCAGTGTCCGTTTCTGTGCGGGCCTCATTACTGGCCGTCGCGTCGCCGAAATCAAACAGATTTAGCATGCTAGGCAAATTCGACCGGCGCAACGGCAGGTATACCATGCGGCGCTTACTCTCGTCCGGATTTAAGCCCACCCGGTCATCGCTGAAACCATTACACAATTGAGTGTTGCCAAGCCCTTTCAGGAGTGTCCCTCCCATGCTGAGGTCTAGCGAGCCGTTGACCCACAATAGCGAGTCGCGAATCTCCTCGGCCGTGAGGCGCCGCATCCGAAACCGCGACCAAAGCCCGTCGTCCGGATCCTGCTGACGTTGCTCCGGTGAGACCTCGCTGCTCATTCGGTAGGTGCTCGACAACATGATCAGGCGTTGCATCGCCTTGACCGACCATCCCCGAGCTACGAACTGGTTGGCCAAATAATCGAGCAGTTCAGGGTGGGTCGGCCGTTCACCCGCCATTCCGAAATTACTCGGCGTGCGGACAATACCTTCTCCAAAGTGCCATTGCCAGATACGGTTCACCATGACCCGCGCCGGTAAAGGGTTTTTCGGGTCGGCCATCCACTTCGCCAACTCCAGCCGCCCGCTCCCGTGCGTAATGGGCGACTGCTGATCTCCCGCCAGAATTACTGGAAAACGCTTGGGAACGACCTCACCCTTCGCCTCCGGATTGCCGCGAACGAATACCGGTTGGTCAATGGGTTTTCCTTCGGCGAGGCCGCAGGCGAACGGTGGTTCAGGTGGCCCAGACTTCTTGAGCTCTTCCAGTTCCTTTTTCAGCATCGCCATTTTCGCCTGCGCAGCTTGTGTGAAGAACTTCTCTTTGTCTTTCTCCGGAAGTGCGAATGGCCCCTTGGGGCTCACGAGCTCTTCGGAGACTTTGGCCTCGATGACTTCCGTGTAAAAGCGGTTTTCCGGTTCAAACTTGGGTGGTTCCGGCGCCTCCTCACCGCGCCCGAGAGCGGCGTCGGCATTCTGTTCCCACTCAGCCATCACCGGATCTCGTTTTGCAGCCGTAGCAATAAAGTCGTCCTGATAGTCCTTCGCAACCCTTTCCAAGGAGGCCACGTTTGCCTTGTACCACGGCTCCAGGTGCACCCGGCGCTCCTTGGTCGGCTTCAGATATTCGATCCAGCGCTCAAGCACCGTGGGATCGAGCGCAGCGTCGTGTGCAACTTGCGCCGGCGCAGCACCCTGGGCATAAACGTTGCGTGCGGCTAACATATAGGCCGCGAGGTGCGGCGCGAGCTGCCCGCGGTAGCGGCGGGCCTCTTCCGCCGTGAGCCGGTTGATCTCTGCCTGCTTGCGCTCTATCTTCTTTTGGTGGGCTTCATAGCGTTCAGCCACGTCCTTGGACACCAGCGGCGCGAAATAAAGTTTTGACACCGTGCCTTCCAGCTTGGCTAGTTGCTTCGTGCTGGCGAAAATCGACGCAAGCGAATAGTAATCCTTGGTCGAGATGGGATCGAACTTGTGGTCATGGCAGCGGGCACACGCCAGAGTTAGACCGAGAAATGCCTTTCCGGTCACGTCGATCTGCTCGTCAATCAGATCGTAAAATGCGATGGTCTTGTCTGATTCCGCAAGCAGCTTGGGGCCTAAAGCGAGGAAGCCCGTGCCGATGATTCCATTAACGTTTACCGGACTTCCATCCCGGGCCGGGAGCAGGTCGCCGGCGATCTGCTCCTTGAGGAACAGATCATAAGAGAGATCGCGGTTAAAGGCGTCGATCACGTAGTCGCGATACCGCCATGCGAAGGGGTAGCGGTAGTCTTCATCCGCACCCGTAGAGTCGGCGTAGCGTGCGACGTCAAGCCAGTGCCGCCCCCACTTCTCTCCGTAACGCGGGGATGCCAACAGTCGATCGACCAGTTTCGCGAACGCGTTGGCATCCTCATCCTGCAAGAAGTCTCGGATTTCAGATTCTGTGGGTGTGAGGCCAGTAAGGTCCAGCGTTGCCCGTCGAATCAATGTTAGTTTGTCAGCTGGCTGCGCTGGTTTCAGGCCCTTTTCCTCGAGTTTGGCCAGGATGAACCGGTCGATGTCATTTCGCGCCCACGCACGATTCTTGACCTCCGGAGGGTTGACCACCTTCGGCCGCTGAAACGACCAGAAGTCCTTTCCGGCTCGTTCGTACTTTTGCTTAATAGGCGGCTCGAATTTGGCGGGTTCGGTCGACCCCTCCGGCCAGGGCGCGCCAAGGCTCAGCCATTCTCGGATCGCAGCGATCTCCTCATCGCGCAACTTGCCGGTCGGCGGCATCTTGATTCGATCCTGATAGGCAACGGCCTTCAGTAATCGGCTATTGTTGAGGTCTGCGGGGTCGACCAGCGGGCCGCCGTCGGCGCCTTTGCGGAACCCGTCCGCGCTCGTAAGATCGAGGCCCGCCGTTCGAAGCTGTGGGCCATGACAAGGCTGGCACTTGCTTGCAAAAATGGGTCGGACCTTCTTTTCGAACAGTTCATCCCGTGGTTCTGGTGCCGCATGGACGCGGGTGGCGGAGGTGAGCAGAACTGCGTAGCTTATTAGAAAAGACGCCCGATGTATGAACTTCCGCATCCCAAAGTTGTATTGTATACAGATTGTATAATCTTGTCTATGGCTAGGATGAGGACCTCGTCAAGCCTGCTTAATATCGTCCTTGGGGTTTGTGCCGGTGCTGCATTCGCGCAAGCGCCGCCCGATTGCCATGGCCCCGATCTTATCGAACGCGCTCTGGCGAAGCAACCGTCCGCCGACGCTTACAACGCCCTGGGAGCCTGGTTTGCTCAACACAACCAGATAGCGTGCGCGATTCCGGCATTTCGATCCGCGATTCGCCTGCGGCCAGATGCATGGGACATCCGCTTCAATTTGGCGCTCGCGCTGTTAGATGCCCGCGATTTCAAACAGGCTATCAGCGAACTGCAACAGGCAAATAAGCTAAACCCGGACAGCGCCTTGGTCCACACCGCAATTGGCATAGTTCTGCAACAAAAGGGGCAATTGCCGGCTGCCGAGACTGAGCTGAAGACCGCGGTCGGGCTCGATCCACATTCAGTTCCGGCGCTCGACCACCTCGCTGGCGTTCTGGTCACGCAAAAGCGGTTTGCTGCGGCCATCCGTTATCTCAACCAAGCAATCGAAATCGATCGCAGAGATCCCAAGCTACGCATGGCACTGGCTGCAGCCTACTCTGAAAATGGCAGTAACAAGCAAGCGATCGAAATCCTCGTAAATCTGGTTAAAGATAAGCCTGGGTCCGCTATCGCGCACTTCAATCTGGCTACGCTTTACGCCCAGGAGAAGCTCTTCCGACAATCCGCTGATGAATACCGGGAAACTCTTCGCCTCGATCCAGACAACGATTCCGCACGCGTTTCGCTGGTGAAGGCGCTCGTGGGCCTCGCGGACTACGATGAGGCCTTTCCGATGATCCAGGATTATGCGAGGCGGAGGCCGCAGGATTTCGAAGCACACTACCTCCTCGGATCCGTCTATCGTGGATTGGGCGAGTACGCTGCGGCCGAGTTGGAACTGAAGCGCGCTGTGGAGATGAATCCGAGTCACTCCGATGTTCGCTACAATCTCGGCTTTGTGCTGGCGAAACAAGGCAAGGACGAGGAAGCCCTGCCACAACTACAAAAAGCGCTGGAATTACGTCCGGATTCGTCGGAGGCGCGTTTTCAGCTTGCGGCCGTCCTTCGCGCGCTGCATCAGGACGAACGCGCCAGGGAGGAGTTCCGCAAGCTCGAGTCCGAAAAGCAGCACACTGTCCAGGAAAACGTGGCGTCGGTGAGAGCCTCCACGGCCAATCGGCTCCTCGAGAGCGGCGACGCACATACCGCGGCCCAGGGTTATCAAGAAGCTCTAAAGATCGACCCCAATAACGCGAAGACCTATTATAATCTCGCGCTGGCGCTGGATCGATTAGGCGACCGCTTGAACGAGCGCCAGGCGCTGGAAAAATCCATTCAACTAGACCCCAATCTGGCATTGACACAAAACCAGCTAGGCCTTCTGGATCTCCAGGACGGAAAGCTTGCTCAGGCGGAAACTAGGCTGAAGGCCGCGTTATCGCTTGATCCACAATACGCCGAGGCACAGAACAACCTTGGAGTGCTGTGCGGCCAACAGGGAAGAAACCGGGAAGCGGAAGCGCTGTTCCGGCAAGCCATCGAGAACAATCCTAAATACACCCAGGCGTTCGTCAACTTGGGGCTGATCCTCGCCGGCCAGGGCCGCCTTCCGGAAGCCGCAAAGGAGATCGAAAACGCCGTTCGGCTCACGCCAGAGAATACATCTGCGCTAACCGCACTGGCTATGGTTCAGACTAAGCTGGGCCAGACGCAAGAAGGCATCCAAACCTTTCGCCGGGTCGTCGCGCTCACGCCGGCTGCCCCGGAAGCCCAGCTAAATCTGGGAATCGCGCTCGCCGACCATCTGGAACTGGAAGATGCGCTTGCGGCGTTCTCCGAGGCCGTTCGTCTCCGGCCTGATTCCGCCACCGCGTACTACAACAAAGGGCGATCGCTCCTGGACCTTCGCCGCAATGAGGAAGCCAGGAGAGAACTCGAGAACGCGGTCCGCCTGGACCCGCGCAACACACCCGCGCTCTATTTACTCGCTATGGCCGAAAAGCAACTCGGCGATGCCGCGGGCTCGGCCAAAATTCTCGAGCGTGTGCTGGCGCTCGATCCTCAGAACGTGGATGCACATTATCTGCGCGGGCAGGAACTCGCAAAACTGGGCCAGGAATCCGCGGCCGTCACGGAGTGGAAGAAAGCGGTTGAGTTGAATCCATTGCATGCGGAGGCGCTCTACAATCTCGCGCGCCACTTAAGCAAAACCGATCCGCATGAAGGCAGAATGTATGAGGCCCGCTTCGTTGAGTTGCAGCAAAAACGACAGATAACCGATCGCGCGGAGACCCTTGGCAATTTTGCCCTTGCAGCCGCCAGCGCGCGCGATTGGGATCGGGCCGTGGCACAACTGGAAGAAGCACTAAGAATATGCAACAACTGCCAGTCGGAAGGGGATCTGCACAAAAACCTAGGCTTGATCTACTGTCGCTCAGGAAATTTTGAGATGGGTGAAGGACAACTTCGCATAGCAGCGAGCCTAAAGCCCAATGATCCTGACGTAAAGAAGTCTTTGGAAATTCTTGCTGAACAGAAGCACAATAAGCTCTCGACGCAGGAGGAACATCGTGTTGTTCCGCACTAATGACATTACGAGTACCCCTGGACCAAATGAACCTGTCGCTCCTATGTCAAATTGCCAATGCGCAACCTGCTGATTTTTCTTTTACTCTCTTCTCTCGCTGCTGAACCGCGGTATCGCATGCCCAGCCCGCGCTATTCAGTACGCATCGAAACGGACGTCCGCGTCCCCATGCGCGATGGCGTGCGGCTCGCCACTGATCTCTACATCCCCGAGGGTGCCGGAGAGAAACTGCCCGCCATCATGATTCGCACGCCCTATAACCGCAAGGTTCGAACCGAGGCGGCTCGTATGTTCGCCGCACAGGGCTACGTTGTCGCCGTTCAGGATGTGCGTGGCAAGTTCGATTCAGAAGGCCACTTCACGGTAGCAGCAAACGACACCAACGACGGTTCGGACACGCTCGATTGGATGGGCGCACAACGCTGGTCGACTGGCAAAATCGGCACGTACGGCTGCTCCTACCTCGGCTCCATTCAGATCGAGTTGGCCAAGCTCAGAAATCCGCACCACACCGCCATGATTCCGCAAGCCGCGGGGGGCGCCTATCGGTTCGACGACGTACTTGAAGGCGGAGCGATTAATTTGGCCGATAATGCCCCATGGTTTTTGAAATGGGGTAGTAAGGTTGAGCCGTCGCCCGATCCGCCAAAAGTTGACCTCGGAAGGATGTTGCTCACACTGCCGCTCATCGAAATGTTAAAAATGGCCGGCGCTCCCCATACGGATTTTGAAGATTACGTCTCACACGGGCCCGCCGATCCCTGGTGGGACCATTTTGGTTACGTCAATGACCGCCACCATTTCACTACGCCTGCCTTGCAGATTTGTTCCTGGTATGATTCCGTGGTCAACGAAGCGTTCTTGCTGGCCGGGCTCATGCGCAAGAACGCCGAGAGTGCGCAGGCTCGCGACAATCAGTTTCTAGTGGTCGGCCCCACGACACACTGCGGTTTCGATTCCGCCACGGAACAAACTGTGGTGGGCAAACGCGAGCTTGGCGACGCGCAGTTCGATTACTACGACCTTTACCTCCGCTGGTATGACCATTGGCTGAGGGGACAGCCGAATGGCCTGGCATCGTTGCCTAAGGTGCAGATCTTCGTGATGGGTGCGAACCGGTGGCGCTCGGAAAACGAGTGGCCGCTTGCGCGTACGAAGTTCGTACGGTACTTCCTTCACAGCAACGGGAGCGCACATGGCCGGCTAGGCGATGGCGTTCTGAGCACCGCTGGGCCGGGCGACGAACCAGCAGATAACTTCCATTACGATCCTAAGAATCCCGTGCCCTCGGCCGGCGCAGGATCGCAAAACCAATCTGCAGTGGAGGATCGCCCTGACGTCCTGGTTTTCAGTACACCGCCTCTGAAGACAGGAATTGAGGTGACCGGACCGCTGGAAGTAACCTTATTTGTCGGTTCAAGTGCTAGAGATACTGATTTCACCGCGAAGTTGGTCGATGTGTATCCGGACGGTGCTGCGTTTAATCTCCAAGAAGGCATCTTGCGCGCACGCTATCGCGAAGGCTTCAACAAGAAAGTCTGGATGGTTCCCGGCGAACAGTACCGTCTCCGGATCGATCTTCACGCAACGAGCAATTACTTCCCGCCCGGTCACCGTATTCGTCTGGAGATTTCCAGCAGCAATTTCCCGCGGTTCGATCGGAATTTGAACACCGGCGGAAACAACTACGATGAAACTGAGCCTCTGGTGGCGGAAAACACTGTCCACCATTCCAGGAACTTGGCGTCATTCATTACACTGCCGGTGGTTCCTTAGCGACGAGCTGCGCGTGTCTACTCGGGGCCGCAACTGCCTTAGAAGATCATGACTATGAATCAGGATGAGCAGGGAGCCGCAAATGTCATCGCCCATTGCCATCGACTGGAACACGGGAGCGCTTTCGGGCGCACCGGTTGGATGTTCGATCAAGAAGCTATTTCAAGTGCGGGACCTTTTTCTCGACCAGGACCGCGCTGCCACCATGGACCCCGAAACCATCCTCTATCGCGTGCAATACTGGCTTCCGGTGGCGGAAGGAACAGCCGGAGGTCTCTTCTGGGGGACGACTGTCATCGAGCCGGGCCGGGTTGGCGACGAATATTTCATGACTCACGGACATTTTCATGCGACACGCGACCGGGCCGAGTTCTACGCGACGATTCAGGGACAGGGCGCCTTGATTTTGATGGATGAATCCGCCGCGACGTGGTTCGAGCCGATGAAGCCAGGCAGCCTACACTACATTCCGGGGCAAACGGCGCACAGGGTCGCGAATACCGGTGATACCCAACTCGTGTTTGTCACTTGCTGCCCAAGTGACGCCGGACACGACTACGAGAGCATTCGACGCCGGGGCTTTGGTGCGCGGCTCCGGGAAGTCGACGGCCGGCCTGCGCTGATTGCGGAGGATCGATGATATATGCAAGAGTGCCAGTTGCGATCGTCTTGATCAAGGGGTTCACCCCATGCGGCTGTGCCCGCGATTGTGCCCGTCGTAGGGCAATTCGGGCGACTCAGCGCGAACGGCACGCCTGAAAACTAACGGTTTAGGCGAGCACAGCCGCCTGGAGTCGCGTCCAGAACGGACTCATAATCCTTGGTCGAAGGTTCAAATCCTTCAGCGCCCACCAAGGTACCCGATCAGGCCCTACCCCGCAGCCGGGCAATTTCACGGCGATCGCGTTTCGATGGTTTGCCATCCCGCAACTCTTCGAAATGCGGCATCGCTTTACGCTCCGCTGCCAGCTTTAGCCGCAACTCCCGGCTTGCCTCTGTCTCACGATAAAGCGTCTGGGCAACCGTCGCCGGGCCACGCATCTCACTGAGTGCCAGGACCTCTACCTGAAACTCGCCGCCCTCGTTCTTCACATGCAACAGATCGCCGGCGCGGACCTCACGCGAAGGCTTGGCGGGCTGTCCGTTCGTCTCAATCCGGCCGAGCTCACAGGCTCGTGCAGCGAGCGTGCGCGTCTTGAAAAAGCGGGCGGCCCAGAGCCATTTGTCCATTCTCACGCGGGACATATGAGGGTTTTGCCGTCGAGCAGGTTTTAGTTGGTACGCCCGAGTGGATTCGAACCACCGACCTTTTGCTCCGGAGGCAAACGCTCTATCCAGCTGAGCTACGGGCGCACGGAGATTCTTCAATTGTACCCAAACGGCAGCGGGGAGGCATGGCGGCGTTTTCAGGCGCGCTCGAGCAGGCTCGCAGCCTGGCGCTGGATCTTTGCAATTGCGGCGGCGATCTGGTTCATGTCCTCATGTGGGCCAAGCAGCATGGTTTGCGTAAACCAGACCGCTTCTTCGCACAGCTTGTCATTCGCGGGGCAACGGTTGCGTTCCGTCCATTCCGCGAGTTGTTTCGGCGGATAGATGGCCCGGTAGGCACGCGAATCGAACGTGTGTTTCAGAAACGGCTCCTTGTTCAGAGGCGTGTAGCCGCCGGAGCTCGGAATCCCCTCCGCTTTCATTGCCGCGAGGAAGCGCGATCGCGGCAGGTTCGCGAAATGGGCCGGATCGTACCGGAACATATACAAGTGATACGCGTTGCGCGTGGCGCCACTGTACATGCGCGCCGGAAGAATCCCGGGGATCTCGGCGAGCTGCTTGGTGAGATATGCTGCGTTCTGCTCGCGCGTGTGTGATTGTTGTTCCACCCGCTTGAGCTGCTCTATCAGCAACGCTGCCTGGAATTCGGTGATACGTAGATTCGCTCCATTTCGGACGTAACCGAATCCCGAACCCGTGTTGCCGCGTCCGTTGTTGTGAAAACTCTGGCACTGGTCGTAGAGATCGGTATCGTTGGTGAGAATCGCGCCGCCTTCACCGGAATTCAAATTTTTCGACGCCTGAAAACTGAAGCAGCCCAGTGCACCTAGCGTGCTGACCTTGCGGCCGCGCCACTCGGCCAGATGCGCCTGGCAGGCATCTTCGAGCACCGGCAGGTTGTGTTTGCGGCCGATATCTAGAATGGCGTCGAGATCTGCAGGAGAGCCACCCAGGTGCACGGGCAGGATGCAGCGCGTGCGCTTGGTAATGGCGGCCTCAATCTTGCGCGCGTCGATCTGGAAGGTTTCGGGATCGGTATCGACGAACACAGGCAGGGCATGCTGCAGCAGAACGGCGTTGATGGTAGCCACAAATGTGTAAGGCGGCACGATCACTTCGTCGCCTGGTCCAATGCCGAGCGCATTGAGGGAGGCGAAAAGGGCGCTGGTGCCGTTGGCGGTAGCCAGGCAGTGTTTCGCGCCGAGTGTTGTCGCCCACATTTCTTCAAACCGGCTCGCGCAATGGCCATCCAGACGGTTCCACTTGCCGCCGTGCAGCACGTCTGCCCACGCGCGCTCTTCATTGCCGTCAATCACCGGCCAGGAAGGAAACGGCGCGGTCCGCACCGGACGGCCGCCGAGGATCGCGGGCTTGTCCGATGAAGCAGCCGGGCGCGCGGCTCTTGCCGCAAGCAAGCCAGTGGATGCAGCGCCAAGAACCTGGCGTCGAGTGAGATTGTCGGGCATGAAGGCCTCCTTCAAACAACAACGAGTTTTACTTGTTCAGAATGCGCCAAAGCGTGCCGGCGAAGATGTTAGCCTGCGCCTCCGGGGCAACGCCGCACGCGTCCAGCATCTTGTGATAGTGGTCCAGTTCGCGATCGAACTCCTCCAATTCGCCGCCGAAAACGTCGGAACCGAACACCACCTTCTCAAATGCGCTCGGCCCGCCCTTGGGTGAATGCGGGCTGGTGATGCCTGACCACCAGAAAATCGACTTAAAGAATGTATAGTCCTCTTGTTTCTTGATCAACGTGGAGCCGGAAAGATCCCAATAGATATTCGGATTCCACCGCGCGATCTCGGCGGCCCAAGCGTAGTCCGGGTTGCCTAAGTGCGCTCCGATGAGAGTGATTTTCGGATAGCGGCGCGCGATGTTGTCGAGTGTGGTGGCGCGCATACGATCCACGCTGATGTCCGCAGGAATGTCGGGGGTGGTTCGATTGACGATGCCAGTATGGAACAGGATCAACATGCCGTACTTTTCGGCACGCGCATAAATGGGCGCATACGCCGGATCGTCGTAGTTCTTTTTTGGCCCGGAGAGTTCGCCCAGGCCGCGGAAACCGGCAGCATGAAACCGATCGATCTGATCCAGGACCCTTGGATCATCGAGTTGAATTTCGCCGAAACCTACCAGGCGGTTGGCATGCTGCTTGATGGAGTCTTTGACGCCGTCGAAGTCTTTGGGATCGACCAGCAGAAATGCCAGGCCGTCGACTTCGTCGAGTTTTGTCAGCAACCGTTTGAGAAATACCGGGTCGCCGTTGTAATGCATGTGGGCATCGATCAGCTTGGGCGCAGACTGTGCGCAAGCCAGAGAACACCACACGATAAGAAACGGTAGACCGAGCAGCCGCATCACCATGCGGCTATTCTACTGCACCGAACTCAGCAGAGGAGGTTAGCGGCCTTCTGACCGCGCCACGGTTTCGGTTCGCTTAACCTGGGCGCGCCGGCGTCCCTTGGTCAGATTTGTTGCAGCCTTCTCCCTCGCTTCGTCGCTCGGCTCAATGTTGTTGACAACATCGGTTGCGCCCGCCGCATGGGCCAGGCGGGTGGCAGTGCCTTTGTGCTGCAGCACATTCGTGTTGCCTGTGAGAGTCGCGCGTCCTCCCTGGACATGTACCTCGAACTTGTCTTCGTTGATTTTCGAGTCGGCGAAGCGGGCACGGATCGCCTTTTCGATCTGGGCGTCGGTTTGGGCCGCATGAGCGGATGCCGGTTGCGGCTTGGCTGCCGCTTTCTTTACCGTGGCAACCGGTTTGGCAGCCTGCTGTCCCAGGCTTGTGCCTGCCAGCGCGGCAAAAAGAACAAGAACGGGAATCGGGTGTGTAATCGTCAAGTGGGTCCACCTGTCATGACACTTGTCTCCGGCAGCCGCGATTTCTCTCACAGAAATCATGAGGCAACCGCTCCGTGTATCGGACCGGCTTTGCTGAGCCGCGCCCGGAAGGAAGCGGTACTGACGATTGGTCGCGACAGCCGCCACCTTGTAGAATTGGGGGTTGACGAGCGCGCGTATTCTCGCCATCACGTTTGCTTGCG
>Ga0210406_10001452_pt1 | contig 28840 bp, 25 predicted proteins | sample IncBWC30MmetaG_FD_155454 | JGI IMG/M metagenome (GOLD analysis project Ga0210406, IMG submission 155454) | Forest soil microbial communities from Barre Woods Harvard Forest LTER site, Petersham, Massachusetts, United States - Inc-BW-C-30-M | ecosystem: Environmental > Terrestrial > Soil >... | reverse complement strand
ACGGCCAACGGGAAGCCGTGCACACTGCGTGCGAGTCGGATCCCCTGCTGTTGCAGCACTCTTCTGGAACTACTGGCCTGCAGAAGCCGGTGGTCCTCTCCCATCGGGCAGTCCTGGAGCACGTGAGCGAGTACGGTAAGTTCCTGGGAATATCGCCACAAGACAAGGTAGTTAGTTGGCTTCCGTTGTATCACGACATGGGATTGATTGCCGCCCTTCATCTGCCGCTGGCACTGGGGATTCCGACCATCCAGATAGATCCTTTCGAGTGGGTCCTCGATCCGTCCCTGCTGCTGCAAGCCATCTCGGCGAACCGTGCGACGATCGCCTGGCTGCCGAACTTTGCATTCAGCATGATGGCAGATAAGATCAGAGAGGAAGATCTGGAGAACATCGCTCTCGACAGCTGGCGGATGGTGATCAACTGCTCCGAGCCCGTGAGATATGACGATCAGGAGAAGTTCTTCCGACGCTTCGCGCCTCGCGGGCTCAGAAGAGACGCCCTCTCGTCGTGCTACGCAATGGCGGAGACGACATTCGCAGTCACGCAGACGCCGCCCTGGCTTGAACCGACGACTCTGGCTGTCGATGTACGATCACTATCAAAGGGACAAGTGCGCCCGGCGGCAAATGGGGATGCCGTGAGGGTGTGCGTGTCGTCAGGACAACCGATTCCGGGATGTCACATCCGGATTGTCGACGACGAATGCAACGACTTGGGCGACCAGCACGTAGGTGAGGTGTTGATCAAATCTGCCACAATGTTTGACGGGTACCGCAACTACCCCGAGAAGACTGCGGCGGCAATGCGAGATGGATGGTATCTGAGCGGAGATTATGGCTTCAAGCATGGAAACGAATACTTCATCATAGGAAGGAAAAAGGATGTTGTGATCATCGCTGGTAACAATATCTATCCGGAGGATCTCGAGGCCGCTATCCACGGTCTTGCCGGCGTGATCCCAGGGCGAGTTGTCGCCTTTGGCGAAGAGGATCCCCAGTTTGGCAGCGAGCGCTTATCCGTAGTCGCCGAGACGGCTCTCACAGAGGAAGCAGACCGCCGCAAGCTTCGTATGGAAATCATTAAAGCAGGTATGGAAATCGACCTCACAATCACCAATGTGTACTTGGTGCCCCCTCGCTTCCTGGTGAAAAGTTCCGCCGGAAAACCGAGCCGCAGTGCAAACAAAGAACGAGTACTCCGGCTAAGGGACCAATCCAACATGACGACGCAGTCAGGGGAGATGGGATGATCTCACATGAATTGAAAACTGCGATCCTGGGCGCGCTCAAGCTTGATGATTGGGAGCTTGCTGAGTCTACCGTGGCGGCCGAAGTTCCGGGTTGGGACTCACTTAGCCACGTGAACGTGGTGTTGGCCGTGGAAAAGCAATTCGGGGTACGCTTTAGCAATGTTGAGGTTCTGCGACTGACGAATGTCGGCGAACTCCAACGCCTTGTTAACTCCAAACTGACCAAGCAGAAGTAAGTATCTATCAGCTCGAATTGAAGTGGTTATCTATGGGACTAACTTTTACCTCGTTTGAATTCATTTTCTTCCTTGGTGTTTGTCTCGGCCTCCTCCACGCAAGTGGAAGGCTTTCGGTCCGGACATGGCTGCTGATTATCTTCAGCTACTTGTTTTACCTCACCTTCGGCGTTGGCGGCATGCTGGTCGTGACGATCACGGCTATTGTGGACTTCATCGTGGGTCGTCGGCTTGGAAACTCCCTCGGCGAGGGGACTCGAAAGCGATGGCTGTGGGCTGGCCTAGCTGCCAATCTGGGCCCCCTAGTATGCTTCAAATACTCCGGGTTTCTGGTTGAGATCATTGCGGCGTTTCTGCATCCGCTTGGAGTGCGCGTCTCGCTGCCGAGCCATCCTGTGCTCACGATTATCGGCCTCTCATACTTTTCTTTTGCAGGCATAAGCTATGTCCTAGATGTGTACTGGGAGAGGATAGAACCGGCACGGAGGCTCCCGGAGTTTCTCTGTTATTTGATGTACTTCCCGAAGCTTACCGCTGGACCGATTGTCAGGGCTGCAGATTTCCTGCCCCAGTTCAGCCAAGGTTTTAAGATCACGGCCCAGGATTTCGAAATTGGATGCGGATATCTTCTCGTCGGAGCCGTAAAGAAACTGGTGATTGCTGACCAACTGGCCAGCCATGTGAGCATGATCATGGCTGCGCCGGAACACTTTAACGCATGGACACTGGTGCAGGGGATGATTGGCTACACGGTGCAAATATACGCCGATTTCTCTGGATACACCGACATGGCGATCGGGTGCGCACGGCTGATGGGTATCAGGTTTCCCCAGAACTTTCTGATGCCATATAGTTCCGTGAATATCGCGGAATTCTGGCGACGGTGGCACGTGACTTTGTCGACCTGGTTCAGGGACTACCTCTTCTTACCGTTGGAGATGGGGAGTCGTGGGATACGAAATGCGAATTTCAGAGTCGCGCGAAACATGATCATTACCATGCTTCTCTGCGGCCTATGGCACGGAGCGAGTTGGAATTTTGTGCTGTGGGGAGGGTTGCATGGTGTGGCGCTGGCCGCGTACCAAATCTATGCGACCGGGAGGCCGCCCCAGGTGCGCCGAGGAACGGGATCGGCTTTTCATCCCGGAACATTGGGGGCTCGTGCGCTGACGCTGTCGGTTGTCATGGTGGGCTGGATCCTTTTCGGGACCCAGACTCTGACACTCGCCTTCAAGTACTTGTGGAGGATGGCGACTTGGAGCAGTGACGGCGTGGCATTAGAATCTCCTTACATCTTGCCCCTCACAGCCTTGATGCTTGTCGCACATCTGATTATCAACAAGGATCGGAATTTGATAGAGGAGCTATCAACCTATTCGCCAACCGCCAGAGTTCTCACTTACGCAAGCTTGTTGCTGGCCCTGGCCTTGTTGGTGCCATCGGATACTGTGCCGTTTGCGTATGTGCGGTTCTGAGAGCATGCCGGCCCAAGCAGTAAAGTTGTCGCGGGCGTCGCATGCGCGGGAAGTCTTGGCTAGCTAGAGGTTAGTTATGCTAAACATCCAGTTATTTGCCGCTAAGCTTATGGCGCAAGTTAAAGCCGTTGGGTTTTTAGGTGCAGTCGACCACACAGTTAGGCAAGTTATGAAAGAGGGAATGAGGAGGCTCAATCCTGTCCAAGACGAGTTCGACATCCGCTACGGCACCGATACTGGTGGATTCATCAATCTGTGGAAGTATAGGATCGAGTCTCCCAATGCGAAGTATGGGGTGTCCTATGGGACTACAAGCGAACAGCATATCGAAGTATTACTTTCTCCGCTTCCTCGGAGTGCGTCGTTTGTCGATCTCGGCTGTGGAAAAGGCCGGCCACTGCTAGTCGCTGCCGCAATGGGGTTCAAGACTGTAATTGGAGTAGAGTTTGTCAGGGAACTGGTTGAGGTCGCAAAGGAAAATTTGCGCAAGACGCGCGCAAATGCCATGGTCGTGTGTGCAGACGCTGCGCGCTATGAGTTTCCTGCCGGCCCGCTTGTAGTCTATCTTTACAATCCCTTTAATGCCGCCGTGGTGTCCTCCGTGGCCCAAAAACTGCGGCTTCACGAGGGAGAGCTGTGGGTCATCTACATCAACCCGAAGCACAATGGTCTTTTTGAGTTTTGGATGGAACGTATGTCTTTGACGCCGACTCAGGCGAGACTGTTTTCGCCTGAGTCGGTATCGATATGGCATAAGGTTTTCCCCAATGATCCGAAAGAATCTTCTATATAGGCGACCGCAACCTAGCGCTTGGCCATATTCACCGGTACAACAACTTGGCGGGAGTCGGGTGAAGAGTGAGTTGGCACTTGACGTCCGACCGCGCATAGAGCGTCAACTTGGCTCTGGGGTTCATGTTCATCCGCAACTCAAGGCGGGTTTTGGGATTCCGGGGAAGTTGGAGGCCAATACAACACAGAACAATGGAGCAAACGGTTCAAAGCTTATTCGGCGATTGGAGGGAAGTTCAGGAGGTGCTTATGCGCCCAAATGCTGCTAAGGCCAAAGCTGGAACTTCATGATCCGCGTTCTCCTCTTGTACGGTGGCCAGGTCCCTCACTATCGGGTTCCGGTGTTCAACCATTTAAGCCGCTATCTTCGGGAGCGGTCATTCGCCTTGACGGTTACTTCGGAAGGGATTCAGCCCGGCAACCCAACTGAAGTCCAATTCGACTATGCCCAAATGCATCTATCAGTCAGCAGCATCGCGCGTCTAGTGTGGCGTGGCAACTTTGAGGTCGTGATCATGGCCGTCACCCTGCGCTATCTCTATCTTTTCCCCGTGTACCTGGTCGTCAAGGGTATATTGCGCCGCAAAATGGTATGGTGGGGGCAGGGCAGGGACCTTGCTCATCCTGATGCGATATTGAAGAACGCCGCTTATACCACCGAACATGCTTTATGTGACGCCATTATTCTCTATGCAGAGCATCTCAGGAAATACGTCGCTCGCCGTTTCCAACATAAGATCTTCGTTGCCAACAACACTCTGGCGTTGACCTATCCGGGCATTCCGCTCGGCGGCAAGGACAAAATTCTACGCTCATACAACATCCGCACGCGGAAGAACATCATCTGCATGGGACGTTTTCAAAAACGCAAGAGGGTCGACCGATTGGTGGCTGCCATGCAGCTGATGAACCGGCCTGATATCGGCCTGATTCTCGTCGGTCCCGACACTGAACATGTCCTCAAAAATGTCGACGGGACCAACATCTACAAGATAGGCCCTATTTACGACGACCGGCGGTTTGATCTGCTCTCAGCGGCCGATGTTTACTGCCTTCCCGGTGCCGTCGGTCTTAGCATCGTCGATGCCTTTCATTGTGGGCTTCCATTCGTTACCGAAGAGGGCGATGAGTCGGCCGAGATCGGGTACTTGAAGCATGGCGAGAACGGCTTCGCCGTGCCTCGGGGTGACGTGAAGGAACTGGCAAAGGCGCTGCTGCTGCTACTCGATGACGACGAACTCCGAACGCGGTTTTCGGAGGCGGCTCGACAGGAGGTGTCAATAAACGCCAGCATCGAACTCTTGTGTGAAGGGTTCGAGCGTGCCCTGCAATGCGCGATGTCCCCGAGGATCACTGAACAACAGCGCTAAGATTCGCTGGGGCGGCAACCGAAGTGGAAACGCCGGTTCGCAACGGATGTGGATACGCGTACGGTGTGTAGGACAGCGTCCAAGCGTTCGTGCTCGTGCATTTATAGAGCACACCTTGGCCGCCGCTCCCACTAGTGTTCCACGAGCCTTGGTCTGTCGCCCAATAGCCCACCCCCGTAGTGCAGGTTGATGGACGCGCCGACAAAAGCCCATAACCAACACCGACAGTGCCGTTGAAACTTGCATTCTGGTTATAAAAGTTGGTGTTCTCGACGACTCCGCAAGCGTTGGCGCTACCAGTACCTCCTGCCTTTACCGCTCCATTCACGGTGTTGTTGATAAAATACGTGTTCTTGACGGTTCCGTCGTAATTGGTCGGCGTTGGCACGATTTGGTTAAGGCAGCCGCCGTTATACTGGTTGATTTCGATGCTGGGATTACTACCTCCAGAATATGTGTTGTTGACGAACATCCCCCACCCACCGCGATGGTCAATCCAGCGGTACACCGTATTGGCTGCGTTAGTAATCGTGTTGTTATAAAACTCAGAAATCATCGTCCCAGTTTGACCGTTACCAGGGAAGTTCTGGAATCCGTGAACATCCCAGAACTCGCTTTGCCCGGTTGCATTCGTCATGTTCCAAGTGTTGAAACGAAGAACCCAACGCCCTCCTTGACCGGATTCCACCCACCCAGCGGCTACCTCAGAACTGTTAAACGCTGAAGTGTACTTAATCGTGTTCGTCTCAAAATAGAGATTGTCGGCGCTTCCGTAGGAGAGATTGTTGTAGGCCGTGTTCGACCACTCCGTCGTGGTATCGTTGCCAAAATCGCGAATCGGAAATTCGCAGCGGTCAAACGTATTGCTGTAAATCACTCCCCGAACCTGACCCCCGATGGCAATCGCAGTGTTGCCCTGACCCTGAGTTGAACCCATATTTTGAAATGTGTTCCCGGTGATAATGAGTTTCTTGAATGGCTTAGTTCCGTTGTCGGGAGCGCCGCTTACATGAATGAGGTAATAGCCACTCCCACTACCATCAAAGGTAAATCCGGCAACTTTAATGACCTCATCGTTGGCGATGGCTGTGGAATCCGGCGAAAGTTGAAGCACGGTTCCATCGCCAGTACCGTTGATAATCACGGTATTTCCAGCTCCGGCGCCCGTCAGCGTCAGTCCCTTTGTGATAGTAAGCGTACTGCCCCAGGTGCAGCTACCGGCCGGCACGGTGACCGTGGCCCCGCGTGGTGCGCTGGTGATGGCGGATTGCACGTCAGTTATAGAACACGTGTTGGCAGCGACAGTCTGCGCATTGCTCGGGATGGCGAAGCCGAGAACCGTTAATGTAAGTATCGGTATGATGACCGTGGCGTTCTGTTTCCTCATAGAATAAACTCTCCCCTAGATTCGACCGAAAAAGCAACGTCGATGAGCGAACACTGCAAAACGAGCAGATGTGGCTGAGCATACCTTATCTGCATTCGGTGATGGCCGATTGTCTTCATCCCGCTTTCTCCAATGGAGGCGCGAATAGTGCCTCAGCTTTCGAGCAGTACACATTGGCTATTGTCTGTCCACCGTGTGGATCGTTCAACTGAGCGCAAGGTCAGAAGAAGGTCAGCATAACCCACTGTACGGAAGTGCAGCGAGGGACCGTTAGGTGCGTTGTACAAAGTACCGCCAACATCGTCATCGATCCAAATTGTTCTTGAGTAGGAACTTATGCGTTGCACATCACGCACTTCGGAAGCGAACGTGCCTAATACCCCGTCGGAGACTGCATGAGCAGTAGTTTTGGAACCACAAAGAAGAGGGATACTGCAGCGGCGGCGGAAGCACAGGTCCTCGGCACCGATCATCTCCTCCACGACATCGGCAACCGTGCTATCTCTGGCGGGCTCGTGACTGTTGGCGCCCAAGCCGCCAAGTTTGTCCTCAACCTCACTGCGGCAGCGGTTCTGGCGCGCCTGCTGACTCCAAGAGAGTTCGGCCTTGTGGGTATGGTCCTTGCTATCACTGGTCTTGTGGGGCTGTTCAAGGAACTTGGCCTTTCAACAGCGACAGTGCAGAGAGACGTCATTACCCAGCAACAGGTCTCAAATCTATTTTGGATCAATGTTTCTCTCAGCGGGTTCTTGACAGTCATCAGCCTTGGCATGGCTCCTTTGGTCGCGCGTTTTTATCATGACCCGCGTGTCACAGGAATCATGATGGTGCTGTCCTTGACCTTTCTTCTGACCGGTTCGGCCGTTCAACATCAGGCGCTGCTCACTCGGCAAATGCGGTTCCGAGCGCTCGCAATGATTGAAGTGACCTCGATGCTGGTCGGTTTTACGACGGCATGCTGCTTAGCGAAGTTGGGGTTCGCATATTGGGCATTGGTGGCTCAACAGTTGGTCAGCGCAGCTGCCAGTTTCATGCTCATGTGGTACACGTCGGGATGGCGGCCGACCATGCCAACGCGGAACAGCGGCGTGCGGCCCATGTTGAGCTTCGGAGCGCATTTGACCATAGCCGACTTTGTCGGCCTCTTGTTAGTCAACAGCGACACTATCTTGATTGGACGGGTTTTCGGAGCAGCGCCCCTCGGGCTTTACACGCGAGCAAGTGTGTTACTGGCACGCCCTTTACAGCAAATTTCCGCTCCTATCAACGCTGTTCTTATACCAGTCCTCTCGCGGCTGCAGTCTGATTCGGAACGGTATCAGCGTACCTTCATGCGAACATATGACACGCTGGCGCTGATCTTTTTTTCGATTGCGGCACTGTGCCTGGCTTTAGCAAGGCCGCTGGTTCTGGTTATCCTCGGTCCGAAGTGGAGCGGCGCTATTCCCCTGTTTTCCGCCTTCGCCGTCGTCGCGGTATCATCGCCGCTAGCTGACGTGGCTGTCTGGCTGTTCCAGAGTCAAGGACGAGGCCGGGAGCAGTTGTACAACCACACCCTGGGAGGTGCGGTAACCCTTGCAGCCTATGTGATGGGGTTGCATTGGGGACCTCTTGGCGTGGTCGTGGCACTCGCCATTACAAGTATGGCAGTCCGCTTGCCAATCGCATTCTACTTTGCCGGGCGGCGTGGCCCTGTAACTACGGGCGATTTGTGGATGGGGTTTTTTTCGCATCTGCCTTGCTGGGGAACCGTTTATCTAGCGACGACTTTGGGGCAGATGATGCTGAAAGATGCTGCTCCGATCGTCCAGTTGCTTGTGTGTGGTCCCATCGGCTTGGGAACGGGAGCTGCCTTAGTCCTAATGCTCCGTCGGCCGCGCCAGAGCGCCTTTTACGCGTGGAACACACTTCGAAGTGCGGTCGGGCGTCAGTGGAGTCATTCAATATCACGATGAAACCAAGGTTCCAGTTTGCGCCGGGCTTCGCCAAGCCAAGTTGCCATCGCCATGGGCTTCGTTGACGGCACTGAGATGTACTACACGGCATAGGAGACTACACGCCGAGCGCTGCATCTGGGTGTGCGGCTCCGGTGTTCAACATTCAACGGCCTTTGGCCGCAACCACGGTATCTGGGCAAGATCGAAACTGACCACTCATCGGGGCATAGGAGCTCTCTTTGGCGCCTCATATTTACCCACGACCGCTGGTGTCTATCCTGATGCCAGCCTATAACGCGGAACAATGGATCGCCGATACGCTGCGCTCGGCCCTTGCGCAGATTTGGAAGGCAAAAGAGATTATCGTTGTGAATGATGGCTCGACGGATCGAACGGAGCAAATTGCTCGCCAGTTTGAGCCGCAAGGGGTCCGTGTTGTCACGCAAGTGAATGCAGGTGCTGCGGCAGCCAGGAACATGGCGTTTTCTTTATGCCGAGGGGACTACATTCAGTGGTTGGACGCCGATGACCTCTTGGCTCCTGACAAGATTGCGCGTCAAGTGGAAGTCTTGCCAGGCTTGCAAGACAAGCGAGTGCTTCTTTCTGGTGGCTTTGCACAATTTAAATACCGATACCATCGCGCAAAATTCGTCCCGGGTCCGCTGTGGCGCGATTTGTCTCCGCTCGATTGGCTGCTATGCAAATTGGGCCAAGACACGTACATGCAGACCGCCACCTGGCTGGTTAGTCGCGAACTGACGCAAGCGGCCGGGCCCTGGAACAATACATTGCTGGGAGATGATGATGGCGAGTACTTCTGCCGCGTACTTCTTGCCAGCAGCGGCGTTCGATTTGTCCCTTCCGCACGCGTGTATTATCGCCAGGCTGGAGCAGCTAGTTTGGGTTATGTTGGGAGCTCAAACAGGAAACTGGACGCCCACTGGCGATCCATGCAGTTGCATATCAACTATCTGCGTTCATTAGAGGATAGTGACCGGGTTCGCTCAACCTGTGTTACTTATCTGCAGAATTACATCATTTACTTCTATCCACAAAGAGACGATATCGTAACGCAGATGAAACAGCTGGCGAGTCAGCTGGGAAAACAACTGCATCGACCTCATCTATCTTGGAAATACTCGTGGGCCCGGAGCCTTTTTGGCTGGCGTGTGGCGAAGCGTCTTCAATTGATTCTGCCACGAGTCAGGGGATTGATCGTAAGGTCGTGGGAGAAGATGCTGTTCAGACTGGAATGCGCACTTTCTCAAAACCGAATTGCGGTTCCATTTGGCATAGATCCGAATCTATCCGGTATTCCGGACAAAAACGGCCGCTACGAAAAACTCTCTTCGAAAAGCTGAGGTCAAATGAACCGACCGCATATTCGAATCGCGCTCTTGAATCACGTTGGTTAGGGAAATACTGGTAATGACGCGACTTTGGCCACCGTCAATCCACAACACCAAGGTGCGATGGCCATCAGCGCAAATCATAGCGATTTCCCCAAACCCGTAGTCTGCAGGAGTACATCTCGCAATTACTGGAAGAGCACAATTTGCGGTCGACCTTTCCGGCCGAGATATACTACTGCTGGCGAGATCGTAGCCAAATAAGCTTGCGGCGAAACGCGCCCGGCGAATTTGCGCACACGGCAGCGAGTCGGCACAGCCTGCCTACGCCAACATCGTCGACGGTCGGCTGTAATAACCGCTCGACGAGTGACAACTGCCCGGTATCCGTTACTCATATTTGAAGGGAAGGGGACCTCAAATGCACTGGCGCACACCGGCGTTTCTTATTTGGGCTTCGGCCCTCACGCCGCTATCGCGGAGATTTATCCGCGATTTCATGAGCATCACTTTGCAACACGGGTCTAGCTCGCGAGCCGTGGTGGTGATGGTTACTATCGCCGTGCTGCCCTGTGACTCGGGCTTGCAAATGTTCTCTCCGGGATACGCGTGTTTTATGCCGGCAGATTTCCCACGGACAATGACTCTGTTGTGGTCAGGCGGTATGTAAGTGCTAGGAGCGCGTGGTCGGAGTGGAGTCGCTTGTGCAATCACATATTACTGTTCTAAAAAAACGAACCTGGAAAAATAAGCCATGACACACTGCAACATAGCCGTCATTGGGGCAGGACCTTACGGACTCTCAATCGCCGCTCATCTCCGTGTGTGCGGTATTGAGCATCGGATCTTCGGTCGGCCTATGGATACCTGGTCCACACGAATGCCTAAAGGCATGCGCCTGAAGTCGGAAGGATTTGCCTCTTCGCTATACGATGCCAATTTGGAATTTACTCTGGGCGCATACTGCAGGCGCGAGTGTCTCCCATATGCCGACATAGGTTTGCCGGTTGCATTGGATACATTCACAAGGTATGGATTGGAATTCCAGAAGAGATTTGTCCCCCAAGTCGAAAACAAGCTCGTGGCTTCCCTCAGCCGGTCTTCGGCGGGCTTCCAACTGCGACTGGTGGATGGAGAGGTTTGTTGCGCGCGAACAGTCATCGTCGCGGTCGGCCTGACCCACTACGATTATCTGCCGCCGCTGTTCTCCGATATGCCTGAGGAGTTCGTAAGTCATAGCTCGGCGCATCACGCTCTCGACCATTTTCAGGGACGTTCCGTCGCAGTGGTCGGCGCAGGCTCGTCCGCCCTCGATTTGGCAGCGCTGCTCCATCAAGCCGGCGCCGACGTCCAACTCGTTGCCCGCAGATCCATCATCCGCTTCCACGACCCGCCGCATAAGCGGTCTTTATTGGAGCGCATGCGCGCGCCTAACACTGGCTTGGCACACGGTTGGAACCTGGTTTTCTGTACAAAGGCACCGGGAGTGTTCCACCGGATGCCAGAACACTTTCGGCTTGATTTCGTGCGGCGCACCCTCGGTCCGGCGCCTGGCTGGTTCATCAAGCACGAAGTGGTTGGGAAGGTGCCATTCCATCTGGGTGTTAACGTCACGGGGGTGAAGGTCCGGGACTCCCGCGTTCATATGGAGCTGACGAACCGGGCTGGTGAGCGGCGGCCCCTGGTTGCGGATCACATAATCGCCGCCACCGGCTACAGAGTGGATCTGCGTCGCCTGACATTTCTGACTTCCGACCTGCGGTCTGCGATTGATGATGTCGAGCAGACCCCTATACTGTCTTCCAACTTTGAGTCATCGGTGCCGGGCTTGTATTTTGTCGGCACCTCTGCCGCCAATTCGTTTGGACCGCTGCTGCGTTTTGCTTTCGGCGCCAAATTCACCGCAACGCACCTGACGAAACGCTTGAAACGACAGGATTCGCGCCGATCGGTCGCGATCGGGCGGCACGACGAAACACGGCCGGAAAAAACGGAACATCTGCAAGACGTGCGTTTCTAGGGCCTTTGGGCCACTGCTAGGCACGCCCGCAGCGCATTGACAGGGAAGGTGCACATTAGTATACTAAAAGGTAAATACATCGTGAGGGACAACACTATTAATTCTGAAACTAAGAAGAGTGTGCCCATTAGAATCCTGCTGGCGGACACGGACCGCCGCGCGTACACGGCCCGGCTCGCGATGGCTTTCGCCTCCGTAGGCTGTGAAGTGTCTGCCGTCTGTACCGCCCATCATCCAATAGAAACGATCAAAGCTCTCCATCGACGGTTTCCCTATAGCGCCGTGCATCCAGCGGTATCTTTGCTGCGCGCAATCGAATCCACAAAGCCAGACCTCATCGTTCCGAGTGACGATCGCGCGGTCGAGCACTTGCAACAACTCTGCGGGCGATATGGTGATCAGAATAGCCGCGTGGCGAATTCGATAGAGCGCTCGCTGGGACCTCCGGGTAGCTATCCAGTGGTTACGTCGCGCTATGCCCTGCTCGAACTTGCAAGGGGGCAGGGAATTCGGGTTCCTGCGACTCAATTTCTGCAAAGCGCGCAGGATCTTTATCAATGGCAGGCCAAGCAACCTCTTCCTTGGGTCCTGAAAGCAGACGGGACGTGGGGTGGGGGTGGCGTGCGGATTGCAGAGACTCCGCAACAGGCTGAGCAGTTTTTCCACCAACTGAGGATGCCATGCGGGCTAAAGCGAGGTCTCAAACGGTTACTGGTCAATCGCGATCCGTTTTATCTCCGCTCCTGGTGGCAGGGTGACAGTCCGTCGATCATCGCACAGGCTTTCGTTCCAGGCCGCCCGGCGAATTGTGCGGTGGCATGTTGGGAAGGAAAAGTGCTGGCCCAGATTAGCGTTGAGGTACTAGCCGCATCGCCTCCGACCGGCCCAGCCAATGTGGTGCGCCGGATCAGTAATCCCGAGATGACGAGCGCCGCCGAGCGGATCGCGGAAAAGCTCCACCTCTCCGGGTTCTTCGGTCTGGACTTCGTTATCGAGAGTGGAAGTGGAGCAACATATCTCATCGAAATGAATCCGCGGTGCACTCCTCTTTCTCAGATTCAACTTGGGTTGGGAGCCGACATGGTCGGGGCTATACACGCTGTCCTCACAGGTCAACCACTGCCGGCGGCGCCGCCGTCCGCCCAAAGCGGTCGCGAGGTGATTGCCTACTTCCCTCAGCCGGGGGACTCGAACAGCGAGTTTCGGGAGTTGAGCTTGCAGAATTTTCCTCACGGCGAGCCCGAGTTGGCCAGGGCCCTTTCGCGACCTTTCCCCCAACGGACTCTCCTGTACCGCATAGTTGATTACTTGAGTACAACACCCGCTACCTAAAATGCGTGTTCAACGTCGAGCGGTGCTTACCGGCGTCGCACCATTGGCCGCAGAAGCAACCGGAGCAATACGCAATTAGAAACATCCAGACGCATGCCTACTTCAACGCTCCTTATGGTCACTGAGCGGCCGCCGCGCGGATAAGTGAAGTTTTCGCGAGACTAGTGGCTGTACGTCATAAATCTTGGGTCCCGCTTACCCCTGACACTTCTACGTTTAACTCCATAGGCGACATCTAGGTATGCATGAGGTGTAGACCAAAGCTCACCACCTGGCAATTGTGACCTTCCCTTCTCAGCGGCAACAGCAGGAGCGCGAAAATCTATGGGTGCCCCTGACAAGGTTTAAGGAGTCGAAAGCTCGTGTAGAGGCAAACATACCCATGGAATTCTACGAAATTGATCCGATACTGGACACGCGATGGGCAGAGCTCGTGGATAAGCATCCAAACGCATCTGTTTTCCACACAGTAGCCTGGCTTAAAGCGCTGCAAACTACCTATGGATACGAACCTGTGGGTTACACTACATCGCCGCCGAATAGCGATCTGAAAAACGGATTGGTTTTCTGCCGCATCGAAAGTTGGCTCACGGGTCGTCGATTGGTGTCTCTTCCTTTTTCGGATCATTGTGAACCCATATGTGACTCGGCCCAAGAGCTACGCTTTCTGATTCAGCACATTGAGGCAGCGTTGGAGGGCGAGAGTAGGAAATATCTCGAAATGCGTCCAGTCGTTTGGGATTTTAGCCAAATGGGCGATAGGACCGGATTGCGGCCCATAGCGACGTACTTTCGACATACGCTTGATCTGACTCCGGATCTGAATGAAGTGTTCCGGAGTTTTGACAAGGATTCTGTTCAACGCCGGATCCATCGGGCCCGGCGGGCCGGTCTGGTGGAGAGATGTGGTGCATCGCAAGACCTGCTGAAGGACTTTTATGGCCTGTTTGTGATGACGCGAAGACGACACTGTGTCCCGCCCACTCCACGCTCCTGGTTTTCAAACCTTAGTCACTTCCAGGGCGAGGCTCTTGAGATCCGCGTTGCTTATTACGGTGAAAAACCTATCGCCGCCATCCTTACTTTGCGATTCAGGCATATTATCTTCTATAAGTACGGATGCTCCGATACGCGATTCAACAAGTTTGGGGCAATACCGTGGCTCCTGTGGAGAGCGATTGAAGAAGGAACATCGAAAGGAGCAATGGAATTAGACTTGGGACGCACTGAGAAAGAAAACACAGGGCTTCTTGAATTCAAGAACCATTGGGCTCCTTTCGCGAAGCCATTGGTTTATTGGAGACTCCCGGAAAAGTCCTCTCCTCTTGATTCGACGGACGGTTGGAAAATGAGAATGGCAAAACGTGCTTTTTCTCACATGCCGCTCGAATTATTGGTATTAACCGGGAGGTTGCTCTACCGTCATTTCGGATGAGAAACGTTTCTTTTCGTTGTGAGGATCGTTTCGAAATTGGTGTCGTGTTCGATGCCAGGTAGTTTAGACTTCGGCAGCTCAAATATGCTTGCGGTGAAGGAGGCCCTGGCTCGGTCCCAACGGAACGCGAGCATCGTTCCAAATTCACTGTTTAAAATCAGTTTATTGCAACGGAAAGGTGTCGCGGGGTCACGTTGTGCTTCAGACGCTTCTAGATTATTATCGCGTTCCCGAAACACTGCTCGGCCCATTGTCGGTTTCCAACTCGTCGCGCGAGGTTGGATTCTTTCGATTCGGGCCTGGCGCCATATGCTATGGGCAGTGCGCAATGGGTGTATCAAAGAAGATGCAGATCGCCCAGCTGCCTGATGCGTCGTCAGGCGTGCGCCTTGACGGAACTGGAGTTAATCTGCCGTTTGATCCGGATCAGGTAATTGAAAATCTTCGTCACGAACGCTACATGGCAGACTTGGTATCGGGCATAGAGAGAATTGCCACGCGAGAATGGATCTGGAAGACCTATTATTTGATTCGGGCCCTCTTGCCGGTTTGGATTCGTCGGCACCCGCAGCGCGCGTACTTCAGCGATTGGCAGACACGCCCTTTTCCTGCTTGGCCCGTAGATTTCACGGTCGATACTTTGCATGAGGAATTCTTGCGGCTTTCGATGTGCGCCGCTGGCGTACGAAGGGTGCCCTTTATTTGGTTTTGGCCAAACGGAGCGCCTAACTGTCTAATCATGACTCACGATGTTGAAACACGTGCCGGGAGAGACTTCACATCGCAACTGATGGAACTGAATGAATCGTACGGAATTAGGGCTTCCTTTCAGGTAATTCCTGAAAATCGCTATGAGGTGCCAGATGAATATGTCAATGAAATCCGTTCGCGGGGATTTGAGTTCAATATTCATGATCTGAATCACGACGGCAATTTATACCGAAGACGTGATGAATTCCTGCGTCGTGCAAATAAAATCAATGAATACGGTCGTCGTTACAATGCTAAGGGGTTTCGCGCGGGGGCGATGTATCGAATGCTCGATTGGTATGGCGCCTACGAATTCTCGTACGACATGTCCCTAACAAGCGTTGCTCATCTGGAGCCGAAGCGTGGGGGTTGTTGCACGGTTTTCCCGTTTTTTATTGGCAAAATTCTGGAACTTCCCTTGACCACCAGTCAAGATTATTCGGTTTTCCACATACTCGGCGAATATTCGATTGATCTCTGGAAAAAACAACTCGATCTCATTCGGCGAAAGAATGGACTGATGAGTTTCATAGCGCATCCAGATTATCTGAGCGATCGACAAGCCAGAAGAGTGTACGAGATGTTGCTCGACCATCTGCGGCGAATCATCAATAGTGAGAAGATCTGGATGGCATTACCAGGCGAAGTCGATCAATGGTGGAGAGCCAGGAGTCAAATGAAGCTTGTCGAGAACGGTGGGCAGTGGCGAATAGAAGGTCCCGGGGCGGAAAACGCGAGGATCGCGTTTGCCGAAAAAAAAGGAGACCGCCTCGTTTACGAATTGAGCGCGGTAGCACACCACCAATGAGCCTATGAAGTTTTTTTCAACCAATATATTCGGAGTATTTGAAGTCCAGCCCGAGCCCATGCAGGACGAACGTGGTTTCTTTGCCCGCACATGGTGCCAGAAGGAGTTTTCTGCTAAAGGGCTTGCTTCAGAACTAGTCCAGTGCAGCATTTCCTACAACACCAAGAAAGGGACGCTGCGCGGCATGCACTATCAAGTGACTCCTTTTGAGGAAACGAAACTTGTGCGTTGCACGCGAGGCGCTATTTGTGATGTAGTTCTGGATTTGCGTCTTAGCTCGCCAACGTACAGGCAATGGATTGCCGCGGTCCTCACTGCCGAGAACCGCAACATGATTTACGTGCCGAAAGGCTGCGCGCACGGATTTCTAACCCTGCAGGACGACACAGAGGTCTTCTATCAAATGTCGGAAGTTTTCGACACAGCTTCGGTGCGTGGCGTGCGGTGGAACGATCCTGGTTTTGGCATCAGTTGGCCCGATAAAGTGGAAGTAATTTCGGAGAGAGATCGAACTTACCCCGACTTTCAGTAGGATTACGTCCTTGGGAATGCTCGAAAAGAAAAATAGCTTGGACCCCGGCACCGAATTGCACGATTTCGCGCGCAAGCTATTTCCCATTTGCCGCAGCATCACCGGGAACGGAATTCGGGAAACCCTCCGCTTAATCGGCGCGCGGATTCCTCTAAAGATGTTTGAAGTGCCCACCGGAGCTCAGGTTTTCGACTGGACCGTCCCAAAAGAATGGAATATCCGGGACGCCTACATTAAGGATACCAGTGGTGAGCGGGTTGTGGATTTCCAGAAATGCAATTTGCATGTCCTGAACTACAGCACGCCAATCCGCGCGAGGATGACACTAAATGAGATCAAACCGCACTTATTCACGATTCCACAGAACCCGGATTGGATTCCGTACAGGACGTCCTACTACAAGGAAAATTGGGGGTTTTGTCTCACACACAATCAGATGCTGGAATTGAAGGATGGAGAATATGAAGTGTGTATCGACTCCAGCCTCGAATATGGACATCTAACTTACGGCGAGTGTCTTATTCCTGGGCGGTCTGCGGAAGAGGTTCTGATTTCTTGCCATGCGTGTCATCCTTCGCTTGCAAACGACAATCTTTCTGGCCTGGCAGTTGCGACGTTGCTAGCTCAACAATTGGCGGGCCGCGACCTTAGATACTCTTATCGATTTCTGTTCATTCCCGGAACAATAGGGGCCATCACCTGGCTCTCAAGAAACAAAGAGTCCGCCAAACGCATCCGCCACGGGTTGGTGCTCACTTGTATTGGAGACCGAAGCTCACTCCACTATAAGAGAAGTCGCCAGGAAAATGCGGAAATAGATCGTGCCGTCGAGCACGTCCTTAAACATGCCGACCCCTCTGCCAGAATTCTCCCGTTTTCTCCGTTCGGCTATGACGAACGGCAGTATTGCTCTCCAGGCTTTGATCTTCCGGTTGGATGCTTGATGCGGAGCGTCTGGGGAACGTTTCCTGAATATCACACATCCGCCGACAACCTGGATTTCCTCACGCCGGAATCCCTCGCGGAATCTCTTTCCATCTGCTCTTCCGTTTTCGCTGTGCTTGAGAACAATTGGCGCTACAAGAATCTTGGGCCATTTTGTGAGCCGCAACTGGGGCGCCGTGGGTTATACCACTCGAGCGGTGGACATGGTCCGGATCTCGAAATCAATGCGCGTCTGTGGGTCCTGAATCTATCGGATGGAGCTCACTCTCTTCTGGACATTGCGGAGCGATCGGGCATGCCGTTTGTGCGCTTAAAGGAAGCCGCGGAACTTTTGAAGAGCAGTGGTCTTTTGGAGCAGATCGGTCCCGCGCAATAATGATTGGACAGCGACGGGTTGTCGTATGAACAATCTAATATGGTGTGGAGGTCTTGGAAAGCGTTTGGAAGAGAATCCATTTCAATATCTTTCAAGATCAACGAGGAACTGAATGCGAGTAATTTTAACGGGCCATAGAGGATATATCGGAGCTGTCGCCGCGCCGCTTTTGCAGCAAGCGGGCCACGAAGTTGTAGGGTTGGACACTGATCTTTTCGCCGGTTGCGATTTCGGAAATCCAAATCCTGACATCCCCGAGCTCCGCAGAGACCTTCGCGATCTGTCAAAGTCCAATTTTCAGGGTGTTGACGCGATCGTTCACCTTGGTGCTCTTTCGAACGACCCGCTTGGCAATCTCGATCCGGAGCTGACCTACGACATCAATCACCGCGCGTCAGTGCGGCTCGCGGAATTAGCTAAGTCTGCCGGCGTAAGCCGTTTTGTTTTTTCCTCTTCCTGCAGCACATACGGCGCCGCCGGTGACGAATTTCTCGATGAGACGGTTGCGTTGAATCCCGTCACGCCGTACGGCGAATCGAAAGTTTATGTCGAGCGCGACGTTGCTCCTCTGGCAGATGACAAGTTCAGCCCCACCTTTATGAGGAACGCCACCGCCTACGGCGTCTCCCCCCGTTTGCGGCTGGACATTGTGCTAAACGATCTTGTGGCCTGGGCATACACAAAGGGCCAAGTGTACATAAAGAGCGACGGCACGCCGTGGCGACCCATCGCCCACATTCGTGACATCATCGCCGCGGTTGTGAGTGTGCTCGCCGCGCCCCGTGAAACGGTACACAACCAGGTTTTCAACGTCGGCCGTACAGATCAGAATTACCGCATCAGCGAACTCGCCGCGATTGTCGCCGAGACTGTTCCCGGCTGCAAAGTGGTATTCGCTCCCGGCGGTGGTCCTGACAAGCGCTGCTACCGTGTGAATTGCGACAAGATCCAACGAGTCCTGCCCAGCTTCAAACCCCAATGGACAGCGCGCATGGGTGCCAAAGAGCTCTATGACGCTTACCGCACCACAAAGCTCACTTTTGAGGATGTCCAAAGGGGGACATATGCTCGAATGGAGCAGATCCAGCTGCTTCTCAAGGCAAACAAGCTGGACGAGTCACTTCACTGGAAGTAGGGGGCGTGGAAAGACTTTTCCACCCTTATACCGTCCGACTACCACTTTTGGGGGCGGTAGCCCCATCTATACGATTTCCGTTTCTCCATCGGTTGTAAGTCATTTATTCGTAATGTCTTATAGAAAAGTTCTCTGTATCCTCCCACGGCCACCTTCGATTTTTGGCAGCTTGATTGCCTTTAAGGGGCCAAGAGCAGGTTCCCCCTTTGGGACTCTCATGGCGGAAGCTTGCCAGCAGACCCCTACTGCTCAGGTAGGCACTACCAGCCGTCCACACGGTCTACCACACTGCTCGGACTCTCTTAAGTTTGTTTTTCATTCAAGGTATTTCCTACCCCAAGTGCGGTTGATTTCGCAACGCACCGATAAGTCACATCACTCTCCATAAGGAAATCGACGCTCGATGGCTACCATGGCACTCACTACGGAAACTCCAAAGAGCACTGCCTCAAAACCCTGCCGCTTTTGCGGAGCGGATCTCAACAAAACCTTCGTTGATCTAGGTATGTCGCCGCTCTGCGAAACCTACCCGGCAGTGGCCGATCTCAACCGCGGAGAGATGTTCTATCCCCTCCATGCTTTTGTGTGCGCGAACTGCTTTTTGGTCCAGCTTGAAGAATTTGAAACGCCCGAAAATATCTTCAGCGACTATCTATACTTTTCGTCGTATTCCGATTCCTGGCTGAAGCATTGCGAAAACTACACCGCAAGAATGGTCGAGTGTCTCGGTCTGGGATCGCAGAGCTTTGTTGTGGAAGTCGCCAGCAATGATGGCTACCTGCTTCAGTATTTTGTAAAGAAGGGCGTTCCCGTTCTTGGTATCGAACCGGCGTCGAATGTCGCCAAGGTCGCGGAAGAGAAAGGCGTGCCGACCCTCAATCGTTTTTTCGGAACGCAGCTTGCCCTCCAACTGGCAGGCAAGGGCAAAACCGCCGATCTCATCGCAGGCAACAATGTCCTGGCCCAGGTCCCCGATCTGAACGATTTTGTGGAAGGCCTTAAACTTTTGTTGAAGCCGCAGGGCGTCCTCACTTTGGAATTTCCGAGTTTGCTGAAGCTGATCGAACTTAACGAGTTCGACACGATTTATCACGAACACTTTTCCTATTTCTCGCTGATCGCCACCCTTAACATTTTGAAGGCCCACGGCTTGAAAGTGTTCGATGTAGAAGAACTCCCCACTCACGGTGGATCGCTGCGCGTGTATGCTTCGCGCCAGGAAGACACTACTCATGCAGAGCAGCTGAGCGTTGCCACCCTGCTCCAGTTAGAAAAGAAAGCCGGCCTCGACACGATTGCCGCTTACGAAGGATTTGCCCGGCAGGTAAAGGAAACCAAATTCGCACTCGTGGATTTCCTGCTTAGCGCTGCCAAGGAAGGCAAAACCATTGCGGGTTACGGCGCGCCGGGCAAAAGCGCAACTCTTCTGCACTACTGCGGCATTGGAAAAGATCTGATTCAGTACACGGTTGACCGTAGCCCCCACAAGCAGGGAAGAGTGCTACCCGGCACGCACATTCCCATTTTCCACCCAGACCGCATTCGCGAAACGAAACCGGACTACGTAATTGTTCTTCCCTGGAATCTAAAAGATGAGATCATGCAGCAACTGCAGTTCATCCGCGAATGGGGCGGCCGCTTCGTCGTTCCAATTCCCAGAGTAAGCATCTACTAAGCAAGGACTTGCGAGTTGAGGTGATTCATGAAAGTTGTCCTGTTTTGTGGCGGAGCCGGCATGCGTCTCCGGGGTTACACGGATGATGTTCCGAAACCCATGGTGCAAATCGGTACCCGCCCGATCATTTGGCACTTGATGAAGTATTACGCGCACTTTGGCCACAAGGACTTCATTCTCTGCTTGGGCTACAAAGGAAGCGTGATTAAGGACTATTTCCTTCACTACGATGAGTCTATTTCCAACGATTTTGTCTGGTCCAAAGGCGGCAAGAAGATTGAATTCCTCAATCGCGATATAGACGACTGGACGATCACGTTCGTCGAAACTGGAGTCAACTCCAACATCGGCGAGCGCCTGAAAGCCGTGGAAACACACCTCCAGGGCGAAGAAATGTTTCTAGCGAACTATGGTGACGGTTTAAGCGATGTAGCGTTGCCCGACATGATCGACAATTTCCAACGCAGCAATGCAGTTGCTTCCTTGCTGCTCGTGCAACCCACTGCCAGTTTCGATCTGGTTGACGTCAATCCCGAAGGAAAAGTCACAAATGTCTCCGCGCTCACGAGCACGAATATCTGGATCAACGGCGGCTTCTTCGTGATGCGTAATGAAATTTTCCATTACATACAGCCTGGTGAAGAGCTGGTTCGCCAGCCCTTCCAGCGCCTCATTGAGAAACGGGTGCTTCTCTCTTACAAGTGCAATGGTTTCTGGCAATGCATGGATACTTTTAAGGATAAGCAGCGCCTTGAAGAATTGAACCAAACGTCTGCGCCTTGGAAAGTTTGGTCTCACGGAGCGAGTTCCGCCCTGAAACAATCGGAGATCGTGTCGGCAGACCTATGATCCATTTGAATCTTCCATCTATGTCAGATGGCAAGTTGGAGATCCTCTGCCTTGGTTGTCATTCGGATGACATCGAAATAGGCTGTGGCGGCGCAATCCTTCGCCTGGCTGAGCAATATCCTGGCTGCGTATTTCACTGGGTCGTTTTCTGCGCGATTGGCGCGCGAGAAGAAGAAGCGAGACGTGCGGCCTCGCTTTTTGTTAAGTCCAGCGCCATGAAGGGACCAACTCTTAAGACTTTCCCTGACGGTTTTATGCCGTTCGATGGCGCAGAATTGAAAGCCGTCTTTGAGGGACTAAAGAAGACTATTTCGCCTCACCTGGTCTTCACTCACTACGGCAAAGACGCGCATCAGGATCATCGGCAAGTCTCAGATCTGACATGGAACACTTTTCGCGATCACTTGATCCTCGAGTACGAAATCCCAAAGTATGACGGAGACATGGGGCGTCCGAACTTTTTCATTCCTCTCGATGCGCGCCACTACGAGGACAAGGTTCAATACCTAATGGACGCATTCGCATCGCAGCGCTCCAAACGTTGGTTTCAGAAAGAGACTTTCCTAAGTTTGATGCGTCTTCGCGGTATGGAGTGCAATGCTCCCAGCGGCTACGCCGAGGCATTCTATTCCCGCAAAGTGGTTTTGTGATCTCGATGAAAGCCACGGAACTTACAAACCCTAAATGAAAGATCTTAAAACCAGAGCAATTCGAGGCGGCCTCGCAAAAGTTTTTTCGCAGGGCGCGAACTTCGCTCTTCGCATCGGCTCACTCATGGTACTCGCGCGTCTGCTTGACCCGAAAGATTTTGGCCTCGTTGGCATGGTCACTGCTTTCACGGGCGTGCTTGGTCTTTTTCGCGACTTCGGCCTGTCAGCCGCCACGATTCAGCGCGTCGAAGTTACAGAAGAGCAGGTCTCCACTTTATTCTGGATTAACACCCTGGTGGGAATCAGCCTCTGGATTCTTCTCGTGGCAGCCTCCCCTTTTGTCGCAATGTTCTATCGAGAACCACGGCTTCTGTGGGTAACCATGGTTTTAGCCGTCGGATTCTTCCTCAATGCGATTGGCGTTCAGCACTCCGCCATGCTCCAGCGCCAAATGCGGTTCACCGCAATCGCGCTCATTGATGTCACTGCGCTCGTCACTAGCGTCGCCGTCGGAATCGGCATGGCGCTCAAGGGGTTCGGGTATTGGTCGCTGGTAGCAATGACGGTCACCGCGCCGTTCGTCACCACTATTTTGCTTTGGTTTGCCTCCGGCTGGATTCCGGGTCCACCGCGCAGAAAATCCGAAACGCACGCTATGATGAAGTTCGGCGGCACCATCACCCTGAATGGCCTCGTTGTCTATGTTGCCTACAACCTGGAAAAAGTTCTTCTCGGGCGTTTTTGGGGAGCCCAGACCGTCGGAATCTATGGACGTGCGTATCAGCTCATCAGCATTCCGACAGACAATTTGAATTCTGCGGTCGGAGAAGTTGCATTCTCCGTCTTGGCGCGCGTCCAGAATGACGCCAGCCTCCTTCGTAGCTATTTCTTAAAAGGCTATTCTATGGTCTTGGGTTTGACGGTTCCCATCACCGTCGCCTGCGCCATCTTTGGCCAGGATTTGATTTCTGTTGTCTTGGGCCCTAAATGGAAGGAAGCCGTACCCATTTTCCGGTTGCTCGCCCCCACAATTCTCATGTTCGCGATGATGAATCCTTTTTCTTGGCTCCTTTTTTCCATGGGTTGGGTAAAGCGTAGCCTTCGAATCGCGCTGGTCATCGCTCCACTTGCAATTACAGCTTATTTGATCGGCCTGCCCTACGGTCCTAAAGGCGTCGCGCTCGCATACTCAACCGCCATGACACTTTGGCTCGTGCCACATATTCTGTGGTGCATCCACGGCACAAACATCTCGTTTCGAGACATTTTTGACGTCTTAAAGCGCCCAGTCATTTCCGCGACCGTTGCAGCGGGAGTTGCCTACGCAGTGCAATTCCAATACGGGCAAACATTGTCTCCGCTGGCCCGCCTCATCATCAGCTGCGGAGTTCTTTTTGGTATCTACGCAGTGATGCTTCTCTACGTCATGGGGCAAAAGGCGTTTTACATCGATCTCGTCCGAAATCTTGCTAACCGTCAACCCGTCGACGAGAAAAATCTGGCTCTAACCTAGTTTGCATTCGCCGATGAACCCTACATCACAGCCTCTTGTTAGTGTCCTCACTCCCATCTACAACTGCGCGGAGTACATTTCCGAATGCATCGAAAGTGTTCTAGCGCAGACTTACCAGAACTGGGAATACATTATTGTCGACAACTGCAGCAACGACGGCTCAACAGAGATTGCAAAACGATACGCGGCGAAAGACCCAAGAATCCGTGTCCATGAGAACCGGGAGTTCCTGAGGGCAGTTCCAAATTACAACGGAGGACTGCGCCTGATTTCGTCCGCGAGCCAATACTGCAAAATTGTTTTTGCCGACGATTGGATCTTTCCGGAATGCCTGGAGCGCATGGTGGCCGTCGGCGAGCAACATCCTACCGTCGGCATCATTGGTGCTTACGGATTGCAGGGACGCCAGGTAATGTGGGCGGGACTTCCATATCCTAGCAGCCTCGTCCCGGGCCGCGAGATTTGCCGCAAACTTTTCCTGGAAGACCTCTATGTTTTTGGAACCGGGACCTCGGTAATGTATCGGGCCAGCCTCGTCCGGAATCGTGATCCCTTCTACAACGAGTCCAATCTGCACGCTGACTCGGAAGTTTGCGTGGCACTTTTGCGGACTTGGGACTTTGGCTTTGTCAGTCAGGTGTTGACATACACCAGGGTCCGCCGGGGCTCGCTCACCTCGTTCACCCAGGACGTCAATACTTTGATCGCCGGCCGACTCCATGATCTCGTCACCTACGGCCTGAATTACTTGACCCGGGAAGAGTTCGATTCCTGCGTAGATCGCTTGCTCCGTAATTATTACGAGTTCCTCGCAATTAGCCTCAGGCGGCACAGAGACAGAAAGTTCTGGGATTATCATAAAAAGAAACTCACCGATGCAGGTGTGGGATTTGACCGGGTTCGTCTGGCGAAAGCCGTCCTGTCAAAAGCGGCCAACGCCTTGCTTAACCCCAAAGACACTATCGAGAAGCGCTTGTGGGGCAATCAACTCCTTCGCGACCCGGAGTTCTTACCCGGCTTCAAAGAGAAAACGGAAACAAATTAGACTCGTGCCCTGAGTCGCGCAGGCCCTGATAGGACAGCCGATTCGATAGTGCGACTTGAGCAGTCAACTCGACCGGACCAAAGCCCTCATGGTCGCGGTGCAACTTGCAATTGCGATAGCGAATGAATATCACTGTTATTCTTTGCACATACAATCGTTGTCACAGCCTGTCCAGGGCGTTGGAGAGCCTCGCTGCTTCCAGATTGCCTTACACTTTTAAGTGGGAAATCTTGGTGGTGGATAACAACTCAAATGATGGCACCCGAGAAGTCGCTCAGAAATTTTGCAATCTCTGGCCCGACCGTTTCCGCTATTTATTTGAGCCCCGGGCCGGCAAGTCCTACGCGCTTAACACAGGTATCAAGAATGCGGCTGGCCATGTTCTGGCCTTTACGGACGACGATGTTGTCGTCGAAGCTGATTGGTTGCAGAATCTGACCGCATCTTTGAACGATGACGCATGGGCAGGTTCCGCGGGCCGTACTCTCCCTGAACGGGATTTTTCCCCTCCTCGATGGATCCCTCGCAAAGGACTATATGCACTGGCACCCCTCGCCGTCTTTGACCGTGGCACTGTGCCCTTTCAGCTCACCGAACCTCCGTTCGGCAACAACATGGCCTATAGGAGAGCCGTGTTCGAAAAATACGGGGGCTTCCGAGTCGATTTGGGCCCCTGCCCAGGAAGCCCGCATTCGCAGAAGAGTGAGGACAGCGAATTCGGCCATCGATTGATTGCGGCGGGTGAACGGCTGCGGTACGAACCATCGGCTGTCCTTTATCACGCCGTCCCACAGAATCGAGTTCAGAAAAAGTACTTTCTGGACTGGTGGTTCGATAAATCCCGCGGTGACATCCGGGGATTCGGAGTCGAACCCGGCACGCGTTGGTTTATCGGTGGAATTCCAGTCTATCTTTTCCGTAGATTTACGCTTTGGGGACTACGATGGTTGCTTGCGATTGATCCTTCCGTGCGTTTTGCAGGAAAACTCAAAGTTTGGGGTATCGCGGGAATGATCTTTGAGTGTCGTAGAGCGGCTGTTGAAACAGCTGCAAACAGGAACGGTGATGGCCGAGCCTAATCAGAGGCGAACCCACGGTTTGAACCTCAAAGCCGGAGAATGGGTGGAAATCCGAAGCCCGGCCGAAATTTTAGCGACGCTTGACGCACGCGGTCATCTAGAGAATCTCCCGTTCATGCCGGAAATGTTGCAGTACAGCGGGAAACGATTCCGTGTCTTCAAGCGCGCCGACAAAACTTGCGAATACACACAAGGTTGGAGCATCCGGCGCATGACGGATTCCGTGCATCTTGAAGGTGTGCGGTGCGATGGGAGCGGTCACGACGGATGCCAGGCTAGCTGCCTGATTTTCTGGAAAGAGGCTTGGCTTAAGCGCGCCGAGGGCGACATGGTTCCCGCGGACCGCTTGCAGCCAACGGCTGTCCCGATTTCACCTGCTAGTGGACTTGTCACCGTGGATAGCCTCATCGCATCCAGCAAGTCGACAAACTCCGAGGGCGAGACCGTTTTCGTCTGTCAGGCCACCGAAGTTCCAAAATTCACCTCTCACATGAGTTTTTGGGACCCCCGCCAATACATTCGAGATTTGCGTTCAGGCAACCTCGACAGCGGGCTTGCAGGGCGCTCGCGTGAGCACCGCCTGCTCGAGCTAATTCTTACCCTGACGCGAATGCTTCACGCATCCATAATCGGTTTCTTCAACGAGCTGCAGGCCAGGCGTCAGGGCGCCCGCTATCCTTTCATTGAGGGCACGGCTGCGAAGACTCCCGTTGAGTTGCTGGACCTCCAGCCCGGCGAACTTGTAGAGGTGCGAAGCAAAGAAGAGATTATGGCGACGCTCGACAAGGACCAGAAAAATAGAGGATTGTGGTTCGATTCGGAGATGCTCCCCTACTGTGGTGGGATTTACAGGGTATTGCGGCGAGTCCACCGAATTGTCGATGAGAAGACCGGCAAGATTGTGAACATGAAAAATCCCTGTATTGTCCTGGAAGGCGTGGTTTGTAAATCCGATTACCACCGGCTGTGTCCCCGCGCTATCTATCCCTACTGGCGGGAAAATTGGCTGAAACGAGCGCTTGATCCTCAGTCGCCGCGCACCTGTGAGCCTTATGCGGAAAGTTGCAACAAGTAGCCACACAAGAGATCGAGCCCTTGCTGGTATTCAGTGGGTGAAGTGCCTGCTATCGAGACCAAACGATGACTGTGAACTTCATCAAACTCCAGGAACGCTTCTGGCTCGTCCTTAGCTCTACCATTCTATTTGCCATTCTTGCGGCCGCCATCCGCTGGGCCCTGGGTCATCCGTACGCCATTCATTGGGACGAAGCGGCCTATTTCGACACCGTCCAGCTCGACCTCCGTCGTCTGACGCAGGGGAATCTCCTCAGGCTCGCGGGACGAATTCTGCTTAAGGACTGGGGTCGCCCTCCCGCCTATCGGATTCTCTCCCTTCCCGTCTTTGCCATTGCCGGATTCCATCCCTTCGTCGCTCGTCTCGTCTCGTTGGCCTGCTTTTCCGGGGCCTCGTGGTTTGTCTACAAGGCCGCCGGCCGCATCGCAAGTCCAGTAGCCGGAGCCATCGCGGTCCTCGTGTTTGCCCTGTCGCCGGAGGTCCTTGCCGCCAGCATGTTTTTCGGCACGGACACGTCCATATATTTGGCCACCGCAGCCACTCTCTATTATGTCTTTGCCTGTTGGACGGGTGATTCAGAACTCCGCAGCAACTGGATTGGACTCGGCCTGGCCTTGGGCCTAGGGTTCCTTTCCAAGCCTTCCTTCGCGGTCATCGCCCTTCCTATCTTTGCCTACTGGTGGGCGCTCGACCGTTGGGAGCACCTCGAACTGCCAAAGCTGAATTCACGGCGCAAGGCCGCCGCGCTCGCCCTGGTGATCGCGGCACCGTGGTGGCTGCTCCGGATTAAATCCGTTTTTACCTATGTCCAGTTCGCAAGGGGCGATGTCCGTAACTCCTTGGGACCTCCGGGATTCGCCACCTGGCTGCGTTGGCTCAACACCGTAGTCCAATGCCTGCTCGGACACGGGGTCTCCATCCTGATCGCTTTGGTGGCGATTGCCTGTCTGGTGAAAGTTCTCGCCAGCAAGGAGGCGATCGCAAGCTCTCTTCAGAAAGCGGCATTAGGCGCTTGTGTCTGCGCGGGAGCCCCGCTGGTCCTTGCCCAGCTTTCCGGCACCAATCACCTGCTACGGCACATCTCGCCGGCGATTATTCCGTTGGCCATTATCGTCGGCGTGCTTGTGGACAGCAATGGCTGGGCCTACTCCTGGAAATGGAGCGGTGTTTTCTCCACGCTGTTTTGTGCGCAACTGCTGATGATTCTGTACCCGGTGGTATTCCCAAACAAAACAACCGTGGGCCTCGGGTATGCCAATGGTTTTCTGCCGTGGCGCGTCTTCGTCCAGTTTGACCAGTGGGATTGGAGGCCGGTTCGGGATCTGGGCAACGCGTGCGATCTTGCCAGCCCGAATATCTCGTACCTGGGAAATGGACGGGAATTTGACGAGCCGCAAATTGAATATCCTTGGTATACGCAAAAGGCAGAGATACCTGACGTCAAGTGGTTGTGGCGGTTCGAGGATGGGCCCCTGGACTGGCAGAAAGTCATGGACGCCGCCGGAAAAAGCGATTTCGTCCTGACCGCGCCGCAATTCACGGGCGAAGCTACGTATATGGAAAACCTGGACAATCAGCACAATGCTGAATTTGCCGCCCGTCTTTTGCAAGACCCACGTTTTCGTCTACCAATTCGTCTTGAGATGGGGCGCTTCGAACCCATCGAGGTGAACGTGTTCTTGCAAAGATCTCTCGTCTGCCGATTGGCGCAACCCAACTAGAGTAGCCAGTAATGGTCATTCGTCCAGCCCATCCGGGACTGGTTTGGACTTCGTCGTTCATATCTGATCATTCCGGTCGGTTCTCCTGCCGCGATGGGAAC
>Ga0210406_10001451_pt1 | contig 28841 bp, 25 predicted proteins | sample IncBWC30MmetaG_FD_155454 | JGI IMG/M metagenome (GOLD analysis project Ga0210406, IMG submission 155454) | Forest soil microbial communities from Barre Woods Harvard Forest LTER site, Petersham, Massachusetts, United States - Inc-BW-C-30-M | ecosystem: Environmental > Terrestrial > Soil >... | reverse complement strand
CCCGCGCATCCGAAATCTCCCGCCTGCGCCACCGGTTGCAAGCCAGACACGACTTCGCCCGCGCTAGACTCTTCCACTCCCGAAGACGCCGCCGCGCAAAAAGAACTGGCCCTGCTCGCGCGCGATCTCCATCGCGGCACGCCCGGCGCCTACGAAAAGCTCGCCGCATTCGCCAACAAAAATAATTCCAGCGTCTGGGGCCAGCGCGCCGCGCTCGCCCTCGGCTACGACGACTACTCGAAGAACCACGCGCAACAGGCCCTCAACTGGCTGCAGAAAGCCAAGCCCGACACGCTCCTCCTCGAATACACGCTCCTCTGGACCGCGCAGTCCGAGCGCGCCCTCGGCAAAAACGCGGATGCCGCGAAGGACCTGGCGCAAATCCTGAAAGATTTCCCGGGCGCGGCCTTCAAGGAACAAGTTCTGGAAGCCTACGCTTCCGCCGCCGTTGCCACCGGCCGCCCACAGGATGCCCTGGATGTGTTGGCCACCTATGCCGGCACAGGGTCCAAGCCCAATCTTCTCCTCGCCCGCGCCCGTGCGGAAGAATCCGCGCGCAAATTTGTCCCCGCCGCAAAAGATTATCAGGCGCTCTTCTACAAATATCCCCTGGCCGACGAATCGAAAGACGCCGCCGTTGCACTGCCGCGCCTCAACAAGCTACTCCACAGCGAATTTCCCTACGCCACTGGCGAAATGCAGGATCAGCGCGCGCAGATTTTCTTCGACGCGCACAAGTGGCACGAAGCCCGCCTGGAGTATGAAAAGCTCGCCACAATTTTGAAAGAGCCCACGAATCCCATCCGCCAGCGCGCGCTTGTCCGCGCCGCCGAATGCCGCCAGCATCCGAAGCCCGCGCCCAGCCTCTTCGTGAAACTTGCCGTCACCGACCCCGAAGCCGATGCCGAGCGCCTTTACGATCTTTCGCAGGCTTGGCGTTCCGATAAACGGGAAACCGATATGCTCACGGCGATCGAGAAAAATGCCGCGCAATATCCCCAAAGCCGCTGGGCCGAAGATTCGCTCATGGCCGCGGGCAACTATTACTGGGTCGAACTCGATCGCGCGAAAGCAGGGAATTACTACCAACGCGTGCTCGACGGCTTTCCGGGCGGCAGGCATGCCCAGAACGCCGAATGGCGGATCGCGTGGATCGCCTACATCCAGCGTCAGCCGTTTGCCGACGAGAAGATGATCAATTTTCTGCGCAAGTATCCCTCGACCGGCGCTGCCGTCAACGCGCTCTACTGGCTCGGCCGCAACGCCGAACGGAATGGAAATCCCGCGCGCGCCCGCGCGTTTTATGAGAAGGCCACGGACCGTTTCCCGTCCACGTATTTTGCGCACGCCGCGGATCAGCGTCTCGCAAAGCTCGCTCCCGGTGACGCCGATCCTGCCGACGCGCTAGCGGAAGTTCCCGCGCCGCCGCCCCTGCGCCCGTTTGACGAGCCCATCGCGCCCCTCGTCGCCGAACGCTGGAACCGCGCGCAGGCTCTGCGCACCATCGCTTTCGACGCTTCCGCCGAACTCGAACTCAAAGCCGCGTTCGCCGCAACCGCTTCCCCGCGCTACATGGTCGAAGCCGCACAAGCCGCCTTCGATCAGGGTCATTTCGCCACCGGCATGGCCTATGGCCGCATCGCCGTTCCGAATTTCGACTCGCGCAAACTTTCCGATGTTCCCTCGAACGTCTGGAAAGTTCTGTTTCCGTTCCCCTACGAATCCGTCATCCGCCGCGAAGCCGAGCGCAACAATTTCGACCCCATGTTTGCCGCGGGCCTGATTCGCCAGGAATCCACTTTCCAGGCCGACGCGGTCTCCCACGCCGACGCCATTGGCCTGATGCAGATTCTGCCGAAGACCGGGCGTTTGCTTGCAAAAGAACGCAAGATCCGCTTCACCAAGAATTCGCTGTTCGATCCCAACATCAACATCGAACTCGGCATGCTCTACATCTCCAATCTCACCCGCGCCACCGGCGGCCCCGAATATGCCGCCGCCGCCTACAACGCCGGCGAAGACCGCATCGCCCTCTGGAAATCCGAGCGCACCTACGACGAAGTCCCCGAACTCATCGAATCCATTCCGTTCACCGAGACGCGCGAATACGTCCAGATCGTCCTGCGCAACACCGACATGTACCGCGCCCTCTACGGCGAAACTCCCAAGTCCACCGTCTCCGCCGCCACCCCGCGCCCCACCCACTACCTCTCAGCCCAATCCCGCTAGCCCCTTAACTCTTGTAGGGCCCGCCTTCCGAGGCGGGCCGCTCTTCTCTTTGCACTCAGCGTCCTCTGCGTTAATTCTTTCTCCCCGCCTTTGCTACAATCTCCCCATGTCCGCACCCGAAACCAACATGACCCACCTCGCCCGCCGCATGCTCTCCGCCAAGGCTGAGCAATTCACCGAATCCGTCATCCGCGAAATGACCCGCTTGGCCCTAAAGCACAACGCCGTAAATCTCTCCCAGGGTTTTCCCGATTTCGCCGCCCCCGAAGAAATCAAGGAAGCCGCGCGCCAGGCCATCTCCGACGACATCAATCAATATGCCATCACCTGGGGCGCCAAGCCGTTACGCGACGCCGTCGTGGAAAAATTCGCCCGCACCCAGCACGCCACCTACGACCCCGAGCGCGAGATCACCATCTGCTGCGGCTCCACGGAAGCAATGATGTCCGCCATGATGGCCATCATCAATCCCGGCGACGAAATCGTGGTCTTCGAACCCTTCTACGAAAATTACGGCCCCGATGCGATTCTCTCCGGCGCCTCACCCCGCTTCGTCAAAATGCAACCGCCGGATCCGCAAAACGCAAACTCCACCTGGTCCTTCGACGAAAGGGAACTGGCCGCCGCCTTCGGCCCGCACACCAAGGCCATCATCCTCAACACGCCCAACAATCCCACGGGGAAAGTCTTCACCGGGCAGGAACTCGAGTTCATCCGCGATCTCTGCGTTCGCTGGAACGCCTTCTGCATCACCGACGAGATTTACGAGCACATACTCTACGACGCCACCGAGCACATCTCCATGGCCCGCATCGACGGCATGCGCGACCGCACCATCGTCATCAACGGCATGTCCAAAACCTACAGCGTCACCGGTTGGCGCGTCGGGTGGGCGCTAGCTCCTCCTGAAACCACACAGGCCATCCGCAAGGTCCACGACTTCCTAACCGTCGGCGCCGCCGCCCCGCTGCAGCAAGCCGGCGCGCTTGCGCTGAAATCGCCGCAGTCCTACTACGACAAACTCGCCTCCTCCTACGCCACAAAGCGCGAACGCCTCCTCAAAATCCTCGCCGCCTCCGGCTTCACCGTTTACAAACCCCGCGGCGCCTACTACATCATGACCGACATCTCCCATTTCCATTTCGACGAAGCCAAATATCCCGCCGGTTCCCGCGACGTCTCTTTCGCCAAATACCTCGTCGAAAAAATCGGCGTTGCCTGTGTCCCCGGCTCCAGCTTCTACAACAACGCCCACGACGGCGCCTCCCAGGTCCGCTTCACCTTCTGCAAAAAAGAAGAAACCCTCGCCGCCGCCGAAGCCCGCCTCGCCCTTCTCCACGCTTGAGCGGCACGATTGAACTCGTCGGAGTGTCCCCCGGCGACCCCCTCCAGGGAATTTATCCGGCATTTAGGTCAATTTTGCTAAGAGTCTTTGTAGCGGCCGCCTTCTGAGGCGGGCGCCTTTCCGCACTTGGCGGATCGCAGCCAAACGTTATCCTGATTTTTGTGGCCACCTTTCCGCGCGGTGGAATCCAATGTACGCTGTCGCAGAAAGGGCCTGCATGAAGTTCCGGAAAATCGTCCTTCTCCTCATAGTCGTGGTAATCATGGTCGCCGGATATTTTGGCGCGCATATTCTGTTGCACGGTTTCACCACCGCCGCCGCACCTTCACGTCTCGAAACCATCGTCGCCCGCGCCGCGCGCAATTTCGCCATACCTCGCAAAGCTCGACTTGAACCAAATCCCTGGAAGCCCACTCCTGACGTTCTGAAAGACGCGCGAGAAAGCTACATCGACCGCTGCGCCGTTTGCCACGCCCCCGATGGCTCCGGCCAAACCAACGTCGGCGGCAATCTCTATCCGAGAGTCCCCGACCTGCGTGCACCACAAACGCAAAATCTCACCGACGGCCAACTCCGCTTCATCATTCGCAGAGGCGTTCCCCTCACCGGCATGCCAGGCTGGGCCAAGCCCCACGACGAGCAGTCCGACGACAGTTGGAAACTGGTCCTCTACATCCGCAGCCTGCGCAACTTAACGACCGAAGAGCACACACAGCAAGCCGCCGCGATAGCTTCGGCTCACTACACCGGCTCCGCCTCCTGCCAGAAATGCCACGCGCAAATCTACGAGCACTGGCGCAAAACGCCCATGGCCAACGTCGTTCGCGATCCGCGTGAATCCCCCAACGTGATCATCCCCGACCTCTCCACCAACAAAATTGCCAAATTCACAAAGGAGGACGTCGCGCTCGTCTACGGCAGCGTGTGGAAGCAGCGCTACTTCACAAAAATCGGCGACGACTACTACCCCGAGCCCGCGCAGTGGGACGTCACCAACAAAGTCTGGCGTCCATATTTCGTCCCCAATGGCGCCGATTGGTGGGTGCCTTTCTATCCCGCCGACAATATGCAGCGCCCCACCGGCCCCACCTGCGACGGCTGCCACTCCGTCGGCTACGACATCCACTCGAAAAAAGTCGCCGAGTGGAACGTCGGCTGCGAACGCTGCCACGGCCCCGGCAGCGAACACAACGCGCATCCAACCCGCGCAAACATTCTGAATCCCGCAAACATGGACTACGTCCAGGCCAGCGACACCTGCATCCAGTGCCATTCCCAGGGGCGCCCACTCACGATTCCAATTGAAGGCAAATACTACGATTGGCCCGTCGGCTACCAGCCGGGCTCAAACCTGCGCGATTACTGGCAACTCGAAGATCACAAGCTCGGTGAAGCCACCTTCACGCATTTCCCCGACGGCACCGCCCACAAAAATCGTATGCAGGGCAACGACTTCGTGCAAAGCGTGATGTACCGCCGCGGCGTCACCTGCTTCAGCTGCCACGACGTTCACGGCACCGACAACTATGCCCAGCTAAGAAAGCCCGGCGATCAAATCTGCCTCGACTGCCACAGCCCGCTCTCCCTCAACGGCCCGCGCACTGCCACGCTCGAAGAGCACACCCACCACAAAAAAGGTTCCACGGGCAGCAGCTGCATCGCTTGCCACATGCCAAAAATCGCCACCACTCTCGCCGACGTAAAAGTCCGCGCCCACACCTTCGCCTTCATCACTCCGGACATGACCGACAAATACAAAATCCCCAACCCCTGCACCGAGTGCCACAAAGACAAAACCACCGCCTGGGCCACCGAATCCATGCGCCACTGGCCCGAGCGTTCCCCCTGGCGACTCCAGTAGCGTCGACAAACCCTTCCCGTAAAATCTGGCCAAGGTCGCGCGACACCCCAGCCAAGCGCACGGTCCTCGCCGCGCAGTCCAGTTGATGCGTATTAAACCCTTTTAAATCTGATTTGTGCAGGCACAACAAGAGGATAGGGGTAAGAGACTGTTGGTCGGTTGCCCTGTGGTGGTCAGTCCCCTACCCCGCGAGTGGTCTTGTCGGTATAGACGAAAGGTCACCCACAAATGTTTCTAAGCTAGCCAAAAATAAATGTCTCTTTTTTGTCTCATGCGTCGCGGCCAATTTGGTCGTGGCAGCCGCCAATACCAATTCTCCCGATTTTGGTAGCTTTTATCCGATCTGCACCGTGTCCAGATACCGCGCTACCGCCGCGTTCCACTTAAACTTTTCTGTAATCGCCTGCTGCAACGATTGCGCTGCCGCCGGCTCTCCATGCGTCAGATATACCTGCTTCGGCGTTGCCTGCAATCCGCCCAACCAGCGCAGCAGCTCGCTCTTTCCCGCGTGTGCTGAAAACTGTCCCATCTCCACGATTTCCGCCCGCACCGGCACCGGTTGACCGAACAGGCTCAGGGTCTTCGCGCCTTCCTGCAGCGCACGGCCCTTGGTCCCCTCGGCTTGAAATCCGCCCAGGATTACGCAGTTCCGCGTGTCGCCCAACCGCTGCGCCAGATGGTGCAGCACGCGCCCGCCCGTCACCATCCCGCTTGCCGAAATGATGATGCACGGCGTCTTCACGTCGTTGATGGCCTTCGACTCCGCCACGCTGCGAGTCAAGTGAAACGTGTGCACGTCCAGCGGATCGCCCCCGCCTTGCTCTTCGCGCGTAAATTCCAGGTCGTGATCTTCCTTGTACTTCACATACAGGTCCGTCGCGCTCAGCGCCATCGGGCTGTCCACATACACTGGCACCTTCGGAATCTTCTGCAAATCTTCCAGTTGCCGCAGGTAGTACATAAACGTCTGCGTCCGCCCGATCGCAAACGCCGGAATCACGATGGACCCGCCGCGCTTCACCACCCGATTCACGATATCCGCCAGGAGCTGCAGCGGATCGCCTGCATCGTGCTCCCGGTCGCCGTACGTCGATTCGCAAAGCAGCGTGTCAATCTGCTTCGTCGCCGGCGAAACGGGATCGTTCAGGATCGGCTGGTTGTAGCGGCCCACGTCGCCCGAAAACACCACCACGATCTTTTTCCCGTTCTCGGTGATTGTCAGTTCCAGGCTAGACGAACCCAGAATGTGCCCCGCGTCGTACGACTCGAAATGAAACTCCGGCGACAGATCAAAGCCGCCCTTGCGCGGCATCGGCTTCAACTGCGCCAGCACCGGCGTCACGTCATCCGCCGTGTAGAGCGCCCGCGGGTCCGCATGCTTGCTCCACTTGTTCTTGATCGCGTTCTTGGTTTCTTCTTCCTGCAGGTGCCCCGAATCCTTCAGCAGCAGGTTCGTCAAATCAATCGTCGCCCGATTCGCGTAAATCGGCTTCTTGTAACCATCCCGCACCAGCACCGGCAGCCATCCCGTGTGGTCCAGATGCGCGTGCGTCAGCACCAGGTAATCGATCGTCTTCGGATCCACCGGCAGCGGATTCCAGTTCCGCTGCTTCAGGTCGTCCAACCCCTGAAACAACCCGCAATCGATCAGCAGCTTCTTGCCCGCCGCCTCCACCAGATATTTAGACCCCGTAACGCAACCCGCCGCACCCAAAAATGTAAGTTTCGCCATAGCTTCAGCATTCTACTGGATTCGCTGTTTCCTCGGTGACGAAAAACCTGCGATCTGAGAATGATGAGAAATCGTGCTAGCCTAAGCTCTGCCTCCATGGGAACAAAGCTTTTTCGGCCTGTTGGATTGCAGGAACTGGGGTTGATTTGGGATTCAGGGATGCGGGAATTTCTACCTCGTCTCCCCGGCCAGCCAATTTTCTACCCAGTCTTAAGCATCGAATACGCTCGCCAAATTGCCGGAGACTGGAACACGAAGGATAAGAACTCGGCATACTCGGGATTCGTTACAAGTTTCGAGATAGATTCTGAGTTCTTGTCAAAATACAAGACTCACACTGTGGGCGCTAAATCACACTCGGAATATTGGATACCCGCGGCCGAATTGCCGGAGTTCAACAAGGCGATCCAAGACTTCATAGTCGTTCGAGAAGGATTCTTCGGTGAAAGCTTCACCGGGCAGATTCCGACCGATTTCATGTTGAAAGGGAAGGAGGCAGCGGCGCAATTTGTAGCTTTGGTGAAACTCTGGGACTACAGCACCTTCGATGTTTCTTGCGAAGTTTCTGCCAACCGCAAAACTGTGTTTTTGAATTGCCTGTTTTGGTCGCAGCACGATTTCAGCGAGTTAGGAATTAGTGCCGCGCAGCACGAGTCAGCTCTCGGCCATCTCAAAGCGATCTGGGAATTTCACGGCATCAAGGTGCCGCTGCCGATTGCTTGCTTACCTTCCTGCGACGTGCCCCCTGTTGAATAGTCGACTGCGCGAGTGTTCGATTGGAGCGCAAGAAGCCGACCCTCAAAAAACGGGGCGAGCCTCGCAGCCCGCCCCGTTCTTCACATTTCTCTTCTTCCACCGTTCTCAGGCGCGGTCGAAGCGATCGCTATTCATCACCTTGCTCCACGCCGCCACGAAGTCCTTCGCAAACTTCTCCTTGGAGTCCGCAGAGGCATAAACTTCCGCGAAAGCGCGCAGATGGGAGTGCGAACCGAAGATCAGGTCGACACGCGTGCCGGTCCACTTGACCTCGTTTGTCTTGCGGTCGCGGCCCTCGTAGACCGCTCCGGAGCCGTTGGATTCGCCAGATGGCTGCCACACCGTGCCCATGTCGAGCAGGTTGACGAAGAAGTCGTTGGTCAGCGCTTCCGGCCGCTTCGTGAAGACGCCGTGCGTGGACTTCCCGGTATTCGCACCCAGCACGCGCAAGCCGCCGACGAGAACCGTCATTTCCGGCGCCGTCAGCCTCAGCAATTGCGCCTTATCCACTAACAGCTCCGCCTCCGACACGCGCTGCTTGCCGTTGACGTAGTTGCGGAACCCATCCGCCTTCGGTTCGAGCGCTTCGAACGATTCGACGTCGGTATGCTCTTGCGACGCGTCCATCCGCCCCGGCGTGAAGGGAACATTCACGTCGTGCCCGCCGGCTTTCGCTGCCTTCTCGATTGCCGCGCAACCGCCGAGAACGATCAGGTCAGCAAGCGAAATCTTCTTTCCTCCAGATGCGGCCGCGTTGAACTCCTTCTGAATACCTTCGAGTTTTTGCAGCACTTTCACCAACTCCGCCGGCTGATTCACCGCCCAGTCCTTTTGCGGCGCAAGGCGAATCCGCGCGCCGTTCGCTCCGCCGCGTTTATCAGAGCCGCGGAAAGTCGACGCCGACGCCCAGGCCGTCGACACCAGTTGCGAGACGGACAGCCCGGACGCCAGGATTTTCGCTTTCAGAGCGGCGATCTCCTGCTCCCCGATCAGCGGATGATTCACGGCGGGGATCGGGTCTTGCCACGGCAGCGTCTCCTTCGGAACCAGCGGGCCGAGATAACGCACGATCGGGCCCATATCGCGGTGCGTCAGTTTGAACCACGCCCGCGCAAACGCATCGGCGAACTGATCCGGATGCTCGTAGAAGCGCCGTGAAATTTTCTCGTAGGCAGGATCAAGCCGCAACGAGAGGTCCGTGGTCAGCATCGATGGCGCGTGCCTCTTCGACGCATCGTGAGCATCCGGCATCTTGCCGGCGCCTGCGCCATTCTTCGGTGTCCACTGATGCGCGCCGGCCGGGCTCTTGGTCAATTCCCATTCGTACCCAAAGAGGTTCGCGAAAAAGTTGTTGCTCCACTTGGTCGGCGTCTCGGTCCAAATCACTTCCAAGCCGCTGCCGATCGCGTCACCACCCTTGCCGGAGCGGAACTTGCTCCTCCAGCCGAGGCCCTGTTCCTCGATGCCGGCCGATTCGGGCTCTGCCCCCACGTTTGCCGCGTCGCCTGCACCGTGGGTTTTGCCAAATGAGTGGCCGCCGGCAATTAGCGCCACGGTTTCTTCATCGTTCATCGCCATGCGGCGGAACGTTTCGCGAATATCCCTGGCCGCCGCGATCGGATCCGGCTTGCCGTTCGGCCCTTCCGGATTCACGTAGATCAGGCCCATTTGCACGGCACCCAGCGGATTCTGCAGGTCACGATCGCCACTGTAGCGCTCGTCGCCCAGCCACTTGCCTTCGGGGCCCCAGTTGACTTCTTCGGGCTCCCACACGTCCGCACGGCCGCCGCCAAACCCGAACGTCTTGAAGCCCATGGAGTCGAGAGCGACGTTGCCCGCAAGAATCATCAAGTCGGCCCAGGAAATCTTGCGGCCGTACTTCTGCTTGATCGGCCACAGCAATCGGCGCGCCTTGTCCAAGTTCACGTTGTCCGGCCAACTATTCAGCGGAGCAAAACGTTGCTGCCCGGCCCCGGCACCGCCACGCCCGTCGTGGATGCGGTACGTCCCCGCGCTGTGCCACGCCATGCGAATGAACAACCCGCCGTAGTGGCCAAAGTCGGCCGGCCACCAATCCTGCGAGTCCGTCATCAACGCATTCAGGTCCTTGATCACGGCATTCAGGTCGAGAGTCTTGAACTCCTTGGCGTAATCAAACTCCTCGCCCATTGGATCCGACAGGTTCGAATGCTGGTGGAGAATCTGAACGTCCAACTGGTTGGGCCACCAGTCGCGATTCGTATGTGCTGGAGCTCCCGCGAACGGGCACTTCGTTTCACTTGCCATATTTCTCTCCAATCGTTGCTTCGCTTTTTTCCATTTCGTACATTAAGAATTATCCATCCGAGCAAATAAACTCGCGGCCTGCCACGCAGCTCAGAGCGAGCACAAGCAGCCACCCCATCCTATGCTTCCCCCGCGTATTGTTCCAATATCTAGTTCGGATACAATGGATAGGTACAGCCTATGGCAGTTTCCGGCTTCCTGATCGCTGCTATCTGTCCGCTGTTTTCCCTGAATCGGGAGGCAAAGCCCTATGTCATGCAAATTCTTACCAAGAACTAAAAACTTATAACTAAAAACTTCTCTCCCCCATGGAACTCCACCAACTCCGCTACTTCTCCGCCGTCGCCGACACGGGATCTTTCTCCCGCGCAGCCGAAAAATGCCACGTCTCGCAGCCTTCGCTCTCCCAGCAAATCCAGAAGCTCGAATCCGAGCTCGGCGGCCGCCTCTTCGATCGCCTCGGCCGTTCTGTGCGCCTCACCGATCTCGGCCAAGCATTTTTGCCCCGCGCCCGCTCCGTCCTCCACGAACTCTCGACCGCCAAGGACGAACTCACCGAACGCATGCAGAGCGAGGCCGGTCCCGTCGTCATTGGCGCTATTCCCACCATCGCGCCCTATTGGCTGGCATCGCGGCTCGCAAGTTTTTCCCGTAAATTTCCGAAAGTGCATCTCACCATCGCCGAAGAGATCACTCCGGTGCTTCTCGATCGCCTGCGCGCTGGTTCAGTGGACCTCGCCGTCCTGGCCCTCCCCATCCGCGGCCACGAATTCGAAACACATCCGCTCTTCGCGGAGCGGCTCTTCGCAGCGTTGCCAAAAACGCATAAGCTCGCCCGGCGGCCTGCGGTTCAACTCGCCGATCTTCGCCGCGATCCCTTTCTCTTTCTCCGCGACGGTCACTGCTTCCGCGACACCGCCGTCGCCGCCTGCGACCGCGCCCGCCTCGACCCCCGCATCGTCTTCGAAAGCGGCCACCTCTCCAGCCTCCTCGCCATGGTAGGCGCCGGCATGGGCGTCTCCCTCGTCCCCGAAATGGCCGTAGACAAATCCAAACCCTGCCGCTTCGTCCGCATCGCCGACCCGCAAGCCCAGCGCACCGTAGCCGCGGTCACCCTCCGCGGCCGCACCCTAAACCGCGGCACCCGCGCCCTCCTCGGCCACCTCCGCTAAAGTTCCTCGTAGCGGCGACCTTCAGGCTTGCCCTGACGAAGGATGGGTGGCCCCGGTAGCACAGGCTTCAGCCTGTGTTCTTGGGTTTCTCTCTCCGCTGTAGGGCCCGCCTTCCGAGGCGGTCGTTCCAACCCAAACCCACACCCTGCGATCTCACGCTGCCACAACACTCGCCGGTGTCCGCCGAAATTTCCTCCACGCCATCCGCGCCGGCCCGAAGAGCACCGCCAACCAAAACACCACTGGCACTCCATAGCCGAAGAAAATTCCCAACACGCTAAAAAGGGAAGAGAAAATGGCACCGACTCCCTCAACAATGGAATTCCGAATTTGCAGTAACGCCCCAGCCACGCTGATCCGCAGAGGCGCGCGATAATCCTCAAACAGCCCAACCCGGATATGTGCCTGCGCCACGGTTGAAATCAACCCATCGCTCTGACGTTCCGCCTCCGCCATCGTTTCGTTTGCCTGCGCAATATCCTTCTCCAGCGCCACCGCGTCGCGTAATTCTCCTTTGCGCTCCCGCTGCAGCTTCTGCAGACGCCCAAGATTTGTCTTCGTCGCCTCCACGCGCCGCTTCGCGGTCGCAAGCTTCACCGCGGAGTCCTCACCGGCTTGCGAGACGGATTCAACTCTCCCCAGTTTCTGCAATTCAGAAAGCGTGCCGTCAAACTCCTCTGTCGGCACGGAAATCGTCGCTGCCAATGCCCGCCCCGATCCCGTTCGACTTTCGGTACGCAGATCTTCCAGGTAACCATGGTGCCCCGTCACAATCCCGTGGAGTGCAGAGACGGAATTTTCAAACGATGCCGAGTGCACCTGCAATTCGGCACTCCGGGCGATCCAGGATTCTCCGACCACCTCACTCCGATTCAAAGAGTAAGGTGCTCCCCCCGTCGACCACATACTCCGGAGGTCCCAGCCTGCGACCGCTGAAAGGCCTGTTGCTCTCTGTGCTTCGATTCCCCGGAACATTTCTGTCACTGTAATTCGAACAGCAATCACAAATAGCAACAGAAATGCAACCGCACCAGCGATCCCAAGCAAAACCCGCTTTTTCCATGAATAGCGCCCAGTTATTTCCGCCACGGCACACCTCCGCCTCTTTCTGCTAGAAGCTCTGAACCAGTGTTCTGCGGATGTCCTATGGAATAGAGGCCGTCGGAGCGGGAAAAGTTCCCACACGCAATCACAAGGGCCGGAGGCTGGCGCTCCCGGCCCTTCGTTTTTATTTCAAGGCTTTCTCTCGCTTACCGCGGAGAATCGCGCCTCACCTCACGCCGCTAGCGGGGACGCAAGGACGGACGCGGCGCGGCAGGTCTCGGGCGGAATCTCATTCGCGGCATCAACGGCGGCGGCACGTGCCGCAACTCTTCTCCGCAAGCAGGGCAGAGCTCGGAGCCGGAAGCGTCGGCCTTCATCCAATTTCCCTTCACTTCACATCGTGGATTGACACACTGAACGGTGGAGCCCGGCATCATGGTCATTCTGAACTCCCTCAGCGGCCTCCAACTCACTCTGCGGAAGTGAGCTCCCCTTGGTGGCCAGAAATTCGCGAGTCGGACCGAGCGGACACGCAAATTTTCGCTCCGCGTTCTTGGGGCGTCAACAGAAAACCACCCCTACAGCTTGTGGCAGCCAAAAAATCTGTGGAAAAACAATCGGCTTCCCGGCCATCATCCGCCAACCTCCTACCGCTTAGTGACGCTTTCCCATCCACTAAACCCCCGAAAGGAATTTCCTCCGTCATACGTAGTAGAAGTAGGTACAGCCAAGTTCCAAAACAGAACTCTCAACGGAGGCAGTCATGCCAAATAACACCATCAATTTCGGTGCGGGCGGCAACATGCCCTCGCTCCCCAGCTTCAAGGGAGTAGGTTCCAAAATTCTTATCCTCGCCGCAGCCATTTTCGGCCTGATCTTCTTCTTCTCCAGCGTCGTTTCCATTCCCACCGGTCACGTCGGCATCCTCACCCTCTTTGGCCGGGTCACTGGCGAAACCCTCAACGAAGGCATTCACGTTATCAATCCTCTGAAGGCGGTGGACAAACTCTCCGTTCAAACGCAATCCGTCAAGGAAAGTGCCAACGTTCCCTCTAACGAAGGGCTCATCCTCGCCCTCGACACCTCCTTGCTTTTCCATCTCGACCGCAGCATGGCCGCTGACGTCTTCCAGAAAGTCGGCTCCAACTACGCCGAAAAAATTGTCGAGCCCACGCTCCGCGCCGCCATTCGCGCCTCCACCTCCTCGCACACCGCCAATGCCCTCTACACCAACGCGCGCGAACTCGTTCAGCAACAAATCCAGGATCAACTGACCAAAGAACTCGCTCCCCGCGGCGTCATCGTTGAAAACATCCTTCTCCGCGACGTCCAGCTTCCCGCCATGCTCAAAGGCTCCATCGAAGCCAAACAGCAGGCGGAACAAGACGCCCTGCGCATGAGCTTCATCCTCCAGAAAGAAACTCAGGAAGCCCAACGCAAGCGCATCGAAGCCCAGGGCATCGCCGATTTTCAGAAAATCGTTGCCCAGGGCATCAGCCCGCAACTCCTGGAATGGAAGGGAATTGAAGCCACTGAAAAACTGGCCACCAGCGCCAATTCAAAAGTCGTGATTATCGGCAATTCCAAGACCGGCTTGCCGATCATCCTCGGCCCGCAGTAATCGGTTGCGGCCGTTCTTGCAGTTCGAATGTTTGCGCTTCTACTGCTGGGGAGCCGCCGGCTTCTGATCCGCGTCCGGCGCCAAATCTTTCAACTTGGCCTTTAACCGCGCCAGCTCCTCTTTTTTCTGCGCCACGTCGCTCTGCATCGCGTCCAGCTTTGCTTTGCCGTCCGGATCCTTCGAAAAATCCGGCCGGGAGTAGTAGCTTTCATTCGCCAGCGCCAGCGCGCGCTGTTGCAGGTCCGCTTCTTTAGCCTTGTCGGCAATTTGCTGCTTTAAAGCCTCGATTTTCGCTTTCTTCGCTGCCACCTCCGCTTCCGCCGATTCCTTTGTGGGCTCGGCCGCGCTCGCCGCATCGGCCCTCGCGTCGGTCGCCGGGGCTGAACTCGGTGTCGTACCCGGCATGATCTCTGTTGCAGCGGTTGCATTCTGCACTGTCGCCGGCGTCGCCGGCTTCAGCGTATCGTTCGTAATCACCGTACTCGGTTTCGCCGCTGTCTTCTTCTGCTCGCGGGCCTTCCGCGCCGCTTCCGCCACGGACTGCTCCTGCCCGCTCTGCGCCCATGCCCCCGGCATCCACACAAGGCACGCCGCAAGCAAAATCGTGGAGACGCACACCTTTTTCCCGTTCATCATCGTTCCGCCTCCTGCTTGGATTGGGCTCTCATCCTGCAGAATACGCCCCCGCGGCTCCCGGCACAATTTCCCTCTGCGCCTCTGCCGCCTATGTGCAAATCTCCCCTGCACCCTTGCCCTCGCTTGCCTACCCGCCTATATACTCTTCCCATGCGCCCCTATGCGGCCCCTTGCTTCCGGTCTCGCATCCTCCGGATAGTATTGTTTGTTTTCGCTTTTGCTCTCAGCGGATCTCGCTCCGACGCGCTCTCCCAACAATCCGTTCCCTCAACCGCTCAGAACCCATCCGCTGCCGCTTCAGACTCCCCCGCACAAAATTCCACGTCCACCTACCACCTCTCGCCCGAAAAATACCAGAAGGCCATCACCTACTCCCGCGCAGGCTACCGGCTCTATTTCCTCTCTGTCTTCTGGAACCTCGCGATCATTCTTTTTCTCCTCCGCTCCCGTTTCTTCGCCAGGCTCCGCGACTTCGCCGAATCGCGTTCTCGCAATCACGCGCTCCAGGCCGCGATCTTCGTCCCCGCACTCTTTGCCCTGCTCGGTCTCTTGCATCTTCCCCTTCGCGTCTACTGGCATCATCTTTCTCTCTACTACCAGCAATCCATCGAACCCTGGGGCCCCTGGCTCTGGGATTGGACCAAGGCCCAGCTCCTCGAAATCGGCCTCGCTCTTCTCGTCGTCACACTTCTCTTCGCGCTTATTCGTTCGAAGCCCCGCTCCTGGTGGCTCTTCGCCTGGCTCGGCACCATCCCGCTCTCTCTCTTCCTCGGCCTCATCGCTCCGTGGTACGTCGACCCGCTCTTCAATAAATTCAGCCCGCTCCAGGAAAAGTATCCCCAACTCGTCGAATCCATCGCCACGCTGACCTACGCCGCCGGGCATCCCGTTCCACGCAGCCAGATGTTCCTGATGGAAGCCAGCGCCAAGACCAACGCGATCAACGCCTACGTCGCAGGCCTCGGCCCGTCCAAGCGCATCGTCATCTGGGACACCTCCATCCGCAAAACAAAACCCAAAGAACTCCTCTTCATTGTCGGCCACGAAATGGGACACTATGTCCTCGGCCACGTCGTGAAGGGCTTCGCCTACTTCCTCGCGCTACTTTTTGTCGCTCTGTTTTTTGCGTATCGCTTATTGCGGTGGACCATCACCCGCTGGGGCGACGCCTGGGGCATCCGCGGACAATCCGACTACTCCGCCCTCGGCGCCCTGCTCCTGCTTTTCAACATCATGAACTTCCTCGGCGAGCCCGTCGGCAACGCCATCAGCCGCATGCAGGAACACGCCGCCGACGCCTACGGCCTCCAGCTAATCCAGGGCCTCATCCCCAACGCCAACGAAGTCGCCGCCCATTCTTTTCAAGTCCTTGGCGAAGAAGACCTCGACGACCCCAACCCTCCAAAATTCATCGTCCTCTGGCTCTACTCCCACCCACCTCTAAACGACCGCCTCCAATTCGCTCACGACTTCGGCCGCCCATCCAAATCGCAAACTCCCCCAGCACCCAACTAAATCCCCTAGGGTGCCCCAGGTGCCGGTGTTGCGCCTGGGGTTCTTTGCCTATTGTTGGGGACGCTCTTCTTGTGGAGTGCAGTGGCTCCGCCACCGTTCTTATGGCTCAAACCAACCACCCAACCCTTCTGCCCTCCACTCTCCCTATCTCCCGCCCTTCCTCTTCAAAAACGCCGCCACCTTATGCCTATTCCCGCACACCGCCATCGAACACCATCTCCTCCGCCCCGTCCGCGAATCATCATAAAAAAACAATTTGCACCCCGCGTTCGCGCACCGCTTCAACGGCGCATTCTGCCCCTCCACAATCAACTCCGCCGCCGACCGCGCAATCGCCGCCAGCAACCACTCCAACCCGCTCTCCCTCCCGATAAATTCCAACCGCCAGCGCCCTTCACGCGCCACCAGCTCATCGTGTCCTTCCGTTACGCGTAGCACCTCATTGATCGGCGCCACCCACGCCTTCGGGAACTCCCGCCCCTCTTCCACAGCCGAAAAAATCGCCCGCACACACTCCCGCAACCGCAAAATCTTCAGCAGCACCGCATCCACCACTCCCGGCTCGCTCCCCTCCAGCGACTCCAACCGCATCCCCCGCTCTTCGCTCACCACCCGCGAATCCACCAGAAAATCCACAAACTCCGTCCAGGAAAGGTCGTGCGCCACCGGCCTCAGATTGGCAAAATCCAGAGCCAATCTCCCCGCAATCAATTTTGGTGGCCCCACGTTCGCTCTCATCCAGCCCCTTCCAACCTTTCGCAAATTTCTAACCAGTCTTGCGCCTCACGCAGGTTATACTCTCCCCGCTGCGCACTATGCAACTATTCCCGGCCCTCGCCCGTATCTACGAGCGGCCTCTCCTCTGCTCACTGCGTCTATCGGAGAATCGCCCGCAATTTTTCTCAAGGAGCCACAGTGGATAATCCCGTCTCTCCCGATCAAAACGCGTCGGAAATTGCCGGCCAACTTCCCCCGGTCCTCCCTGTCCCGCCCAAACGCAACCCTGTCCTCTTCAATGACCATGGCCTGCGGTCCGGTTGGCGATTGATCCTCTACTTTCTTTTGCTCATCATCTTCAGTTCAGCAATAAATTCAGTGATCAGATTGTTCCATCGGGGTCACATCGATCCCCAAGTGCTCTCCCAGGTGCTGCCACTGGAGACGATGAGTTTCTTTCTGGTATTTGGTTGCGCGTGGATCATGTCTCGAATCGAACGCCGCTCCGCCGGCGATTACGGCCTCCCGATTACCGAAGCGTTCGGCAAAAAATTCTGGCTGGGCATGCTCCTGGGACTCGCGGAGATTTCTCTCCTCATCGGACTCATCTCTGCTTTTGGAGGCTACTCCTTCGGAAGCCTGGCGTTGTCCTCCAAAGGAATCGTTGGCTACGGCCTGCTGCATCTTGTATTTTTCACCATGGTCGGATTTTTCGAGGAGTTTGCGTTCCGCGGCTACACCCAATTCACCCTGGCGGACGGCGTTGGCTTCTGGCCCGCCGCGATTTTTCTTTCGGTATTATTCGGCGCCGTCCATCTCCATAATCCCGGAGAAGGTTATATCGGCGCCGCCAGCGTCGTACTCGTCGGCCTCTTCTTTGCCTTCACTCTTTATCGCACCGGCAATCTCTGGTACGCCGTCGGCCTCCACGCCAGTTTCGACTGGGGCGAAACCTATCTCTACTCCGTTCCCAACAGCGGCACCTTCATGCAGGGCCATCTCTCCAATTCCGCTCTCCATGGCGCCAAATGGCTAACCGGCGGCACCGTCGGCCCCGAAGGCAGCGTCTTCTGCTTCCTCACCATGGGCCTCCAATTCCTAATCGTCCTCTGGCTCTTCCCCAAAAAAGACAAAGCCGCGCCTTTGTAGTGGCCGACCTTTAGGTCGGTCCGATGCGTCCCTCACCTAAATCCTGTGATAGAATTCTATTTGTTCCTTCGGTGGGGCCGTGGCGCAGCTGGGAGCGCGCCTCGATGGCATCGAGGAGGTCGTGGGTTCGAACCCCATCGGCTCCACCAATTCTCAATCATTCTGCGCACTGCTTCGGCAGCATTTGTAGCGGCCGCCTTCTGAGGCGGGCGCTTTTTCCTTCACCTTAGTTTACGAACCGGATCTTCGAGCTTCTTGACACTGCAATCCTCTCCTGAAGTTTCCTCTCCGCTACCGACTACCTTTCCTTTCCTTATTATCGCGGGCGATCTCCCCGCGTTGAAAACTCTCAGGCCTCGAAGGCCTGAGCTACAGCAAATGCCTCCTAAAGCCGCCCCCCTTCCTGCCGATAACCCTCCTTTATAAGAAGACTGCCACGCATGTCCTTTCATTCGCCTCTCTCATGTTCGGTTTTGTTCGCCGCAGCCCTCGCTCTCACGATCATTAGTTGCGGACTCTTCACCATCCGCACCGCCACCGACAACTCCCAGCAGGATCTCTTCGTTTCCTTCCAGGGAAACGCGGTTATCTTCGGCAGCTTTCAATCGGCTTTGCCCGGCCAAGGCAGCAACCCCTACACGTATTTTTGCGGTGTAGGGCTGAAGAAAATCCCCCGCTGAGCACGCGAGCCGGCTCCCACCTCCGTGGAGCCGGCCCGTTTTTTATTGCTGCAGCTATGCCGTAAAGTATTCAATTAACAAGGGTTAAATGCAATTCCACCCGCGTGACCCCTATCATTTCTTTTCCACCGTTTTTCCACGTATCCTTGACTGGACAATCCCTGCGGCGTTGGGTATTCTCCCCCTTCCGCAAGGCCCGGCCCAAAATCTAAGGAGTCATCCCAATGGCATCGCCCGCAGTCTCCAGTAAGTTCCGCGCCGTCCTATGTCGTCATTGTGCCAAGCCTATTCGAGTTCCCGCTCTCATCATGAAAAAGGAGAGCGACTTCCAGTCACTCACGGATTCCTCAGACATCCACTACCATCTCGTCTCCCGGGTCTTCAATGTTCGTTGCCGCTGCTGCGAGCGCGAGTCTGTCTACTCCATCAATCAGATCATCGACTATCCCTTTGCCATGGCTCCCGCTCCGGGAGACTGCAAGTCTGCCTCTCTGTAACCTGAAAACAACGAAGCAGGAGCACATTCGTCCTGTGCCCCTGCTCGTAGTGTCTCTACAGCTCCTTTCGAAGGGTTCCGCGCTGTGCCCATGGTAAATTTCTTCGGCTAGCCACTCATTTGCCAGCGCGAATCCCCTCAATTCGTGCTTCCTCCAAAACTCTTCCCGATGCAGAATACCTCCGCAGCCCAACACCATGCCAAACCGAACTGATCGCTCTTCACCCGGCGCGCGCCTGATTCTCCGTATTACTGCGGCGCTGACGCTGCTGTTTTTCATCGCCTACGCGTTCGACCTCACCTGGTACCACCTGCGGATCGCCGTTCCCCGCCTGGGCGTGGCTAACTCTTCGGTCCATCGTGTACGCCTTCTTGCGATTCCCGACAAGGGCAACAAAACGGAATTCCAAATCGACGCGGTGACTCCCGAAGAAGACGTTCCCTGTGCCCGCACAATTTTCCCCCACGCTCAGCGCAATCCCTGCTGGTATGTCTCCCGCCACGCTAAAGATCCAATCGCGATGTAATCCTCCTCCGTTTCATCCCCCTTCCATTTCCCCCGCAATTCCGATATGAAGGTCGCTCAGGAGGTACGCTCATGCACGCTGCGTGTCGTTCGACCTTCCTGGCCATGACGTTTCTGTTCTTCTTGCCGTTCTCTTCGCCGCAGACGCCCGCTCCTCCCGCCGACCCCAAAGCCGAAATCCTCACCTTCAACCAGAACTTCATCAACGCCCACTTGCGCATGGACAATCCCGCCATCATCGATATGTGGGCCGAGGACGGCGTCAGCCTGCTCCCCAGCATGTCGCCCATGGTCGGCCGCGCCGCGATCGGCAAATTTATCAACGACATCAGCGCGCAAATGCCCGGTTACAAAATCGTCCGCGAAAAAATCGATTTCCGCGACATCCAGGTTTCCGGCGACTGGGCCTCCGAGTGGGGCCTGGAAACGCAGGGCCTCCAGCCTCCCGGCAACCAGCCCGCCATGGAAGGCTACGGCAAACTTCTCTTCGTCCTCCACAAAAACGCCAAAGGCGAATGGAAAATCCAGCAAGAAATGTGGAACGCCAACCCCAAACCCTAGACATGTAGGGGCGGCTTTATGCCGCCTTCCGACTTTTGAGTGCGGGAGCGAAGCTCCCGCTTTTACGGACTTAACCCAACCGACCAACCTTCAACTCCAACACTTACCGCCCTCCCTCTAATCCTTTTCCACTATTCCCACATCATCCCAATCCCGGTAGATTCCCCAAATTCGCATTATTTCTCCATTCCAGGCGTCGCTCCACGGAGGACGTTAATGTCTGTCCAATCATCCGCCCTGAACTTCAATCCAACCCTCGCCACAACCGGCAATTGGCGCAGCCGCATTCTCGCTATTGTACTGATGGTCGCCATCGCCGGAATCTTCTGGGTGGACTCCCGCTACCCCGCTCTCCTCAAGCGCTATCACGCGGGCACGCAGCTCAAAGCCACGGGCGCTCTCACCTTCGGCGCTGTCTACCAGGTTGATCGCTCGATGCCCCTCAGCACGCGCGTCTGGCGCACCACCGTGAATTGGCTCGACGCGAACCGCATCGGCATGACCTTTTCCTTCCTCTTCGGCCCCGCCGCGCTCACATTTCTTGCCATGCTTCCTCGCCGCAGATTCCGTTCCCGCTACCTCAACACAATGTTCGGCGCCGCGGCCGGTGTACCGCTCGCCGTCTGCTCCAATTGCGTTGCGCCGATTGCGCGCGGACTCTTCGCCTCTGGCATGAGCGCTGAATCGGTCCTCGCCACCATGTTTTCCTCGCCCGCGCTCAACGTAGTCGTCCTCGCGATGACCTTCACGCTCTTTCCCGTTTCCATCGCACTACTGAAACTGGCGACAGTTCTGTTCCTGATTCTTGTCTTTGCTCCCGCCGTCGCCTCTCGACAAAAGTCCGCAGAAGCCGCAGTCGCGTGCCCCATCGAAATTCCCTCCGCGGAAACCTGGCCCCAAGCCGCGACCGGCGTCGCGCGCTCGTTCGTCAAAAGCTTCTGGTATGTGGCCCGAGTCGCTCTGCCACTGATGATTCTCGCGGCCGTTCTCGGCGCCCTCGTCGTCGAACTTCTCCCACCACAAGCGCTCATTGCCCCGGTCACTCTCGGCGGCATCCTTCTCGTAGCACTCGTCGCCGCGTTCCTGCCCGTGCCCATGGCCTTCGATGTAGCCATCGCCTATATCGCCATGACCAAGGGAGTCCCCCTCCCTTACGTCGTCACCATCCTCTGCACCCTCGGCATCATCAGCGTCTATTCGCTCTCCGTCGTCGGCAAATCCCTCTCCTGGCGCGTAGCCGCCGCAGCCTACGCCACGGTAGCCGCCCTCGGCACCACCGCCGGCCTTCTAACCCGCCTGTTCCTGTAAGGATTGGTATTCACCGATTTGTAAGGGCCGGGCTCGTTTACCCTGAGTCTACCCGAAGGGCCCGGCCCTCTTGGGTGCTTACCATCACCCGCTTTGTAGGGCCCGCCTTCTGAGGCGGGCCGTTCTTCCGGCGTAGGGGCGGCTTTACGCCGCCTTCTTTCTTTTTCTTACTTCCCGCCGCCCGTCACTTCCCTCAGCCTCTTCTCCAAATACCGCCGCTCGCTCTCATTCGTAACCAACGTCAACGCCTTCCGATATTCCCCCGCCGCATCCGCAAAACTCCCCAACCGCCGGTGCATGTCCGCCCGCGCCGCATGCAACAAATGATAATTCTCCAGATCGCTCGCCGCCCCCAACTCCTTCATCAACTCCAACCCGCGCTGCGGCCCCTCCGCCATCGCCACCGCCACCGCACGATTCAACGAAACCACCGGCGAAGGCTGCACCGCCATCAGCGCATCATACAGCCGCACAATTTCCCGCCAGTCCGTCTCCTCCGCCCGCGCCGCCCGGCAATGCACCGCCGCAATCCCCGCCTGCAGAGCCAGCGGCCCCGGCCCCCCGCGCATGGCCTCTTCCGCCAGCGGCAACGCCTCGCGAATTTGCTCCCGCTTCCACTTCGAGCGATCCTGCTCCTCCAGCACCACAATCTCTCCCGTCTCATCCAGCCGCGCCTCGCGCCGCGCGTCGTGCAGCAGCATCAGCGCCACCAGCGCCGTCGCCTCTCGCGGAGTCTGCGGCGCCATCAAATTCGCCACCAAACGCCCCAGCCGTATCGCCTCCGAGCACAAATCCGGCCGCAGCAGCGAATTTCCCCGCGTCGCCGCATACCCTTCGTTGAACACCAGGTAGATCACCGTCAACACTGCGTCCAGCCGTTCGGCGATAGCATTCGTTTCCGGCACAACGTACGGAATCTTCGCGTCGCGAATTTTCCGCTTCGCCCGCACCAACCGCTGCGCCATCGTCGTCGCCGATGTCAAAAACGCCCGCGCAATCTCTTCCGTCTCCAGCCCGCACAAAGTCCGCAGCGTCAGCGCCACTTGCGCCTCCGGCGCCAGCGCCGGGTGGCAGCACGTAAATATCAGCCGCAACCGGTCGTCGGGAATCTCCCCGGAATCGTAATTCGGCTCCTGGCTCTCCGTCCCCAATTCCGAGTTGCCATACAACGCCAGTTTCTCCGCGTACTTCCCCTGCCGCCGGATCCGGTCAATCGCCTTGTTCCGCGCCGTCTGGATAATCCACGCCCGCGGCAGCGCCGGCACCCCCGTCGCCCTCCACTGTTCCACCGCCGCCGCGAAAGCTTCTTGCGCGCATTCCTCGGCAAGTTCAAAATCGCCAATCACCCGGATCAGGGTCGCCACAATGCGGCCCCATTCGGCTCGGTATACGGTTTCAACGGCGGTGGCTGCGGCGGTGCTCATAATGGGTCCCGATTATCTTACGGCACCCTGTCGATTTCTGTTGCCCCCGTTCGACTCACAAATAGGATGCGTAGAATTTCCCACTCGTCCCGGGCCTATAACTTTGTCATCCTGAGGGACGCGTAGTTTGCGTCCCGAAGGATCTCAACCAAACGTGCCGGCTTGGGCCAAATTTCCTAGCCCGGCACAAAGCCCACAGGAGAACCCATGAAATACATGCTGATGATGTACTTCGAAGAAAACGGAGCGCTGACCCAGGAACAGCGGGAGCACTGTTACGTCGAATCCACAGCGTTCGCCAACAAGCTCCACGAATCCGGCAAGTTCCTCGGCGCCGCTCCCCTTCAACCGACCTCCACGGCCACCAGCCTTCGCCTGCAGGACGGCAAGCGTATCGTGACTGACGGCCCTTTCGCCGAGACCCGCGAACAGCTCGGCGGCTTCTTTCTGATTGATGCTAAAGACCTTGACGAAGCCATCGACATCGCCGCACGGGTTCCCGCCGGCCGCTGGGGTACCGTCGAGATCCGCCCCCTGGTCGAAGTCGAAGGCCTGCCCAAAACTTAATTTCCCGGCCTGTCGAATTTTCGCTCCGCCGTTCGTCTTACTGGTAGAGAGCAGGATTGGCCGCCCGGCACCTTGAGTTTTCAGCCGTTAATAAATCGTTCAGGAGATCGAAACATGAGATTCATGATGATCGTAAAAGCCAACAAGGACAGCGAAGCCGGCGTGATGCCCAGTGAAGACCTTCTGGCTGCCATGGCCAAATACAACGAGGAGTTGGTCAATGCCGGCGTCCTCGTCGATCTCTCCGGGCTACAATCCAGCTCGAAAGGCTTCCGCGTCCGTTTTTCCGGTGGCAAAACCTCCATCATCGACGGCCCCTTCGCCGAGACCAGGGAGTTGATCGCCGGCTATTGGGTCATCAACGTGAAATCGCGCCAGGAAGCCGTCGAGTGGGCCAAACGAGTTCCCGCGCCCCACGGTCCCAGTGAAGAGTGCGAAATAGAAGTCCGGCAATTCTTCGAGATGGAAGACTTCGCTCCCAGCGAAGCCCTCGATCACCACAAGGAAGTTGGCAAAAAACTCGCAGCCGGCAAAAAGTAGCCGCCGTCTGTCCCGATTTTGTAGCACAGCCATTCCTGGCTGTGCTCTTGGGCAGCAAGCAAGAATTCCATACCGACTGAAAGGAAAGTGCGATGCAAAAGATCACCCCCTTCCTGTGGTACGACGGCAAGGCCGAGGAAGCCGCCAACTTCTATGTCTCCATCTTCAAGAATTCGAAGATGGGCAAGATTTCCCGCTACGGCGACGCCGGGCCCGGTCCAAAGGGTTCCGTAATGTCGGTGACCTTTCAGATCGAAGGCCAGGAGTTCTTCGCCCTCAACGGCGGCCCGCACTTCAAGTTCACGCCCGCCATCTCGTTCTTCGTCAACTGCGAAACCCAGCAGGAAGTCGACGACCTCTGGGAAAAGCTTTCCGCCGGCGGCCGCACCGATCGCTGCGGCTGGTTGCAGGATAAGTTCGGCCTCTCCTGGCAGATCATTCCTACGGTTCTCGGCCAATTGCTTGGCGACAAGGATCCCGAGCGTGCCAAACGCGCAATGCAGGCCATGCTGCAAATGACCAAAATCGATATCCAAAAACTTCAGCAGGCAGCCGAAGCGAAATCTTCTGCCACGACTGGTGATTAAAAAAGCCGTAAGCCATCAGCCATAAGCCTTTGTTCAAAAACTTACAGCTTACGGCTTAAGCCTCGTGGCTATTAGCGATTATCTGAATCTCAAAAAGGAGAAGAACATGCAATTCAATTCTTACCTGTTGTTCGACGGCAACTGCGAGGAAGCATTCACCACCTACGCGAAAATCTTCGGCGCAAAAATCGAGATGATGCTCAATCACGAAGGTACCCCCGCCTCCGTCCAGGTGCCGCCCGAATGGCAAAAGAAAATCCTCCACGCCCGCATCAGCATCGGCGACGCCGTACTCATGGCCTCCGACGCGCCTCCAGGCCGCTACTCTAAGCCCCAGGGCTTCAGCGTCAACATCGGCCTCACTGACGTTAAGGAAGCCGAACGCATCTTCAGCGCGCTGTCGGAAGGCGCTGCCGTAACCATGGCTCTCGGCGAAACCTTTTGGGCGCATCGCTTCGGTATGCTCACGGACCGCTTCGGTATCCCCTGGATGGTCAACGTCGAGCGCGCCGGCGTCCAGGCCGCGTGAAATTCACTCCTTTTGGAGTAGGATAGCTTTCCCGGATCCTCGAACGATAATCGCTTACACGAATTGCACGAAAAGGAGCTGAGGCAAATGAGCAAGGTTCGAGTGTTGGTTGGCACGAAGAAGGGCGCTTTTATTTTGTCGGCCGATGGCAAGCGGGAAAAATGGGAAGTCAGCGGCCCGCATTTCGCCGGCTGGGAGATTTATCACCTCAAGGGTTCGCCCGTGGATCCGAATCGCATCTACTGCTCCCAAACCAGCGGTTGGTTCGGGCAAATCATTCAGCGCTCCGATGACGGCGGCAAAACCTGGTTCCAACCCGGCACGCCTCCGGGTGAAACAAAAGCTCCCGATGGGACGCCGAAAGGTGAGAGCAATAAATTCAAATACGACGTCTCGAAAGAAACCGGCGCACCGCTAACCACCCACCAGTTTTATGATGGCACCCAGCATCCCTGGGAGTTCAAACGCGTCTGGCATCTGGAGCCGTCCCACACCGATCCGAATCTGGTTTACGCCGGTGTGGAAGACGCCGCCCTTTTCAAGTCCACCGATGGCGGCCAAAACTGGCACGAGCTATCCGGCCTCCGCGGCCACGGCACCGGCCCCAAGTGGCAGCCCGGCGCGGGCGGCATGTGCCTTCACACCATCATCCTCGACAAGAGAAATCCCAATCGCATTTACATCGCGATTTCCGCCGCAGGCGCGTTCCGCTCCGATGACGCGGGCAAAACCTGGAAGCCCATCAACAAAGGCCTCGTCTCGGAATTCATTCCCGATCCCAACGCAGAGGTCGGCCATTGCGTCCACCACGTCGCCTTGCATCCCGCGAAGCCCGACACCCTCTTCATGCAGAAGCATTGGGACGTCATGCGCAGCGACAACTCCGGAGACCTCTGGCACGAAGTCAGCGGCAACCTGCCCACCGATTTCGGCTTCGTGATTGACGTCCACGCCCATGAACCCGAAACCATCTACGTCGCGCCCATCAAAAGCGATGGCGAACATTTCGTTCCCGACGGCAAGCTCCGCATTTATCGCAGCAAGTCCGGCGGCAACGAGTGGGAAGCGCTCACCAAGGGCCTGCCGCAAAGCGATTGCTACGTCAACATCCTTCGCGACGCGATGGCGGTAGACTCGCTCGATTCTTGCGGCATCTACTTCGGCACCAGCGGCGGCCAGGTGTACGTTTCCCCCAACGCGGGCGATTCCTGGGCCCCGATCGTGCGCGACCTGCCCGGCGTCCTCTCCGTCGAGGTCCAAACACTCCCTTGAGCCGCTGCCTAGATGTAGCATAGGCTTTAGCCTGTGCTCTTGGGGTATTCCGAGGAGACCCGTAAAATGAAGTTCACACTTCAACGCAATCCATGTGGCACAGCCATTCCTGGCTGTGCTCTTGGGTTTTCCCTAGGAGATTTGTGAAATGAAGTTCACCCTTCAATCTCAATCGATTCGGCAAACGCTGCCATGATTCGCGTCGTACTCCCCGCGCATCTCCGCACACTGGCTCACGTGAACGGCGAGGTCACTCTCGAACTCGCCGTTCCACCCACGCTGCGTTCTGTGTTGGATGAATTAGAAGCCCGCTATCCCATGCTGCGCGGCACCATCCGCGACCACGATTCGCAGCAACGCCGCCCATTCCTGCGCTTCTTCGCCTGTGCCGAAGACCTCTCCCACGAATCCTGGGACACGCCTCTGCCGCCCGAAGTCACCGCCGGCAAAGAACCCTTCCTGATCATCGGCGCCATCGCCGGCGGCTAGCCCCGTCTTTTCTTGCCGTTTCAGGATCTCCGCACTCCTCAATGTAGCGTTCGTGGTTTTCCCCTTCCAACCACTCATCACCGACCCTTCCTACAATTCTCTCATCTCGGTGTTTCTCCGCAGCTACGTTTCTCTTTGGACATACGCCCCGGGCTTTTATCTTGAATAATTAGCCTCAAGCTCAATAATCCAAATACAAGTGTTTACAAATCCAAACTCCCTATCTCCGACTGAGCGCTTCTCGCAGCACTCCGCGCCTAACAGGTCTGGGAAACAGAAAAGAAAAAGGACCCTAGCCCATGTCGATCCCTCGGAATACCCTCGCCACGTTTCTCAAGCGGTTTTTCGCCATCGCTCCTCTCGCGCTTGCCATCCTGGTGGCTGGTTGCAATAACAGCAGCCCGAAAATTTCCATTACGTTGTCGCCGACTTCTCCTCAAAACGCCATCGGCGCCCAGGTCATTGCAGTCACTGCCACCCTGTTGCACGACACGAAAGCTGCGGGTGTCACGTGGAGTCTCACCGGCGGAGGCGCCCTCAGCGCGCAAACCACCAGCTCGGTCACTTACACCGCGCCTGCAACCATCGCCGCGGCCGGCACCGCCACCATCACGGCCACATCGGTCACGGATCCCACGCAATCCGCCAAGCTCGTCATTAATCTTGCCCCGATTTCCGTTACCTTGAATCCAAGCACGGCGCAGACTCTCGATCAGACAAAAACAGTTAGCGTCACCGCGACCATCACCTCCGACCCTGCCACCAAGGGTGTTACGTGGAGTCTTAACGGCGCCGGGACGCTCACCAATTCCACTACCACCTCGGTTACCTACAATTCTCCCGCCACCGTGGCCACTGCTTCGAGCCCCGTCCTTACAGCCACTTCGATCTCCGACACCTCAAAAACCGCCACCCTCACCATTAATCTTGTGCCCCCGCCGTCCGTCACCACCACCACGCTCAACGCTGGCACGGTAAACACGGCTTATTCGGCCACGCTCGCTGCCGCAGGCGGCGTCACTCCTGATACTTGGAGCATCATCACAGGCACACTTCCTGCCGGCCTCTTGCTGAATGCCTCCACCGGTGCGATCACCGGAACACCTACCGCCTCCGGCACCTCGAACATCACCGTCAAGGTGACCGATGCAGACGGTTTCACAGCCACGAAGGCCTTCACCATCACCATCGACCAGCAACCGGCCATTACCAGCGCCAACAGCGTCACATTTACGGTGAATACGGCGGGGACCTTCACAGTCACCTCCACCGCCTTCCCCACGGCAGCTTTGACAGAGACCGGCGCCCTGCCAGCTGGCGTTACTTTCGTCGACAAAGGCAACGGCACTGCCACGCTCGCCGGGATCGCTACAACTTCCGGCTCTTTCCCCATTACCATCAACGCAAACAATGGCATCGGCACAGCTGCCACCCAGAACTTCGCGCTGACCGTAGGCCAGGCTCCCGCGATCACGAGCGGTGTTGCTACTACGTTTACGGTAGGCTCGGCAGGGACCTTCTCGGTGACCACCACCGGCTTTCCTGCTCCCAGCTTGACGGAAACCGGCGCTTTGCCCAGCGGCGTCACTTTCGTTGACAACGGCAACGGTACCGCGAAACTCAGCGGCACTCCTGCTGCGGCCACCGGCGGCACTTTCTCCATCACCATTAAAGCGCACAACGGATCTGGCACCGACGCAACGCAAACTTTCACACTGACCGTGGACCAGGCTCCGGCGATCACCAGCGCAAACGCCGCCGCCTTCTCCGTGAACACCGCCGGAAGCTTCACCGTAACT
>Ga0210406_10001450_pt1 | contig 28856 bp, 27 predicted proteins | sample IncBWC30MmetaG_FD_155454 | JGI IMG/M metagenome (GOLD analysis project Ga0210406, IMG submission 155454) | Forest soil microbial communities from Barre Woods Harvard Forest LTER site, Petersham, Massachusetts, United States - Inc-BW-C-30-M | ecosystem: Environmental > Terrestrial > Soil >... | reverse complement strand
GTTTCGGGCATCATTCACCTCGTAGCCCCGACCGCGCTCATCATGCCTCTGAAAGCGTTCAAAGCCGATGGCACCGGTTATTTGTCGGATGTTCTGCGCGCCATCTACTTCGCGGTGCAGAACGGAGCCAGAGTGATTAATATGAGCTTCAGTTTCTCAACGTATTCCGCTGAGGTGTCCAACGCCCTTAAGTATGCCAACCGCCACCGACTGATTTGCGTGTCTTCGGCGGGAAATGACGGCAAGGAGGAAATAGTCTATCCGGCCGCGCTTTCGGGCGTCATGGGCGTAGCCTCGACCACAAACAATGACACCCTCTCTACGTTTTCTAACTATGGCGAAGAACTCGTGTGGGTGGCGGCTCCCGGAGAAGGCATCATCACCACCTATCCATTTGGCACCTTTGGCGCGGGCTGGGGAACCTCCTTCAGCGCGCCATTTGTATCCGGCGCGGCGGCCCTGCTATTAAACGTTAGCATGAGTTTCAACGAGTCTTCTGCGGAACGGGCGTTGGCGAACGCGGTCTGGATCAGTCCCGATCTTGGCAATGGACGCCTCGACCTTTACCAGGCGGTGGATGCGGGGCCTTCCGCTTTGGGCCACTGACGGACGCTCGCTGTACGGCAAGCCACCAGCAATCAGGAGTTGGCAGTATGCTGAGATATCAGCTTCTTTTTGCGTTTTCGAGGGATTCCTGGCTGGGAGCGGCTACCGAGATTCAGAGATCTTGAACAGATCTGCCAAGCGCTGATAAAGCCCTCGGATGGCTTGAAAAAGATCTGCAGCGCCGGTGGTTTCGCCGGTCACTTCATGGGAGTCCAAATCCGAGGCCAGCGCCTTGCAGAGCTGAGCGCCGCGGCGGACGCGCTCCTCCGTGAGCAAGGAGCGCACCGTGGCGGTATCCCGTTGGTGGGCTTCGCGCTCCTGCAATTCTTGAAGAGCCCAGGCGGTCTTGCGTACATAATCGACGGCGTCGCGAAACTCACGAAGGACGCGAGGGTCCATTCCACCCGACCTGATGGCGTTTTCCAGTTTCTGCAGGTCGTCGATGGCCCTCTTCAGCCGAAACGTCACGCCCCAAAACGTTTCGCTGGGAGTAAGAAGCTCGACGGCCACTCCCAGCACCTCGCTCCTCTTGGAGGGGCGCAGGGAGATCACTCGCGCAGTGGCTATTTTAGTTGAGGTAAGGTTAGTCAGTTCGATCACGCTGCCAATGGCCGGACGGCCTCTCAATTCGAGCCGCCCGCCGTGCATGTTGACTTCTTTGGCTTCAGCAAACTCGATGACGCCCGCGCCGCTAGGCTCCGACCACTTCACCTGCACGGGAACAACGACAGGATAACGGTCACTCCTCCTGTTTTTTCCCTTGGAGACCGGCAGCTCCACGCCCAACTTGTCCGTTATCAACAGCCACCTCCGTTCCGCAGGACCCCATACTCACATAGCAGATTTTGAGCCGGAAATTTCGATTTCAACTCATGTCTGTGCGCAAAGCCATACGTCCGGCGTTCTCTCGCGTCAGAAGGAGGCTGCTCCGGCACAATCGGTTCGGCCCAACAACTGCGTAGAGGGATTTTATTGGGTAAGCCGAGTCTCCCGTTCGAGCTGAACCGCCATGCGTTTTGCAAGAGTGAATGTCAACGATCCTTCAGCGAAGTTTACAGCTACTTTACACCTTATTTGCGGTACACCAATGAGTTACAGCCACAGAGCGGATTAAATGGGCGCGCCGATAAGTGCGATTGCGAATCGGACGCTCGCGATTGGAATATCGGCGCCGCTACCGCGGTCCTCGCTGGTGCGGCCAATGTCCCGTGCAATCGTTCTCCGATTGCACCTACTAGTAGTAGTGTGCCCTCTTCTTTCTGTTGGAGGGCAACGCGTCAGACCGGGGCGGCTTGAGGTGTGCTCAGGAGCCGGGAGCTGTTTGTGTGTGCAAGCTCCTCGCGTTCCTCGAAGCAGCGACAAAGAGGTGAAACCATGAAAAGACAATCGCTTTTTATCTTGGATGTGAGTTTGGGCCTCGCGATCGTGGCGTTGGTGGGAGTCTCGGCTTATCGGCCAAAGATCGAGGCCGGCAAGGGGGCGCGAGCCATCGAAGCGGCATTCCGCGATGGACTGTATCAGGCGAAACTCGATGTTCAGGACGGCAGAATGCCCCGCCTGCGTACTAGCCGGTGGGGTAACAACGCCGATCGCGCCGTGTTCATTGCCGGCTACGAGCAGGGTTACCGCGAGTACTCCGAAGCTCAGTCGGGAAAATTGACGGAGCCCACCGCAGCGGAATTGGCAGGCTACTGCGATGGAACGTTGGATGGCGCCGCCGATCGCATTAAGGCGCAACCCTTCCAGGTGGAGAAGACCGCCAACTATCGCAATGCGGGCCAAGGCTTCTTGGAAGCCAAGGCTCATCCCGAAGATTACGTCCGGTTCTATCGCCGGGCCTATTCAAATGGATACCAACAAGGTTACTACCTTCAGCAGCAGTAAAAGGATCTGGGCTTCGTTGAAAGAAACATCATTCCGTTTCGAATCGAGGTCCTGAAACGCTTCGTGTTGGATCCACACAACGCCACCGCGCGGGATTGACCGTAAAGGATTTCCAGGAAGGAATTATCATGCGATCCAAGGGTTTGTATTTCAGTTTAATGCTTGGTTTTTGCGGGGTGCTTGCGAGCCTTGGGAATTTGGGTTTGGCCAAGCCCGACACCCACGCGGGGAGTTCGGTGGCTGGCCAGGTCAGGATCGAGGGCCAGATGCCTCAGCCCAGCCGCATTAGTATGTCCGCGGATCCGAGTTGCGCCAAGGCGCATCCCGGGCCTGCTGTCAACGAAGAATACGTGACGGGGAGTGGCGGCGCGCTCGGTAACGTGATCGTTTTTGTTTCCGAGGGGCTTGGCAACCGCACCTTCGACGTACCGGCGGGACCGGTACAGGTTGACCAAAAAGGATGCATGTATCTGCCGCACGTCATCGGGCTTCAAGCTCAGCAGAAAATTCGCATCGTGAATAATGACAGCACAACACACAATATCCATGCCGTTCCGATCAACAACCGCGAATGGAATAAAGCGCAGCCCGCGGGTACGACGCTGGAAGAAACCTTTGCGCGGGAGGAGATCGCAATTCCCGTCAAGTGCAACGTGCATCCGTGGATGCGCAGCTACATCGCAGTGTTCAAGCATCCTTTCTTCGCAGTGACCGGCGTGGACGGGCACTTCGATCTGCACAATTTGCCGCCCGGCGAATACACCGTGGAGGCCTGGCACGAAAAATTAGGGGCCATGAAACAAACCATTACGGTTGCGGCCGGAGAAGCCAAGACCATGGATTTTGTGTTTAAAGCTCACGCCCATTGAGAAAGCTTCCCGAGACAAGATGTGCTACCTGAGATCTTCAGCGGGTTGGCTCCGGTCATTCGTGAGCGGGTTTCCAGCTTAGGAAGAAACGCTACAGGAACTCCACCTAACGCGGCCAAACACCCGCAGTGAAGGACTTAATGGTGTGGAAGCCGAGTTTCTCGTAGAGCCGGACAGCGGTGTGGTTGTCCGACGTTACCGTCAGCGTTAGTTCCCGGAACTTCATGGAGCGAAGGGCGTCGGCGGAAGTTTGCATGAGCATGCGGCCGAGGCCGTTTCCCTGGTAGCCGGGCAGGACGCAAATTTGCGTGGTGTGACCGACGCCGGGTGACACTTCGCTGGTCAGAACCGCGGCGATGAGTTCATCGCTGCCGGGCTCGTGAAGGACGAACGAGGCGCCCGGCACGAACTGCCCGCAGCCGGGAAGCAGAATGATGTTTTTCAAGAATTTCAGCGCGCCGCTGCGGCTGCGGTACTGGTCGTTGATCTCGCCATCGACGTGATTCGCGTACGCCAGATAGATCAACTTGGCACAAGGCTCGAAGTGGCGGTCATTCCAGCGGTTGAGGCGCATGCCTCCCGAGGCTTCGGCATTCGCCGCGCGCGACTTATGCAGATCCAGGAGCATGAACTGGCGCGTGTAGAGGTGAAATCCCTGGTCGAGCAGCGGCGCGTCCACCGGGCCGCTGAAGGGCATTAGCTGGGCTTCTATACGCGCGAGGTACGGGATGGCGCGCATCGAGAGCAGCATCTCCTCGAGGAGCCGTCGGCCAATGGAATTCTGCGGGAATTTGGAGGAGACATACAGCCCCCCGATTAGTCCTTTCTGATCCTCAAGGACGTAGAAGGTATATCCCGCGGCGGAACCGTTTTCGAACGCTACGCAGCCGGCAAGGGCGTGGGCGTCAAGGAACCGCTTGATGAGTTCGAGGGCGCCGCGGTAATCCCAATGCAATTCATCGCGCCAATGCCGCGCTTCCTCTTCGAGCAATGGCTCAATCTGGCGGACGGTGGTCTGACGCAAATCGACGATGTTCATGGATGTGCGGAAAGCGGCGCGGCCCCTGCCGCGCGAACACTATCATAGCCGATTCGTTGCGGGCGAGTGGCCACAGCGCGGCGCAGGTGATACAAATCCGACACACAGGGAGGGGGTTCAGGCAGTGGGACAGGGGAGGTGTGCTAGGATGCCAGCTATTGCATTTATTTTGTGAGGTATAGAAGAAGCGGCCGCTGCCGCCAGCCCAGTTGCGCAGACGACGAATGCAGATCCTGTACGAACTCCGCTATCCGACACGCTGGTATACCAAGTTGCTGATGGCGCTATCAGCCCTGATCTTTTTTGCCGTACTGGCTACAACGGCCATAGCAGGCTTTCTCGTTTATCGCATCGTGAAACCGCAACGGACCAGCTCCGAAATAAACATGGCGAGTTTTCCTGGCCGGCCGGAGGTGTTGAATTTCGAGGTGCCGGGTGGGCTTGGAACGCGGGAGGGGTGGTTCTTTCCTGGCTTTCGGGGCGCGCCGACGATTATTCTGTGCCATGGGTACGAGTCCAGCCGCGGCGAGCTGCTGACCCTGGAATCGGCGCTGCAGGACCATCAGTACAACGTTTTCATCTTCGATTTTGCCGCGCACGGGGCGAACGCGGGAATCAGCACGCTCGGCTATCGCGAAGTGGACGAAGTGCGCGCGGCGGTCGATCTCCTGGCCGCGCGGCCCGATTTGGACCCCACGCGGTTCGGGCTTTGGGGCTATAACCTCGGCGCCTATGCGGCGCTGCGCGAAGCGGAAAGAGACAAGCGGATTCGCGCCCTGGTATTGGACTCCGTGTATGACGAACCGAAGCAGATGGTCAAGGTGGGGGTGGAGCGCAACGGCCTGGGCGGTTTTCCGTTCATGGTGCGCGCGGCAGGGCTAAGCTTTGAGTACTTGAACTACGCACACCGCGACGACCCGCCGCTCTCCCAAAAGCTGCTTGCGCTCGTTGGCGTCCCAACGCTGTACATTCAGGCGTTGGACGACCCCGAGCTCGCGGAGACTACACGGCAGATTTTTCTTAAGGCGCCGGAGCCGCGCGAGCAGGCCATCCTTCCGCATGGAAATTTTGTGAGCATGAACGACGAAGAGAAGCGCGCGTATGAGAACCGCGTGGTGTCGTTTTTTCTAGTGAGGCTGCCCGCTTCGGGGATGGCTGTCCGCTAGTTGGCTCCCGGGTCCTTACACACCACTGGTTGTGAAAACGTATCCGATTCCGTGACGAATATGCAGTCCATCCCCCGGGTCCAATAGTCCCCGAAAAAGTTCTTAGAGCCGAATATCCAGCCTGGTTGCCGATGATCCGGAGACCACATTGGTACCTCGCGCCGCAGATAGAAATTCAGACCGTACTGATCGGCGCGACGCAGCTTGAAGCTTGACGTTTGGCTCGGGGCAAAATCTGACCAATGGTTTCTTGCCTCTTGAACGCTGGCGCGAATTGAAAGATTTTGGACGTTGATATCTTTGAGACCACTGTGAATGGCGGTTATGGAAAAGAGAACGACCACGATCACAATCAAAAATGCGGCACGCGGCCTATTCCACAAGGCGAGAGTCAGAGCGAAAAAGCCCAAAAGCGCACAGAGTGAAGCCCACAGCAGGCTTGCCGAAAGGGGATGAAGTCCAATGCCACTGGGAGGTATGAGCGCGAGATACCAGAACACACCAGCGGGCGCGATAAGCAACATCGCAACGGCGATGGCAACCCAGCGGGCAGCGGCAAAGGAATGCTGAAACGCTAAGACGAGGCTTCGAGCAGCAAGTGCTGACAATGGTGGCAAGACGGGGAGAGCGTAACCAGGGAGTTTGGATTGCGAAAAACTGAAGAAGACTAGTGGGAAGATGGTCCAAAGCGCCAAAAACAGCGAATTTGATTCTTTCCACTGGCTCTGACGAAAACTGAGAACCGCGCCGTACCCTACGAGAAGAAGAATGACACTCCATGGGAGAATCGCGATCAAAATAATCGGGCCGTAGTACCAGAAAGGCTGGATGTGCTGGAATTCGGGGGTGAGGTAGCGTTCAAAATTGTGCTCGATGATGAAGATGCGGAAGAAGTCGGGGTTGCGGCGGGCGCAGAGGATGTACCAGGGGAGAGCGGTGAGGCAAAAAGACGCGAGAGCGGCGGGATGAAAGAGGCGGAAGGCGTCGCGCCAGCGCTTCGTGAAGAGCGCCCAGAAAAAAACGGCACCTCCGGCAAGGATGATAGCGGCGGGGCCTTTCGCGAGGACGGCGAGCCCCAGGAAAAACCCGAAAAGAATGAGGGCGAGCCACGGCGTTTGTGGAATGACGGGAGAATTCTCGTTTCGCGTGAGGCCCAGCACGACGGCGGCACAGACCATGGCAATCGTGAGCATGCCGCTGAAGGGCATGTCCGTGGCGGCGGCGTGAGAGAAGCCGATCATACCGACGGTAGTAGGAAGAAGAAGCAGCAGCCAGCGTGCGGTTTCGGCGCCGTAGAGACGCAGCGCCAGCCACGCCAGAGCGAGTGTGGCGAGTAGCGCGGATATGGCGCTCGGCAGCCGCGCGGCAGCTTCGCTCACGCCGAAGAGCTTGAAACTTATTGCCGCGCCCCAATAGAAAAGTGGAGGCTTCTCGAACCACGGTTTTCCGTAAAGGCGCGGCGTGACCCAGTCGCCGGTCTCGGCCATGTCGCGCGCGATCCAGGCGTAACGCGGCTCATCAGGTCCGACGAAACCGATGGCGCCGAGATGGCTGAAGTAGCAAACGTACAGCGTTGCCAGGATGAGGATGGCCCAGCCGATTCCGGCGGCAGTTACAGTGCGCGGATCCTTGGCGATGGGAGCGGTTGTTTCGGTCACGGAAAATTGAGTCTAACATCGAACCACTATCTTCCAGCGGCGGACCTCTTGCATACTGTCGCCCGGCGGGGAACTCGCGCGAACTTGGGCATGCAATGAAGGAATGGGTCGAATACGCAGCAGTGTGGGCCATTTTGAAAGGGCTGGGTGTGTTGCCACGTTCGCTGGCACGGAGTTTTGCCGCAGGAGCGGTCCGCATTTTTTATGCGCTGCTGCCTGGATTGAGAAAAACTGCGGAAGTAAATTTGCGCATTGCCTTTCCGGACTGGAAAAAGGCGCAGCGCGGGGCAGTCATCCGCGGAATGCTGCGGAATCTGGGTTGGATGGCCGCGGAATTTGCCCGGTTTCCGAAGTATTCGAAAGAGAACATCGAGCAGCTCGTCGTGCTCGATGGACACGAAAACTTTCTCGAAGGCCAGCGGCGCGGGAAAGGCGTGCTCTATCTGACGGGGCACATCGGCGCGTGGGAGTTGTCTTCATTTGCCCACGCGCTTTACGGATTTCCTCTGCACTACATGGCCCGGCGAATCGACAATCAGAGGATCGATGCGCTCGTGAATGGTTACCGGTGTTTGTCGGGGAATCGTCCGATTTTCAAAAATGAGTCGGCGCGCGTAATGCTGAAGGTGTTGAAAGATGCCGGCACGATCGGGATTCTGGCGGACCAGAACACCATGCCGGACGAAGCCATGTTCGTGGATTTCTTTGGGAAGCCGGCCAGCACAACTACGGGGATTGCGCGCGTGGCTTTGCATACCGGAGCGTCGGTCGTGCCGGGATATGCCGTTTGGGATGAACGCAGACGGAAATATCGGTTGCGTTTCGAGCCGCCAGTCGAGTTGATTCGAACGGGAGATATGGGGCGGGACGTTCTGGAAAATACGAAAAAGTTCACGAAAGTGATCGAAGAAATTGTCCGGAAGTATCCGGAGCAATGGGTTTGGGTGCACGGGCGGTGGAACACCAGGCCGAAGGGCGAGCCGTCGCTCTACGATTTCCAGTGAGGTAGATGATGAGACGAACTGCTAAGGAAGTGGCGGAAGCGATTGGCGCGAAACTGGAAGGCGATGGCGCAACCGAACTTGGCGGAGTTGCCGCCCCGGAGCGCGCGGGAGCGCGCGATTTGATTTATGTGGAATCCGCGAAGCATGCGCAGCGGGCCGCGGCTTCGGCCGCGATCTGTGTTATTGCGGCTGAAGGAATAGCGTTAGCAGGAAAAACGGTATTGCGGAGTGGGCAACCCAAGGTGGCGTTCGCGCGAGCAGCGGAGCTGCTACTCGGGCGCGCCCCGATCGCTTCGGGCATACATCCGACGGCGATCGTCGCACCTCTCGCGCAGCTAGCGCCGGAAGCCGGTATTGGGCCGTACGCCGTGATCGGTGAAGATGCCCATGTCGGCGCCGGCACGCAGATCGGCGCACACGCGGTGGTCGGAGCAGGCTGCTGGATCGGCGAAAATTGCCGCATTCACCCGCGGGTCACGCTGTACGCGGGCGTACGCCTGGGGAATCGCGTGGAGGTTCATTCAGGCACGGTGATCGGGGCGGACGGTTTCGGCTATGCGTTCGGTGAAGGGAAGCATTGGAAATTTCCCCAGGCGGGGATCGTGGAGATTGGCGATGACGTGGAAATCGGGGCGAACTCGACGATCGATCGCGGTTCACTCGACGACACGCGCATCGCGGAAGGCGTGAAGCTGGACAATCTCGTGCACGTGGGGCACAACTGTCAAATCGGGGCGCACTCCGTGATTGCAGCCCTGGCAGGATTGTCCGGGTCTTGCGTATTTGGAAAGCACGTGGTTGTGGGCGGACAGGCGGGCTTTGGCGAGCGCTGCAAGCTGGAGGACGGTGCGGTGATCGGCGGACAAAGCGGCGTGCTCGGAGGAAAAACCATTCGTAGCGGTGAGAGTGTTTGGGGAACACCCGCCCGTTCGCTGGCAAAATTCAAAGAGCTGTTCGCATGGTATGGCCGGCTCCCGGAACTGGCCGCACGCATCAAAGGACTAGAGGAAAAGCTTGGCGGCAAATGAGAAGAATTCGCTGAGGCAGTGGCGCGTGATCGTTGTTGGCGGGCACACGCGCAGCATTGGCAAGACGCAACTGGTGTGCGACGTGATCTCCGCGTTTCGCCCCGCGAACTGGATCGCGGGAAAGATCACCCAGTATGGGCACGGCGTCTGCGCCCAGAATGGCGAGAATTGCGCTTGCGCGCCGGATGAACACGTCTGCGCGATCAACTGGGAGTCGCACACGGACACGGGAACGGACAGCGCGCGTTTCCTGTCAGCCGGGGCAAGGCGATCGTTCTGGCTCAGAACCAAACAAGGATTTCTCGCAGAGGGCCTGCCACTCCTGAGGACTGCCTTGCAGGAAACGCTTGGGGATGCCGAGGCGGAGTTGCCACCCCTGATCGTGGAAAGCAACTCCTTGCTGCAGTTCCTGAGGCCCAGCCTCTATTTCTCCGTGGTCGATCCGGCGAAGGAAGATTTCAAGGATTCGGCTCGCGTGGCCTTGGACCGCGCAGATGCTCTAGTGGTGCGAGGGTCGTCGGATACCTTCCCATCGATGGGACCAGCGTGGATGAAGCTTCCCTCACGCCTGCTTCGAGAAAAACCATCTGTATCGCAACGCGAGGGTGAGCCCTTGCCTGAGCCTCTGCGCGTGCTCGTGCATCGAATGCTGGAGGACCCCCCAAGTGTTTCGATTTGACAACGCGGGGTTGCGAATGGTGCATCTTAGCCGTTGACCGTCACACCGAAGGCGGCGATAATTTAATAGTACTCGTATTACCCGAATCTTAACCGCCGCGCTGCTTTTGTGGGGAAGTGATACGCAACACGGCAGTTAAACTGATCTTAGTGTTGGCTGTATAGCCTGCTGGACATGCCAGATTGTCGGTCCGCTCTAGGGGAGCACTAATGGCCTCATTCGCCCGAATGGGACAAGAGATTTCCGTTGCACCCATGCCTGGGTCTTGGCAGGAACAGGACTGGGCGGAGCGTCTTGAAAAAACCATCGAGCGCGGCGCAAATCATCTCCTTTCCCTCCAGGCAGAGGAAGGATACTGGCAGGGCGAGCTCGAAGCGGACACCACCCTCGAATCCGATTACATCTACTATTTGCACGTTCTGGGAAAGGCCGATCCGGAGCGCATTGCCAAGCTCGCAAACTACGTACGCCGCCGGCAACTCGCCGACGGCGGCTGGTCCATCTATCCTGGCGGGCCTTCGGAGCTGAATGCCACCTGCAAAGCATATTTCGCCTTGAAGCTGGCGGGCGATTCCACGGAAGAACACCATTTGGTGCAAGCGCGCGAGACCGTCCATCTTCTCGGCGGCCTCGAGCACACAAATTCCTACGTGCGTTTCTACCTGGCCCTGATCGGCGCGGTCGGATGGGAGCTTGTTCCATCGATCCCGCCGGAGTTCATGCTCCTGCCGAATTGGTTCTACTTCAACATTTACGAGATGTCTTCCTGGACGCGCGGCATCGTGATCCCCATGGCCATCTTGTCCTCGTTGCGGCCAGATTGGCGCTTGCCGGAGCGCGCGCGCGTCGATGAATTGTTCAAAGACCCTACGAGGAAGACTGCGGCATTTGATTGGAGCACGCAGCTCATCTCCTGGAAAAACGTCTTCCTGGCGCTGGATCGCGGGTTGAAGCTTTACGAGAAATTCCCTTGGAAGCCGCTGCGCCAGCGGGCGCTGCGCGAAGCGAAGACCTGGATGCTGAATCACATCGAGCGGACCGAAGGACTCGCGGCAATCTACCCGGCGATGATGAATTCGATTTTCGCGCTGATGGCCCTGGGGCATGGCCCGGACGATCCGCTGACATGGCGGGAAATCAAGGAGTTTTCGCGATTTGAAATTGAAGAGGGCGACACCATCCGCATACAGCCGTGCGTTTCGCCGGTTTGGGATACGTGCATCGCCATGGTCGCCCTGGAAGAAGCCGGGCTGCCCGCGGATCATCCCGCCCTGGTGAAGGCCGCGGACTGGATGCTCTCGAAGCAAGTGCTCGGGCCGGGCGATTGGCAAGTTAAGAACAAAGACGCCGAACCGGGCGGCTGGGCCTTCGAATTTCGCAACGATTTTTATCCCGACGTCGACGACACCGCGTTTGTGCTGATGGCACTCCAGCGCGTGAAATACCCCGATCCCATGCGCATGGAAGGCGCCATACGCCGTGGAATCCAATGGTTGCTCAGCATGCAAAACCGCGATGGCGGCTGGGGCGCGTTTGACCGCGATAACGACAAGAAGTTCCTCTGCAACATTCCTTTTGCGGATCACAACGCGATGATCGATCCTTCCACAGCCGATGTCACCGCGCGCGTGGTCGAATGCCTGGGCAGGTTTGGCTGGCCCGCGGAACATCCCGCCATTCAGCGCGCCGTGAAGTTTCTGCTGAAAGACCAATCCGACGACGGTTCCTGGTTCGGCCGCTGGGGCGTCAACTACGTTTACGGAACCAGCGGTGTATTGCGCGCCTTGGAAACCGTTTCGCTGAGCGCGCGCGATTACTGCCAGCGCGCCGTGCTCTGGCTTCGCACGATGCAGAAGGCCGACGGCAGCTTCGGCGAGTCGCTACGAAGCTATGAGATGCCGGCCACAAAAGGGCAGGGACCGAGCACGCCCTCGCAGACGGCTTGGGGTTTGATTGGGCTGCTCGCGGGCGCGGATGTCCACGAGCCTGCCATCGTCAAAGCGGTTTCCTACCTCGTGAACGAACAGAAAGAAGATGGCTCGTGGAGCGAGCCGGATTTCTCGGGCACGGGTTTCCCGGGCGTGTTTTACCTGAAATACCACCTCTACCGGAATTCCTTTCCGGTCTATGCGCTGGCGCGGTATGCCAACCAATCGCGCGGCGCGGATGAGTATGTGGCGCTGAAATTCCAGCCCAGCGAATTCCGGCTGCGCCGTGGGTTTTAGAGCGCATGATGCGCTTCCCCCTGCGGCTTACTGCTGACCTCACCCTGGCCCGGCTCGCGCAGAAGCTGCGTCTCTCGCGAGGCGCCCGCCCCATTCAATTCGTGGATGCGGCCGAAATTTTGCATCCCGATTCCAGCCATCCGGTTTCACACGAAAAGATCCGCGATATTATTGGCAGCCGCTCGCCGGTCATTTGGATCGGGGGAAGCGAACCGCTGTGTCATCCCGGCATCGCGCATCTGGTCCGCGCCATCACCCAGAGCGGCCATTTTGTTTTCCTCGAAACCGCTGGAATTTTTCTCCGCCGCCGCATCCATGAGTTTCAGCCGGTATCGCGGCTCTTTCTAACCGTTCGTCTGGAGTCTGGCGCGCCGCGTGCCGCGTCCAGCGGCCTCCGGCCGGACGCATCGGAATTGGCTGTGGAGGGCATCCGCGCCGCGAGGCTCTCTGGCTTTTTGATCTGCGTTCACGTGCACGTTACTCCGGAAACGGAAATGAGCGAGGTAGCGGATTTGTTCCAGCTGGCGGATTCTCTGGATTTGGATGGATGTGTGATTTCGTCCGTGCGCGGAGAATCGAACTCCGCACTTCCGGCCGTTCAAGCTTTGTCGCAGAAAACCGCCGAAGCCCGCAAACGGATCGGCAGTATTTGGTGGGAATCCTTTTCACGTCTTGTTGAGCCGGTGCTCCTCCGCGAGCCAGGGAGCCAGCCGCCAACCGGCACGTCGGAGGTACACCTCGAACACAAAGCAAGAGCGGATGAAGAAGGCATCAAATTCGCATGAGCACGCTGGTTACAGGCGCGGCGGGCTTTCTGGGTAGCCATGTGACACGGCAGTTGGTGGCCCGCGGCGACGACGTGCGCGTGCTCCTGCGCGCTTCGAGCACCAATCGCGCCATTGCGGATTTGCCGCTCGAGTATGTGACCGGGGATTTGCGCGACCCCGCCTCGCTCGAGCGCGCGATGAAAGGCGTGAAGCGCGTTTTTCACGTCGCCGCGGATTACCGCTTGTGGGCCAAACGCAAGCAAGACATCTACGATTCGAATGTCGGCGGAACAAAGAATCTTCTGGAGGCCGCGAAGCGCGCCGGCGTTGAGCAGTTGATTTACACCAGCACGGTGGCAACCATCGCCGTCGACCGGCCGCAGCATCCGAATGAATTCATCGACGCCAAGCTGGAAGAAATGGTGGGCCACTACAAGCGCTCGAAGTGGATGGCGGAAAAAGAAGCGCTCGTCGCCGCGAAAAGTGGATTGCCTGTGATTGTGGCCATGCCGACGACGCCGGTAGGTCCGTGGGACTGGAAGCCGACGCCCACCGGAAAAATCATTTTGGATTTTTTGAATGGCAATATGCCCGGATACGTGAAGACCGGCTTGAATTTTGTCGGCGTGGAAGAGTGTGCGGCAGGGCACCTGCTGGTCGCCGAAAAAGGCAAGGTCGGCGAGCGCTACCTGCTCGGAGGAGAGAATCTTACGCTGAAGGAGATGCTGGACACACTCGCGAAGATAACGGGCCTGCGCGCGCCCATGCTGAAAATTCCTCACGGACTCGCGCTGGGTGTAGCCTATGCCAATACGGCGTTTTCGCGGCTGGTAGGGCGTGAGCCCCAGATTCCGGTCGAGGGCGTGAAGATCGCCCGGCACATGATGTTTGTGGATTGCACGCGCGCCAAGCGTGAATTGGGATTTCAGGCTGGGCCGGTTGCCGCGGCACTCGAGCGGGCCGTGCGCTGGTACGAAGCCAACGGCTACATCGCCAAAGGCCGGGCCAAGCGCATGGCCCACGCCGCCGCCTAGGGTTTTGTAGTGGCCGGTCTTTAGACCGGTGTTTTTCGTCCCTGGAGATCGATGCGCGTTCTGGTCACATTTGCAGTTGACGCCGAATTCGCCCCCTGGCGCAAGAGGCACCCGTTTGCACTGGTTCAGCTAGCGGACCTCACGACGTACCGCACCGAAATCGCGGGCGCGAGCATCGTGGTCCTACTAACCGGCATCGGCGGCACGCGCGCCGGATCCGCGACCCTCGGCATCCAAATGATTGCAGCTGAAACGGAACGATTCTTCGACGTATGTGTCTCAACTGGATTGGCAGGGGCCCTACAACCTGAAATCAAGGCCAGTGAAATTGTTGTAGCCGGAGAACTACGAACTCGCACCACTAAGCCCGGCCATCGTAAGGACGCGATTTCCTGCGACGAGGACTTGATTACATTGACAAAAAAGTGCGGAGCGAGGGAAGTAAGGGCCTTCTGTGAGGAAGATCACATCGTGATCACCGCTTCAGAGAAATTAAGATTAAGCTCTTCAGCGGACGTAGTAGACATGGAAAGTTTCGGTGTGATCAGCGAATGCCTGGTCTGGGGAACACGTGGGGTCGCGGTAAGAGCGATCAGCGACACTTCGGAAGATGATTTGCCGCTCGATCTGAATCTAGCTGTCACGAGAGCGGGCGACATTAGCTTGAGGCGGATACTCGGGCAAGTATTGCGGCAACCTAAGAGTGTTCCCGGACTCATACGGTTTGGCTGGCAGAGCCACAAAGCTGCCGAGTCGCTGGGAGACTTTCTCGACTGCTTTATTACCGCGTTAGCCGCGCAGCGTAATGCATTTTCGATGCGTAAGCGAGAGGTGGCCCAGGCAACATGAGCCGCACCGGCGCAACGTTGGAAGCCGCGAAGTCGCTGGGCCCCATCCCCAAGACCATGCGCGCCGGTGTCTACCGCGAAAAGGGAATTGTCCGCGTCGAGGAAGTCCTCGTACCCGAAGTGGGCGATGGCGAAGTCCTCATCAAGGTTGCTGCCTGCGGGGTCTGCGGCACAGACATCAAGAAGATTTTTCACGCTTACGTTCCGCCGCCGCAAATCCTCGGACATGAATTAGCAGGCGCGGTGGTTGCCGTTGGCCGTGGCGTCACGAAATGGAAGCTCGGCGACCGCGTGATGAGCTTTCACCACATCCCCTGCGGGAAGTGTTTCTATTGCGAACGCCGCCACTTCTCCCAATGCAAGCAGTATCAGACCACGGGACTGACCGGCGGTTTCACGCCGAACGGCGGCGGCTTCGCCGAATACGTAAAGGCCATGCCCTGGGTGGCCGAACGCGGGATCGTCGCCCTGCCCGACAATGTCAGCTTCGAGGAAGCCACGTTCATCGAGCCGATCAACACGATTCTGAAAGCCGTGCAGAAGGCTCGCGTAGCGGCGGGCGAAACGGTACTGATCGCCGGCTGCGGCCCCATCGGCCTGCAATTGTTGATGGTGGCAAGTCTGGCAGGTGCGAAGCTCTATACCAGCGACCCCATGGTCGTCCGGCGCGCAAAGAGCTTAACTTTGGGAGCGTTGGAGTCCTTTGACCCCAGTGATGGTAAGCTTGTGGAACACATGAAAGCCCGGACGGAGGGTCGGGGCGCCGATGCGGTTTTGGTAGCTGTGGCGCAGCCGTCTGTTGTGGTTGATGCGCTGGCAGCGGCAAGGCCCGGGGGACGCGTGCTGTTGTTCGCCGCAAACGACCCGGTAACCAGAATTGAGTTTCCCGCTGCGGCGGTGGGGATCGACGAAAAAGAAATCCTGGGCAGCTATAGTGCCGCCGTGGACATCCAAGAAGCAGGGGCCGACCTGGTGCTGAAGAAGAAACTGCCGGTCATGGATATTGTGACGCACCGTTTTCCGTTGGCTAGAATCCAAGAAGGATTGGATCTGGCCGCCAAGCCGACAGTGGAATCACTCAAGATTTTGATCACACACGCATGAGCACGACGACGCCAAAGAAGTTGGAAGTAGGCGAAGAAGTGAAAGCTGCCGTAACCCACGCCACGGTGCCCTCGAAGATGACCGCGGCCGTGCTATATGGCAGCGAAGATCTTCGCATTGAAAAAATCGACGTGCCCGCTTTGGCCGCCGACGAAGTCCTGGTGCGCGTCCGGCTGGCGCTTACCGACGGTACCGACCTCAAAGTCTGGAAGCGCGGCTATCACGCGAAAATGATTCAACCGCCGGCCATCTTTGGCCACGAACTGGTCGGTGAAATCGCGGCCGTGGGCAAGCGGGTGGATCCACGCTGGCGGATCGGCATGCGCGTTATCGCCGCGAATTCCGCGCCTTGTTTGCGCTGCTATCACTGCCGCCGTGGCCAGGAGAATCTCTGCGACGACTTGTTGTTCAACAACGGCGCCTACGCTGATTACATGCGCATCCCCGGCCGCATCGTCGTGGAAAACATGCTGGAAGTGCCGCACTCGGTGGACGATCAGAGCGCCGCCCTGGCCGAACCCCTTGCCTGCGTGCTTCGCGGAATTCACGAGATGGAAGTGCGGGCCGGAGATACCACTGCGGTGATCGGCTGCGGTCCTATCGGATTAAAGTTTGTCCGCATGCTTTCAAGGCGCGGGGTGCGCGTCATCGCGTTAGCGCGGCGCGCGGCGCCGCTCGATATTGCCAAGCGGCTGGGCGCGGTGGCGGCGTTCAACGTCACCGAGACGGATGATGTCGTATCCGCCGTAAAAGCGCTTACCGAAGACCAGCTTGGACCGGACTCCGTGGTCGAAGCGGCGGGCAATCCGGCCACGTGGCAGCAGGCCCTGGCGATGGTGCGGCGGGGCGGTGTTGTGAATTTCTTTAGCGGCCTGCCTTCGGGTACCCGCGTGGAAATCGACCCGGCGGCGATTCACTACTCGGAGATCAAGCTGATTTCACCTTTTCATCACACACCGCGGTTCTTTCGCGAAGCGCTGGAAGCCATTCGGCGCGGGGACATTTCAGCTCGTGATTTCGTCACCGAGGAAATTCGGCTCGCGGACTTGCCGCAAGCGTTTGCGCGCATGAAGTCGCGCAGCGGCGAGATCAAGTTGGCCGTGCGGCCGTAATTTCCCGGTGCACGCGAACCTCACCCGCCATTCGCGCTTTTGGCATCCCGGAATGTTTTGCGATACTAAACGCTGCGACGAATCACTCCTGCTTTTGTCTTTTGATTTTGTAGGGTCCGCCTTCCGAGGCGGACCGCTGTGTGTCCCTTTTGCACACATGCCCATGCAAGGAGATTCTCACTTCTGATGTTGCTCCCCGGCGAAATCGACATAACGCGCCACGCACCCAAACCCGGCTGCTCGCCGGAAGAAGCGCAGAAATACACCAAGTGGCTGGCCACGCACCATTACGAAAATTTCAACGTCGCATCGTGGCTTCTCCCCAAAGCGCTGCACCAGCATTTGTACAACCTTTATGCCTACTGCCGCTGGGCGGATGATCTCGGCGACGAAGTTCCCGATGCGGCGCGCGCGCTGGAATTGCTCCATTGGTGGGAGCGCGAGCTGGATGGCTGTTACCAGGGAAAACCCTCGCACCCGGTCTTCGTAGCGCTGCGCGAGACGATCGTCGCGAAAGATATTCCCAAGCAGCCCTTCAAGGACCTCCTGAAAGCCTTCCGTCAAGACCAGACCGTGAAGCGCTATTCGAATTTTGATTCCGTGCTCGGCTATTGTAGGTATTCGGCAAATCCCGTAGGACGGCTGGTGCTGTACCTGTGTGGCTATCGCGACGAGCAGCGCCAGCGCTTGTCGGATGCAACTTGTACGGCGCTTCAGCTCGCGAATTTCTGGCAGGATGTCTCTCGTGACCTGGAGATCGGACGGATTTACATTCCGCTCGATGTGGCTGCAGCGCAGGGGCTCTCCGAGAGCGACATCGTCGAACGGCGCTTCGATGAGCGCTACGTGCGTTTGATCAAGGATCTGATCGCGCGCACACGCGTCCTCTTTGCAGAAGGCAGGCCTCTCGCAAGAATGGTCGATGGACGCCTGAGCGTGGACCTCGAGATGTTTACCCGCGGCGGTTTGGCAGTACTCGATGCCATCGAAGCGATGGGATATGACACGCTCCACCATCGTCCGGCCGTCAGCAAAGTGAAGCAAGCGGGACTCTTGGGGCGCGCTCTGGTGGGGCACCTAGTTGGTGGGAATCCGCGTTCAAATGAGATTTCCCCGTCGCTAACAGTTGTAGGGGCGCAGCAGCAGTCCCGATTTGGTCGGGATGGTGCGCATTCTGACCAGTTGAACTTGGCTGAATCTTACGAAGAATGCCACCGCATCGCACGAGCGTCCCATAGCAATTTCTATTACGCCTTCTTCCTCCTGCCGAAGCCGAAGCGCGATGGCCTGGCCGCTCTCTATGCGTTCATGCGCCTCGTGGACGACGTTGCGGACGAAGGCGCGGACCTCGCGGCAAAGCAGCGCGGGCTTGCGAAATGGCGCGCCGTTCTCGACGAGGCGATCACCGGTCGGGAGCAACTTTTTGACGGAACGGCCGCGACAGTCTCGCCGACTGCGGCCTTGGGAGCTGCGGCGGAAATCTTGGCCGCGCTTGCGGACACCATGCACCGTTACAAAATGCCCGCGCGCTATCTTCACGACCTGATCAGCGGCGCCGAGATGGATTTGACGGTGCAGACGTACCCAACCTTCGACCGCCTCCGCGAATATTGCTATCGTGTAGCCGGCACGGTTGGACTTACCTGCACGCACGTGTTCGGCTTCAGCGACGCGCGTGCTCTCGACCTGGCGGAAAAGCTGGGCCTTGCCTTTCAATTGACGAACATCATTCGCGACGTGCACGAGGATCACAAACTCGGGCGCGGCTATCTCCCTGAAGAAGATCTGCAGCGTTACGGAGTTTCACCGGAAGATTTTGGCCGCGGCGAAGCAACGCTCGGCATTCGCGAATTGCTCCGCTTCGAAGCTGAACGCGCCTGGCAACTCTATGAAGAAGGTTCTGCCTTGCTCGGGCTCATCGATGCGGACAGCCGCGGCGCCTTGTGGCTGCTGGTTCATACTTACAGCGCCTTGCTCGCACGCATCGAGTCGCTGGACTTTGCCGTCTTCGGCGAGCGTGTGCGGCTTCCCAAAGCGGAAAAGATGATGTTCGTTGCCAAGGCGCGCTTCGGCCGCCACACGGAAGAGAATATCCTTGAAAAGCGTGATCGTGATCGGCGGCGGGCTGGCGGGACTGGCAGCCGGCATCGCGCTGGCTGAATCCGGCTGGCGTGTACGCCTGTTTGAACAGCGTCCCTTTCTTGGCGGCCGCGCAACGTCTTACGTGTTGCCCGACGGCGAGCATGTCGACAATTGTCAGCACGTGACTCTGGGATGCTGCACAAATCTCGAAGATTTCTACACGCGCATCGGTGCCGCCGGCAAAATCAAGTTCTTCGACCGCCTACTTTTTCTCGATCCGCAGGGGCGCCGAGGAGAGATGCACGGCGGTTTCTTGCCCGCGCCGTTTCATCTCACCGCATCGTTCGCGGCTTTTGCGCCGCTGGCTTTGCTGGACAAGCTTTCCATCGCGCGCGCCATGCTCGATATTCTGCGCTCCAAGGGTAAGCCGTCGGACCTCCAGGAAAACGGCGGCATCTCCATGCTCGAATGGCTCCGCCGCCTCCGCCAAACGAAACGCGCCATCGAACGTTTCTGGCGTGTCGTCCTCGTCAGCGCTCTTGACGAGGAACTGGATCGCACCGACGCGCGCTTCGGCGTCGACGTTTTCTGGAAAGCCTTCCTTTCCAATAGCACCGGTTATCGCATGGGAGTGCCCGCCGTGCCGCTCGCAAATCTTTACGATGGATGCAAGTCGGAAATCGAGCGCCGCGGCGGGGAAGTGATTCTGCGCGCTCCGGTACGCGGCCTGAAAATGGAAAATGGCGAACTCTCGGGAGTGCGCTTCGACGAAGGGCGCGAAGAAACGGCCGATGCTTACCTATTCGCGGTGCCCCACACCGCGCTGGCGGAGCTGCTTCCGGAAAGCGTGAAGCAGAGTGTTCCGTCGCTTGCAAATCTGGACAAAATCAAGGTAGCGCCGATTACCGGCGTGCACTTCTGGTTTGACCGGCCGGTCATGACCGAGCCGTTTCTGACGCTCCTGGACACCACCACCCAGTGGATCTTCAATAAAACCGCTCTTTACGCCGATTCGAACGGCAAAGAGAAGGCCGCCCCCTCGGGACAGTACCTGCAACTGGTCATCAGCGCGTCTTACGATTTGCTGCAGAAGCCGCGCCAGGAGATCATCGACCTCTGTTTACAAGAAGTCTGGCAGGCGCTGCCCGCGGCTCGTGACGCCGAATTGCTGAAAGCCACCGTGATCAAGGAAGCCGCAGCGACGTTTTCCCCGGAGCCGGGAGTCGATCGCTGGCGTCCCAAACAGCAGACCTCCCTGCCGCGTTTGTTCGTGGCGGGCGATTGGACGGACACCGGCTGGCCCGCCACCATGGAAGGCGCCGTGCGCAGCGGCTACTTGGCCGCCGAAGCTCTGCTTGGCACTGCGGGCGCGCCCAGAAAATTTCTGCAACCAGATCTCGAGCCGGATGGATTCATGGCCATGTGGCTGGGGAAGCCGAACATCGTAACGGGCAGCTGATAACAAACAACCCAAAAGTAAAAAAACCAAAAGAGCAGGAACTAGCATCTAACGACTAACAACTGAAAACCATGAGGCGACGCTAATTCACGGCGCAACCAACTCGTACCAACCCATTCGACGCTCCCTGCCCGTTAACTCTTCCCCCGTTGCGTCCAGCATTTTGTACATGTCTTTGTGGATGGCCATGAACTGTTCGTAGGCTTCGAGGGAATTCCAGAAATCGAGGGTGAGGTAAATCGCAGGACGAAAGGGATCACGCAGAAGGCGAGTCTCGCGGTAGTTCGAGTCGCTCCGGAAGAGCCGTACCCAGTCCCCATGCGGGCCATAGGCGTTCTCGAATCTTTCTTCACAACCCGGCTTGACTTCGTACTCCCAGAGGGCTACAAACATAGAGGTCCCATCTCCTGCTCGTTGGACTTACGCATTTCTGCAAGCAAACGCTAGGGAATGATTGCGCGGTCCGGCCGAGTGTAACAATCCGATTGGATACAAGCCAAGCTGGCAAGCGCGACAGCGCATAAGCACGGGTTGTAGTTGTGGCAGTCCGTCGAAACGGGCGGACGGAGGCCTTTGTGGATCGAAAGTACAGCCACCGCGGTTACCGCGACGCGGAAAAGCAAGACAAGAAGGATAAGTCGCATGAGCGCAAGCCGCCCTCTGGCGGACCGCGCGGCGCCGATCAGTTCGGCCCGCGCACGCCCCGCATGGTGGGCACCGTCACGCGCGCGCGATGTGCTAATTGCGGCGCCGTTCTCACTCCCGGATTCGATCCCAATGGCACGTGTCCCAAATGCCAGTTCGAATTGCACTGCTGCAAACAGTGCCGCTTTTTCGATTCCGGCGCGCAGTTTGAATGCACTCAGCCGATCCCGGAACGCATCTCTCCCAAGGACGCCAAGAACGCCTGCACCTTTTACGAATTTCGCATGACTATCGAAAAAGATACCGCCCCAACTTCCTATACTCAGCCGCCCGCTCCTGGTTCCGCGCCCCCTGCTGGCCCCCCGCGCCACACCGACGCCCGCCAGGCCTTCGAAAACCTCTTCAAAAAGTAGTTGCTCGATGAAACCCTCGCGGCGATCCTTTCTCGAAGCCGGTCTCTCCCTCCCCGTCCTCCTCGGTGCTTCTCCAGGATTCCCCGCCGGAGCGCAATCCTCTGGGGCAACCGCGTCGAAAGATTCCTCCTTCGATCCCTGGATCGAACTTCACCATGAAAACCTTCGCCATAATGTCCAGGAAATTTCCCGCCGCGCCGCTTCTCGCCCCATCCTCGCCGTCATCAAGAACAACGGCTACGGCATGGGCGTTACCAACGTCGCCCAGCTCCTCGAGCCTCAGCCGGAAATCTTTGGCCTCGCCGTCGTCAAACTCCACGAAGCGGTCTCCCTGCGCGACGCCGGCATTCGCAAGCCCATCCTCCTCCTTGGCCCTTTCGACGAGCGCAACCTCGAAGATGCCGTCGCCCGCAGGGTCATGCCCATGATTTATACGCCGCTGGGCCCCGCGCTGGACAAGATCGCCGCCAAGACGCAAAAGCCCGTCCCGCTTCACATTTGCATCGACACCGGCATCGGCCGCGTCGGCGTGCCTTATCGAGACGCCCCGCCGCTCATTCGCGATCTTGCCGGCCGCAAGTCGGTTCAAATCCAGGGAACGATGATGACCTTTACCGAGGACCCCGACTTTGACAAAGAGCAGCTCCGCCGTTTCCACGAAACCTGCGCCTCTCTCGAAAAGGAAGGCGTTGCCCTTGGGAAAAAGCACGCCGCTTCCAGCTTCGGTCTCTTCCAGCATCCCGAAGCGTTTCTCGATATGGTGCGCCCGGGCATGGCGATTTACGGCATTTACCCCGAAAACGAATTTCGCCACACCGCGATCATGGATCTCCGCCCCGCGATTAGCCTCAAGGCCCGCGTCATCTACGTGAAGAAGTTGCCCAAAGGTGACAGCGCCGGCTACAACCGCGCCTACATCGCCAAGAACGACGTCTGGGTGGCCACCCTGCCTGTGGGTCACGCCGACGGTTGGCCCCGCGCCGCCGCGCTCTCGTGCGAAAAAGGTGCGAAGGTCCGCATCAACGGCGATCTCTACCCCGTCATTGCATCGGTCTCAGCGAGTCACTGCATCGTCGAACTGGGAAGGGAAGAGCGCGTCAAGATCGGTGACGTCGCCACCTTTTTCGATTGGCAACCAGGCTCGCGGCCTGAGGATGTCTCCGAATCTTGCGGCGCCTCTGTCTACGATCTCACCATGCATGTCAATCCGCTCTTGCCCCGCCGCATCGTCTAACCCAGGAATTTCTCCAGCGGCTCCCAATAATTCATTTTCCATCCCTCCGCCAGGTGTTCCGCTTTGCCCTTAGGAAATCCGGCATGGTCAAACACGATTTTGGTTCCGGCCCCTTGCTCCACGAGCTGAAATTTCGCAATCGAGTAATCTCCCGGATCCCAGCCTCCCGCTCGCCATGCTTGGACGATTCGCTCGTTCGGCACCAGCTCTAGGTGCCTTCCCGTGACGTAGCCCCCGAATAGCGAGAACGCCTCGCCCGCTTGACGACCGATCTCCGTGGGCTTGGCTCCTGGCGCCATGCCGGACTTCATCGCCGCGCTAAGCTGCACGACCTTATCGAACTGCTTGGCGTCCGTCAGCGCTTCATACACCCGCTTCCGGCTCGCTTTGAAAATGGGCTCCTGGTGGATCGACTCCGCCGCATGCGAAATCTCCTCCTTCGCTGCCGCCCAACTCATCGCTGATCCCACGCTCAGTCCCCCAAACCCAACGGCCACACCGGCGATCACTTGCCTCCGCGTCGGCGTACTCGCCAACGCGCACGTCCTTTTGCCATCGCTCATCATTCTTCCTCCAGAATTTATCGCGCGACCCTCCGGCATCACACCACCTCGCCAAAATATGTTCAAGATAATCTTTTCCTGGAAAGGGTAACCTTCTCGGAGCATACTTCGGCACCTCGGGAACAAGGAGCCCCATGCCCTACGCCGCTGGTCACCGCGCAGCCGTAAAGAAAGCCATCATCGATAGCGCCCGCAAACTCTTTAATCGCCACGGTTTTGAGAGTGTCTCCATCCAGCAAATCATGGCCGGCGCCGGCCTCACCCATGGCGGCTTCTATAGCTATTTCAAAAGCAAGAGCGATCTCTACGCCGAGGTCCTCACCTGTTTCTTCACCGACCCAAACTGGAAAAGTTGCTGGGAAGGCGTGAAAGTGGACCTGTCCTCCGGCGACGTAGGACCGCAAGTCGTCCGCGCCTATCTCTCCCGCCAGCATTTTGAAAACGTCGAGGATTCCTGCCCTATGGTGGCCTTGCCCACCGACGTAGCACGCAGCGGCAAGTCCGCCAGGAGCGCCTTCGAGACCGTCTTCCGCTCCATGGTCAGCGTCCTGGAGCGCAGCTTGACCCAGAGCGGCCGCCCCCGCCGCGCCACGGCCCAAGGCATTGCCTCCTTGTGCATCGGCGGCATGGTCGTCGCCCGCGCCCTGGTCGACCGCACTCTCGCTGACGAACTGCGCGACGCCTGCGTGGCCGTCGCCCTCAATCTCGGCGGCTGGTCGAAGCCGGCCAAATCAAAAAACGGAAAATCCAAAGCGGCTGCCGCATCCGCAAAGTAATCAGACAATAGCCAGGAACATCCCGGCTCCCCCCTCGCCTCCATTTTTTCTTCGTCGAACGCGAAGAAAAAATGCCCCTCATAGTTCGCGCCAGCCGCTCTTGGCCAACGCCAGCCCCGCTATTGCACCCCAAGAATCCTCTTCTCCATCCTTCTCCAATTCCTCCCTGGCAGCATTAAAATAGTATCTGCCGTTGGGGACGCCTATCCACCCGCCCTTACCGCGCCCTTCCGGCTCGGCTTTTCAACGCTTAATCACGCTCGAGAGGATCGATTCCTATGAGACGCTTGCTCCTGCTTAGCTTCGGGCTGTTACTCTTCCCCCTTTCGTCTCGCGCCCAGTCTGTCGACGCCTCCATCGGCTACTCCTATTTCCGCCTGGGTGGTTCCGGAGGCTTAAACCAGAACGGCGTCAGCGGCGCTCTCGCCTATAACCCCAACAAGTGGCTCGGTATCGTCGGCGACTTCGGCGGCTACCACGCGTCTCCCGGCGGCGTTTCCTTCAACACCTACACCTATCTCTTCGGCCCACGCGTTTCCTTGCGCAATCCCTCCAAATTCAGTCCTTTTGCGCAATTCCTGCTTGGCGGGTCGCGTTTGACCGACGGCGGCGGCTCGTCCAACCAATTTGCCTATAGCTTCGGCGGCGGCGTGGATATCGGCCTTCTTCCGCACCTCGCTTTGCGCCCTCAACTGGACTACGTCGGCCTGCGCAACTCCGGTCAGACCGCCAATTGCGCGCGCCTCTCGATCGGCTTCGTCGTCCATTTTTGACGCCGCCGCCGCAGCGAAAACAATATGAAAAAAAACGGACAAACGAGCACCGCGCGACGACTCCCTCGGTCCCCTACAGAAGTCCAGTTACCCTTTGGGTCACTCCGCTTCACAACTCGCTATCGTGTCGTTTCGCGCCATTTATCATGGTTTTAGCATCAGTCTTGGGAAGCTTTCCGCGAGGTGCAAAATGCGAAAGTCCGTTGTCGTTCTGTTTGTTATCCTGCTGGCCTTTCCAATGCTGTGGGCCGGGCAAACCGCAGAGAAGAAACTGGCTTCAAGGAAGAGTTCGAGTGCGGCCGCAAAATCAGCAACCCCATCTGCGACGTCAGGCGAGCAACCGTCGAAGCGGACTTATGTCGAACTAGCGATCAGTGAGTTGGTTAGCGAAGATGCGAACCGCTGGAGTGACAAAATGGCAACCCATGCGGCTGTGGGTGGCTTCGTCACTCAGGTGATAAAGCGAGACGACGGCGACACTGACATTCGCATCTGTGAAGGCCCGAAAGTAGCGGGCATGGACCGGGCGCATTGCATCATGTCTAAGTGCATACCGAAGATTCCATGCGAGATACCTCAAGTCGGAAAGCCGATCACCGTTAAGGGGATCACCCGATATGAAGCCAAAGTGGGGACTCACTGGTGGGAGATTAATCCGGTGGAGCAGATAGAAAAATAGCTCGCAAACCCTTATTTCATAGGTAGGTGGGACAGGCACTTGATTTTGCCTCTTGATTCTTTCTGCGGGTGTTCCATACGAGAACTTCTACCCGTCTATCCTTACTTCGTTATGTCCTTGTTTCCTCTTGTCATCGGAAACAGCATTGGTTCAGCGGGCGGTTTATCAGCGATGGCCTCGAGTTCCGGATACTGCCGGCGGAGCGGCTCAGGCACCTTCACTTTCGATCCTTTCAAGATGCTGATGAGCTGCAGGGCATTGACGACGGATTTGCCCTGAAAGTGATTATTGGTCACCACAAACGTTTCGCGGGCCCGTTCTGTGACTTTGCGAACACGCGTAACCCACGGCGCAAGCTCCTCGGCCGAGTAAAGATAGTTGTAACGCTCATGCGCAGGGACCGCTGTGTCGTCGCTGAACCACGTGTCGTAGCGCCGGCCGTGAAGCCGGACGTACCCGACGGGCGAGGTAGCCTGTGCAGAGGGCGCAAGCGAACGCCCGATGATGGGTTGGTCGATGTTGCAAAAACTGACGCCGCAGTTGCGCAGGAAATCCAGCGTTTCTCGAGAATCCCACGAAGCGTGGCGAACTTCGACGACCAGTGGATAGTCAGCGAAGCGCTTTAATAGGGCCGAGAGGTAGGCGACGGTCTCGGCCGTGCGATGAAACGAAAAAGGGAATTGCAGCAGAACTGCGCCGAGCTTGTTCGCCGCGCGAAGCACATCGAAGCCCGCGCGAACGGCGCGCTCATCCGCCGCGCTGGCGTGCGAAGTTGCGGATCTGATCTCGTGTGTGAACCGTTGCCAGAGCTTGGCGGTGAAGACAAAACGCGGATTCGCCGTCACACGGTCGATCCATTGCGCCGCGTGGTCCGGACTCAGCGGCTGGTAAAACGAAGTGTTGATCTCAATGGTGTCAAAGAATTCCGCGAGATAGGTCGCCTCGTGGAATCCTTTGGCACGGCGAGACGGATAGACGTAGCCAGCCCAGTCGGGATAAGACCAGCCCGCGGGGCCCACGCGCACAATACTGCCAGACGCGGCATGGGCCGAAGAATTGGGCTCCTCTGGCCGAGGTGTAGTTTGTGATTTGCGCTGCGGCATCAAGCGGCGCACGCGATGTGCGCCGACAGCAGAGTAGAGGGAAGGGAGGAGAAGTGTCAACGCACCCAACGCCAAGAATTCCGGCCGCCGTTGCCCCCGGCCTTTCAGGCTGCTATGCTTTTCTTCGATGTGGTGCAATCAGCCGAACGTTGTCTTCCTCCTCTTTCGCAGCTTTCCCTACAGGTGCACACATGAAACTCTCCATCAGTTACAAGCATGTCGAGTCGCACAAACCGGTCGAGGTCGAAGTCGCGCGTCACGTTGATAAGCTGGGAAGACTGCTCCAGAGTTACTCGCCGGATCTCGTGCAACTGCACGGCACATTTTCAAAGCATCCACGCACGGACGAGAGCTCCTGCTCGCTGAATTTATCGCTGCCAACCGGAACGCTGCACGCCACCGGCACCGGGGCCACCGTGCGGGCCAGTTGCAAGAAAGCCTTCAGCGAACTCGAAGCCCAAGTGAAAAAACACCAGTCCAAGTTGCGCAAGGACTACGAGTGGAAACGCAAGCGCCCTCTCCCTCGCGCCCAGGCGCTCTCCTGAAATCTACGCCAGCGCGGCAAGCCGTAACATATTGGAATGCCTGGGTTTGCCCCGACCAGGATTGAATTCAACTGACTTTAGCAAATGTGCAGTATCGAACATCGCTTCCAGGGCGATCAGAGCATACTCGTTGCGGGCCGAGAATTTCGAGACTGTAGCCAGTAAGTTGCGCTACGTGCAGGGGATCTCCGTATGCATCGGCCGGGGGAGCGCTGCATGAATAGACAGCGCCCACAACCGGGCAGCACTTTGGCGAAGCTTAATTTGACCTGAACGCACGCAGGAAAAGGGAGAGTCGAATGAACAAATTTGATTCCGGAACACGCGAGAGGCCACCAGCACCCCAAGCCGGCCGCAATTTTGACGACAAAATCGAATATTTATTGAACACGGAAGAACAACTTCTTCAATCGATTTCCATCCATGGGCCCCTTCCGGAAGTGCTGAACAGAATCTGCAGCGCCCTCGATTGCCAGATTGGCAACGTGGTTTCGCTTTTTTCCCTGCCTACGGACAATGCAAGCGAGCTTGCCGAAATTGCGATGAACGCAACGCTTTTTGGTCTGCATACTTTTTGTTCCGCAAGAGTTCTCGCCGATAATGACGAACTGCTTGGATCTCTAGACATGTACTGTTGCACTCCACGCAGCCCGTCTGGCAGCGAATTTCAACTGATTGAGCGGGCAAAGTGCCTGGCTGGAATCGCGATCAAGCTAGACAAAGAAGCAGACGATCAAGGTAATTGCGGCATGCGTGGGAATCGGCCAGAGTCAGAGCACGTGCGCGAATGGCCAGTTTCCACGAACTAGACTTCCAGCACGCAAACTGCCAGCTTCGCAGGAAATCAACCGGCGTGAGGTTCAGCCGCGCCATTGAGTACGGAGATGGCGGTTTGGGTCAGTCGTGCAACACCACGCTCAACAGAGAAGTGTTGATCTGAAGACCGCCGTTGTATTTGATGAAACCGAGCTTCCTGAATTTGTTCATGAAAAAATTGACCCGCGAGCGTGTCGTGCCAACCATTTCCGCGAGTGTTTCTTGCGATACTTTGGGGACCAACCCGTGGGGCTGGTCTTCCTTGCCGTAACGGGCGAGCAACAGAAGAGTCCGGGCGAGCCGCTTCTCGCTGGAGTTGAATAGCTGATCGATCAAGTCCTCTTCGATTCGAATGTTCCGTGCCAGCATGAAAGTGATGAAGCGGTCGGAGAGGGCATGCTGCTCGTGAAGCACCTTGAACATTTCACTCTTCTCAATGACCATCACGGTGGTGGGCGTGATCGCGGTAGCCGTCCCCATGCGAATAGGCTGGCCTGCCAGGCAGCCCTCACCAAAGAAATCACCCGGTCCCAGAATGGCGACGACTGCCTCTTTGCCGACTTCACTAACCACGGAGAGCTTCACACCTCCTTCTTGTAAGTACAGAACGCTCTTAGCCGCATCACCTTGACTGTAGACAATTTCCGCTCTCTTAAAGGCTTTAACTCTTCTCGCGATGCCGGCCGAATCGAGAAAGGCCTGGGCATCGAATGCGCCTTTGTTTGCGGACACACTCCTGCATTTC
>Ga0210406_10001449_pt1 | contig 28885 bp, 37 predicted proteins | sample IncBWC30MmetaG_FD_155454 | JGI IMG/M metagenome (GOLD analysis project Ga0210406, IMG submission 155454) | Forest soil microbial communities from Barre Woods Harvard Forest LTER site, Petersham, Massachusetts, United States - Inc-BW-C-30-M | ecosystem: Environmental > Terrestrial > Soil >... | reverse complement strand
TCACGCTTCTGGGTTGAACCTGGGCGGCAATCTGCTGTCGATCTATGAGACATCGGACGAACTGGGAGGATCGTGCGGCAAGTTGGCTGCGAGAAGCCATCTTAAGTCCTTCAAGGAGGTATCCATCTCGACCGGCAAGAAACACGGTGCATTTTTCCAGCCTTTGCCGGAGTGGATGGCGCCACTAAAGGCGTGGATTGCCAAGACCAATCGCTGAGGGCGTGGAGCGCATTTGTTTTCCGGATCGCCGTAAATCCGTCCTTGGAGGCTCCGGGCGAAACTCCTGTTTCGCACGGTCCGGAAAACAAACATCGCTCCCCCAAAGGGTGCGCATGACAAGACTCGATGAGTGGCATTGCTGCATGGCTGAAGAGGGACGCCGCCAAGGGCGGCTCGCGCTAGCGCGCAAAGATGAAGAGGTCACCAGGGAAGGGGTTACCGGCGCGGCGCAATTGGGGTGCCCGTTTCAATGCACATGGCGACTCGAGCTCTTAAGTTGACACAGATCGGCCTTCCGCTGTAATTTTGCTCGAGGCTCGATGCAGCCTGCCGCTTGCACCCCGTTTCGGGGTAAGGTGAATGCGTCGACTCGTGAGCCTTAGATCCATAACCGCCCGGCGAACGGATCAGTAATGCAAGCGCTGGTCATCCAATGGTTCGCTGTGAATGGAGGATCAGATAATGTTCACACAGACAATTGCCAAGACCATGGCGAAATCCCTTCGAGACTCTCTCTTGCGCCGAAACGTTTCGCTTTCGCACAGTACTTGCCTAGAGATTGTGGCACGCCAATTTGGTTTTACTGATTGGAACACTCTCTCTGCCAAACTGCCTGCACAGGGAGGGCGAGAGAGACCGGTCGAGGAAGTTCAGACTTACACGGAGATGGACGGGACCATTGAGACGACCCAAACCGCCGTGCCGTGGAGCGCTTGTTCGTTCTGTGGTAAGTCGCGGCACGAAGTGAGGTCCCTCGTTGGGGGATGCGGGGGCTGGGAGGCTTTTCGCGCGAGCCGCGGGCCGGAGCGGAGTAACGTTTTCATCTGCGATGAATGCGCAACGTTTGCCGCGCAGCACTTTGCCAACAGCTTTGGTGCTGCCAAAGACTCTCCGGGGATCTGAATGAATCGGCGCGCTTCACGCGTCGCGCCTGTTCAAGCATCTTGATCGTAGTCGGGGTGGGGAGACGGCGGCGCGAGGTAACGAGCGCCGATGAGGCTGTCTATGGCTTTTCCGCAACCACCTTGCCGTTCTTCCAAAAATAGACTGGGGTACCGTGCATGCGTGCGACTTTGCGGGCGGTTTTGGCCGATCGTCTCAAACCGCGACCGACTCCCGCGGAAAAGCTTTCTGCTTTTTTAGGTATTTTGCGCTTAGTAGTCATGGACCTTCGTCCACCCATTTCGGCGATTCACCGGAGTTGTCGTACATTGTCCAATGATCCGCCAAGGGGCGGTAGACTTCAAGGAAGTTGGCCCAGCCTCTGTTAAAGCGACGCAAAACGTCAGCGCGCGGCACATTATGACCACCCTGTTTGACTCGAGATGAAACCCGGCTGAGCGCCAGTTGGGGAGATGCAAGACGGAGATAGGCAATCTCGATCGAGTAGCCCTGCGCTTTCCAGATATGCATGCGCTTCGCGTAACGCAGACCGCTCAAGGTGCTTTCAAAGGCGAAGTCCGCCTTTGCTTCAACTAACCGGTCCAGTTCGCGCAGTACCACGCGGCCCGCGGTGACCGCCGCCAGTTCGGGACGTAGTGGTGAAATGCCTCCGGCGATGAGATCAACGTTGACGAAGTGGACGAGGCCAGCGATCGCCGGTAGATAGTCACGCGCAAAGGTCGTTTTGCCGGCGCCGTTGGGACCGGCTATTACGATGCACCGTGGTTTTCGGCGTTTCCGAGCCATTGTAGAAGTGTAGCTCATAAGATGCCTCGCTCGGCGAAGCTCAGGGTATCGCCACCTGCAACAATGATGCGATCCAGAATGCGGATGTCGACGAGTCCCAATGCGTCCTTCAGGCGTTGCGTAATGAATTATTCGGCACAGAGTGCCTCACCCCTCGCTCTCGCTCGGGGCCGCCCTTCGGGCGTTCTTCGCCGCTGCGCGGCGTAGTCGTCCGCTGAGCTGCGGATGTCTAGGTTAAGAGTCCTTGTTCTGCGAAGCTGATCGTATCGCCTCCCGCGACAATGATGTGATCTAAGACACGAACGTCCACGAGCGCCAACGCTTCGCGGAGACGGCGGGTAATTGCTTCATCCGCAGCAGACGGTTCTGCGACGCCGCTCGGGTGCGGGTGAGCGAGGATGACGGCAGCGGCGTTCTGTTTGAGGGCTTCCTTGACGACCTCACGGGGGTGGACGGTCGCGCCGTCGATCGTGCCTCGAAACATCTCTTTATAGCTGATGAGCCGATGACGCTTGTCGAGAAAGAGTACGGCAAAGACCTCATGTTCAAGGTTGCCCAGTTTGAGGGCAAGATAATCGCGAGTCGCTTTCGGGCTGGTTAAGGAGGTACCGCGCCGTACGCGAAGGGTCATTTGTTGGCAGGCTGCGTTCAGGATTTCCTCGAAAGAGGCCTCTCGCATGCCCGTCGCGCTGCTTTCATCGTTGATGTAAAGAATTGTGCTCACGTTCGTCTCCGTCAGGGCGGAATTGCCCGGTGACGGCGACGGCCACGTCGCAGCGCAGCGGTCAAGGCTCGGCGAAGCCGACTCGCGGAGTAGCGCAGCGAGGGTGGCCACAAAGTGGGAGTTGCAAGAGGCCACCCGAGCGAGCAACGCACGGCCTTGACCGCGAGAACGACGTGGTAGGCTAAAAGGAACCAGGCAATTCAGTCTCGTTCTCGCCTTGTCACAGGGAAGTGACAACGGACGAAGTCCGGGAGGCGACCCGAAGTCACGCCTTTGGGTCGCCGTCGTCGAGCGAGGGCAGGGTGAGCCGCACGCCGGCGAACGCCACTACGGGAAGTAGTGGCCGGACCGTCAGCGGAGCAGGATAGCGGAGCGCAGCGGCCGAACGGCTCGACCAGACGAAGAACTACGACGTGGTAGGCTAAAAGGAACCAGGCAATTTCGCTGGTACTGTGAGAGGAACCAGGGCAGTTCTGTCTTTTCGGGAGCTTGTGACAGGATCATGCGCGCTGGCCAACGCCGATAAAGAAATTAACTATAGTTAATGTGTCGGAAACCCTATCCCACAGCAATTGAGCGGATCATTCTAGACTGAGGGAATCGCCGGTGCAGCTGGGCGGCGGGCAGGAGGGAGTCATGCGGCAATTATTCTCATGGCAACTCTCAGCTTTTTTCCTCGTCGGAATGGCGGCGGGCGCTCATGTAGACAATTCCACTCAGAGTAGTCAGTCACCAAGCAACCCGCCCGGAGACAGCGCAACTCCGTCCAGCGCCAGTGCGACAGCGGCGACACCCGCAACGAGCACACCGTCAATTACAGTCACCGGTAAAGTGCCGCGCAACGAGCCGACGCTGCCAAAGCTTGCACCGGATAAATTCACAGAGTGCTATGCGACGAATGATAGAAATGGCAGCGCCTCCTCTATAGGAGGCGGCAGACCCAGCTTACAACAAGGCGGCAGATCCGAAGGAATAAACTGGGCTGGCACGATGATCTGTCAGGCTGAGCTCGCGAGGGACACGCGTATCGTAATCGACAAGTGCACCAATCGCGACGGGATGAGCGCGCCGCCCGTGGCCATTCAGGCATGCACCGAGCTGCTGGACCGCAAACTACTTGAGGGCCATGACCGCTTCTATCCGCTTCTAAATCGTGCTATGGCTTATGTTGCCCAGGGTGATAAGCCGCATGCCCTCGACGACTACAATACAGCCGTCCAATTAGCTCCCAAAAACGCTCCGCCTTACTACTACCGCGGGGTGCGAGTTCGGCTAAATGCTTGAGAATGGCCAGTCGGCGCTGTGTCCGACCATTGGGTTCCCGTGGTTTGGTTTTCGGACGTGTCATGGTGCCGTACCAATTCTGAGCAATTTCAGCGGCGCGATTTTCCGTCAGAACCGTCAGCAGCGCACATAATTCGCTCGAGCACTGGTAGAAGGCAATCGCTTTGGGCGAATGAGAGTCGGTGCCGGCTACGCGTCTGAAGTAGGCTCTTGGATCGTCCGTTGTCGCCGGCTTGCCGTTGAGGAAGCTGCCACAGTTCGCCAGGAAAGAGGCGTCCAAGCGGGGACTGCTAAATTGAGGGACGTCAGAGGCTATTTCACGCTTGAGAGCTGCGGTGTCGACCGGAGAGTCAGCGACAAATGCGGTTCCGTAGCATGCAATACGTGGCGATGCCGATGGGCTGGAGTTAGGTGACTTTGTGGGCGTCATTTGCCGTTGATCTTGGCAAAATAGCTGCGGGAATTCTACTTGTTAGTCGGCCGTGACTCCTGGTCTCACTTTAACGACGAGAAGGTTTGCGGCGTGGCATCGTAGGGATCTCGTTCGGCCACGATCAGTAGTCGGCGAGTACCCTTCGTTTCGAAAAATGGGCTGCAGCGAACACTGTATAAGACCAATCGGCACCGCTCGCTAAATCGCGGTGCAGGGCGGAGTCTTTCTTTTGATCTGCCTACTTCGTAGTTCGCTTCTTGGGTTCTTGGTACTTTTTGAGTAGATCCTCGACCGCCTCTCTTAAGTAGGACGCCATCGGAATGCGTGAACGCTTCGATAGTTGCTGAAGTCGCTCCAGCGTTTCCACGGGCAGATAGATGCTAGTTTGGGCTTGACGTCCCTTCTGAGACACCATACATTTCCTTCTTGTAATTACTAGTAATTTGTGTAGAAGTAATGACTACAGTACGCGAATAGCTCGGTTTTGTAAGGTTGAAGCGCAAACACCGACCGACGCCCAACTACAGCCCATCATTCGAGGTCATGTCATGGCAATCGCCCATTCTACGTCCACAGCCTGGTCAGGCCGAAATCGTCCATTGAGACGCGCCGGGGTGGGGCTAAAGCCCGCTAAGCGCTCGAAGATCGTGGTCAAGGGTCGCAAGACTGTTGGAACTCAAGCTTCTGGACCTGCTGCAGCCGATAAGCCAGCGATGCCGATCGCAGCGGGTTCGCCCATCCGCGTGCCACGGCGCTTGCAGGGAATGATCCAGGCGGAAATGCGCAATCTGGAGAGGGCGGAAGCGATGCTGCGCTGCCTCGGGGGTGCGATGGAATTCGTAGACTTGGGCGACAAAGGGGCCCCTTGCTTTGCGGATATCGTGGAAGTGGCTGCCGATCTTGTATGGCGGTCCAAGGTTGACCTTGAGGACTTGTACTTTGGCCGGATAGCGGATCCCTTAATGGCTGCGCTGAGAGTCGAGCGTTAAAGCGCCCGGGTGAAGCCGGTCGGTGCTAGTTGAGGATGTCGCGCGATCTGACTTGGGACAGTCAGATTCACGGCTACGCCTTTGACTCGCCGATGCCGGCCGAACACACGGACGTGTGAACGGGCCGGCCAGACGAAGAATATCAGGGCCGCTTAGGCGATTGAATCGCCGGAGGCGCTTCAGATGGCCGTCTAGTTATTGGGATGCTTTTCGGGGCCGTGATGCCGATGCGCACGCGATCCTTCTTGACGTCAATCACCGTGAGCTGGATTTCATCGCCGATGAGCACCAATTCCCCGATTCGTCTGATAGAACTAGCATGGGCACTCCTTGCTCATGTTCGACTCGACGATTGTATCGTAGCGCGGTGCGTTATTCCGGTATTGGTCGCGCGTCATGCTCGATAAAAACTCGTTCAGGGGTCGCCTGAACGACCACAAAGCCTAGGCGAGCATAGAAACGCTGTGCTGCGGTGTTCGCGGCGAGAACCCGCAATCGAATCGGCTTGGATAGCTCGGTGGCGGACTCCACGATGCCTTGTACCAGGCGAGTTCCGATGCCGCGTCCCTGAAAGTCCGGCGAGAGATAGAGTTTTTCAAGCTGGATATGCGTATCGAAAGTCTGGCTGGCGAGGACGCCTACAGCTTTTCCAGCAACAACAATAATGTGATGGGTTGTTGGGTCGAAAGATCCGTCGATGATTTCGCGCTGAAACTCGGGCACCCATGGCCCGAACGTCTGCTCGACGTAGGCTCTCATGGTTGCCTCCGTTACGTCATATATGAACGGCATGTCGATGCTCGTGGCGGCCCGCAACTCGATTTGCATTTGGCTGAGTCTAATCGGTGGTTGGAAGAGATTAGGAATAGTTGAACCCAGTCAAGTGCCGTTTTGGTTCGGTTCGCCACGCCAAGATCGCAGAGGCCGTAGGCGAGGCCCGCGAGGTTGAGCTTCAGGGCGGCAAGGATTTCGCAAAACTCACACTTTCTCGAAGGACATCTTGCGGATTGGATAGAAACACAAAGTGGCTGGCGCCCCGCAGAATTACTAAGTGCCCGTTGGGCGCGTCCGACGTGAAATGTTCTGTACGCCGTTGTATCCAGCCATGCTGGTAGGCGATGTAGGCTTCAGCATTGGCGCGCGCCTCGGGGTCATTCTTATCGTAATTGGCGGGGACGTTGTCTTCCGCGCCGATGTAGAGCGCCGGCACCATAATGTGGTGGAAGGATTTTCGTCCAGCATTCATGGCATTCCCTGCCCAAACCGCTGCGCGACTTTGCATTGAGGGCTGTCCGTTTGGCTGAGTCACCTGCATTTGGCGGAACTCTGCTTCGGGTAGGTATACTCGCATGATGCGGTGATACCACTCGCGTGCAGTGGTAAAGCTCTCAAGATCGGCGGGTTGCGGATTGACCCACGGTGGCCGGCCTTTCTCGACTCGAATCAGGTTTTCGGTAATTTTCTGCACGGCCGGCAAGTCCTGTTCGCTTAGTGCTTTTGCCATTGGCTTGGAATCGAAGGGATTCTCCAGCAGCTCCGCTAAATGCTTCTGCAGAACCTCGATCTGCTGCCTCCATTCGACGTTCCAATAGAGCGCCTCTTTTTCGGTCGCTGCGTCATAGGAATAGATCGCATCGAGGTAAATAGCGCCGGCAATGAGAGTGGGATATCGCGTAGCGACATCACTGACTTCTTGGCCGCCAAAGGAGTGGCCCATCAGAATCGGCTTGTGTATGTTGAGTGTACGGATAACTGCGACGACATCATCGCCTAGGCGATCTGCATCGTAGCCCTCCTTCGTCTTGGAGGAATCGCCGTAGCCGCGGCGAGTCACGCCATATACATGAAAGTGCGGCTTCAGTAGAAGTGCAAAATCATCGAAAGCGTGGGCTGTACCACCCGCGCCGGCTATCAAGAGCAACGGCCGTCCGCTACCGCCCCAATCTAGAGTCTCAATTTTGACCTCGGGTTCAACCGTGACGAAGCGAATCCGATGCGGCGAGGGGTCGTGCCAGGCTGCGGCTTTCGAAGCTGAAAACCCTAAGATCGAGGCGATCATCAAGACAATTGGGACGTTGCGCATCACGACCTCCTTGTTAGCTCACGTCAAGAATATCGCACAGTATGCGTGATATTCCGATGGCCTGGTCGCGCGACCGGTGCCGGATCGAGAACGTCGGGAACTCGGATTTGCAACAGGACGTAGCAACGGACGGAGTCCGGAAGGGTCAGGTGCGTACACCGAACGCCCCTATATGGATATAGCTGGGCCGCAGCGAGGCAGGGTGAGGCGTATACGCGGAACGCCGCGACACGAAGTCGCGGCCGGTCCGCACGCGAAGCAGGACAGCGAAGCGTGGCGGCCGGAGCGCCACGGTCGGGCTCGCGCGCATGACTCGCCGTGCCGGGCGAGGGCAGGGGTGAGCCGCATGCTGGCGAACGCCACTACACGACGTAGTGGCCGGACCGTCAGCGCAGCAGGATAGCGTAGCGCAGCGGACGAACGGCTCGACCAAACGAAGAAGGATCGCCGCCATGAACAAATGGTCATCCGTTTCAGTAAGTGCTGCTCTGTGGTTGCGGGTGTGGGTGCCAGCGCACGCTGATTTGGCCGATGCAGCGCGCTAGTCGCTCAATTTCTTCGTCAATATATAGGGCGATTCCAACTATCATTGGTGGGCCTAGGCTCGCGCCTTAACGACTCAGCCAGTGCCACGAGGGAACATCCAATTTTCCTTGTCCTACGATCTGAGTTTCGCTGAGTTGCTTATCGAGCTCAATCGAAAGGCAGGCTGAATTCTCTTTAAGTGCGGCGATTAGTCGTGAGGCATGGGATACAACGAATATTTGTGTGGACTTGGCGGCGACGCCGATCAGTCTCGCGAGCGCGGGCAACAAATCTGGATGTAGGCTGGACTCCGGTTCGTTCAAGACCATGAGGCGCGGTGGGCGGGGCGTAAGCATTGCGGCAGTCCATAAAAGATACCGCAGGGTGCCGTCGGACAATTCGGCGGCGCTCAAGGGGCGAAGCAAACCATGTTGATGGAAGGAGACGGCAAGGCGGCCGTGCTCACCGGCAATTTCCAGCTCTGCACCGGGGAAGGCATCGGAAATGGCGGCTTTCAATGCCGGGGCGTCGCCGATTTCGAATATCGTTTGCAATGCGGCGGCGAGATCGCGACCGTCATGCGAGAGGACGGGCGTGTAGGTGCCGATCTGCAGCTGGCGAGCAGGTGCATCGGCGTCGGTACGGAAGTGATCGTAGAAACGCCAAGTGCGGATTTGGTCGCGCAGCGTCACCACTTCCGCAGCGCGCTGCGGGTCGGCAATCATGTCCATCATGCTTTCGAAGGGCTGCAGGTGACTGGTGACCAAGTCCCAATCGCCGTTGTCGCGGCGGATACGCACCACGGCGTTACGGCGTTCGACCAGCTGGCTTGCGGGGCGCAATTGCTCGCCGTGCCAGATGACTTCGGTCTTGATTACGGGATCGCCGCGAAACGCGGATTCGGAAGGGGTGGGGAGACCTAGATCGATGGCGTAGCTGAAGTCGTCGCCGCGAAAGCCTAAGCGTAAGGCTTGCGACTCCATTTTCATGGTGGCTTGCACGGGTTGTTCGCCGCGCTTCACGGCCCGTGAAAACGATTCAGGTCCCGCCCATAGAGTCGATGCGAATCCGCCCTCGCGGGCGAGAGAGGCAATCAAACCGCCACGCGCTGTTTCTGCGAGGAGCCTTAAGGCGCGATACACATTGGATTTGCCGCTGCCGTTAGGCCCTGTGATCAGGGTCAGCTCTCCGAGGGGCGCAATGAATTGGCGCAGAGAGCGGTAGTTGGAGACGGCGAGGGTGTGAAGCATTCGGAGTTCAGTTTACATAGCGGCGATGGATTCGAGCCAATTTTGGTCCAATAAGCGGCTGAGCTCTACAAAATGGAGATCGCGTCACCGAAGACGGGGAGTAATCCTGGCAAATTGGGCACCTCAAAAGCCTCGGAGACAAGGGAATGTCCGGTCAATCACCCCTCAAAGAGAAACCACTTCGCCTGCCCGGCGAGTCTATAGATAAAGAAATAGACAAGTGGGTGAACGATAAAGCCCTCGGATTCCTTTTCGCGGCGGGTTGCTTCTGCTTTGTCGCGTACTTCGAATGGTACGGATATCTCACTCATGCGCCGCGGCGTCCGATCCTGTTTACCGTAGTGGCAGCCGTGGCGGTAGTCTTTGCAGCTTGGCGTTTCTTCGGCATCCGGGGTCACGTTCGCCAACTAAGGTTGGGCAGGGACGGCGAGCGCAGCGTTGGTCAGCTCCTGGAACAGATGCGGGAAAACGGCGCGCAGGTGTTTCACGACATCCTCGCGCCCGGATTTAATCTCGACCACGTAGTGATTTCGTCGCGCGGCATTTATGCTATAGAGACGAAGACGCGAATGAAGCACGGGCCGAAGGAGCGAGTAATTATCGAAGGCGACACGCTCACCGTCGCGGGTCATGTGCCGGACCGCAATCCCATTGATCAGGTCACCGCTGCGGCGCGATGGCTTGAAAATGAGTTGAAGAAGTCCACTGGAAAGCGGTTTTTCGTACGCGGCGTAGTTGTGTTTCCGGGGTGGTATGTCGAACAGCGAGGCCCGAGAGGTGATGTGTGGGTGCTCGAGCCGAAAATGCTGCCGGGATTTATAGGGAATGCGCCGGCGATGATCGCGCCGACTGATGTCACACTCGCGGCATTTCATTTGTCGCGGTATGTGAGGAGTGAGGCGGAGAAGGCGGCGTAGCAGTGGCCTATCAGACGGTTCGGTCGATCCAGTATTCGGGAAGGCTGTGACCGTGGGCGACGGATAAGATCCAGATTATTGGGTCGCGGATAATATAAGCGACGTAGTACGGAAATATTCTTAGGTTTACGCGCCGATAGCCGCCGGCTCTTAGCAGTGGCACTTCAGGATTCTGGACGATCCAATTGATGTGTTGGTCGACTTCGTTCCAGAAGCGATGGCCCAGCCCGGGCAGCTCACGTTCGTAGTAGTCAACGGACTGGATCAGTTCCAACCTTGCCTAGGGCAGGAACTCGACAATCATCGCGAGCCAAAGCGGCCGCTTATTTCCTGTTTTATCTGCTCGTATGGGACGCCAGTAGCGCGGCCTTCATCCACGGCTTTGACACGCGCACGGATTTCTTGATCCCATGCCTTTTCGATTTCGTCGCCCTTGGGCGGTTGATCTAAATCGAGAAGGATGCGCATCAACGCCAGGCGTTCATGACGGGAGAGCTCGACGACTTCTTGGGTTATTTTCTCGATGGGCGTGGCCATGTGTTGATGCTACGTGGCTAGAGCTGACGAGCCAAGTCCGGTAGGCGGGCGAAAAATACGCGATTTAACATAAGATATATTATGCGCGCTATGCTATTGATTATATTGTAGTTATTAGTGGTCATTATATCAGGCAGAGGCATTCCGGCAAGAGTCACCACGGCGGCTCGCTTGCGGCTAGGGCGGTGAATTCAGCGTACATTTATCCAGTCGTTTTTGGGGGGTCATGGGATGACTAACAGGAATCGTGCATATACCAAGCTGGCATTTCGCGCTTGGCGCGCGGTGGCAGGCGTGGCAATGGTGTGTGGCATTGTTCTCATCGGCTCAAGTTCGGCGTCCGCTGACGTGGCGATTCCGGACACGCCTGCGGGAAGGATCATGAGCGCGTGGCTCGAGGCATTTAACAGCGGCGATCGAACTCGGCTCGATGATTACTTCAAACAGTATGATCCTGAGAAGCATGCGGATGATTTCATGGGCTTCCGCGATCGCGTGGGGGGATTTGAGCTCCTCTCCATAGAGAAAAGCGAACCCAACCGCATTGTGTTCCTGTTGAAGGAGCGGAACAGCGAACGCCAAGCGTTGGCAAAGTTTCAAGTGAGCGATTCCGATCCGCCGCGAGTGACGAGTTCGCCAGTCCATGGAATTTTCGGCGGAGCCGCGGTCATTGGCTTTGACATCGATGCGGCAACCCGTGCGCGGGTTATTGATGGCGCTATCGCGAAGCTTGATGAGTTCTACGTTTTCCCCGAGGTTGCGAAGAAGATGGGGATGGCCGTGCGCGCCCGCGCCAAGCGCGGCGAATACGACTCGGTCACGGACGGCAATGCCTTCGCCAAGCTACTGACCTCGCATTTCCAAGACGTGAGCCACGATAAGCACCTCCTTGTCAGCTTTAGTCCCATACAACTGCCTGAGGATTCATCCTCGCCTAGCCCGGACGGCATGGCGCGATATCGGGAGGCGATGCGGGATTCCAATTGTGCGTTTGAAAAGGTGGAACACCTTAGCGGCAACGTTGGATATGTGAAGTTCAATGGCTTTGCCGACCCGGAAGTCTGCGGGTCCACTGCCATCGCCGCAATGAACTTCCTGGCCAACGTCGATGCCCTCATCTTTGATTTACGGCAAAACGGTGGCGGCGATCCGAAGATGATCGCTCTGCTCTGCTCTTACCTGTTTGCGACGCCAACGCACCTCAATGATCTGTGGACGCGTAAGGGCGACGAAACACAGCAGTTTTGGACGCTGCCTTACGTGCCTGGCACGCGCCTGCCGTCAATCCCGGTCTATGTGCTGACGTCGCATCGGACGTTCTCCGGGGCCGAAGAGTTTTCCAATAATCTCAAAGTACTGAAGCGGGCGACCATTGTTGGAGAAGTGACGGGAGGCGGTGCGCACCCGGTGGCTGGTCATCGCATTGACGATAGATTCAACATCGGGGTACCGTTTGCGCGGGCGATCAATCCCGTTACTAAAACCAATTGGGAAGGCGTCGGGGTGGAACCCGATGTCAAGGTCCCTGCGGCGGACGCGCTCACGACGGCGCAGACGCTGGCGCTAAAGGAAATCGCGAGTCGACGGGCGGTGAAGCCGTCGAACTGACAAGATTGAGCGAATGCTGATGTAGACCCGCAGCACCTGACTCTGTTATCACTACCGATATCGTTAGCGTTCGTTTCTCCGTCACGGAGCAAAACGTTTTTTGGCGCCCCATTGTTGAGGCGTTCTGGAACATACATTTTATCGTGGCTGTTGGTGGTGATACCGGGGCTGTATCTGGTGCGCTTCTTGTGGAGGCGGAGAGGACGGTAGTCTGCCGTTCGCTTTCCAATGCGCCGACCCCCGGTATTGAATTTTCAAGGGCGTTTGACCGGACGCATACGAAACTAATATGACATCAGAATCGGTAGAGTCATCCGGGCTAGTAGGTCCCGAGTGACGCCACCCATCATCTTCTCCCACAATCTAGGCTGGCCGAACGCGCCTGCGACAAGCAGGTCAGCGCGTAGTTTATGCGCTTCGGTCATCACGACATTCGCAATGGAGCCTGTCGGAATATCGTTGAGCCAGACGCCTTCTACGGCAGCGCCGTGACGTCTCAAGTGCTCGACCATCTGCTGCGGCGGCAGGGAGCGATAGCGCGTTGCAAATTCCTCTGGATTAACCGCAAGCACAGTGACCTTGTCGGCGCGTTCGAGGAGGGGTAGCGCATCATTGACGGCTCGAGTCGAGGCGCGGCTCGAGTTCCAAGCTACCAAAATATGTTGACCAAGCGTGTCAAAGGAGCCCTCGGCTGGAATGAACACCACGGGTCGTCCGGTAACGAACAGCAGCTCCTCGGAAAAGGTGTAGCCGGTAGCACTGTCGGCGGCTGATACGTCCTGACTCAGGATACACAGATCAGCAAAGCGCGCGTGTTGAGGCACCACGGCCGATGCAACACCATCGAGGCAGCGCCATTCGACTTCGAGACCGTGCTCGCTCTTAATCTCCTCAAGAGACGCACTCAGTCGGTCGGCCGCCTCATCAATGGCCTTTTGAATATGCCGCTTCGTCCAGGACATTGCATCGGCAGTGCCGCGCGAGAGTTCCGCAACGCCCTGTTCGCGAAGCTGAGCGAGATTCTTCTCCCTCATGTAAATGGCCGTCAGCCGGCTTTGGTGGCGACGCGCCAGATTCCCTGCCAGACGCAAACACCCGGCTGCGCGATCTGATTGATCCACGTAGACCAGCAAGTCTTTCAGTGCCATGGCTACCTCAACAGCGGAGACTGTCAGAGATTTTGTGTTCTATTGGTTAATTGACATCGAACCGATCGCCGAACACAAGCAAACGGCGATGGCGGCGCTCCATTCGCGTACTATATCTTCCACCCTTTCGTGATAACGCGCAAACGCCGCCCTGGGCGGGAGCCACGCAATACATTGTTCACGATGCGACCGTCTCTCTGCTGCGTTGAATCACTTCTTTAAGCGCCGGAGCGTTAATCACAAAATCAGTGCGTTCCCGTCGATGGCTTTTGTCCAGTTACCACGCCATTTAATTTGCAACTCGCATACGGGACCTTCGGCAAACTGGTCGACAATTCCAAGGCTGCACTGAAGCGTTTCAATCCCTTATCCCCCGGCGAACCGCAGACGCGAAGGTCTTCGGCGAATAGGCCTGTGCATCCACGCCTCCCAATTGACACGCTGTCGCAACACGCTTTCTGCGCCTCAATAGACTGCGGAAAGCATTTTGGAATAGGTCGGTATATTGTCCAAGACGCTTGCGATGATGAGATGGCGCGGCAACACAATGAGGAGTGATAAGAAAAGGAATGACATGATCACTGTTCTCGCTGGATTCTGCACTTTGCGCAGGCATTCTGCCGCGTACACAAGAGATGCCACAATCAGGAGCGGCCAGATCTTTCCGCCGAACAATTGCGCCCAAGGATTTCTTGGGTCGCTCAATAGCCCTGCCGCATACCAACCCAGTCCATAGATACATCCCCAAATGATGTTGATTGGCGGCTTCGCATGACCGATTGAAACAAATGGCAAGAGACAGCCGACGAAGGCGGACATCATCGAGAATACGATCCCAATGATCAGATAACTCACACCACCGCGTACCATATATTCTTACCCTCGGGCGTGTCCCCGTGGCTTACGGCAAATACGACAAGATTGTCCCTGCCAACCACTCGCTGCGCCTTCTCCAAAATCAGTACTTCGCGCTTGCAGGGGCCACACCATGAGGCGCATAAGGTCACTATGACGACTTTGCCGTGTTGGCTGCTTAAGGTGACGTCCTCTCCGGTGACGAGATTGCGGACTTTGAAGTCGGGGGCGATGCTGCCGACGGCGGGGCCGGAGGGGACTTCGGTCGCGCTGCAGGTGTACGAGCAAAATAGGATACCGAGGAAACAGAGATAGTGTTTCATTCGCGCTCCGTGCGTTCTAGCTTGTGCGGGGGACCATTCCCCACCGTCCGTAGAAGTACCACACGTTCAAACCTAGCCACAAACAATTCATTGGAGCGTAGAGAAGCACCATACAGCTTATCGCAGTGAGCTGACTGACCTCGATGCCGAGACGTTCAGCGTTCGCCACTATCATCGCTCCATCCCATATACAGACCCCGACGAAAATTGAGTAGAGAACGACCATCCAATTGATCGCTCGGCGACTTCCCCGCCAGCCTTTAATGATCAAGGCCAGAATGATCGCTAGAAGGATTGCCAAATATGGGGCTCGGATGCGACCAAATGATGGCCACCTATCCATCGGGTGCAAAATCACGAATGTGGTTCCCCATAGTAGGAAGCCTGTAAAAGCGGCGTTTCCCACGAGCAGAAGCTTCGCACCCTTCGGAAGAGCCATGCGAGAGTTACTATCTTCGATCACACTCATTTTCTCCATTCTGTAGGGTAAGCCAGACTTACAGTGAGTCCGAAGTAAATATACGCATGAATCTCACCGACAACTTTCTCGTTGATTATCATGTAAGCATTCGGATAGTGATTTGCGACTGTGGCGTCATCAAAAGAGGGGCCTTCGTTGGCGGGTAGGATGCCGTGCCATATCGGTACTCCTGGTCGGTTGAAGTATCGGCTCGACAGCCCCGGTTGGTTACTAATGTATGAATAAACAGTTGGTGGCAGCGCGCTGAAAGCGTACGCGCAACATGTCTTTGACGGTGATATCGGAGTTCACCGCAGCCGTTACATCCTGAATTGTTGCCAGCGATACAAACAAAAGAATCACTGTCATTTTTCTCTAGCATCCTTCAAGTTTGGCGCGAGTTGGTTAACGGCGGCTACGATGGCTTCCTTGGGCACTAGCGCAATGCTCGAGGTATAGAGGAGCCCGGACGCATCGCTGCCGGTGACATAGAAGCAGACATTTTCTGGCGTGACACGTAGATCGAAGCCCATTTGCGGCGGCTTTGAATTGCGGTTTTCTCTGCGGACGGCATTGAGATAATAGTAGTATTGAAACTCCTGGCCGGGTATGCGACTCGATGACTGTGCGGCGCGGTGATCGGCGCGAATGGGCTTGCCGTTTAGATAAACAGTCGGAGCGCTCAGCACCGCGAAATCGTTCTGGTGACCGCAAAAATAGGAATGCAGAAACACCGTGGCATCCTTATTTGCGATGGCTTGAAAATCCACGGCGGAGTCGAATTCGACGCGTAGGAGAAGCCGATGTGGGCGATCGCTTGATGCCTCTGGAGCAATGACTGCTGCCGCTTGATTGGCCTGCGTTCGGCCAATGAGTTCTTCTAATCCCGCGTTTCGCGGTGCAGGTAGCTCTTGTTGATTATGGTAGTCCACAAGTTTTACCGATGAGAAGCCTATGTCCGGCGCTTCGATGTGGGCGCGGCTGCTCTGCGCGAGGCAGAGCGGCACGTTCAGCGCTATGAAAACCAATGGGTACTTATTGATGGGCATCGCGTTTCTCTTTGCGCTGGGGGAGCGACTGATACAAAAAGACAAGTCGCGAACACGCCGATGTCTCGGGTGAGCTTGCGAATGCCTTCTGGATTAGCGTACATGTAGTTGCACCCTCCTCCACTCCGGCGTCGAGGCGAACTTCAGAAATCCCTGAAGGTCGGGCAGTTGTTCGATCTCTGAGGCGAGTACTGCACTTTCGGTGACGTGGTGCATGCTGGTGCTAACGGAGCGGTGATTGGATGCGAAGATCACACCCCCTCCCCTGCTATGAGTGGTTTGCTCACGTAGTACCTCTCGCTCACCGATCAACTTGCTGGCAAACCGGGCGGTGCCGCCATTTTCTGAAGACGAGCACCTTAATATCAGCGTGTTGCCGCAATTTTCGACGATAGTCTGTGCCTCAGCGTGCCCGTAGGTGCCGGAGACTTGGGCAATCGACTGGAATCCGAGGACGCAGCGGCCGCCGAATTTGCGGAGGCGGGCTAAGGCATCTTTCAGGCCGTCGATGGTGCCTAGGGCGTCGAGTTCGTCGATGGCGAACCAGAGTCGTTGGTCTCCTTCGGGCTGGCTCATGGTTTCGTAGATGGCGAGGCGCATCCAAGTGCTGATGATAGAGCGCAGTGTGGCGATCTCGTTGGCGCGGTAAGGTAAGAACAATACTCCGCCGCTACCCTGCCCGCGGCGCACCCAGTCGCGGACTGAAAGCTTGTCGCGTGAGGTTTGATGGGCGATGTGTTCGAGCGCGGAGAGATGGGTGTTGGCGACGGCGCGGACGGCGCCGAAGAAGCGGCCGTTGTCTTGGGCGAGGTAGGGTCCGGCGGGGGTGTCGCCCAGGAGATCGCGCAGATCGTCGACGGGAGTGGTGGAGATCAGGCGATAGAGTTCGCCGACGTCGTCGTGCTTTACGCGGTGCAGTTGGCGGAGCAGTGAGGTCAGGAAAACGCGGGCGTAGTTGCGCCAGGATGACTCTGCGCCTTCGGTGTCGGCGATTAGGGAGCGGGAGAGTTGGTCGGCGTCGTGGAGTGTGGTCATCTCGCCGAAGAGGTCCCAGCGGGCGGCGCGGGAGTCGAAGGGATTGAGGATCAAATCGCCGCGACCTGGGTCGTAGAAGGCGTTGATATAACTGCCGTCGGGATCAGCGATCACGGCGCGGTCGCCGCGCTCGAGGGCGCCGGTGAGGAGTTCGCGGATAGCGGTAGATTTGCCGGTACCGGTGGTACCGATCATTTTGAAGTGTTTGGTTTCATCGCTTAAAGCGACGGGAAGGCCTGCCAGAGTCAAGCCTTGGGGCTTTAGGATCTTGCGGTTGAGCTTTTGCGGCACTTCCAGGATCGTGCCGCGCTTGTGGCCTTTCTTCTCGGGGAGTTTGGCGAGGATTTTGCCCGCCAACCCCGAGAAGATGGCGATGAAACCTAAGCCAAGATAGGGGATCAGATTACCGGCGATGGCCGTTGCCTTTAGGGGGCCGGCCATCGCTGTCCAGAGCAGCACCGCGATGAAAAAGACGGGGATGGCGATCAGCGGAAAGCTAAGCGCGCGGCCGAAAGGGGCGCGGCCGACGACGAGCCCGACGAGGACGGAGAAAGCACAGACGGCGAAGCCGATCAGGAGGCCATTTGTGCCGTGAGTCCAGGTCATGCGGCTACCTCAGACGCGACATTGTCGAGTGAGAGGCGAGCATAGGAGGGATCGGGAGACACTTCTCGGAACGCCGTAAACCCATTGCGCTGCGCTGTCCTGCTTCGCGCAAGCCCGGGGTAACCAATCCCTGGTTACCCGTCGAACGCATGCGTTCGACCCATGGGGGCTGCGGAAAAAACGTCCTGTTTTTTACGCTCCGAAACATGTGATTTGACCCCGTCCGCCAGCGCGAATGCCGTCGCCACATGCTCGCCAGGACTGCGTTCGAAGCGTCAGCGTGTGATCGGTCAGTGCTACGTCCATGTGATACTCCCTATCCCTGCAAGTTTGCTCCTGGTCGGGGTCGCTGGTCAAAGATGCATTTCGCGACTTCCCATTTGCTACAGGACGTGGCAACGGACTCGGTGGTGAATGGTGGCGTGGTCACCAGCCGAGAGAGCTGGTCATTTATCGGCCATCTGACTACGTCGGCGAAACCTTGCAAGGCTTATCGTTAGCGCAATCGCGCTTAAGAGAGTGAACAGTGTGCCGAAGGCAATGACAAATCGTTGGGTGGTTTCGTAGATCGCCGCGCGACTCTTGTAGTTCGTGATGACGAGATCGCCGCAGGCCACTTGGTATATGTAGCTTCCGTAGGGGCTAGGTGGGGCCACGCGCCAAATTAGAGTCGGGCCGATTTGCTTTCTGCATGGAATGGTGGTGGCTTGATATGAGTAAGGGATAGTGTTGGTGCGTTGATAAATCACCTCATCGCCCGCCCTGCATCGCAGGTTTAGGGGATACGACTGTCTGCTCCCAAGACTGGGCAACGGTGGGAGCGGATCACAGGTGTACTTGGACAGCTGATCGATTGGCGGTGCGTTCAAAGGCATACGCACCAGAAAAATCAGAGTTCCGAACAGGAAACTCAAGCTCCAGAGGATGAGGGGCATCGCGGAGTTGGGTTTATTGAGGGTAATCGGAGCGTGCGGGTACTCCAAGTCTCGAGGCGGATCGAGCGAGGCTGCGACGATCTGCGAAGGTATGGCGGGATCGGGGGGTTGGTCTTGAAGGATGGGCATAGATTTTGGTATCTGCCGTTCACGGTCTGAGGCGTGCAATCGTGGTCCCGCCTTCGCCCATTGGTATGCGCCATTTTCCGGGGTCTATGGTTTCGGGGTCAATTTTCGAGGTGATCACGGCGGATTGCGCACCGACGAAGTCGTTGCGCTGCGGCTTCGACAAGTAGTGCAACTTTCGCTGCCGCGTTCCATGACGAGCGCGGCGCTGATGCGGGGATGAAGTGCGGCCTTGGACATTCTTATAAACTCCGACGCGACCAGTCCTAGAATGATGGGCCAGTGGATTTCTTGCAGCGGAGCCTCTTGGCGGCGGAACAGTCTTTTGATCGGCGGTCGCGCCAAGATATTGACGGTTTGTGGCCAAAACTTAAGAAGCGCCACCAGGGGTTCAAGTTGGGGCGCTACTCCCGGCGGCACGCGTAGCTTGCCGAATTCGGGCGTTCCGACAACGCTCGCAATACGTGCGGCTATTTCGCCGATGTTAGGGAGCTCATCTTGCTTTGCGCCTGCTGACAGCGCGGCGCCGCCGACCAGGGCGGCCAAGGGGAGTACGCTGCCGACTTCCGGAAAAAGAAATGCGTTAATCGCGTCGCCAAATAGGAATATGCCGCCTGTTTTGGGTTGGGCGATGGCGAAAACTGCGGGGCTTGATAGAGGGTGCTGCCTCTGTGATGGAAGCGAGCGCGGCATTCTGCGCTGCGAATCCCGCGAGCGCGCCGACCACAGTCATCAGTGTCTCGGTGTGAATGCCACGTTGAGTCTTGAGGTCCCTCATCAGGCCTACGCCTAAATCGCCGATGGCTTGACTACCGGTCTTGGTGGAGTCGGGCTGCCAGGGGTAGCTGGTGATGGTTGTTGCGGTTGTCACTGTTTAGCTGCTGTGTTCGACGGCATCGATGCGCGACTGCACGGGAAATAATTGGTCGCTCGGCCATGTTGCGCCCTTAATTCGTTGTGGCGTCGAGATGGCGCGGGGGTGAGCGGTGAGTTCCTTGGATTCGACGATAAGCAAGATGGCGTCGGTTTCGGATTTGAGGGTGTAGGGTTCGTTCTGCTCAAACACTGCGCCCATGCCGCCGGAGAAATGAATTCTGGGGCCGGGGGCCTGTTCTATCGTCACTCGGCCGTGAACGATCAGGAGTGCGGCGGCATGGCTGATGGAAGGTGCTTCAATTTCGCCGCCCATTTCGAGGTGAAGGCAGCTGATATGGGTATCGCCAAGACCGTCGGCGAGGGGTAGGAAGCTGGCGCCGCTGGCGTCGAAGCCTTTGAGGGGGTCGGTGGCGCCTTTTGTGAAGTGAATGACTCTCATCAAAATCAGCTCGCTTCGCTCGCTGATTCTGGTGGAAAGGATGGCGATTCGTGGATCACATCCGTGTACTCCTTTGGGCGTAGTTTGCGGCGACGGAAGCGGATGGTCAAAAGGTAGCGCGATGAGAATGCGGAGTTATTGGGTTGTTCGAGGGAACATCCAGCGATTCAGTTGGCGGGCGGCGCTTTCGGAGCGACAGCATCGAATATCGGCTTTACTTCGCTTATTAGCTGCGCATAGGCGGCATCATTGATTCGTGTACGGGCCTTTCGGATGTCGGTATTCCACTGATTAGAGGCGGCCGCGCTTGCCTTGAGCACTTTGCTACCGAACGGCGTTCGTGAAAGCTCTACCGCTCGAATGAGCTCTTTATCGCTGAAGTCTGCAGCGAAGATCTTCCCCCATTCGGCGGCGGCCGCTGCGGAGTCATCGCCTGTCGTCACGGTTGTTACGTATTTGTCGAGTGCGGCGTCAAACTGCTGCCTAGATTCTTTACTCATCGACGAAAAGTAGGGATTCAGCTCGGTCCTCACTTTTTCCATTCGCGCCCGAGCCACTTGCAACGAGTCGACCCGACTCAGGCGGATTTGAGCCTCCACCCCGGCTATCTTGACGATTTCGGCGATGTTTCGATCGCGCGATTGGGATGCTGCCTTGGCATGGAGCGGCAATAAGACAGAGCCCACCATCATCACGAGCGCTAACGAATATGAGCAACGACCGATGAATCTCGCGTGTCCGGTCTTGTTGATGCGCATGACTTCCATGTAAACCTCCTTTTCTAGAAGTGTGCACCCGAATACGGAGGATCGTCAAAGTTCCTGTAAGCGGTACCCTCTCGTTTTTAATTGGCCCCGAGAGTAGTAAGCGCTGCTCCAGCGCAGATGTCGCGCAACTCGTCAAACGCCCGTTCCGATCGAGGCGAGAAGTGAAATGCTTCTGTGTCGCCGTTTTCGCTTTGTATGACGAGCACGGCGTCGGCTGCGTATCTCGGATTCGGCTTCTGAACCCGATGGACCATCACGGACTTCGTTATTCAGGAACTCCCTCGAGGAAAATAGGCCTACCGTTCGATCACGCGTCCTCGTTCCGGAATTCGTTGTCACTTTATGAATGGAGGATTTACGGGCGGGCCGGTGCAGTCGGCGTCGGCCTTCGTAACGGTGAAGCGAATCTCATTTGTCGTCTGTGGAATGAGGGCGTAGGCGACTGTGGCCATGAGAGCGGTCAGTACGGGACGGCATCCGGGTCCTATTTCCACAATGTGTACTAAAGTCGCCATTTTTTTGGAGGGCGCTGCCCCTGCCATAGACGCCGGAAGGGTATCCACGGATGTAAAGACATTTGAGTAGCCGCTGCTCGGCTTCACCCCCGTATTGGCGATTAATAAAATGAAGTGCTTGAAGTCGATCTTGGGAATCGGGGGCAAGTTAGGGTCTTTTGAACTATCAGGCCAAAGTGCTGCCCATGCTTCTGGCGAGCGAATGGCGACATATAGCGCTTCGGGATACCGCTGGAGTCGCGGCAAATGGATGACTTGGAAGTCGATCGGGGTGACTTGAGCGTGGGCCGTGGCCGTGACTATCAAGACAAGCAGGCCGATCAGTAGTCGGTGCGGTAGGTATCCCCTGCCCTTTTGGCACATCGAGTGACTTCCGTGTTTACCTAGTCCGCAGCAGTTTGCGCCGAAACAAAAGAGTGGTCAAAACTTGTGAGGGGCTGGCGTAGTCAGTCTGTGTAGAGTCGGATCCAGTCCCTGCAGCGCGAGAGGTAGCGGCGATATTCTTCGTCTATCTCGTCTGCAATTTTCTTGTCGGCGGGCTGCAATTGCCCGCGGCCCCGTCCGATGTGACTCTCAATATCAGCTATGTTCTGAATAACATTGGGCGTTACTCGATAGGTGATGCGAATGCCCTTGTAGGATCTTAGGCTTTGATAGACCTCGGTGATCTGTCGTATATCAATTTCTAACGCGTTGGCGCCGGTCCAGGTCAGCGTAGAGGCTTCGGCAGCGTCGGATTCGAAGATCGCCGGGAGGCGATTGGGCTCACCTTTCGAGGTGTCGCGTATCGTGACCTTGGTGTCAAAATTGGTCGATAGGAAGACACCGTGGCAGCCAGTTGTACTCACGTCGACTTCCCATTGGCCATCGGGGGAGGAGATCTGATGGTTCTCGTGTACATCGCAGCCTGACATGCACCATATAAAAACCAAGGGTATTGTAAGAAAGACGGCTGCGCACAATACGCAAGAGAGAGAAATCAATGCCAAATGACGAAGTATCGGATGCATAGCCAGGAATGATCATCTCGAGGCCCTTTAGTGTCGTCACTAATTGTGGCGTTTTACGGGCGGAATTGTGGCGAGACGGTGGTGGGTTTGCGACGATCGCGATTGGGGAGTCAAAACCTCCGGACGGCGCTTTAGTCGGCGTAGGTCTCTTCTACGGAGCGGCGCAGCGACTCGTAGACTGGAACGAAAAAGTCGTGCTCGTTAGCGTCAATCCGTTTTCGGACGCTGCTGTGCGGCCAGCCTGTCACGCGGTTGTTAGGACTACGGATGGCCAACTGTCGACCGGTTGGATCAGAGATTATCAGCCAGCGGGTTTTCAAATGACGATTGCAGTATTCACCGAAGGCGGCGCCGGTAATCTCGACAACCTTCTCCGGGGTAAATCGACCTTTGTCGGATGATACCTGCCAGGCGCTGAAGGTGCGGTCTAGGTCCTCCAGGGTCCAGGCTTGGATGTTCTCGCCAAGAAATGCTTGCATCAGATAACGCAATTCGGCAGCGGCAGCGCGAATGTCATCGAGTGTGGCTTCCCATGGTTCTTCGACGGTTTCGGGATATGGTTTTATTGTCGCGGTGAGCCCTTTGCGTTGACCGTCTGCCCCAAACTCGCGCCGGATTTGTGCATTCGTGTCGCCGTATGCGGCATTGGACTCCCTCAGACGGCGTCTTGCGGACCGGGTCGAGGGTGCTTCGAAGGGGTTGTGGTCTTCGAGCCAGTGTCGGATTCTTTGCACTATCGACGGCATTAATTGCTTTGCGCTTTACTTGAGATCGTCGAACGTTTTGGTAAACGGCGGGAGCGACTGGGTCACCGTCAAGCTTCTGAATTCATTTTCGTCCAATGGACCACGTACAGCCTTCCGTCTATTTTCCGAGCTGGGGCTGATGGCGCAATCAACGACAAAATACCTGGTGACGCTCCGATCAAAGCCTCCGAACGCATCCTTGCTAGGATGCTGCTTGATCACTATGTATCTATCGTCGGCACCAATGGAGAATATTGTCGGTCCGACAAGGGCGCTCGACATGCCGGTCTTGTCGTCTATCGCCAAGCTCATCTGTCCACGCGTATCGACGGCAATCAATACAAAGTTTCCGCTGCGCCAATAGGTGTCCAGCGAAAACTTGCTACAGGCTGTGATTGCGCCGGAGGTGATGAGGAGCAATGACGCGCAAATTGCAATGCGCGGGTGATAACTATTTCGCAACATCATGCGGGAATTTAAATTCGACAATTTTAGAAGGCAGGAACGCGACGCCCACGGATAGAACAATTCGGATAACCTTTAGCAAGCGTTCCATAACGCCTCTAAGGTACTGACCTGTTCGCGCTAATGTTCAGCAAACGTTGGCATCCGGCATGTCACGACCCCGTTTCTGTCACCGATGACCGTCGGCTATCGGGTAGCGGGAAAAACACTGCCACGTTTGATTTTTTAGCAAAGTCCCGCATTGCTACTTGGGGACTTCGACCAAATAACCCTTTGCTCGTAATTTCGCCAGCCATCCGTCAGAAGCCAGCAATTGCGAAATCGGCAAAACCGCAAAGGTACTTTTGTTCTTGTTCAAGGCGCTGTCCACAGCCGCCAGCCACTCATCGGAAAGTTGCGCATAGGCATTGTCCAGTTGATCGTGCCATTTGGACACACTGAATAATGTCTTGAAGCAAGCCACTCGATCGTCCGGGTAAGTTTGCTCAAGTAACCCCTCAACGTCGCCCACCGACCACAGATTTGCACGGTGACGCATGGGCTCCAAATCCGTTTCGATCCGTTCGATGGTTTTTTCCAGGCAAGCCACTTCCTCCTCGCGCGGTATGTCGTTGAACTCACGAAGCCAGTCAAAGGCCCTATCACGCCGCCAATCAACCGTGATCGCCAAAATATGCACACGGTGAGAGTGCGCATTCCGTTTAACAGTTCTCCAGATATTGTGATCGTCTGAGTTCAGACCCGACCGATCGACTGCGCTTTCATAGAGATCAACTGCGGCGATTATCGGTCGTGTGTGCTCATACGACTGATGGCCAAGAAATCTTCCCTGCAGCGACCGCCAACGAAAATAGACGTCCGGCGGTAATCCTTGCGCCAAAGTCTGGTCGTCAGGACTTCTCCGGACACGCGCCAATGCATCCTGGTAAAACGAATTTCCAAAAAAATGGACGTCAACCATCACCTCCGGTGGGGCGAGCACAAGCTGTGAATCTGAGATTCTCTTCTCGACTAGGCGAGATCGCCAAAACATCTTTTTCGGCAACGGGTCTAAAGTCGCCAAGATCCAAAGATCATGACTGCCTTTTGATACGCGCCACATTCCTGGCCCCGGCCGTTCGCCGGTAACAAGAACTTCTTCGACAATAGCTTGACCTGGCGGCTTGGCTGCAGCCGAAGCTGCGCCTATAACAGCTGAGCCCAAGAAGACCGATAGACCCAGCTTCATAAAAGGCATAAGGCGAGAATAGATCGAGGAGTGTAATAAGAAAAGGTGCGAAGTCATACCTCAACCGTATCGGATACGACGAGAGGCAGCTTTGCGGCCATCATTTTAGTACCACCAGCGGCCGCAGTTGGCCGGTTGCCGACCAAAATTCATAGTTGGAGATCATCTTCGGGTCCGCCGCGGCGTCGTTCAGGCGCCCCGTCTTTTCCAATATCCGGGGCATGGTCATGTTCACGTGTGCGCTCGTTTGGCGGGGTGGGTTCTCTCCGGCCTTTGAGCCAGCGTTCGGCGGCGGCTTGTTGTCGGGCGTCGAGGTCGTTGGTCGCTGAGACGTTGGATTGGCTGGGAATCGGTGTGTCGCGGTCCTTTTGCCATTGCTGGACAACAAGGTCGGCGACCAGTGGTGAGTCGCCTTTCGCGTCGCGTTCCAAGTAGTCGTGGGCGAGTTCTTTGGGTCGAGCTCTGCTTAGGGTTGCGGTGAATCGGTCGCGGACCGATTCGGGCGTTGCGCCTTTGGCGCGGCCGCCGAAATCTTCGCGTGCGTAAAACACGGTGGCGTTGTCGCGGTGGCGGGACAAGGCGACGTAGGCGGTGTGGCGATCGAAGTGGGTGCTCGCCAAGACGTAGCTGCGATCGACCGTGGTGCCTTGGGCTTTGTGGACGGTGGCGGCGTAGCCGTAGTCTAAGTGTTTGTAGAATTTGGTATCGACGTGCACGCGGGTGTTGGTGCCGTCGAGTTTGACGGAGAGGACGCCAGATTCGATGCCTTCGACGATCCCTAGGGAGCCGTTCTTGACGCCTAAGTCGCGTTCGTTGCGCAGGAAGCGGATGCGGTCGTTGATGGCGAAAGGTTTTTTGCCGGTCTCGGTGGTAATGCTGTGGCTTTTCCCCAGTTCGTCGTTTTGGTCACGCAGCGCACGGATGTCGGTGTTCAGGGCTTTGACGTCGTCGCGGGTGAAGGCCATGACGAGTTGTGATTGGTAAGGGTTTTGCTTGTGGTCGTGGGCCCATCTTGCGATGAGTGCCCTGCGGGCGTCGTCGCGGGTTTCGACGGCGATGATGTTGCCGCGCTGGTGATAGGCGCTCAAGGCGTCGGTGGTTTTGCCAGCACTCAAATCTTGGGTGGCCGTGCGTTGCCACTCGTGTTTCTGGCGGCGGACTTCGGTTAAGTTCGAGACGCCGTGGGTGGAGGTTATGCCGCGAAACGCGGCGCCGGCTTCGATGGCCTGCAGTTGTTCGGCATCGCCGACCAGGAGCACTTTGGCGTGAGCTTTTTCGGCGACTCGCAGCACGTGCTCGAGCTGGCGGGTGCCGAGCATGCCGGCTTCGTCTATGACGAGGATGTCGCGCTTGGTGAGGGGATCGCGACCGCCGTTCCAGGCCAGTTCGTAGCTGGCGAGCGTGCGGGATTTGATGCCGGCGGCCTTTTCCAAGTTGTCGACGGCGATGCCGGCGAGAGCGGCGCCTTTGACGGTGTAGCCCTCTTTTTCCCAGATCTCGCGCAGGGCTTTGAGCGTAGTGCTCTTGCCGGAGCCGGCGACGCCGGCCAGGGATTTCAAATCGCCCTGCCCTGTTATGTCAAGCGCGGCGCGTTGCTGTTCGGGGCTCAAAGCGTGAAGGCTAAGGATGCGGGTGCGGTGGCTGGCATCGACGCCATGGTTCGTGCGATGTGCCAGCGTATCGGCTTTCTCGAGCAGGCTGCGCTCGAGGTTGAACATCTCGCGGGTGGTAAAGCGCTGTTTCCCAAGGTCATCCGTGCCAAGCGGCACCAGATCAGGAGAGGTTGTCACCTTGAGGTAGGCGGTCTGGAATTGCTCGGCGTCTTGGGTGCGGGTGTTCAAGAATCTGGCGATGTCTTGGTGCGAGAAGGTGGCATTGCTGTGACTTAAGGCTTTGAGGGCAATCGTCGGGTCGGCGATGATCTCCTTACCGTTGGCGCCCATGATGCGTTGTTGCTCGGCGACGCGGTCGGCGAGGAACCCTGGCAGGTCGGGGGTGTGCTGGCGGTCCTTCCCAACGCCGATCTTCACGCCGGGGGTTAAGCCCAAATTCTGTTCGCGGTAGGAGCGGTGATCGATGCGCACGCCTAAGCCTGCTTCGATCAGGTGTTCGTTGGTGACTTCGGCCCAGCCGCGGCGCCAGTTGAGAAGTGCCTGGGTGGCGTTCCAGCTGCGGTTTTTCTGACCGAATCCTTCGGGGGTGAGATCGCGGGTGGTCAGTAGGATGTGGGAATGGGGGTTGTTCGGATTGTCACGGTGGATGCCGATATCGGCGACCATACCTTTGGCGACGAACTCGCGATGGACGAAGTCGCGTAAGAGAGCGACTTGTTCGCGGTCTTCAAGCTCGATGGGCAGCCCTACTTCGATCTCGCGGGCGACCTGGGCGTCCTTGCGTTTTTCGGAGGCCTCAACGGTATTCCAGAGGGTGTGGCGGTCGAACACCCAGGGGTGTGCGCCGTCGGGCGCGAGGATTTCGGAGTGTTCGACGCCCGCTTTGAAGGAGTAGTCGTGGGTGATGCCGGTGGATTCTTCGTAGAGCCGGGAGCCGGAGCGGTAGGCGGCGGCTGCTATGGCGGACTGACCTTGACCGCGTTTTACGAGCTTGGCATGGAAGTGATAAATCGCCATGCGGTCAAGCTCGTCCGCTGGGTCGAGCCGTTCGGGCATCCCTGCCCTCGCTCGACGACGCCGAGTCAAAGGCGTGACTTCGACTCGGCTCCCGGATTCTTCGGCTCGGCCCACTACGAGCACGACACTCCGCCGAATAATCCGTTACCCCTTCCATGGGGTAAGTTAAGTCCACGTGCACCATCAAGCGCGATTCCCTCGCCAACGGCCGACACACTAGCGGCCAGAAAAGTACCAATCTCCGGCGACGTTCATACGTCGCCTCCGCACACGTCGCGAAGCGACGTATAAGTGCGCTTTAGCTCCGACTCTTACGCCTTTTACTCCTGGAGCACGGCGCGATGCAAGCGTGAGAGTGGGGTGATTAAACAGATAGGCGGGAGCTAGGTTTGCGACAAGGAAGTCGCAACGGATTAAGGGCGCTTCGCCCGAAATCCGGAAGGCGAGTTGGAGTCGCGCCTCTAACTCGCCGATGCCAGGCGAGGGTGAGGTCGGATGTATTGTTCGACGAGATACAAGATCTCGTCGAACCGACCGAACGATCGGCCATGGATGGCCGAGCTGGGTAGACTAGCCATGGACGGCGTGATGTCGCCCGAACAGCCCGGCCGACGGAGAACGGCGCTTTAGCTCCGACTCTTCTGGCTTTTACTCCGGATGCGGAGCGCGATGCAAGTTTTAATCGGAGGTGTATGACGGGAAATCGGGAGGTGGCTAGGGCCTAGGAGTTGAGCGCCAGGGCGTGAAATCTCGTCGCAGATTGCGACACGGGTGAGCTGCACGCGGGCGAACGCGCAGACAGGAGTCTGGGCAGGTCCGGTAGCGAAGCAGACGCCGCTCAGCAGGATGCGGAAGCGTCGCGGACACGAACGGCCCGGCGGAGGGAGAACTGGGTCACCCTACCCCGTCGATCAGGCGCGTATTCTGGAAGAGGAATATTCCTCGCCGCAAATGGAAGTGCCATGAAATTCTCGACTTTTGCCGATCGAAGCCTTCGGGTGATTGCCGTGCTGGCGGCGATCGGGTTCATGTTTGTCGTGGTCATTGTGGGAATCATGGCCAACGACGCGGGCAACGCGGCTGGCGCAAGAGCTGGGAAGCTGATCTTCAGCCTGGGCTTTCTGCTGGCGCTCTGGGTCCTGATCTGTAGCATTCTGCCAAGGCTGGTGACGGTTTGGTTACCCTGGCCGGTGCTGCGCTTTGTGTTAGTCAAACTACCGAGCTACGTTTTTGGCTTGGCTGGGTTGGCGTGGTGTTTGTCGTGGGGCTACGGAACATATCGAGTGGCGACGAGAGCGAATCCGAACGTCAAGCCGGGAGACAGCGAGCAGCCCATGCCTAATCCGCACCCTACTCATTCCTTTGAGGCCGCCGGAACTCTGCCGGCTGCGATACCGGTGGAGGACTTCTTGGC
>Ga0210406_10001448_pt1 | contig 28900 bp, 22 predicted proteins | sample IncBWC30MmetaG_FD_155454 | JGI IMG/M metagenome (GOLD analysis project Ga0210406, IMG submission 155454) | Forest soil microbial communities from Barre Woods Harvard Forest LTER site, Petersham, Massachusetts, United States - Inc-BW-C-30-M | ecosystem: Environmental > Terrestrial > Soil >... | reverse complement strand
GCACATTTCGCATCTCCACGCGGTCATGGGCATTTCCATGGGCGGGATGCAAACGTTCGAATGGGCCGTCGCGTATCCCGATTTCATGGACCTCGCCATTCCTATGGTTGGCTCGCCGCAGTCCACGTCGTTTGACAAGCTGCTTTGGGCGGCGGAAATTGACGCCATCGAACTCGATCCCGCCTGGAACCACGGAAATCCTACCGGGCCACTTGCGCGCGGATTCGCCGTTTCCGAGGAGATCGACCAGATGACCCTGACCTCGCCCGCCTATCGGGTCACCCACACGACTCCGAAGGATTTCGATGCATTTCTTGCGGACCTCAAGAAGCGCGCGGTGGGCGACGGTGGCGCGGCGACCAATCAAATCCGCCAGCGTGAGGCGATCATTTCACTCGACATTCCCGGCGAGTTGGGCTTGACGTTGGCAGAGTCAGCTAAAAAGGTGCGCGCCAAGCTTCTTGTGGTCGTCTCGCCGCAAGATCATCACGTGAATCCGATTCCCGCGCGAGAGTTTGCGGACGCGATCGCGGCGCCCATCGTGACTCTCGATTCGACGTGCGGACACATCAGCCTCGCTTGCATCTCCGTAGGGCCGACGGTCGCGAAGTTTCTCGCCGACCCTGCGTCGGTTCGCAGCGAAACGCTACACGATGGGGTCAACCACTGAAACTCTCGAAAGCACAGGCTAACGCCGGCTGTCTTGCTTGCGGATTACATCGTGCCTAGCTGGGGCGCAGCCGTGCTGCGCCCCTACGTGCTCACTTGGCGTTGTTGTTGGTTGCGAAGGAGCGAATCAGCAAGACTAACTCCCAGCGCTGGTCCTCTGTGAGCTTGTTCTTGAACACCGGCATGGGCTTCTTGCCTTCGCTGATTTTGTAGAACAGCTCGCCGTCGGTGGCCTCGCTCATGCGCTTGGCGTCGGTGAAATTCATTGGCGCGGGATCGTAACGGCTGGCGTCGGGGCCGTCGCCTTTGCCGGTATCGCCATGGCAGTGCGTGCACTTGTCCGCATACACTTGGCGCGCCGATTTCAAAGCGGGGGGCGTGGCCTGCAGAGGATTTTTCAGTTGCTTCGCTTCCTCGGGGACTGGCCAGGACCACGGAGCTTTGTTGACGAGGGAATAGATAATGGCCGCAGCAACGATGGCGAGCACGAGCAGGAACATGGCCCTGGGCAGCGCGCGGTTCCGTTTTGCCGGGGTAGTCATTGTGCGCGGAAAGTTTCGCACATTCGCGGGCCGCGAGACAGGTGCCAGGCGGCCTAACCGCGGAAGATGAACCAGAGGAGTTCGCCGTTGAAGAAGAGGATGAGCCCCGCAACGGCCCAAGCCACGACCTGCGTAACCGGCGAGTTCACCAGCGTGCCCATTTTCGCGCGGTCGCCAGTGAACTGAATGAGCGGGATGATGGCAAAAGGCAACTGAAAGCTGAGAATCACCTGGCTCAACACGATCAGTGCCGTGACTTTTCCCTCGCCAGCAAATCCGATCACCAGGACCGCGGGAGTGATCGCCAGGGTACGCGTGATTAGCCGGCGCAGCCAAGGCTTGAGGCGAATGTTCAGGAAACCTTCCATAACAATCTGCCCGGCCAGGGTGCCGGTGAGCGTGGAGTTTTGCCCGGAAGCGAGCAGCGCGCAGGCGAAGACTGTGCTGGCCAGGCTCACGCCAAGCACGGGACTGAGCAATTTGTAAGCGTCCGCGATTTCCGCGACGTTGTGCAGGCCGCGAGTGTGAAAGGCCGCGGCGCCCAGGATGAGAATCGCGGCGTTCACGAAGAGCGCGAAGAACAACGCCAGGGTGGAATCGAACACCGCGTAGTGCAGCGCTTCGCGGCGATGAGCGACGGAGATGCCGAAGGCGCGCGTCTGCACAATGCTGGAGTGCAGATACAGATTGTGCGGCATGACCGTGGCCCCGAGAATCCCAATGGCGATGTACAGCATCTCGCGGTTGCGGAAAATCTCCGCGCGGGGGATCAGTCCCTGCACGGCTTCGCGCCACAGCGGCTGGGCGAAGAAAATCTCGTAAGCAAAGCAGGCCGCGATGGTGACGATCAGCGTTATCACAAAGGCTTCAATCAAGCGGAAGCCGCGCCCTTGCATGGCCAGCACGATGAGCACGTCCAGCGCGGTGATGAGCACGCCGGCCAGCAGCGGCAACCCGAACAACAACTTCAGCGCCACCGCGGAGCCCAGCACCTCGGCAAGGTCGCAAGCCGCTATGGCGATTTCGCACAAGACCCACAGGACCATCGAAGTGGGCTTCGAATAATGATCGCGACAGGCCTGCGCCAAGTCGCGCCCGGTGGCGATGCCCAGTTTTGCGGAGAGCGCTTGCAGGAACATCGCCATCAAGCTGCTCATCACAATGACGCTCAGCAGCGTGTATGCGAACTTCGAGCCACCCTGAATGTCCGTGGCCCAGTTGCCCGGGTCCATGTAGCCCACGGCCACCAGATAGCCGGGGCCGGCAAACGCCAGGATTTTGCGGATCCAGGAAGCGCCGGAGTTGAACGGAACGGTGCGGTGCGCCTCCGGCAGGGACGGCAAATTCACCGCGCGGGGCCGGAAGGTTCCGGCCGCGTAGCTTGCGGGAGCCTCCGAGCTGGAGGCGATTTCCTTCTCGACTTCGCTCGGTACGATAGGGGTCATGTCTGACGTTAACTGTGTTAAATACGACTCATAAACTATACTTAATACCGGCCGGTTGTCAATGGAACTCGGCGGATTATTTTCCTGTACTACAACAAAACCCCGGCAGACCGGCGATTCCGGCCAGGCCGCCTTACGGCGCGCCACCCTCCGCTGTGGTACCTTGAAGATGCGCGCAACGCAGCGATCAAGCGAAGGGGCTCACACGATGGATCAACAGCAGCCGGTGCAAGGGCAGGTACAGATCAAGGCGGATGAGAAGGAACTGCAGGGCGAGTACAGCAATCTGGTGATGATTCACCACAATCTCGAAGAATTTACGCTGAACTTTATCTATATTTTTCCCAACGGCGCGCAGGGCAAGCTGCTGAAGAGCATGATCGTCAGCCCGGGACACGCCAAGCGCATCTTTCGGGCGCTGGGAGAAAATATCGCGCGCTACGAGGCGCAATTCGGCACCATCAAGGAAATGCCCGAAGGCGGACCGACACCCAACGTAGGCTTTGTGCAGTAGGAAGTGGTGGGCCTGGGTGGACTTGAACCACCGACCTCGCCCTTATCAGGGGCGCGCTCTAGCCACCTGAGCTACAGGCCCGTGAACAACGACAAATTTTAGCACGAGGGAGGGCAGTTCGCACTTATTTGGCGATCAGAGCATATGCTTCTGAGACGCCGATGGCCTTGGATTTGTTTCCAGCGAAACGCGCAATTCGAGTCCAAATCAGGCTTTTTGTGCGCGCCGGCGGGGGGTCAGCGGCGTGGGGTGCTGCTTGGCGCGCCGCGCTTTTTCGAAATAGAGCTGAGCGTCGGCGGTGGAAAGAAGTTTTTCGATGCGCTCGCCGTGGCCGTTGCAGATGGCAATGCCGATGCTGGCGGAAAGCTGCGGCTGTTCGAGGTCGCTGGCCATGACGGCGCGAATGCGATTGGCGACGCGCGCGGCTTCTTCGTGCGAAGTTTCCGGCAAAACGAGGGCGAATTCGTCGCCGCCGTACCGCGCGGCGGTGTCGATGGCGCGGCAATGGATGCGCAGGATGTGCGCGAGTCGATTGAGCGCGTGACTGCCGACGAGGTGGCCGTGGGTGTCGTTGATTTTCTTCAGGCCGTCGAGGTCCAGGAGCAGAACGGCAAAGGGGCGGCCGTTGCGATTGGTGCGCTCGGTTTCCGTCTCAAGAACGTCGAGCAGGCGGCGATAGTTGGCCAGGCCGGTGAGCGGGTCGCTGACGGCGAGATGGCTAACCTGTTCGAACAGCCGGGCATTGTCGAGGAGAACGCCGCCGAGGGCCACGGCGTAGCTGGTGACGGTGAGCGCTTGCGCGAGAACGAACGGGGAATCGAGCAAGCGTTGGGACTGCGAGGCGGCGAGCTGCGCGCCGAGATTCATCCACGCGGCGGCGTAGATGGTGCGGTCGAAGGCGGAGTCTTCCAGTTGCAGGCGTCGACGATACCAGATTACGGCAATCAGGAAGATTCCAGCGGGCAGGAGTTGCTGCGGGCTGGGGAAGAGCGCCCCGGGATGCGGGGAAACCCCCGGGGGAAGGCGGCGCAAGGCTGCGGTGATGAGATAAGTCGAAGCCATTACCGTGAGTAGGGCGCCGGCGATCTCGCTGCGAGGGTGGCGCGAACGCGGCAGGAAATGCTCAACGAGCAGTGCGACGACAAACAAGAGGGCGAGAACGATGCGACTGACCCACCAGGAGACCGGCGCCCAGCGCAATTCCAACAGCGTATCCTGCTGGAACTGAAAGAATAGGAGACTGGACGCGGTGAGGATCGCGCCGGAAAGAAGAAATCCGGCGCCCAGGATCAGGGAGATGCGGTCTTGCGTGCCCTGAAAGCGAACCAGGATGACAGCCGCGAAAATGAAAGCGAGCAAGCCGGTGGTAACTTGCAAATAACCCTGCAATATGGGGTCGGGTTCGAGTGGCACAACGCGAAGCCACATGGCGAAGAAGAAAAGGACGATGAACCCGGAGGCGCTCGCCAGGATGGGAGCTACGCGGCTGCGACTAGTCATCATTGTGGGCTCGGCCATAGTTTCTTCTCTACTGCGGGCCGGGTCCCTATCTAATTAGACTCTAATTTGGTTGCCAGAGTTGCGATAGAAAATGAGTGGACTCTCACTAAGAGATAACCTCTGTGGAAATTGACTGTCCGATAGTACAGCTGGCCGAACGTACAGGTGAAACGGCGAACTTAGAGGCGCTAATTCTTTCTTAGGTGCTGAGAGTCGAAAATTTCGCGGACGCGTGCAAGGGTGTCGATTTCGGTGACGGGTTTGTCTGGGCGCAGGCGCACGATGCGGGGGAAACGGAGGGCAAAGCCGCTTTCGTGGCGATCGGAGCGCTGAATATTGTTGAAGGCCACTTCGAGGACGACGGTTGGCTCGACATCGCGCTGGAAGCCGCGGTCTTCGATGGTGTGCTCCAGAAAATATTGGGTTAGCTCGCGAATCTCGACATCGGTGAGGCCGGAATAGGCTTTGCCGATGTTGACGAGTCGCGCGTCATCGCGGACGGCGAAGGTGTAATCGGAGAGCAAGCCGCGGCGCTTTCCGTGGCCGTATTCGGCGATTGTAACGACAACGTCGAGCGTGGCGAGCGGGCGCTTGAGTTTCATCCAGAATTGGCCACGGCGGCCGGGGACGTAGGGAGATTCGGGCGCTTTGGCGAGGAGGCCTTCGTTGCCGTTGTCGAGGGCGAGACGGAAGCGATCTTCGATCTCTTCGACCGTGCGGCAGAGCTTGGCGCGAGTGAATTGCAGGACGGGCTGCTTGACCGTGGCAAGAAGGCGCTCGAGGAGGAGACGCCGGTAGGCAAGTGGAGTGTCGAGTAAGGTGCGGCCATCGAGAAGAAGCAGGTCGAAGGCGACGAAGCTGACGGGAACCTGCGCGGTGGTGAAGAGATCGATTTGTTTGCGGCCGAGGCGCTGCTGCAGCTCGGTGAAGGGAATGGCGCGGCCGTCACGCCAGCCGATGATTTCGCCGTCGAGGATGAAATCGCCGTTGACTGCGCGAATAGGGTCGAGGAGCTCGGGGAATTCGGTGACGCGATCGAGGGTGCGGGAATAGATTTCGACTTGCGCATTGCGCTTGTGAACCTGGGCGCGGATGCCGTCGAATTTGTCTTCGACGAGAGCACCTTGGGGGAAGGCGGCGACGAGGTCGGCGGGAGTTTCCGCGGGGCTGGCGAGCATGACGGAGATGGGACGGAAGAGCTGAAGCGAGACGGAGGAAAGTTGGTTGGCCACGGCGAGGCGAAGGACGTCGGTGATATCTCCGAGGAGCATGTTGGCGCGCTGCACGGCGGGGAGCGTTTGATCGAAAGCTTTGGCGATGGCCTCCTCGACAAGGCTTTCCTTGAGGCCGATGCGTAGCTCGCCGGTGGCGATCTTGATGAAATATTTGGCTTCGAGAGCCGAGAGGCACGGGAGCGTGTGTTCGAGAAGGGCTTGCTTCGCAGCTGGGCCGCGTTGTTGCGCGAGGGAGGCATAGACTTCTGCGATTTGCGGAAGTGTGAGAGATGGCTGCACGGGGTGATGGCGCAGGATTTCCTCGGCGCCGGCGCCGAGATCGCCGTGGTGGCGGAGGACTTGAGCGAGGTCCGCGGGATTCTTATCTGCGATCTTGGCGACCGCGCGAAGGAGAATCGAGAAGCCAATGGAGAGAACGCGTTCTTCGCGCCGGGGGAAAACGCGGCCGCAGAGGAAGAGGGCGGCGATCGCGGACTCGTCGACCGGTGTGGTTCGGAGATAGTCGGCCACCAAGCTAACTTTTTCGTTCTTCTTGGTGGTGCCGGCGATGGATTCGCACAGTCGGGCGAAACGAAGCATGGCGGGAGACAAGTATGGCACGGAGTGACGCGGCGGTTTAATAGGGGGAACTTAGCGCTTGCCTGACTGACGGGATTCCCACAGAATGACGGCGTTTGAAACGATTGAATAGAGCAGGGCAATAAGTTGAAAGGACAAGGCTTGGGTACGGAAGCGACAACGGTAACGGCAGCGGCGCCGAGGCTCCGGCGGACGCTTACGCTGTGGGATTTGATTTTGTACGGAATGATCGTGTTGCAGCCGGTTGCGCCGATGTCCGCATTCGGAGCGCTGAGCGACCGCGGCCGGGGCCACGTAGTTACCGCAATTTTGATTGCCATGGTGGCCATGCTGTTTACCGCCATCAGTTATGGGCGCATGGCGCGTGCGTATCCGAGCGCGGGATCGGCGTTCACCTATGTGGCGCAGGAGATCCACCCCTCGATTGGGTATGTGACGGGTTGGAGCATGGTGTTGGATTACGTAGTGAATCCATTGGTATGCGTGATCTGGTGCGCGGGGCAGGCGCATGAATTTGCGCCGGCGATTTCCGACTGGGGCTGGAAAATTATTTTTGCGGTGGCCTTTACTTTGCTGAACCTGCGAGGAATCAAGACGTCGGCGCGCGTGAACGCGGGCTTGACGGCGGGGATGAGCGCGGTGGTGGTGGTGATTTTCGTGACCGCCATTCGTTACATCTTCGGCCATGCGCACAGCGATCCCCACTTTTTCACCCGGCCGTTCTATGACCCGCAAACGTTCACGTGGGGCAACCTGTTCGGATGTACGTCGATTGCCGTGCTGTCCTATATCGGATTCGACGGCATTTCGACGCTCTCGGAGGAGGCGGAGAATCCGCGGCGCAATATTTTGCTCGCCACGGTGCTCACTTGCGTGGTGATCGGGTTTCTCTCGGCGGCCGAAGTGTATGTAGCGCAGCTGGTGTGGCCTGCGACGGAGGCGTTTCCGAATCCCGACACCGCGTATGTGTGGGCGGCGGCGCGGACCTGGGCGCCACTGTTTACTATCGTCGGAGTGACCCTGGTGGTGGCTAATTTTGGATCGGGGATGGGCGCGCACATCGGGGCAGCGCGGCTACTGTACGGGATGGGAAGAAGCAACGCGCTGCCCAGTTCATTTTTTGGCGCCATTGACCCCAAGCACCAAGTGCCGCGGAACAATGTGATCTTTGTGGGCGCGCTGGCATTGATTGGTTCGTTCTTTCTTACCTACGGACGGGGAATCGAACTTTTGAACTTTGGGGCGCTAATTGCGTTTATGGGTGTGAATGCCGCGGCCTTCGTGCGCTATTTCTTGCATGCGGAGGAAAAAAAGACGTGGAATCTCATCCCTCCGGTGCTTGGTTTCATTATTTGCCTGGCTTTGTGGCTGAGTCTTAGCCGCCCGGCGCAGATTGTTGGAAGCATCTGGATGATCGCCGGGATTATATTTGGAATTTGGAAGACGCGCTGGTTCCGCGAGCCGCTGTCGTTCGAAGTGCCGCCGGAGTAGGGTCGCCATACGGCGGAAACGGCTGGGATGCTAGCTCGTCTAGTTCCTCAGGATAAACCAAATCGTGCCCCGACAGCGGCGCGGCGGTTGTAAAGTGATTGAGTGTGGCGGGATGATGCGGGCAACCGAGGGGCCCTCCATGTGAAGCGGCCTAGCGAGAAAAACCAAGCAGTCACGATGAGAGATGTGGCCACGCAGAGCGGATTTTCGCCCGCGACGGTCTCGATTGTGCTGAACAACGCGCCGCTGGCCAGGTACATCGCGCCGGCCACCAAGAGGCGCATCGAAGAAACTGCCAAGAAGCTGGGCTACCGGCCGAACGTAATGGCGCGGTTCCTGCGCAGCAAGCGAAGCCACAGCATCGGCGTGTTGTTCTTCGATATCACCGACCCGTTTTGCACGCTGATCATGCGCGGCGTGGAGAACGCGTTGTACCAGGCTTCCTATCTGGCGATTTTTGCGGACGCGCACAACCAACGGAACCGATTTGAACGCTATTTGGAGTTGTTGCTGGAGCGGCACGTCGAAGGGTTGATCGTCGTGGCCAACTGGCTTTTTGTCGACATTCAGCTTCTTGCAGACCTCAGCAAGAGAAATATCCCTTCGGTAACGATCGGGTGGGAATTGCCGGGAGACGATATCAGCTCGGTGATGGTGGACAACGAAACGGGCGCGCGCCTGGCGCTCGAGCATCTCTACCACCTGGGCCACCGAAAAATCGCGTTTATCCGCGGACCTAAGATGCTGATCGACAGCGCGCCTCGTTGGCGCGGGATACAGAAATTTGCTCAGGCCGCGGGCTTGGAGATTGATCCCGGGCTGGTTTTGCAATTGCCCGATTCGCTGGATCCCAATTCCAGCTTTGAAAGCGGACACCGTTACACCGAGGACCTGCTGGAGCACAAGAAAAAATTCACGGCGGTGATGGCCTTCGATGACCTGACGGCGTTGGGAGCGATCCGCGCGTTGACAAAGGCCGGAGTTAAAGTGCCGGAACATTGCTCGGTGACGGGATTTGACGACGTCGCCTTGTCGGCGCTGGCGGCGCCTTCGTTGACCACCGTGCGGCAGCCGATGGAGGCGATGGGCGGATTAGCGGTAAACATCGTGATGGAAGGAATCAATGCGGGGCTGGAAAAGCGCGAGTGGAACGTGGTGAACCAAAAAATGAATCCGGAGCTGGTGATTCGCGATTCGACGCGCGCGGTTTCGCTGACCGGCGCGGATGATTGACCGCGAGATTGCCACACTCCTTCCTGCAATTCATTCTGGAAAGAAGTTGGGTTGAGGTCCCTGCGGCTACCCTCGTCGGGTAGCCCCAGGATGACACTTGCTACGTTGCTGTGCGGCGTAGGTGAACGATTGAATTACTGTGACGGCGGGAGGAAAACTTCCGACGGGGTGAGAAACTCCGCGTTCGGAAGTTCGGTGGTGACCCGCACACGCTCGAACTTGCCTTTTTTCCCGCCGCCGCCGCCGCTTGCGAAGCTCAAGAGATATTGATTGTTCAGGTGCTGCTGTATTTCGTCAAAATACGGCTTGAGCGTGACCGGCCGCCCATCGGACAAATAGTAGGATTCGGCGCCCGTCTCTTCGGAGAGCCTGCTGAGATTTGCTTGCGCGTTGAAGACGCGGAAAAAGCCCCGGCTGACGTGTCCGGCGCCCGGATAGTAGATGGTCCAGATGTTGACGTTTTCCTTTTGTGCGCGCTCGATGGTGGAATCCAGGTCGGGATCCAGAGGATCAAACCCGCCGCGGAAATAATCGATTCCTGACGAAATGAGCAGGATCGAGGAGCGATGATCGCCTGCGGAAGACGGCCAACGTTTGAGCCAGTCTTGCACGGCAAGATACGGGCTGGAGAAAGCGCCCGCGTTGCCGAGCGGAATGCGCAAGGCTTTTGCGGCCAGCGCGTGATCCTGGGTGAAGTCCTGCGTCACCATGGCAGCGCCATTGCGCGAGTAGGCCACCGCGACGTACGCGTTTTGCGGCTGTGCGGCGATGAAGGCCTTTAGATCGCTCCACTGGCTGGCGGCCTCGGAGTCGAGCGAGTCGTCAATCAGAATGGCGAGGTACAGATTTTCACCGCGGCGCCAGTCCGTGGTTTGCACGCGTTCTTTACCTTCAAAGACTTGCGCGTCGTCTTTCTTGATGGGCGGTGGGGTACCCTTCTTGGCGACGGCGGTGACCGTGAGAGTGACGGCGTCCGCGGCGCGTGCGGGTACGGTGGCAAACGAAGCAAACGTTAAGGCGAAAGCGGCTAACAGCAACTGCGTTCTGGGTCCAGGGTAGAACTTCATCGGTATCTCCTTTTCTCTCTTAATTAGATGCGCGAACTGCAAAAATCGCATAGCATCGGGGCGCCCAGGCGGTTACAGGAAAGCTATCGCACATAAGTCTTTTGTATCCGGCGGCATAGCGGCGGGCGGTCATGCTGTCGGACGTCAGCACTTTGACCCTTTTGCGCGAACCAAATTGGAGAGGACTGCTTAGGTGAAGAGTTATATCGGGGCCATCGACCAGGGCACGACCAGCACGCGCTTCATGGTATTTGACAAGCACGCGCGCGTCGTGGCCATGGCGCAGAAAGAGCATGAGCAGATTTTTCCTGCGCCGGGCTGGGTGGAGCACAACGCCGAGGAGATTCTCCGGTGCACGCACGAGGTTATCGGAGCGGCGTTGCAGCAGCGCAGCTTGCAGCCCGCCGACTTGGCGGCCATCGGAATCACCAACCAGCGTGAGACGACCGTAGTCTGGGAACGCAAGACCGGCCGCCCGGTGACGAATGCCCTCGTTTGGCAGGACACGCGGGTTGGCGAGGAAGTGGCGCGCTTCGCCAAAAACGGCGGGCAAGATCGCTTCCGCGCGAAGACCGGCTTGCCTCTTAGCACGTACTTCAGCGGGCTGAAGCTCCGTTGGATTCTGGAGAATGTTTCGGGCGCCAGGACAAAAGCCGCTGATGGCGAGTTGCTGTTCGGGAATATCGATACCTTCCTGGCATGGAACTTGACCGGCGGCCCGCGAAGCGGCGCGCATATAACCGACGTGACCAATGCCAGCCGCACGCAACTGATGAACCTGAAGACGCTCGATTGGGATGACGAACTGCTCGCGGCGTTCGAGATTCCTCGCGTGATGTTGCCGCAGGTGCGTTCGAGCAGCGAAGTGTATGGCGCGGCGAGCTTGCCCGCGATATCCGGCGTGCCCGTCGCGGGAATCCTGGGTGACCAGCAAGCGGCGCTCGTCGGGCAGGCGTGCTTTCATCCCGGCGAGGTTAAGAACACCTACGGCACGGGTTGCTTCCTGCTGATGAACACCGGCGAGCGCATGGTGCCCTCAACCTGCGGACTGCTGACCACCGTGGCGTACAAGTTCGGCAAGCGCGCCGCCTGCTACGCGCTGGAAGGCAGCGTGGCGATTACCGGCGCGCTGGTGCAGTGGCTGCGAGACAACCTCGGCATGATCGCCAGGAGTTCCGACGTCGAGTCGCTGGCGCGCACGGTGGAAGACAACGGCGGCGTCTATTTTGTGCCGGCATTTTCCGGATTGTATGCGCCGTATTGGAAAGAGAGTGCCCGAGGAGTGATCGCCGGGCTGACGCGTTACGCCAACAAGGGCCACCTCGCGCGCGCGGTTCTCGAGGCCACGGCGTTTCAAACGCGCGAGCTGGTGGAAGCCATGGAAACCGATGCGCATATTTCTCTGGCTTCGCTGCGCGTGGACGGCGGAATGGTCGCTAACGAGCTGCTCATGCAATTCCAGGCCGACATTCTCAATCGCGAAGTGGTGCGCCCGGTGATTCAGGAGACAACAGCCCTCGGCGCCGCCTATGCCGCCGGCCTGGCCGTGGATTTTTTTCCGGGGCTGGAGCAGTTGCGCGCGAATTGGGCCATGGACCGCAAGTGGGAACCGGGCATGGATAAGGAGCGGCGCGAACGCTTGTACCGGCAATGGAAAAAAGCCGTCGCGCGCTCGTTTGACTGGATAGATTCATGATCGTGCATAAGAGAGGAAACGACGGATGACCTCGCCATTCCTGGGAGAATTTCTGGGCACCATGATGTTGATATTGCTGGGAGACGGCGTAGTGGCGGGCGTGCTGCTGAAACGCTCGAAAGGCGAAGGCGGCGGGTGGATGGTCATCACCACCGGATGGGCGTTTGCGGTGATGGCCGGCGTGTTCACCGCCGTGGCCTGCGGCAGCAGCGACGCGCACTTGAATCCGGCTGTGACCCTGGGCTTCGCGGTGCGCGCAGGGTCGTTTGGCAAATGCCTGCCGTACATCACGGCGCAGCTACTTGGCGCGATGGCTGGTGCGGCGCTGGTTTGGCTGCATTACCTGCCGCACTGGAAAGAAACTCCGGATGCGGCCGCGAAGCTGTCGTGTTTTTGCACGCACCCCGCCATACGGAAGGCTGTGGCCAACCTGATCAGCGAAATCATCGGGACCGCCGTGCTGGTGTTTGTTGTGGGCGCGATTTTCTCCAAGGCCGTCGCGGCCACCGGACCGGGGGCGCTGGGACCGTACCTGGTAGGCAGCCTGGTCTGGGGAATCGGCCTTTCTTTGGGCGGCACCACCGGCTACGCGATAAATCCGGCCCGCGACCTCGGCCCGCGCGTGGCCCACGCCCTGCTGCCAATCGCCGGCAAAGGCAGCTCCGACTGGAGCTATGCCCCTATACCGGTGATCGGCCCGCTAGCAGGCGGAGCACTCGCCGGCTGGCTGCTGCGCCTACTCGCCGTGTCGTAACGCTTTTGACCGCTTGCCTGCTCACGTTAAGATCTTCGGTGGCCCTCTCGAACATCAGGCTGAGGTGAAAATGGACTACATCGCATACCTGCATAAAGACGGTAAATCTGATTTTGGCGTCAGCTTCCCGGATTTTCCCGGCTGCGTAACCGCAGGAAAGTCGCTCGAGGAGGCCAGCCGTAAGGCTCCAGAAGCGCTGGCGTTTCATATCGCGGGAATGATGCAAGACGGAGAAAAGATTCCCATGCCGTCAAAGATGGATGATTTGGTTGGAGACCCCGATAGACAGAATGCGGTAGCGTTTCTAGTCACCGCAGATTTGAACAAGGCGAAAACCGTTCGCGTAAATATTACCGCGCGCGAGAATCAAATAGAGCTGATCGACCGTCTGGCTGGGCGAGCAGGCATGACGCGTTCGGCGTATATGGTGCAATCGGCAACGTCAGGGGTTGCCCACGCGAAACGGGGTGGGTCCACACGCCGCCGAATCGTGTTCGCAAAGCGGCCGAAGTCGCCCAAGAAAAGAGGGAAGTAGCTGAGCTTAGCGGCAGACACCCTTGTTTTCGTCAGGGCATGGCTTTAGCCGTGCCGTAAAGCAACACCAAAACATTGGGCTTCAGCCTCTGAAGGCTGCGCCGGGAACCGTCGCCGCTCGCGTAGCGCTAGGACTTCGCCCCGCCAAGCCTCAGGGCTTGCTAGCGTCGGCGGTAGTAGCCGCCGCCGCTTCGGAGACCACGAGGTATTCGTACGATTTCCCGTTCGCTTTGAATTTTATTTTGTCTTTGTCCAGCGTGAATTCGATCGGTGTGTTGACGGGGATCAATGCCTTGTCGGCGGGCTTCGCCTGCCGGATGCGGTAGTCGGTGCCGGAGGCGCGCACCACATACTCCTGGCAGAGCACCTCGATGCTGGTCTGTTTGTTCTTTTTGCCCTTTTCCACCGTGGAGCCGCAAGCCACGGAGTTTTCGGAAAGGATCGTACCCATTTGCGGTTTGTTCCCCGCCTGCACCAGAATCGCCCCGCAAAAAACAACGGCACCAAGCAAAAACGGCTTCTTCATGTGAGCTCCCGAATGCATGATTTCGACGCGTGATTTCGTCCGTTCGTCCCAGTGTAAGGCAATCGGTTCGCGGGATGGCGCCGGAGGGGTTAACCGAAAGGACAAAACGCCGGCCCGTCAGGAAGTGGGAACCGCCGCCCCGTTAACGGCGATCGCATCCCGGCTACTCCTTTTTTTCACTTTGCGCGCCGACTAGAGATAGAATCGCCGCAACCGCCTTCCTGGGAGTGTCGCATGGGAGATGAGCGTCGCCGCACGCCGCGTTATCCGTTTATCGCCACCGCTGAGGTGGTGGACCTGTCCTCGCAGGCCAGCATCTCCACGCGCGTTACGGAACTCAGCCTCAACGGCTGTTACCTGGACATGCCCAATCCGCTGCCGAAGGACGCGCAGATCAGGATCAAGATTTACAGCGAGAGTAAATTCTTTGAATCGACCGGAACCATTGTCTACTCGCAACCCAATCTCGGCGTGGGCGTGACCTTCCGTGAGACCCGCCCGCAATTCCTCACCGTGTTGAAACAGTGGCTCCTCGCCGCGGCCGTCGCCAAATACGGCGCGAAAACATGATTTTGATTTGAGCTGCGGCTTCTCGCCGCGGCAACAGACAGGCGAAGAAGAAGATGGCCTGGCCGTATAGAACTTTTCAGCTTTGCGATCTTTGGCTTTGCCATGCGGAGTGGAGCACATCTGCGAGGTGTTTTGCGGTCCGGCCGGTGCTTTGCTGGATCTGCTCGCGGCAGCTGAAGCCATCTGCCACGATGATGGTTTCGGGCGTCGCCCTTCGCACTGTCGGCAGCAACACGCGTTCGCCGATTGCTTGCGCGATCGCAAACTTGCCGCGCTCGAATCCGAATGGCCCGGCCACGCCACAGCAGCCCGCATCGGGACAGTCCAGCTCCGCTCCCATGCGGCGCAACAGCGATTCCTCATCGTTCATTTTCATTAACGCCTTGTGGTGGCAGTGTCCGTGTAGAAGAATCTTTGCGGACAGTTTCGGAGGTTGGTATCCGGGCGCGTGCTTCTCCAGAAATTCGCTTAGCAAAAATACTTGCTGTCGCAAGCGGTTCGCGCGCGCGTCGCGCGGGAACAAGTTGCGCAGCTCATCTCGAAACACGGAAGCACAGCTCGGCTCGAGAACAACAATCGGCAACCCCGCGTCAATTTCCACGCCCAGAACATCCATGATCTTTTGCAAACGTCGCTTGGCCTCCGCGAGCATCCCGAAGTCATACAAAGGCCGCCCGCAACACAAAGCATTCTGCGGGCATTTCACCGTGAAACCTGCATGCTCCAGCACTTCCAGAGCGGCCCGGCTCGACTCAGGATGGAAATAATTGTTGAAGGTGTCGACCCACAAAAGCACTTCCTGTTTTTCCGATGCGGGCGTTTTCGCAAAGAGCGAGGGCCGCTCCCGCTGCGCCCATCGCCGAAAATTGTGGCTGGCCACTCTTGGAATTTGACGCTGTGGCGCGAGCCCCAAAATCAATCCGAGCAAATGCCGGAATCCCGGCGCATGGCTGAAAAAGTTCGCGACCGCAGGAACGAGCGATGCCCATCGCGCCCATCGATCGATCCTCGCAAAGGCATATGCTCGCAACGGCCGCCGATTGCGTTCGTAGTAGTGCGAGAGAAATTCCGCCTTGTAGGTCGCAACGTCGACGTTCGCGGGGCATTCTGATTTGCAGGCCTTGCAAGAGAGGCACAAATCGAGCGACTTCTTGACGTGCTCGTCGTTCCAGAGGCCACGCAGCACTTCGCCTTGCAGCAGCTCAAAAAGCAGGTGCGCGCGCCCGCGCGTGCTATGCTCTTCTTCCCGCGTGGCCATGTAGCTGGGGCACATTGTGCCGCCATCGCTTTTCCGGCACGCGCCAAGCCCGATACAGCGCAGCGTGGCTTTGGCCAACGAGCCATCATCCTCGGGAAATTGGAAATGCGTCTCCGGTTTGAGAGGGCGATAGTCCGCGCCGAGCCGCAAGTTCTCTGCCGGCAGATAGGCATCCACCAGTTTGTGCGGATTAAGTTTATTTTCCGGGTCCCAGGCGCGCTTGAATTTTCCGAATGCTTCTACCAGTTCAGGGCCAAACATTTTCGGAAACAGCGCCGCGCGCGATTGCCCGTCGCCGTGTTCTCCGGAGAGCGAGCCTCCATACGCAACCACCAGGTCCGCCGCGCGTTCTATGAATTCGCCGTATTGGCGAATGCCCGCTTCGCTTTCGAGATCAAACGTTATGCGCATGTGCACGCAGCCGTGGCCGAAATGCCCGTAGAAGGCTCCGCGATAGTGGAATTCATTCAGCAACTTGCGGATATCGCGCAGGTAGCCGCCTAATTTTTCGGGTGCGACCGCGGAATCGTCCCAGCCCTCCCATTCGGCAGGCGCTCCAGGAGCAAACGCAGCCGCGCGCGGGCCAGCCTCGCGGATCTGCCACACGGCTTTGGCTTCACTCGCTGAATACAAGCGCATGCTCGGCGGCGCGCTGACATTCTTCAGGCGCTCCATCAATTGCAGTGCGGGTTGGCTGGCTTCCGACGGGCCATCTGCGCCGAATTCCACCAGCAAGAATCCGCCTCCGGGGGGCAGCAGGTCGAGATTCGGCGCTCCCTTCCGGCGGAGTCCATCGACGATGGTTGCTTCAAAGCCTTCGAGGCCGATCGGTCCGAATTCCAGAATTTCCGGAACATGATCCGCAGCGTAGAACGCGTCGTCGTAACCCAGGCCGACCAGCGCGCGGTGCTGCGGGCTGTGAATCAGTTTCACTTTCGCTTCCAGCACGATGGCGCAGGTTCCTTCCGTGCCAACGAGTGCGCGTGCCACGTTAAATCCGTTCTCCGGCAGCAAGTCGTCGAGGTTATATCCGGAAACGCGTCTGGGGATTTTCGGGAAGCGGGTTCGGATCAAGGCTGCGTACTGGTTTCGAATCTTGCGAAGCGTATCGTAAACTTCTCCGCGTCTTCCGCCGTGGGTGATAATTGTTTCCAATTCGCTTTCGCTGGTGGCGCCGACGGTCATCTGCGAACCGTCATAGAGCAAAATGCGAAGTTCTTCGACGTTGTCGACCGTTTTTCCGCCGAGGAGCGAGTGCGCGCCGCAGGAGTTGTTTCCGATCATCCCGCCGATCGTGCAGCGGTTGTGCGAGGAGGGGTCCGGCGCAAAAGTGAGCTGATGGGCCTCTGCGCGGTTACGCAGCGCATCCAGAACCACGCCAGGCTGCACACGAGCGAACTTTCGCTCCGAGTCGAGTTCCAGAATGTGGTTCATGTACTTGGTGAAATCCAGAACGACCGCGACGTTGCAGCACTGTCCAGCAAGGCTGGTGCCTGCCCCGCGCGGCAAGACTGGCGCTCCGAACTTGCGGCAGGCGGCCACTGCCGCGACGACATCTTCCTCGTCACGCGGCAGCACCAGGCCGATGGGAATCTGGCGGTAATTGGATCCGTCTGTGGCGTAGAGCGCCCGGCTGCCGTTGTCGAAGCGAACTTCGCCTCTCACCACGCGCCGCAACTCTTTTTCGAGTTCAGCCGCGGCTGAAAATGTATCGACGGGTTTTCCGTGCGAACTAAGGGGCAATGGCAGGCGTTGATTCAAGGCCTGCTTACTGTAGAACAAGTCGCCGAGGCGTGGCGAATCGATTTGACCAAAGCCCGCCATTCGCGTCGCCGCGCCCGGCGTCGGGAAGTTGTCGGGGAGCTACGGCAAAGCGTCAGCGTGTTTCCGTTGCCTGTTTCACCGTGAGCGCGGGAATTTCCTGCTGCTTCACCAAGTCGTCGTAAGACTTCACGTCCGTGGAAACGATGGCTTTCCACTTCATTAATTGCTCATCGACCGCTTTGCTGAGCATCTCGAACACTTCGTAAGACTGCTTTGTCGGGGCGGTATCGGCGCTGGCGACCACGCCGCCCAGCGCGGCCAGGTGATTGTTCAAGCGGACCGGAAAATTCAAAACGTCCTGCCCGCTCTTGGCCTTGGGTTGGATCAGCGCTTCTTCCACCTCGGTCATTTTCTTGTCCAGCGATTTGCCGGCGTCGGCAATCACTTTGCCGCGCGGATCGGGTTTCAGCCGCTTGTTGATGGCGTTCATTTGTTCGCGGAGATCGCGGATTTGGTTGATGGCGTCGTCGGTTTCGGTGAGCTTGTCGCGAATTTTAATCAACAGCGTGAACTGCTTCCCCAGATCGGCTTGCGTTACTGTGAGGCGCGGATCGGGTTTGATCTCCAGGGGTGCTGAGTAGCTCGTGCCGAGCACGGTGAGCTTTATTTGATATTTGCCGGGAAGAGCGCGCGGCCCGCTGGTGCCGCCGCCCCACAGAGGCGCGTGCGGCACTTTGCTGGCGCCTTCGTAGTCGAGGTCCCAGACGAAGCGGTTCAGTCCGGCGTCGGCGGAAAGCTTTCCGGCATCGCGATCGGGCGCGCCAAAACCTTCATCCTGCTCGCCTTCCTCTTCTTTTTTGGGGAAGTGGCGAATCACTTTGCCAGAGGCGTCGAGGACGTCGAGCGTAATCTTGGGAGGCTCGCTATCGGATGCCTTCGCATCGGATTTTGCAGCGGCTTCCTTGGCATTCGCGCCTGGCGTTTGCTCTTTCGAATCGCCCTCTTTTTTCTCGGATTCTTTCTTGTCGGCGTCCGGCTTCTTCAGCGACGTTTTCAGCCAGTAGTGGATCACCGCACCGGCCGGCGGATTCTTGCCGGTGTTGGCGCCGCCGCGGAAGAAGGAGCCGCGGAACACGGTGTGATTTGCCGCGGCCGGCGTAAACAAATGGGCGGCGTCTTGCGCCACAGAGTCGCTGTACTGTTCGAGTAGAGTGATGTCGTCGAGCACCCAGAAGCTGCGGCCGTGCGTGGCGACAATCAAGTCGTTGTTCTTCACCACCAGATCGTTCACCGGCGAGGGCGGCAAATTCAATTGCAGCGGCTGCCATAGCTCGCCATCGTTGAAGGAAACAAACACGCCGGATTCCGTGCCCGCGAAGAGCAGACCGGCGCGCCGGGGATCCATGCGCACGGCGTGGACGTAGTCATTAGCGGGAAGGCCGTTCACGAGCCTGCTCCAGGTCTTACCGAAGTCGGTGGTCTTGAAAACGTAGGGCGCGAAGTCGTCCATCTTGTGCCGCTCGACGGCCACGTACGCGGTTCCCGCATCTTTTGAGGAAGCTTCGATGATGCTGACGGTGCCCCATTCCGGCATCGCTTTTGGCGTAATGTTTTCCCAGTGCTGGCCGGCGTCGCGAGTGAGTTGCACCAGGCCATCATCGGTCCCCGCCCAGATCAAGTCTTTCTGGACGGGGGATTCCACGACGGAAAAAATCGTGTCGTACACTTCGACGCCCGTGTTGTCTTTCGTGATGGGGCCGCCGGAGGCTTGCTGCTTTTGCTTGTCGTTGCGAGTCAGGTCGGGGCTGATGATGCTCCAGCTCATGCCGGCATCGGTGGTCTTGAACAGCACTTCACCGGCGAAGTAAAGAGTCTTGGGGTCGTGCGGAGAAAACACGATCGGTTCGGTCCACTGAAAGCGGTGCTTCACATCGGCGGCGGACCAGCCGATTGGATTTACGGGCCAAGGATTCACGGATTGCGTTTCTCCGGTGCGGTGATCGTAGCGGGTGATTTCGCCGCCGTAAGACCCGGCATACACGATTTCAGGGTCGGTGGGATCGGGAGCGATATAGCCGCTCTCGCCGCCCCCGACGTCGTACCAGTCCGGCCGATCGATTGCGCCATCGGCGCTGGCGCTGGCGATGCCCACGGTGGAGTTGTCCTGCTGCGCGCCATACATGTAGTAAGGAAAGCGATTGTCGGTGGTGACATGATAAAACTGCGCGGTCGGCTGGTTGTAGACGCTGGTCCAGGTTTGCGCGGCGTCGGTGGAAATGGTGGCGCCGCCGTCGTTACCGTTGATGAGGCGCTTGGAGTTTGTGGGATCGATCCACAGGCCGTGATTGTCGCCGTGGGGCACGCGCAAAGGATTGAAAGTCTTGCCGCCGTCGTTGGAACGGTACACACCGGTATTTAGAATGTAGACAGTGTCCGCGGATTTCGGATCGGCGAAGATGTGCGAGTAATACCAGGCGCGCTGGCGGAAGCGGTGATCGTCGGTGAGGAGCTGCCAGTTTTCGCCGCCATCATCCGAGCGGTAAATGCCGCCTTTTTCCGCCTCCACGACCGCCCAGACGCGGTTCGGGTTTGCTCCGGAAACAGTTACGCCGATGCGACCCAAAACTGTTTCGGGCAGGCCGTGCGCTTTGATTTCCTTCCAGGTCGTGCCGCCATCCGCGGAGCGGTACAAGCCGCTCCCAGGGCCGCCGCTATCCATGCCCCAGGGCGTGCGCCTGGCCTGCCAGAGAGCAACGAACAAAATATTGGAGTTGCTGGGATCGAAGGTGATGTCGATCGCGCCGGTCTTCGCATCCTTATACAGGACTTTCTCCCAGGTCTTTCCGCCGTCACGCGTGCGGAAGACGCCGCGTTCTTCGTTGTCGCCGAAGGGATGCCCGAGGGCGGCGACGAACGCGATGTCGGGATTTTTCGGGTTTACGATCAAACGGCCGATAGCACGCGTGTCGCCAAGGCCGACAAACTTCCAGGTTTTACCCGCGTCGATGGATTTGTATACTCCGTTTCCGCCGACGATGTTGCCGCGGATGCAAGCTTCCCCGGTGCCAACATAAATGACGTTGGGATCGGATTCGGAAACCGCGATCGCGCCGATGGAAGGCGAAGCGTCCTTCTGCTTGTCAAAGAGAGGCTTCCAATTGAGGCCGCCATCGGTGGTCTTCCAGACGCCGCCTGCCACGCCGCCAAAATAATAGGTGTTGTCCTGGCCGACGACACCGGAAACGGCGAGAACGCGCCCGCCGCGGAAGGGCCCGATGAGGCGATAGCTGAGCCCTTTCCACGGGCCTTTGTCTTCGTCATCGTCCTTCTGGGCGGTCGCCGATGTAGCAGGCGCCGGCTGGGAATTTTCTTGTTTTTTCTCTGCTCCGCTTTCGGCGGATTTCTTCGGCTTTTGTTTCTGCGCAAATGCAGGTGTGACCAGCAAAGTCAGTAGGGCTAAAAGCGCAATCGTTCGCAACGTTTCCTCCACAGGGTGTAAGTCGGGTTGGAATCCTAAACGCTCGGGGCAGACAAGCAAAGCGAAAAGTCGTGACTGCGACGGCATTTCTTGATCGCCGAAAACGCCGACCACGGCAGCTTCCAGTGCAGAAAAAAGTCCTTTGTTTACGCGTGCGCGTACATGTCCCAGCCGAGATAGCGCGTGGTCGCCTCGTGGATCATGGGTGCAACGGTCGAAAAATTCGCGGCGACGTGATGCTCGAATCCATTTTCGCAGATGTAGTGCAAAAGTTTCTGCATGTTGGGAATTTCCACCACTCCGGCGCCGCCAAAGGTTTCGAGTGGATCGTCTGTGAAGCGCCCTTCACCGGCGTAGCCGCGGATTTTGCCGGCGAGATCGTCGGTCGAGAAGCGCGCGTAACTCATGGCACCGGATTTGACGCGGCCAACGCAGGTGCCGAAGGTATTTTCCTTTCCGACTGTGCCGGCGATGATGGCTTGAAAATCCATCTGCACGTCCTTGAAGAAATGTTTGGGTAAATTGCTGCAGTGGAAACACACGGCCTTGTTGGGATCGCTGCCGTAGTTGTTATTCCAGTCGAGCAAGGCGCTCGGCGTCTGCGAGGCAAGTTGCAGCGCGTGCATGCCTATTACACCGCAGACATCGACTTCGCAGGCGCTCGAAATCAGCGAGTCGCTCATCATGCTCATGACCGTGCACGGGACCACGCCAAGATTTTCCTCTAGCGAAGTCCAGCACTGCACGGCGCTGATTTTTACCTGCGCGCTGTGCATCCAGTAGTCGATCACCGCGCCGAGCTTGGCCATTTTGAGCAACGCCGGCTGGGGGATGCCGGTGGTCGCGACATAGCGTTCGATGTTCTTCAGTTTCTGCACCGCGCGGTCGTCCGTATCTTTCATGCGCCCGATGCGGCCGATCACCTCGGAAAGGTCCAAGGTTTCCACGGTAATGGCGTTGGCTTCCAGAATTTTTTCGCTGTAGCGCACGGTGTTAAAGGCGGCAGGCCGCGCGCCGATGGCTCCAACGCGGAGGTTGCGCAAGCCCTTCACCACGCGGCACACACCGGAAAACCACTCGAGGTCGCGCTTGAATTCCGCGGAGCTCGGCGAAACGGTATGCAAAGACGTCAGCGAATAGGGAATTCCATATTGCTTCAGGTTGTTGCATGCCGACATCTTTCCGCAGAAGCTGTCGCGGCGGTGCGCGATGGTCATTTTTCCGGGTGCGTCCGGAGTGGCTTGCACCAGCACTGGAACATTCAGGCGGGCGAGACGGAGGGTATCGGCGATGGCGCGCTCGTCGCCAAAATTCGGAAGCGACACCAAAACGCCGTCGATCGCGTCGCTGTGCGAGCGGAAAAGGTCGGCGCAGTGGCGCGCGTCGGCAAACGTCTCGACCGAGCCGAATTTACTTTGCTCCGGCGTGAGACAAAACGCGGTGTGGCCCTGCTCGGCCAGGACACGCAGAATTTCCTCGCGGCCGTCGCGCGCCAGCACGTCGGGGAAGAAGCCCCGATTGCCAACGATGACGCCGAACGTGTTCATGAACTCCTCCGCGGCCGGAACGCATTGATGTAGGCGGCGCCCAGCACCACCATGAGGCTGCCCCACCAGACGGGCGCGTGCAAATTTGCGAGTACGGTCGGCGGCGGATTCCGCCACTCGGCGATTCCGCTGGCCAAAATCAGCGCGCCGTAGATCAACAACAGCAAGCCAACAAAGAACCACACCGGAATTATGTGATGCTTTTCGCTCATGTTCTCTACCAGAAAATGATCTGCAGAATCACGAAGAATGCCACCGCGACGCCTGCCCAAAAAATCGGTTTATGCAGCAGCGGCACGTTTTCTTCCTTGGGTATCGGCGTGAAACCGTACACCAGCCCGGTCAATTCCGCCGCAGGCTTGGGCGTGGTGGCGAGGCTTACGGCGACGGTGACGAGGACGCACACCAAACAAGACCACAGCGCTTGATACATGTCCTGCGCGAGTCCCTTGGCCAACGGCGAGAGCGCGAACACCGCGACCAGGGCGTGATCGATTTTCATGGAAACGAAAATACCAATCGCCGTCAGCGTTCCCGCCAGCAGCCCCAGGAACCCGCCCAGCGGCGTCGCGCGTTTCCACATCATGCCGATCAGCACGGTCCCGAAAAGGGGCGCGATGAAGAAACTGAAAAGCGCTTGCACGTAATCCATGATGCTCGCAAAACCCATCGCCAAATACGCGGTGCCAATACTGATAAACAAGCCGATGATCGTGCACCAGCGGCCCATGGAAACGTAATGTTGGTCCGTGGCCGCTTTGCGGATAAACGGACGGTAAATGTCGTAAGTCCAGACAGTAGCGAAGGCGCTGACGTTGCCGGCCATGCCCGCCATGAAGCCGGCAACCAATGCGGTCACGCCCAGGCCCAGCAATCCGGGTCCGCAATAGCGCGCCAGCATCAGCGGCAAAACGTCGTTGTAACTGTGCTGCCCTGGCAGCAACGCGCTTTCGGGCACCAGCTTTTCCTTCAGCACGGCCAAGCCAATTAGCCCGGGAAGAATCACGATCAGGGGCACGGCCATTTTGAAAAACGAACCGATGATGGGAGCGAGTTTTGCGGAACGCAAGTCCTTTGCCGAGAGCACGCGCTGGACCACGAGGAAGTCGGTCGTCCAATATCCCATGGAAATCACCGCGCCGAGCCCGAAGACAATGCCCGTCCAGTGCATGCCCATAGGGTTGTCTTCAAAGCGCCCCAGAGTGCTCCATGCATGTGTGAAATTCTGGCCGGGGAAATTGTGTTGAATGCGCGCGACCAGTCCGCTCCAACCGCCCGCTTCAATCAGGCCGAGGATGGGAATCAGCAGCGCGCCAAACCAGATCAAGAAAAACTGCAGCACTTCGTTGAAAATCGCGGAGAACAAGCCGCCAGACGCCACGTAAATTCCCACCGTCAGCGACGATACCCAGATGCTGAAGTGAATGTTCCAGCCCAGCACCACCTGCATCACCTTGGCCATGGCAAACATGTTCACGCCGGACATCAGAATGGTCATGAAGCCGAACGACACCGCGCTTAGTCCGCTCGCCGCTCTTCCGTAGCGCAGCTGCAGGTAGCCAGGCACCGAATGCGTTCTCGAAATGTAGTAGAACGGCATCATCACGATGCCGAGAAACAGCATTGCGGGAATCGCGCCGATCCAATACCAGTGGGCCGCAAGAATTCCGTACTGATAGGAAGAGCCGGCCCAGCCAAGCAACTCCAACGATCCCAGATTTGCCGAAAGAAAGCTCAGCCCCGCTACCCACGCGGTCATCTTGCGGCCGGCCAGGAAAAAATCTTCGCCGCTTTGCGCAAAGCGCTTCAGGTAGAAACCGATACACAGAACGGCAAGGAAGTAGATGGCGATGATGGCCAGGTCGACCGAAGAAAGATGCACCAGCCGCTCGGGTACCAGCATTGTCAGGGCATAGTTCGTCGTCAGGGTTTCACCGCCCAGAAATTCCTTCCGCAACAGCTCTATGACTGCGCGTCGGTGGGAAACTATACCGTGAGGTATTGGTGGTGTCGAACGATATCAAACGCGTCTATGGAAAACACGAAGCCTGCGCGTGGCGCACTGGGCTGTTACTTTTCCAAAAGGGCGCTGAGCAGGTTTGCGATGCGCGCTTCCTGGCCGACGACTGTTTCGTCATGCTGCGCCGCGGCTTCGCTCTGGGCCATCTCCGCGAGTTGTGCGGCCAGCACACGCACGGCAGCGTCCCGACCAACGTAGGCACGCTCCGCCGGCCCAACGGCCACCCAGCCGGAGGCGTCGCGGCGAAGCTCCCATCGCACCTTCTCGCGCTTCCGCTTGAAGTTCGCCCCTTCGGCGGTGATGCGCACATGCGAATCAACTTGCAGGTGCGCCCAACCTTTGTCGCGTTTGGTTTCCACGTGCTCGACGTGAATCTCGTCAACGATAACGACCGGCGTTTTTACGTTGAGAGGCTGCGCAGAGCGCAGGTAGTTCGCGGCCGCGTTGCTTAGTTCAGAGATTCCGTCGAGCGCTTCCGCGGCAGTCGGACGTCGCTGCTCGGGCGTGATCAGGATCTCGACCGGGATAGGTTCCGCCACTTTGAGACTTGCCGGCTCGGGAGCCGCTATTACCTTCGAGTGCATGGCGGCTTCTTCCGTGGGCTGTTGCGGGTTCATCTTCTCGGCTTCCGCGCGCACTTCTGTTCTTGCCGCGCCACTTCTGCGCGAGGAGTTGTTGCCGCCCGGTGGGAGGGGCCGCGCGGCCTTCGCGGTTACCACGGGGGAGCCGGAGTCAACGATGTAGCGATAAAATCGCGGCGTTCCGCGCGATCGCCAATATGGCCCCAGGTAATCCTCGGCCTGCAAGCCGGAGCGCACCAAGCTGTAGAAACTGTGCTGTTTAGGATCCAGGACAATGCCGACGTGACCGGGCCAGGCGATCAGGTCTCCCGCCTGCGGGTGTCGCACGCGGCGAAAATTGCCATGCCCGGCGTACAAGTCGAACGAACTCGCATAGGGGTATTCGTATCCGGCGACTGAATAAATCTGATGAACCAGATGCGAGCAGTCTTGGGAGGCGCGAACCGGCTCGTCCTGTCGCAGGGCAACCGTCGCAATCTGCCGCCCCTGTTCGGCACTGATGAGCCGCACGGGTGCCGCAGCTTCCTGCGGCGCCGCTTTTGCCTGAGCCGATGCGCCTATTGCTCCCGCGCACAAAGCGATAGCCCAGCAACCCACTCGTACAAAGTGGCTTGCGCCAACCGCATGGTTGTAGGTATGGGCCAGAGGCATAGGACTCCCCGCTATTAAGAGGATGCCTACCCCCAAGGCAGGAACAATAGGACTTGCCGTGAGCGTTACCGGTAGGTTGGGCTGTCGCCCCGGGGGCGTGTGGAAAGCGCTGCTGCCCAGCCGGCCATAACGCGCTGAAGCCTCCGGTTCCCGCCGGCGCAAAGAACTAGATAACGCGGCTCTATTTTTTGCCGCCGCGAAGCGACCAGACCGATTCGGCGTCTGCGAGCAAAAACGTCACAAAGCACAATGCGAAGACGGAGTGGCTCAGGCTGGCGCCGAAGTATTGCCAGAGGGGGGCGGAGGAGCCGGGGTAGTCGGAGGCGAAGAGCAAGGTGAGCATATAGATCAGGCCGGCGACGCTCGCGGGGCGGACGAAGACGCCGAGGAGGAGGGCGAGCCCGATGGCGAGTTCGCCGTAGGCCACCAGGAAGGAGATGGGCGTGGCGTGGGGGAGAACAAAATTGCGGAGGATGGAGACCATGAAGGGATAGGCGCCGCCTTCGGTGAGAAACTTGTTGATCCAGAATTGAAAGCCGCCGTGCAGCGTGAATTGCGTGTTGAGGATTTTGTATTGGGCGAAAATGAGAAAGAAGAGGCCGACGCCGATGCGGAGGAGAGCGAGGGCGCGGGAGTTGCGCGCGTCGGGGGAAAGAGGCACGGCGAGATGATAGTCAAAGCCTAGCGTGGGGAGAAGGAAAGATTTAACACGCCGACGCGGAGTCCGAGCGCTGAGAGCGCGGAGACGCCTGAGGCGGAGAGTCTTGAGATCAAGAGAGGCGGGAACGGACGCGGTCGCTGAGCGCCTTGCCGTCGACGGTTTTGCCTTCGAGGGCGGCTTTCGCGGCCTTTACCACGGCGCCCATTTGCTTGATCGAGGTGGCTGCGGTTTCGGCGATGGCTTTGGAGATGGCGGCGTGCATTTCGGCATCGCTGGCGCCGGCTGGAAGATAGGATTCGATGATGGCGAGCTCTTTGGTTTCTTTCTGGGCGAGATCGTTGCGATTGCCTTTGGTGAATTGCTCGATGGATTCCTTGCGCTGCTTGACGAGGGTTTGCAGCAGCTGGATGGATTCAGGCTCGTCGAGCTTGCGGAGCTTTTCGGTTTCTTTGTAGGTGATGGCGGACTTGACCATGCGCAGGACGCTGAGGCGGAGCTCGTCCTTGGCGCGCATGGCGTCGGTGAGGTCTTTCTGGATTTTTTCGGCGAGATTCATGGGAATGAATATAACAGAGGAAGAAGAAAAGAATTTAACACAGAGTTCACAGAGGGGGCAGAGAAGAAGAAATACGGAGTAAGATGCGGCGGATATGAGTGCGCGATATGACGTGGCGGTGATTGGGGCCGGAGTGTTTGGGGCGTGGACGGCTTGGCATTTGGGGCGGCGGGGGCGGCGCGTGTTGTTGGCGGACGCGTATGGGCCGGGGAACGGGCGAGCGAGTTCGGCAGGGGAGTCGCGGATTATCCGCATGGGATACGGAGCGGATGAGCTGTATACCCGATGGGCGCTGCGGTCGCTGACGCAGTGGAAGGAGTTTTTTGCGGCGACGCAGCAGGCGCTGTTTCACGAGACGGGAGTTCTGTGGCTGGCGGGGAAAGAGGATGAGCGGGTGCGGCAGTCGGCGGAAACGCTAAGGCGCTGCGGAGTTGCTTTCGAAGAACTGAGCCGGACGGAATTGGAAAGACGCTATTCGCAGATTGGGTTGGAAGGAATTACGAAGGCGCTGCTGGAGCCGCACAGCGGCGTGTTGATGGCGCGGCGAGGGGTTGCCGCGGTAGTGGAGGACGCGGTAAATCGCGGAGTGGAATATCGCGTTGCGCACATCGCGGAGCCGCATGGCGCGGGCGCGATTGGCGCGGTGAAGACGAGTTCCGGCGAACGGATTGAGGCGGGCACGTTTGTATTCGCGTGTGGGGCTTGGCTCGGCAAGATTTTTCCGGATGTTCTGGGCTCGCGGATTTTTCCCAGCCGGCAAGAGGTGTTTTTCTTTGGCGTGCCGGCGGGAGATGCTCGATTTGCTCCGCCCGCCCTGCCAACGTGGCTGTTTCAGGAAGATGAAATTTATGGAATGCCGGATCTGGAGAGCCGCGGGTTGAAGATAGCCGTCGACCGGCATGGCGAGCGCGTCGATCCGGATACGCAATCCCGTTTGGCAAGCGCGGAAGGCGCGCAAGAGGCCAGGCGTTTTGTTGAGCAGAGGTTCCCGGGGCTGCGCGGGGCGCCGATTGTGGAGACGCGGGTTTGCCAGTACGAAAATACGTGGAATGGAGACTTCTTGATCGACCGCCATCCGGAGATGGAGAACGTCTGGTTTGTTGGCGGCGGGTCGGGGCACGGGTTCAAGCACGGACCGGCGGTCGGAGAGTACGTGGCGGAGCGGATTATAGAGGGCGGTGCGGAGGAGGAGAGGTTTTCGTTGGCGAGCAAGGAAACGGTGCAGAAGAGGGCCGTGTTTTAGGCTCGTCGGACAAGCAATGGCGCTGCGAGCCCTGGCTTGTTTGAATTCGCGGCTAGAGCACACCCATTTGCGCTGCATCGAGGAGGAGGAATGAAGGCTGCGGTGTTGCGTGAACTTGGGAAGCCGCCGCGATTTGAGGAATTTGCCGAGCCGACGGCTGGCAAAGACGAAGTAGTGGTGCGGGTGCGGGCGGCGTCGCTCAAGGCCATCGACAGGCAATTGGCCAGCGGCTCGCACTATGCCAGCCCGCAAGAGTTGCCCGTCGTTTGCGGAACGGACGGAGTTGGGGAACTTGAGGATGGTTCCCGGGTATTTTTTGGCGGGCCGAGGCGGCCTTACGGTGCGATGGCGGAGCGCACGGTGGCGCCGCGCGCGTTTTGCTTCGCGGTGCCCGCGGAGATCGATGATGACACTGCCGCGGCGCTACCAAATCCAGGCGTTTCGGCGTGGCTATCCCTGAAGCACCGCGCGAAACTTGCGGCGGGCGAGACGGTGCTCATCTTGGGCGCGACGGGCGTTACCGGACAGCTTGCCGTGCAGATTGCGAAGCTGCTGGGAGCGAAGCGCGTGATCGGCGCGGGGCGCAACGAGCGGGCGCTTGGCAAGCTGCGCGAACTGGGCGCGGAAGCCACGATTCAACTCAACCAGCCTGGGGACTCGCTTAAGGACGCATTCGCGCGCGAGGCGGGCGACGCCGGGTTCGACGTCATTATCGATTATGTTTGGGGGCATCCCACAGAGACGCTGCTTGCCGCGATTACCAGGCCAGAATTTGCCGTGGTCACG
>Ga0210406_10001445_pt1 | contig 28921 bp, 25 predicted proteins | sample IncBWC30MmetaG_FD_155454 | JGI IMG/M metagenome (GOLD analysis project Ga0210406, IMG submission 155454) | Forest soil microbial communities from Barre Woods Harvard Forest LTER site, Petersham, Massachusetts, United States - Inc-BW-C-30-M | ecosystem: Environmental > Terrestrial > Soil >... | reverse complement strand
GGCGGATGCGAAAGCTGGGCGGCATGGCGGACTCGTGCAGATTGTAACGGCAAAGGGGCGCGACGCTTTTAGTTATTTACTCAGCGGCCGGGGTGGGTATGATGCGGGCGCGGTATTGGCGGTGAGGAGATGGACGTGAGGAAATGGATTGTGGCTTGCGCAACTGTGACGTTGCTGATTGCAGGTCAAGCTTTGCACGCGCAGCAGGGCGCGAGCGAAGCGACCACGGCTAGCGCGGCTGCGCGACAGACGGAGACCGATGAGTATACGCGGTACGAATTACTGGCTCCCGACAGCGCGAGCTTTCGGATTCGTTATGAGGTGACAGCGACCACGGCGGGCGCGAAATATTTTTATAATCCGATACGGAAGGGCAGCGTAGCCAGCGATGAAGCCGTCTACGACGCGATGAGCGGAGAGGCGCTGCCATTTGAGGTTGTGAGCGGGGAAGAGGCGCGGAAAGACGCGCTGATGGCGGATGCCGACGCGGGGACGAATTACATCAAGGTGCATCTGGCACGGCCTGTGCCGCCGGACGGGCAGGGGCGGGTGTTGATTCTGAAAACGTACAAGGATGCGAAGAGCTATTACCGGGATGGGGATGCGATTGTGTTTAATCGTTCGCTGGGGATCAAGAGAAACAGCGTGGTGCTGCCGGCGGGTTACGAGCTGATTGGATGCAATGTGCCGTCGCAAGTTCTTCCGGAAGCGGACGGGCGGACCGCGGTGAGCTTCATGAACGGAAGCGCGGGAGAAGCTCCGCTGATAGTGAGGGCGAGGCCGGGCGCGCAGACGGGCGCTGCTGCGGCGCCTCGTCCTTTGACGACGGCGGTCAGTTGGGAAGCGCCGTTCAGTGGAGAGACGGAGAAGCAGCGGCTCTCGGAGCGGGCGCATCAGGACCGCGACATCGTTTATTTCTTGAAGGAGCCGGAGACGCATGCATTTCGTCTGTATCACGATTACACGGAGTCGCGGCCGGGCGTGGACAAGTACCTGAATGTGGTGCGCGTGGGCAGCACGGTTTCCGAGCCGTCGGCGTATGTGTTGGATACCGGAGAAAAGCTTGCGACGCAAATCATGACGGGAGAGGAATTGGCGGCGGCGAAGATCGACGCGGGGGAAGCGGTGGCGCCTACGGCGCAAGTGGTGGTGATAGGGTTTACGCCGGTGAAGAAGGGGCAAGGGATAAGATTACGGATTTCGGAGACGTATACGGCGACTGGAAGTTACTGGCTGGAGGGCGACGAGTTGGTGTTTGACCGGAGCCTGGGGCGGCCGCGGAATGCCGTGGTGCTGCCGCAAGGGTGGTACCTGACGGCGAGCGCGATTCCGGCAACGGTGAGTCTGCTCGCGGATGGACGCGTTCGGCTGGACTTCTGGAATGGGCGGCCGGACTCGGTGGATGTACTGATCAAGGCGAAGCGGCGTGTCGCGTCCGGCGAGAAAAAGTAGATGACGTTTTGCAGAGGCGCGGCGTCATTGCTTGCGGTGGGCGCGCTTTTTGGCGAAGTAACCTGGAGCGGGCGAGGGGGCATTGTGAACAAATTTGGTCGGTTGGTTTCGGCGGCGGCGTTAGCGTTTCTTTGCAGCGGCGCGCTGCACGCGCAGACGAAGCATACACCGTCGCTTGAGGAGTCGCTGAGCTTAAGGACGGTCGGAGGAGCGCGTATTTCTCCGGACGGACAATTTATCGCGTATCGCGTGCGCGAAACGGATTGGAAGGAGAATGCGTACGTGCGGCAAATCTGGCTGGTGAACGTGGCAACGGGGGCGAGCTTTCAATTGACGCGGGGAAAGAAGTCGAGCGACGCGCCGGAATGGTCGCCGGATGGCCGGTGGCTGGCGTTTATCGGGGAGCGGGAATCGAACGCGATTACAGCGGCGGGAGAGGCGGAGAAAAAGGAACAGAAGGACGACAAGAAAGAAGGGAAAGACGAGAAGAAAGAGGGGGAAGGAAAGCCGGCGGCGCGGCAGATTTGGGTGATCTCGCCGGAGGGCGGCGAAGCGTGGCAATTGACAAAGCAGGAGACGGACATCGGAGGATTTCACTGGTCGAAAGATGGGAAGCAAATTGTGTTTATGGCGCCGAGCGCGGAAAGCAAGAGCGAGAAGGATAGGAAGGAGAAGTACAGCGACTACGAGGTGTTTGAGGAAGATTACCGGCAGAACCAATTATGGGTGGCGGATGCGAACGACGCGGAGGTGCACCAAGCGCCAGTGAAGGCGCGGCAGATCACCCATGACGCGAGCCTGAACGTGAACGGGTTTGCGTGGTCGCCGGATGGAAAGCGCATCGCGTTCGCGGCAACGCACAACCCGATCCTGGCGTTCGGTGGCGATGAAGATATTTATCTGGCGGAACTGACGCAGGGCAATGCGGTTCGCAAGATTGTCGCGCTGGATGGGCCGGACAGCAATCCGATTTTTTCACCGGACGGGAAGCAGATCGCTTTTGCGACGGCGCTGGCGCAGCCTTACTACTACTACGCGAACGGACACGTTGCCGTGGTGGACGTAGAGCGGGTAATCGCGCAACCGGCGACGAAGCCCGGGGACGTGCAGGATCTGACCGCAAAATTCGATGAAGACCCTTCACTTTCGGATTGGGGACCGGATGGGATTTATTTCGAAGGGCTGCAAAAAACATCAGCGCATCTTTTTCGGGTGAATCCGAAGACGAAGGAGATCGCGCGGATCAGCGCGCCGGATGCGTATTATCTCGACGACGTGTCGTTCACGAAGGATTTCAAGACCTTGGGAATCGTGGCGCAAGACGCGACGCACATGACGGAAGTATTCGTTTCGGGCACGCAGAAATTTGCTCCGCGGCAGCTTACGGATATGACGGCGCAGGTCAAGGATTGGAATCTGGGCAGCGAGGAGGTGATCTCTTGGAAAAGTAAGGACGGCGCGACGATCGAGGGGATACTGCGCAAGCCGGCGAACTACGATGCCTCAAAGAAATACCCGCTGCTGGTGGTGATTCATGGCGGGCCGACAGGCGTTTCGCAGCCGACGCTTTCGCCCGTCGACACGTATTATCCGATACAAGTCTTCATGTCCAAGGGCGCGCTGGTGCTGCAGCCGAATTATCGCGGGAGCGCGGGATACGGCGCGGCGTTCCGCGCTTTGAATGTGCGAAATCTCGGCGAAGGGGACATGTGGGACGTGATGAGCGGCGTGGACTCGCTGATCGCGCGGGGGATTGTCGACGGGACGAAATTGGGATCAATGGGATGGTCGCAGGGCGGATATATTTCCGCCTTTCTGACCACGCACACGGGTCAATTCAAGGCCATTTCCGCGGGAGCGGGAATCAGCGACTGGAGGACGTATTACGTGAACACGGACATCACTCCGTTCACGCGGCAGTATCTGCACGCGACGCCGTGGGATGATCCGGAGATTTATCAGAAAACGTCGCCGATGGCAGCAATCAAGCAGGCCAAAACTCCGACGCTGATTCAAGTGGGCAGCGCCGATAAACGCGTGCCTCCGCCGAATAGTTTTGAGCTGTATCGCGGGCTGCAGGACCAGCACGTGGCGTCGAGACTGATTCTTTACACCGGCTTCGGGCACCCCATCACCAAGCCCAAATCGAATCGCGCGGTGATGCAGGCGAATCTGGACTGGTTCAGCCATTACATTTGGGGCGAGGAGTTCCCGAAGGATTCGGCGCTGCTGGGTTCCAGCGAAATGGAAAGCGCGAAGTAGTTGAGAGGTGATTCAGTTAAGGCAAGCGAAAAACGATGGTAATGTCCGCCATCGTTTCCACCGGATCGCTCTCTACAAACGTAGGATCGTAGCGCCACTCGCGCACGGCGGCCACCGAGGCTGACGTTAGCAGGTCGGGCCCGCTCACTGGTGTTACGCTAAGAATCTGTCCGGTGCGCCCTACACGCGCCCGCAATTTCACGCTTCCCTCGATGCGTTGCTTGCGGGCCTCCACAGGATAGAAGGGGTCGCTGTGTGATTTTAGCGTTCCGATAACGACGCGCTCGGAGCGGCCCGACGTGCTGGGCAGGACTTGCAATGTTCTTTGCGCACTGATCGCGATGGCAGAGGAGGCGCTGATCGTTTCCGCCGGAAGATTTACGTAGAAAGGCCGCCCACCCGGCGCCGGCGGGTTCACCAGAATCGAGTGCTCCGCCGCGACGCTGCCCGGCCCAGTATCCACTTCGCGGTTGTTGCGCAGAGTTGCATTGTCGGTGGAATGGCGCGGCTGTCGCTCGGCGGTGTCGCGAGCTGTTGCACCGCGGGCCGCAGAGTTTGCTGCGCTCACTCCGGCTTCTGCCAAGCTGTCTTTTGGTTGCGTTGGGCCCTTCGGCAGTTCGTCTTTCGTCTCCGTGACGGGCGCGGCGGCGACCTGCGAATTCGAAGCCGGCCCGGACGCCGTATTCACACCTGCTGCCGCACTAGCCTGGTCCCCGTCTGGCGCGCTCGCCGAGCCCTTTTCATCCGCTTCAGGTGCAACCGCGTCGGGCGGCGCTGGTGGGGTCACCTTTGGAGCCGGCGCGATTCTATTGTCGGCTTCGCTCGTAAGGTACGCGATCAAGCCGTCCAGGGTTCCGCGCCCCACGGTCGAGCCCAGCGCGAAGAACAAAGCCGCCACTAATAGAACTAAGAGCGCTGTGCCTCCCCGCCCTTTGCGACGGCGAGCCGGCACGGCCCAGGCAACCTGGTTCTCCGGCGCCGCCGCAAACATCGAGTAGTCCGTAAACCGAAAAGCCTGCGCTGGTGGCTCAGCCTTTATGCTGTCCACGCCTTGCCCGAGTTTCGGCACGAGTTCTCTTTGCGTTTGTGTCGCCTGGGTCCGCGCATTGCGCGCGATCGCGGGTTCGGGATTCTTTCCGCCGGTGCGATCAGGCGTCTCAAGAATTCGTCCGGATGGTTCGCGGCCTTCATGGGATGAGGGTGGATGGCTCTGCCCGCCATCTTCGAGATCGCTGTCGGCCGAAGCCCATTTGTGAATCTGCTGCCGCGCGTCCCCCGGCAGTTCTGTGAATTGAATCCCGCCTTCTTTTTTCGAATCGCTCAGCCAAACGATGCGACCGCTGGCCGTCAACCAAGACTGGGACTTCGGTGCTTGAAAGCGAATGCCGGTAAACTCCCGCGAGACCAGGGGCAGCGGCGAGCGCACTGCCAATCCGCCTTCGCTCAGATTGAGAAGAATTCCGCCGTTCTCCTGCCCCAATTCGACGTAACCGATGGGCAAGATCCTGCGTCGCGCATGAGCGCGGTTTCCGTGTTGCTCGATTTTAGTCATGATTGTTACGCTTGCGCTGGGTGGGTGGAGCGCAATACGCAAACGCTCAACTACTTGGCTGCCTTAGACTTGCACGTTCATTCTACGCCGACGGGAGGTGCCCCTCAAGGATTACTAGGTTCTTATCTCAGCAATTCCGTGGCGTACCGCGCAGGGACTGCCAGGTTCGATCCCCCAAATCCCTTCAGGATCGCGAAATTCACGCCGATCACTTTTCCGTCGCGATTGAACAGCGGCCCGCCCGAGCCTCCGGAGGTCGTCGCTGCGTCGTAAACAATTTTGTCCTTCAGTACATCGCCAATATGGCCCTGCGTGGTGGTTGGGCGTATCAGCTTCTGCGCCGCGAGTTGCGAGACCATCGCGTTCACGTTCTGCGTGCCATTCGCGATTTTCTGCGCAACATCCGGCCCCGCGCGCGCCAAAATCCCTTCGATCCCGGTCGGATATCCGATTAACACCACCGGCTCGCCCGATACGCTGGCCTCGCTGCGTTCATCCATCTCCAGCAGGGCAGTGTTCGCCGGCGGAGTTGCCTCCAATTTCAGTGTTGCGACGTCCGCGCTGGATGAGATTTTGTCCAGCTTCGCGGAAATCCCCTCCGAGCTCCCAGGAAAATACGCCTTGTACTGCAGCACATAAGCCGCCGCGCCGTGATCGAGCAGTTCCTTCAGTTCGTCGTTGCTCCACCAGGGTTCAGCCACATGGTGGTTGGTGAGAATGCGTCCATCGCGGCGGACCAGGAAGCCCGTCCCAAAAACGTCGATCTGTAAATGCGGACCGGTTCCACCGGCATCCAGCCGCACCATTCCTTTGTCGTCGACTTGCGGCTTGCCGAGCGCGTCCACGGCAATCTGAATCGGCCTTCCGCTTTCCTTGTCCAGAAACTCCACCACCACGTGCAGCAAGCAAACACTCGGCCCATAGCTATGCACAATGGTTTCGGCGATCTTCCCTTCGTTTTCCAGTGATTTCAGGCGCTTTTGCGTGTCCACCAACTGCTGCTTCAGCGATTGCGCATCCGGCCCCTCCGCGGTGGCCATCTTCTTGCGCAAATCCTCCGATTGCGCGCGCAGGGTATCGCGCGCCGCGGAGTCGGATTTCGCGCTGGCGTCCAGCGAATTTCGCATCTGCTCCGTGCGCTGCAAGAGTTGATCATGCAGGCCGAGCCCGCTGTTCAACCGCGCGATCTCCGTCCGCAGCTGCAAGGTTTCCTTGCGACTGCGTCCCGTGGTGATCACAATAAACGCCGCCGCCAGAATGGCCGCCGCACTCACCACAAAAATCGCCGGTATCATCCAGAAGCGGTGCTTGCCGACCGCCCCGCCGGTCAACGATTCCACCGCGATATCCGCCATCTGCTCGCGTTGCACCGCGTATTTCAGCATGGTCTTCAAGTCTTCTTCCGGCTGCCGCTCGCGAAACTGCGTACGTACCCGCGCGGCAAACTCCAATCCTTCGAACGGAAAGGTGATGACGTCATCCGCTCCCAAATCCAGCGCCCGCGCTCGCTCCAGCGCTCCCCCGCGCACCACCATCAAAATCCTTACCGACCCGCGCGTGTCGGACCGCGCCTTCAACTGCGTAATCATCCCGCAGCAGCTCAAATCGGTTGGCGAGGCCTCGGTAACCAGCACCTCGGGTGAAAGGGCCAATACCTCATCTACCGTCAGGCCGGATTCCGTCGTGATTTCGTAGCCTTGACCCGCGAGGGCGCTGCCTGCCAGTTCGTTTGTTTCGGGATTCAGATTGAGCAGAAGTACGCGCATGGCTGCTAGTTTATCATCCCTTCTTAACGTCGCCACTCTGGGTTATCCTTGGACTGGCTCGCGAGCTGGCGCCCCTCCCGGCTTGCGCCAACACTGGCCATTCCCTTTTTCACCCTTTGCGTTTATCCTCCTGTCCCGTGCTTCAGGCGCGGCCAGGTCGGCGGTCTTTCTTCTTATGGGTCAGCGTGATACAAAGGGCGTAAGCCCCGCGTTAGATGACGGATTTTTGCTAAAGCTCGAATTGTTCAGCGATCCTAAACTGCTCACCGTCGTTCGCGGCGCGCTCGAACGCCTCACCGAGGTCTTCGGGTTCTCGCCGCCGGATCGCCGTTCGGTCACCCGCGCGGTGGACGAAGCGCTCACTAATATCATGCGCCATTGCTATAACGGACGGACCGATCAACCCATCGAAGTGTATTGCAAGCGTGTCCGCCCGCGTACTTCCCAGGGTGCCGATGGACTGGAAATTTTGCTCTGTGACCAGGGTCCCGCGGTCGACCCCTCGAAGCTGCGTGGCCGGCGTCTCGACGAAATCAAGCCCGGCGGCCTGGGCTTGCACTTTATTCGCCAGAGCATGGACACCGTGGAGTATCAGCGTGCCGGCAATACCAATCAGTTTCGGCTGGTCAAGTATCTCCAGCCATCGACGCAGTCGCGCAGTTCTTGATTACCCAAAGGAGGGCTCCGTGCAGATTTCCGCGCGGCATTCCGATAACACCACGATCTTCGACGTCACGGGAGACATCGACCTGGCCAACTCTCCGGAGGTGCGCAAAGCCCTTCTGCGCGAGGTTCGCGAGAAGCGCACGCCGCGCGTGGTCATGAATCTCAGCAAGGTCCGCTATATCGATAGCTCCGGCGTCGCTTCCTTAGTCGAGGGGCTCAAGGCCAGCCGCGACGTCAATTCGCGCTTCATCCTGTTCGGCCTGAGCGCTTCCGCGCGGGAAGTTCTGCAACTCTCGCGACTGCTGAAGATTTTTGAAGTTTACGACGACGAAGATCAGGCCTTGTCCTCCTGAATCTAGCTCTAGCGCCTCGGCCTTGGCAGGTGTCATCCTCAGGATGCGGTCTTTTCTTCCGGTCCCAAGGACCTCGGCGTGACTGTGGTCGTTGCAGAGTACAAAATGGAACTGCTCTCCCAAGTCGGCGGTTCGGTGATCAACGGCCTCTCCTACGTTGGTGCTCTCGCTTCCCTCGGTGGCCGTGCGGCTTACTACACTTTCGTCGCTCCCTTTCAGGGCAAACCTGTTCGCTTTCAACGCGCCGTCTCCCAAGCCATGGACGTTGGCGTCCGCGCGCTCCCCATTCTTTCCCTCATCACTTTCTTTATCGGCTTGATCCTCGCTCTTCAGGCCGCCTATGAGCTGCGCCGTTTCGGCGCCCTCAGCTATGTCGCCACCGCCGTGGCCGTCTCCATGTCTCGCGAACTTGGCCCGCTCATCACCGCCATCGTCGTGATTGGCCGTTCCGGCTCCGCCTTCGCCGCCGAAATCGGCACCATGAAAGTCACCGAAGAGATCGATGCGCTGGAAACAATGGCCATCAGCCCCGTGCATTTCCTGGTCACGCCCAAATTCATCGCTATGGCCCTGATGTTGCCCTGCCTCACCATCTGGGCTAACGCCATGGGCATACTCGGCGGGTCGCTGTTCGGCGTTGCAAAGGCCGACTTCACCTTCACCCGCTACATTTGGGCTTCTCTTGACTCGCTGTTCCTCCGTGATATCGTCACCGGACTCATCAAGAGCGTCATGTTTGGCATCACCATCACCGCCGTCGGCTGTCTGGAGGGACTCTCCACCGGAGCCGGCGCCGAGCAAGTCGGCCGCTCCACGACACGGGCGGTGGTCATGTCCATTTTTCTGGTCATAGTTGTCGACCTGGTTTTCACGGCGTTATTCTTTTTCATGAGCCAGGGATAGGAATCGCGCATGGGATCATCATTCACCGATTCGCTGGAAACCACCGCCACGATTTCCGTGCGCGACCTCCGCGTCAATTACGGCGAGCGCGAAATTCTTCACGGCATCAGCTTCGACGTCCATCGCGGCGAAACGCTGGTGATCCTCGGCGGCTCCGGCTCGGGAAAGAGCACCCTGTTGCGCACGCTGGTCGGCCTCGAGAAGCCCAGCTCCGGACAGATCTGGATCAAAGGCCAGGACATCGCCGCGATTCCAGCCTCCGAAATGGACGCCATCCGCAAGAGGATTGGCATGTCGTTTCAGGGCGGCGCGCTCTTCGGCTCCATGACCGTCGGCGAAAATGTCGCGCTCCCGCTCCGCGAGCATACCCGCCTCGAGGAGTCGACGATCGAGATCATGCTGCGCCTGAAGCTCGAGCAGGTCGGCCTGCAGGGCTTCGAATACTACATGCCGTCGCAGTTGAGCGGCGGCATGAAGAAGCGCGCCGCCGTCGCTCGCGCCCTCGCCATGGATCCCGAAATCCTTTTCTTCGACGAGCCTTCCGCCGGCCTCGATCCCATCATCGCCGCCGGCATCGATCAACTCATCCTCGAGCTCAAGCAAGCCTTCCGCATGACCATTATCGTCGTCACTCACGAGCTCGCCAGCGCTTACTTGATCGCCGATCGCATGGTCCTGATCGACAAAGGCAACATCGTCGCCATCGGCTCCACCGAAGAGATGCGCGCCAGTGCGCAGCCGCGCGTCCGCCAGTTTCTCGACCGCGTCGCCGAACCCGAAGTCTCGCGCGAATTGGATTATTTGCAAATGTTAACGGAGGATCGTCGCTCCAGATAATCCCTGGAGCAGGGAAGGGAACCAATGAAACCAAAAAGCGAACAAGCACTCGTCGGCCTTTTCGTCATTGCGGCCACCGCCGTGCTGATTTTCATTGTCTTTGCCATTAGTGGAGCCTTCGGCCGCTCCACGCATACGTATCGCGCCTACTTTCCGTTCGCCGGCGGCATCGAGTCCGGTTCCGGCGTCCGCTACTCGGGTGGACCCAAGATCGGCCGCGTCGACTCCGTGCGCCTCGATCCCCAAAATCCTTCGCGCATCGAAATCACTTTCAAAGTCCAATCCGATCTCCCGGTCAAAACCGATAGTCACGTCAAAATCATGAGCCTGAGCCCGCTCGGCGACAATCACCTCGAAGTTCTTCCGGGCTCTCCGAAAGCTGCCATCGCTCCCGACGGCTCGCAACTTACCGCCGAAAACTATGTCGATTTCAACGCCATCACCGCGCAGATCAACGAGCTGGGTCCTCGCGCCACACAGCTTCTTACCAGCTTGAATGATCGCGCCACCGAGCTGAAAGTCACCGTGGAACGCGTCAACGATCTCCTCAACGCGCAGAATCGCGCCAATCTTTCCGCCACGCTCGCCAACACGCGCGGCATGATCGAGGAAAATCGCCCTGCTCTTCACTCCACGCTCCAGCACATCAACTCCGTCAGTGAAAAGCTCGAGCCGCTGCTGGCAGACTTCCGCAAAACTTCCGCGGAGGCCAACAAGGCCATCGATCATATCGATTCCCTCATCGGCGAAAATCGCGCCGACATCCGCCAGGCCGTCGCCGAGCTTCGCCGCACCCTCACCAACATGACCGATCTCACCGCGCATCTGAATCAGACGCTCGACACCAACTCCGAAAATATTGACGAGCTCCTCGATAATTTCCGTCACGTCTCCGAAAATCTTAAGGAATTCACCAACACCATCAAGTCCCGCCCGTACACACTGATTCGCTCATCGAGTCCCCGCGAACACAAGCCCGGTGAAAAGCAATGATCTTGCGGCAACCTCCCATTTTTCTGCTTTGCATCTGGCTTGCGGCGGGTTGCGGAGCCGCGCGCCCCTCGAAGTATTACCAGCTCACCGTGCCCAGCAACTCCGGTGCCGACCCCGCGGGTGACCCCTTCCCGGTAACCATTGTCATGGGCCCGCTACTGTCCTCGCATCTCTATCGCGAGGATCGCATCGTCTACGGTTCCAACGCCGAGGCCATGGGCACTTATGAATACCAGCGCTGGGCCGAGCCTCCCACGGAAATGATCCAGGATGTTCTTCTGCGCGGGCTGCGCGCGTCCGGCCGCTACCGTTCCGTCTACGCGCAGCGCAGTAGCATTCGCGGGGACTATCTCCTCCACGGCGAACTCTACGATTTCAAGGAAATCACCGGCTCCGCGATGTCCGCGCGTCTTGTCCTGGAGCTCGAGCTCCGCGACACCAGGAACGGCAACACCGTCTGGACGCACCTGTATAATCACGACGAACCCGTGAGCGGCAAAGAGGTCTCCGCGGTGGTCACTGCTCTCGATCACAACGTGCAGCGCGCCACCAACGAGTTCATCGCCAGCCTGACGCAGTATTTTTCCGCTCACCCGCCGGCGCCAGCCTCTGCCCCGGCCCCATAGCCGACCCTGTCATCCTGAGGCTACCCGATGAGGGTAGCCGGAGGACCTCAACCGCTGTGTTAGCGAATACGTCTCGTCGTGGATTCGACCTCTGCTGTGTCCATCGTCTCCGCGTGGCTCCGCGCTCTCCGCGTCCCGGCGTTATTTTTTCCGCCTTAACTCGCGCGCCGCAGCGTCAGCAGCGTAATGTCGTCGTCCAGCTCCGCGCCTCCGCGATGGGCTTGAACGCCTCCCAGCAAGCCCTGCGAAAAATCCGCCAAACTCGCGGGTTCGCCGATCCCTCGCAACGTTTCCTCCGCCAGCGCGAGAAGCCCCACATGCGTCAACTGTTCCCCCGCCGGCGAGCGCGCCTCTGTCGCTCCATCCGAAAACGCCAAGATCATGTCTCCCACATTCAAGCGAATGCTCTGCTCGTTGTACTGCTCTCCGGTGATAAATCCCAGCGGCAGATTCTCCAGGCCCTCTCCCAGCTCGATAAATCGCTGCTCCCGCGCTCTCCACACCAGCATCCGCGGGTGCGCTGCGTACGCAAAGTTAAACTCTCCGCTCATCCCGTCGTACGTGCCCGTGACCACCGTCGTCAGCCGCAATCCCGCCGCGTCGTTTGCGGTCCCTAGCGTGAACTCGTCGTTCAGCGCCGCCAGCAATCCGGCCGTATCGCGAATGTCGTGAAATTTGTGCAGCAGCTTGTGTACGTGCCGCGCCACCAGGCTCGCCGAGTATCCGTGCCCCACGGCATCGGCCAGCACCACCCGCGCCACGTTGTCGGTGCAAGAGAAAACCGCCGCCAGGTCCCCGCCCTCATTTGCTCCGGACGGCACCGCAATCACGTCGGTTTCCAGCCCCGCCAGCTCCAGCGAGCGGTGCGCCTTCTCGTTTCCCGCCCACAGCTCCATGCACCCAAACGGACGCAAGGCTGAAGTCGTGCAAGGCAATTCCGCAGGCTCAATTTTCTTGAATTTCATGGCTCGACCAATTTAACACAGCCGTTCCTGGCTCTCCTTCCCTCAGGGATGGAAGGCATCACATACGAATAGATTCCCCAAGTAGGCTGGACGATACGTGACCCTCGCGCTGAACCCTGTATATTGGAACCGCTCCATGGACCTTCGTCCCGCTTTCGACCTCCGCTGGCTCTTCGATCCCGAGCGCGGCGCGCGTTGCCGGTTGATCCCGCGCTGGCTCTTCCTCCGCGCTCTCGGCGTGATTTATTTCTCCGCTTTTTTTTCCTTGCTCTTCCAAGTCCGTGGACTCATCGGCCCCGAAGGAATTCTCCCCGCCGCCGAGTACCTGCGCGCCGTCACCAATTCCATTGGCTTCTCTCGTTTCTGGTACGCGCCCACGCTTCTGTGGTTCTCCGCCGGCAATCACGCGTTGATGGCTGTTTGCTGGGCTGGCCTCGTTGCGTCTGTCCTTCTCATTATCAACGTCTTCCCGCGCGGCATGCCCCTGGTTTGCTTCCTCTGCTTTCTCTCCTTCGTCACCGCCGCCTCCGATTTTTCCGGCTACCAATCCGACGGCATGCTCCTCGAAGCCGGCTTCATCTCCCTCTTTCTCGCGCCCCCAGGCCTTCGTCCCCGCTTCGCGGCCGGCAGCCCGCCTATGCGCGCCAGCATTTTTCTTCTTCTCTGGGAATGGTTTCGCATCTACTTCGAATCCGGCGTCGCCAAAATCGCCAGCGGCGATCCTCAATGGCGCCATTTCACGGCCATGGACGAGTATTATCAAAACGGTCCGCTACCCACCTGGATCGGCTGGTACGCACAGCATTTGCCGCACTGGTTTCACGCCGCCACCGCTTTTGGCACTCTCGCTCTCGAACTCGCGCTCGCTTGGATGGTTTTTCTGCCGCGCCGCGTTCGCATCATTTGCTTCTTTATCGTCACGCCCTGGCAAATCGGCATCATCCTCACCGCCAACTACACTTTCTTGAACTATCTCGTTTTATCGCTCGCGATTTTTCTGCTGGATGATCGTTTCCTCGCGCGTTTCGTTCCGCCATCATGGAGAGCGCAGCTGACGCCACAAATCGCTTCGGAAGGCGTGGTTTCATCTGAAGCCCAGTTGCCGCATTGGCAGCAAACCTGGGCGAGCCTCTTGGCTACGGCAAAGCTCGGCCTGACCGCGGTTATGTTTTCGTGGCTCTTCTACTCCAGCACCGTGCTCCTGTTATGGATGATTTGGCCCGCCGCGCCATTTCCTCCGGGGCCGGTTGCCGCGCTGCAGCCGTTTCGCATCGCCGACCGCTACGGCCTCTTCGCGGTAATGACGCGCGGCCGCTATGAAATTGAGTTCCAAGGTTCGAATGACGGCGAAACCTGGGCGCCTTACAAGTTTCGCTTCAAGCCGCAAAATCCCTACGAGCCTCCGCGTATCTACGCCCCCTACCAGCCGCGTTTCGATTGGAATTTGTGGTTCGCCTCGCTCGGTCACTGGCGCTCCAATCCCATCGTCCCGCGCACTGAAGAGCGCCTCCTGGCAGGTAGCCCGGACGTGCTGGCGCTGTTCGCCGGCAATCCGTTTCCACAGCCGCCGCGCCAGATCCGCGTTCTGCTCTGGCAATATTGGTTTTCCACGCCGCAAGAAAAAAGTGAGCAAGGCTTGTGGTGGCGGCGCCAATTACTGGGCAACTACGCGCCAACGCTCGGCCACGATGCCAGCGGCCGCATCATAGCCATCGAATGGCCACCCGAGCTTCCGCCCCGAGAATAACCGCGATGAATACAGGCCGCTCATGAATTCGAAACCGCCGCAACGCCGGGCCTGCATCATTGGCGCTGGACCCAACGGGCTCGCAGCCGCCATCACCCTCGCGCAACACGGCGTGCACGTTGACGTCTTCGAAGCGCAGCCGCAACCCGGTGGCGCCGCGCGCACCCTCGAACTCACGCTTCCCGGCTTCCTCCACGATTTCGGCTCTGCCGTTCACCCATTCGCCGCCGGTTCTCCGTTTTTTTCTTCGCTGCCGCTGCAGGCTCACGGCTTGCGGTGGATTCACTCGCCCGCTCCGCTCGCTCATCCTCTGGACGACGGCACCGCCATAATACTCGAGCGCGGCCTGCACGACGCCGAATCGGCTCTCGGACCAGACGGCAAGCGGTGGCGCCGTCTGATGCAGCCGTTCGCCGAGCACTGGTCGTATCTTTCCACGGAAATCTTGCGGCCGTTACACGTGTTCACGCGGCATCCCTTTCTTCTCGCCCGCTTCGGCCTGCTCGCGTTCCCTTCAGCCAAAGCACTTTCTCATCTCTTCCGCACGGAACGCACCAAAGCCCTATTCGCCGGTCTCGCCGCGCATTCCTTCTTGAGTCTCGATCAGCCCCTGAGCGCTGCTTTTGGCATCACTCTCGGCGCAGCCGCGCACGCAGTGGGCTGGCCCATCCCGCAGGGCGGTTCGCAATCGCTCACCACCGCTCTCTGCGCTCATCTTGCGTCGCTTGGCGGCACAGTCAAGACATCGATGCGCATAGAGGATTTATCTGCGCTCGAGGAGTACGACGCCACACTCTGCGACGTCACCCCACACCAGTTGCTGCGCATCGCCCGCAACCGCTTCCCCGCACGATTCGCGCGTCGGCTCGCCAAGTACCGTTACGGTCCCGCCGCTTTCAAAGTCGACTTCGCGCTGCACAGTCCGATTCCATGGAAAGCCCCCGACTGCGCGCGGGCTGCCACCGTGCATCTTGGCGGCACCTTCCAGGAAATCGCCGCGTCCGAATACGCGATGAGCAACGGCCGCCACGCCGAGCGGCCTTTTGTCCTGTTGGCCCAGCCCACGCTTTTCGATCCCACCCGCGCTCCGGCAGGGAAACACATTGCCTGGGCCTACTGCCATGTCCCCAACGGCTCCAGCGTTGACATGCTGGAAGCCCTCGAATCGCAAATCGAGCGTTTCGCTCCGGGATTCCGGGATTGCATCCTCGCCCGTCACATTTTCTCCCCTGCCGCTCTCGAAGAAATGGACCCTAACCTCATCGGCGGCGACATCGTAGGTGGCACCATGGACTTACGCCAATGCCTCTTCCGCCCCACTTGGCGCCGCTACGCGACCCCACTTCGCAAGGTCTACATCTGCTCGTCTTCGACACCTCCCGGAGGCGGAGTCCACGGAATGTGTGGCCACAATGCCGCGAAGCTGGCCGCCTCGCGCTTGTTTACCTGACCGCCGCGAGGACCTTTCCCATTCAATGCGCCCAGCAACCGTTCAACCCCCAAAAGTTGCCATTCGATGGATTACACTTCCGTCATCTTCGGTCCCCATGCTATCGTTCCCCATGGTTGTCCCCTGCCAACCGTTTCGCAATTCCGGCTTTCGCTCCGCGTTCACTCGGTCCGATGGCCCCCAATTCTTCTCAAGTTATTTGCTTTCAGGTGGTTGCAGCCTCTTTACCCTCTTTTCGGCTGTCGTGCCGTTTGTTTTCAGTAGTTTGCAGCCTCTTTTTGCAAAACACCCGGGGTGGGGGGTACTCTTCCCGTGAAAGCCTGCGTCCTCCAATCTCCCGCTCCGATAGCGACCAATCCGCTCGTGTTTGCGGACGTTCCCGCTCCACAGCCAGGGAACGGGGAGGTACTCGTCCGTGTCTCTTATTGCGGCGTATGCCGGACCGACCTGCACGTCATTGAAGGGGAACTCGCGCCGCGGAAATCTCCTGTAATTCCGGGACACCAAGTCATTGGCGTGATCGAAAAACTTGGTCCCGGTGCAAGCAGGTTTTCGCTCGGCGCACGCGTGGGGATTGCCTGGCTGCATCACACCGACGGTACCTGCGAATTTTGCCGCTCCGGCGCGGAAAATCTTTGCGACCACCCCACCTTCACTGGCTATTCCGTGGATGGTGGCTACGCGGAGTATGCTATTGCATCCGAAGACTTTATCTACGCCATCCCGGGGCAATTTCCCGACGAGCAAGCGGCTCCGCTACTCTGTGCCGGGATTATAGGGTTTCGCTCACTCCGGCTTTCCGGGATCAAGCCCGGCGGCAAGCTGGGCTTCTACGGATTTGGCGCCGCCGCCCACGTTGCCATTCAGGTGGCGCGGCATTGGAATGTGGACGTCTATGCAGCCACCCGCGACGCGCGGCACCGGAAGCTTGCCCTCGAACTCGGGGCAAAATGGGCCGGCGGCACCTTCGCGGAGCCTCCGGTGAAGCTCGACGCGGCTATCGTGTTCGCGCCGGCTGGAGAAATCGTCCCTGCCGCGCTGAAGGCGCTCCGAAAAGGCGGCACTCTCGTCCTCGGCGGGATTCACATGAGCCCCATCCCCTCCTTCGACTACGATTTGCTCTACCAGGAGCGAGTGATACGCAGTGTGGCCAACAACACGCGCCAGGATGGCGAAGAGTTCTTGCGCGTGGCCGCCGAAATTCCCATTCGCATGCACACGCAGCTGTTTCCGCTACGCGAAGCCAACCGCGCCCTCAACGCGCTGAAAAGCGACGCAATCGAAGGCGCAGCCGTCTTAAGAGTGGAGGGATGAACGCGGCCGTGTTCGCTTGTGGGACGGTTCTTCCCGCAAGTGGGCAGACGCAATCTTTCGAGCGACGACTGCAGCATGTAATGACATGAAAGTACGGCAGTTAATACCATTTAACCGTGGCAGGGCGACTGCCATCCAAGGATGGTGGACCAGCGACAGGCGCGAAAGGGGGAATCGGCGGCATGTTAGCATCAATACCCGAAACTCCCGTTAAAGTGAGAACCATGCAGTCGCGAATCTTGATTGCCGACGATCAACCCGATGTGCTGGGGGCGTTGTGTCTGCTCCTCAAAGGGCACGGCTACACAACCGAAACGGTTAGCTCGCCTGCGGATTTGGTGGCAGCGTTGCAGCGCAGCGAATTCGATCTTTTGCTGATGGACTTGAATTACGCGCGCGACACCACTTCCGGCCGCGAGGGACTCGATTTGCTGACGCGGCTTGCAGCCATGGAGAGCGCGCCGCCGATTGTGGTGATGACTGGATGGGCAACTGTGGGCATCGCCGTCGAAGCGATGCAACGCGGCGTCACCGATTTTGTGGAGAAGCCCTGGACGAATTCGCAACTGCTGGAAGTTTTGCGCAAGCAGATTACGCTCGGGCGCGAACGCCGGGAATCCGCGCGCCTTGCGGTGCAGGAAACGCAAGCGCAAAAGGTGATCGCCTCGCAGTTTCACGAGCAGGAGCACGAAATTGCGGAAGCGCGCGCGATTCAAGAGGGATTTCTGCCCAAGGAAATTGCCCAGCTCGCGGGTTATGAAATTGCCAGCGCCTGGCAATCCGCCCGCGTGGTCGGTGGAGATTATTTCGATGTACTTCCCTTTGCCGGAGAGACGTGCGGGTTGTGCATCGCCGATGTTGCCGGAAAGGGATTGCCGGCGGCTTTGCTGATGTCGAATTTGCAGGCCGCCGTGCGCGGTTTGGCTTCACCTGCCTTGGCGCCGCAGGAATTGTGCGGGCGCTTGAATGCGCTGCTGTGCCGCAATATGGCCAGCGATCGCTTCGTCACGCTGTTCTACGCGCACCTGGATGGGCCTGCGCGGCAATTGCGATATGTGAGCGCGGGCCACAATGCGCCGTTTATCTTGCATGCCGATGGCTCGCACGAGCGGCTGCGCGAAGGCGGCGGCGTTCTGGGTGTTTTTGCAAATCAGGCCTTCCGGGCCGGCATAGCGCAATTGCAAAGCGGCGATCGCATGGTCTTATTCACCGACGGTGTCACGGAAGCGTGCAACGCCGACGAGGAGGAATTTGGCGAAGCGCGCCTGCTGACCGTGCTGCACGAAAATCGCAGCCGCACTGCCGGCGAAATCCAGAAAGAAATCCTGCAGACAGTATCCGCATTCAGCTGCGGAATCTGGCAGGACGACGCCACGCTACTCGTGGTCGGGGTGAGTTAGACCGCCCATCTACAAAGTCGCAACGAATTTGGAAATCGCGTCGAGCGTCAGACTTGGTTGGTCGCGGTGCGGCGAGTGGCCGCAGTGAGGAAGAATCAGCGTTTGCGTCGCGGGCACGCGGCGCTGAATGGCTTCTACCTGCGTCAGAGTACCGTACTCGTCGTCCTCGCCCTGGATCACCAGCGTGGGGCAAGAAATCGCCGCGAGATATTCCTCGATGTTCCAGTCGCGAAACTGCGGATCGAGCCAAATATCATTCCATCCGCGAAATATTTCATCGACATGATCGTGATAGCGCGCTAGTTTTTGCGGCAGATCGCTTGATTCGTAGAGTTTGCGAATCGCGGCGATGCTGCGAATGCCGAAGTCCTCGACGAAAACGTGCGGCGCTTCCAGAATGAGCGCGCGCACCTGCTGATGCCACGTGCCTGCGTAAATTAGCGCGATGGAAGCGCCGTCGCTGTGGCCGAGAAGAATGGGCCGCTCAATTTCAAATTGGCGGAGCAATTCGGGAAGAACCACTTTGGCTTCGTGGTGCATGAAATCGGCGGAGCGCTTTTCGGCGAGCCGCTCGGATTTTCCGTGGCCGTACCGCGAATAGACAAGCACGCGGCAACCGGTAGTCTCCGTCACTAGCTCCGGAAAATCCTTCCACATGGCAATCGAGCCCAGGCCTTCGTGGAGCATCACCACAGTCGTGTTCGCGCCGGCAGGTTGAAACAGCTGCGTTTCCAGCCGCTTGCCGTTCACCGTGGGGAAATTGAATCGTCGGGGTATAACTGCCAAGCCTTACCTCCTCAAAAGCATTTAGAAAATCGATTCTCTAGAGCACAATTTTGGAGTATGCTCGACGGCGCCTGAAGCGCTTAACTCGAAATTATACGCACGCAAGGTGAGGCGCTCGGTGAAAAAATCAATTCTCACGGGGGAATTATGCAGCGTCGTGACGTTTTGAAGATGCTGGCGACGGGAGCGGTGCTCCCGGTGTTTTCTTCGCCGCTGGCGGCGTTTTTCCGGGAGGCGCAGGCGCAAACCGGTCCCGGGTACAAGCTGCGCACGCTGAACCCGCACCAGAATGCCACGGTGGTGGTGATGACGGACCTCATTATTCCCGAAACGGATACGCCGGGGGCCAAGGCGGCGCGAGTGAATGAGTTCATCGACGTAATTTTGACGGAGTGGGCCACCGACGAGGAGCGGCAAAACTTCCTCAACGGACTGGCCGGCATGGACAAACAGAGCCGGGAGCTCTTTGGAAAAGATTTTGTGGACGCGAGTCCCGTGCAACAAGTTACCTTGCTGCGCGCGCTGGATGATTCCTCCGCGAACGAGAGGGCAGAGAAGCGGGAGAAGCACGGCAATACAGTTCCGGATCTGGATGCGCAGTTGAAGGGAAACTTCTACGACGTCTTCCGCGGCATCACGCTGCACGGCTACTACACCTCGGAAATTGGATTCACGCAGGAATTGAAACTGCAAATTATTCCCGGCGCGCAGCATGGGTGCACGAAGTTGGGCGCTGGGCTCGGCGACGCATAGGGCAGGGGGCGAGGAGAACATGGCGGCGACAAATACGTATGACGCGGTGATTGTCGGTTCGGGAATCACCGGGGGCTGGGCTGCCAAGGAGTTGACGGAAAAAGGGCTGAAAGTGCTGGTGCTGGAAGCGGGACGGACGATTTTGCCGGAGCGCGATTACGTCGAGCATGTGCCGGTGTGGGAGCTGAAGTATCGGGGCTGGGACAATCGCGCGGACCGGGCCAGCACGCAGCCTATCCAGCGCGAGTGTTACTACGCCTGCGACGAATATTCCAACAAGTTTTTCGTCAGCGACAAGGAAAATCCGTATGCCACCGATCCCAACAAGAAATTTACGTGGATTCGCGGCCGGCAGGTGGGCGGGAAATCCATTACGTGGGGCCGGCAGAGCTACCGCTGGAGCGATCTGGATTTTGAAGCCAATCTGAAGGATGGCATCGCGGTGGACTGGCCAATCCGCTATGCGGACATCGCACCGTGGTACGACTACGTGGAAACGTTCGCGGGCATCAGCGGCCAGGCGGAGGGATTGCCGCAACTGCCGGACGGAAAGTTTCTGCCGCCAATGGAAATGACCTGCGTGGAGCAAGATATGCGCGACGCGCTGGCGAAAAAGTTTGACGACCGCATCATGACCATCGGGCGGGCCGCGGTTTTGACGCAGGTGCACAAGGGCCGCGCGGCGTGCCACTACTGCGGCGTTTGCCACCGCGGCTGCATCACGGGATCGTATTTCAGCAGCATCAGCGCCACGCTGCCGGCGGCGCAAAAAACCGGGCGGCTCACGCTGCGGCCTTACAGCGTGGTGCACAGCCTGATCTTTGATCCCGCGACGCGGAAAGTCAGCGGCGTGCGGGTGATCGACGCGCAAACCCGGAACGCCATGGAATTCAAGGGCCGCATTTTCTTCATCAATGCATCGGCGCTGGAGTCCACGCGCATCCTGCTGAATTCCGCGACGCCGGAATTTCCGAACGGCTTGGCCAACGGCAGCGGGGAACTGGGCCACAACCTGATGGACCATCATATGGGTGCGGGCGCCAGCGGAGTGATGCCGGGGCACGAAGACAAGATGCCGTTTGGGAATCGCCCGAACGGGATTTACATTCCGCGCTTCCGCAATGTGAAGACGAAGCAGAAAGATTTCTTGCGGGGCTACGGCTACCAGGGCGGCGGAAGCCGCGAAGGCTGGGGCCGCGGGATGCGCATGAGCGGGTTTGGCGTGGACTTCAAGAACGCGCTGAAGAAGCCGGGACAATGGCGCATGGGCATCGGCGGATTCGGCGAATGCCTGGCAAATCACGACAATTACGTGGAAGTGCAAAAAGACAAGGTGGACGCCTGGGGCATTCCCACGCTGAAGATCAACTGCGCGTGGGGCGAGAACGAGCGCGCCATGTCGCGTGATATCGCGGTGCAGGCCGCGGAGATGTTGGCGGCGGCGGGGGCCAAGGACATTACCGTATTCCAGGAGATTTCAGCGCCGGGGCTCGCGATTCACGAGATGGGGACCGCGCGCATGGGACGCGATCCGAAGACTTCCGTGCTGAACGAGCACAATCAAGCGCACGAGGTGAAGAACCTGTTTATGACCGACGGGGCGTGCATGGCGTCCAATTCCTGCGTGAATCCGTCACTGACGTACATGGCGCTAACCGCGCGGGCTTGTGACTTCGCGGTGGGGGCCATCAAGAGGAACGAGCTTTAGGGAAGTAACGAAGAGGGACGGCGCTTAATACGTCCTTCGCGCTAGATCCAGTAAGTCCCTTCTGATTCTCGCCCGTACGTAACTTCTTGGCCGTGGTTTTTTCCATTACATCTTGCCGAGGTGGGGCGCAGCAGTGCTGCGCCCCTACGTGTAAGGCGGTTAGAGTTCGCGGAGGGCGGTTGCCACCGGGCCGGTGGCTGCGCGGACCGCGGGCAGCAGGCCACCAATGAGACCCATGGTCAGAGCGAAGACAATGCCTTTTACAAGCAATTCGGGTGTGATCTTGAAGGCGAAAGCCAAGTTGGAGAAAGTCTGAAAATTCATGGTGCTGGTGGTCAAGCCGTTGAGGGGTAGAACGGCGACACAAGCAATGGCGCCTCCCACGAAAGCGATGAGCAGCGCTTCAATCAGGAAGGAAATGACGACCGCAGCAGCCCCGAATCCGAGTGCGCGCATAGTGGCGATTTCGCGCCCGCGTTCCGCCACGGCCGAGTACATCGTATTCAGGGCGCCGAAAACCGCCCCGATGGCCATGATGCCGGCAACGAACCCGCCCAAGATGGTGATGAGCGTGGTCATGCGCGTGGACTGCTTAGCGTAGTAATCGATTTCGCGAGTCACGTCGACATTCAAACGCGGATCGGCGGTGAGCGAGTCCTTCAACTGTTGGAGGGCCGCCGGCGAAGTGAGGTGTACGGTCACCGACTGCGAGATAGTGTCCGGACGGTTATAGGCGCCGTTGAGAAGGTGGGCGTCGCCCCAAACTTCGGAATCGAAGGAGCTGCCCCCAGCATCGAACGTGCCTACCACTTTCCAACGTACGGTACCGAGGGCGATTGTGCTTCCCAGAGTCAAACCCGAATAGGTGGCCCTGGCATTTTTGCCGACGATGAGTTCGGCGACCCCCGGCTGAAACATTCGGCCCTCAATGATCTTGATATTGCGGCGCACGGCCATGACGGTAGGCGAAACGCCACGAAGCTCGACGTTAGCGTCGGTGCCGGTGGAAATCAATGGAATCGGCGCCATCAAGACCGCTTCGGGGGTGACTAACGGCCCGTTATCCGCGCGAGCGATGCCGGGACCATCCTGGATAATTTTCACGGAATCGAGACCAAGCCCGCTGGTCATTTCGGATGTGGCGCCGGCGCGAGTGATGAGCGCGTTGTCTTCGGAGCCAGAAGAGACAAGAGTGGCCCGGAATCCGCGCGCGAGCGACAACATGGCGATGAAGACGCCCACTGTTCCGGCAATCCCCGCCACAGCAACGATCGTGGAAGTCCAGCGAGCTTTGACGCTGCGCACGTTGTAAATGAGGGGAATGGCCATGTCACACCCTCCGAAGCGCGTTGACGACGCGCATGCGCATGGCGCCGATTCCCGGTAATAGGCCGCTGGCGGCGCCGACCAGGAGCGCGAACCCCAGGCCGAGGGTGAGAAGCGACTTGGAAAGGAGAAGCGGGGGCAGCAAACCGGTGAGGGCAATGCCGATGACAGGGATGGTCAAGTAGGCGAGCGCCAGGCCGATGAATCCTCCAACCAGCGCGATGATAATGGACTCCGCAAGGACGAAAAAAAGAACGGCGCGCCCGGAAAAACCGATAGCTTTGAGGACGGCTAGTTCTGAGGTGCGCTCGCGGACGGAGATGGCCATGGTGTTGCCGGTGACCAAGAGTAGTGTGAAGAAAACGACTCCGCCGATGCTGAGGATCAGGAGCTCGATGTTGCCAAACTGCTTGGCGAAACCCGCGGCGAAAGCGGATTCGGTTTCGGTCTTCGTTTCAAAAGAGGAGTTGGCAAACTTTTCGTCAATGGCCTTGGCGACGCGAACGGCGTCATCGGGGCTATTGAGCTTGACCACATACCATCCGGCGGTGCTCTTGAGGACCGCGGGTACGGTCTCGTCAAAATATTTCCACTGCAGCCAAAACTGGCTCTCGTCGCCGCCAGGACGTTCGCTGTGGTAAATGCCGTCGAGATTGAACTCCGCCGCGGCGCCTCCGTAAAGAGTCGTTTTGATGGGGATGCGATCGCCGACTTTCCAATGGAAACGCGCGGCGGTGCGGGCGCCGGCAATGGCGCCCATGCGGTCTTTCAGGAAATTGTTCCACTGGTCGTCGGGCACCACAAGCTCGGTCATGACTTTGCGGTGATTTTCAGGGTCGATGACGAACTGTGGGAAGAAGTTCCTTTCGTCTTGATAGACGCCGCCGAACCAGTGATTGTGCGTAACGGCTTTAACGCCGGGAATGGTCGCGATCTTGTCGCCGTGGGAGATGGGCATTACTTGCATCAGGCCGATGCGGCTGACAACGACCAGGCGGTCCGCGCCGGCGATTTCCGCGCCGCGGCTGAAGGCGCTCTTGACGACGGCAAGAAACGTGAAGAGAACCAGGGCGATGGCAAACGAGCCAATGGTGAGGGTCAGGCGAACCTTTTTGCGGAAAAGATTGGCGAGGATCAATCGGCTGTATTTCATACAGCACCTCCGGCCATGACACTTTCGCGGGAAGTCTTACCCTCGACGAGCACGCCTTTTTCAAGGTGCAGCGTGGTATCGGCGCGCGTGGCCACGACCGGGTCGTGCGTGACCATAAGCACGGTTTTGCCGTACTCCTTTACGAGGCGATGGATCAGCTCCATGATTTCGTCGGCACTCTTGCGGTCGAGGTCGCCTGTGGGTTCGTCGCAGAGGAGAAAGGTAGGATCGGCCACGATCGCGCGGGCGATGGCCACGCGTTGTTCCTGTCCGCCGGAGAGCTGGCGCGGGTAGTGATTCATGCGTTCGGTTAGCCCGACGACGCCGAGCGCGGTTTCCACGTGCTTGCGGCGGTCGGACTTCGAAAGCTTGGTGAGCAGTAGAGGCAGCTCGACGTTTTGAAAGGCGGTCAGGACGGGGATGAGGTTGTACATCTGAAAAATGAAGCCGACGTGGCGCGCGCGCCATTGCGTGAGCTTGTTGCCGGACATGTGCGTGATTTCGTCACCGGCGACAGTAATGCTGCCGTGGGTGGGGACGTCGAGGCCGCCAAGCAAATTGAGCAGGGTGGTCTTACCGGAGCCGCTGGGGCCCATGAAGGCGACGAAGTCACCCTTGTCGACGTCGAGATTCAGGCGCTGCAGGACCTGGATTTCTTCGCCACCGCGGCGGTAGCTTTTGTCCAGACCGCGGACCTGAATCAGGCTGTTGGATTTTCCCGTGCCATCGACTCGGACCATTGGTTCTCTCCTGTCTGCTACGTGGCGTTGCTCTTGTTAACAGGGCACAGCAGCGCTGCGCCCTACAAACTCTATTTTCTGATCGCGACGGACTGGCCGTCGCGAAGATTTTCCGGACCTTTGACCACTACGGTGTCTCCGACGCTGACGCCGGCGATGACCACGGTGTCGGAGCCGCGACTGCCGCCCAGAGTCACGGCGCGGCGTTCGGCTTTGTCGTCTTTCACCAGGAAGACTATCTTCTTGCCATTGTCCTCATGCACTGCGCTCTGCGGAATCAGGATGGAGGCGGCGTCGGCGCCGGCTGGCTTTTTTTGTTCGGCGCTCAGGAAAGTTACTTTGATCCCCATATCCGGCAGGATGCGCGGGTCTAACTTTAAAAAGGAGATGCGCACTTTTACGGTAGCTTTCTGGCGGTCCGCGGACGGAATGATGGTGCGGACGCGGGAGGGAATTTCCCAATCGGGATAGGCATCGAGGATGGCGGTGACGGGCTGACCGTCCTGGACGCGAGAGATGTAGGACTCGTTGACGTCGACTTCGATTTCATTGGAATTCATATCCACGATGGTGGCGATACCGGTGCGCGTGAAACCGCCGCCGGCGGAAACCGGCGAGACCATTTCGCCGACTTGCGCGTCTTTGGAGACTACGATACCGGCGTATGGCGCGCGGATGGTGCAATTGTCCACGGCCTGCTGGGCTTCCTGAATGCGCGTCTCCGCGCTGACCACCTGCGATTGCGCGAGCGCGATTTTGGCCTGGAGGCTGTCGGCGTTGGTGCGGGCGTTGTCGAGCTGCTCCTGGGTCTCCACGCCGGCGCTTTGCAGCTGCTCAGCGCGGTGAAGCTGGATTCGGGCGTTCCTCAGTTGCACTTCGAAGTCGGTGATAGCGGCCTTGGAGGCTTCGTAGTCGGCTTTGGCGGCGTTCAAGGCTTTGCGGACGTCGGAGTCGTCCAGGGTGGCGAGCAACTGGTTCTCCGCGACGTGCGTGCCCTCGTCGAAGAACACGCCGGTGACCCGGCCGGTGATTTTCGCGGCAATGGTGGCGCGGCGGCGCGGTGTGACGTACCCGCTGGCGTTGAGCAGGGCTTCGCGGCCGCCGTTGTTGGCGGATTTTTGCGCCACCACAACTTCCACGAGCGGTTTCTGATTCCAGAAGGAGAAAACAGCTCCGGAAAGGCCGGCGAGGACGACGAGCAGGCCAAAGAAGATAGCGAGACGCTTTCCCCAGCTGCTACCGGCGCGGTGACTGTCGTCGATGCGCAGAGAGCCGAGGTCGTGTACGGGCGCGTTTGCGGGTATGGCCATGCGTTCGGCGATCCTTAAGGGAGTCACATTTCTACTACGCAGGGCTGGAGTTGAAGATTTCAAGCCCGCTGCATAGGTTGGGCGATGCCCACATTTTACTTGAATGGGTGACTTGCGGAAAGCCAGAGAATTGCCGCCGCCAGCCACTTGGAATGCAAATCCTGACCTGAGGGCTAGATGCGGGAGGATATCCCCGCGTTATATAGCGTTCTATCGGAAAGATTGGTTCCGGGACCTGGACTCGAACCAGGATACTCAGCTCCAAAGGCTGATGTCCTACCGATTAGACGATCCCGGAATGGCTGGAAGAAATTGTAGCAGAGGGATGCAAGCGTGCACAGACGGCGCGGCGGGGATGATGAAGGGGGCTGCGCGAGTCGAGAGTTGGGGAAGCAGGCGACGTGTGCGCGTGCCGGTCATTTCTGCTAAATTGTTAAAGCCCGTTCACAGCGGAGAGGTGTCCGAGCGGTTTAAGGAGCACGCTTGGAAAGCGTGTGTAGGAGAAATTCTACCGTGGGTTCAAATCCCACCCTCTCCGCCATATTTTTTCCTGTCCACACATTCCAAGAATTTGCTTGATTCTGATGGTTCGTCAGATTCCGGAGTTCGCTCTCGGAAATGCAATCCCCGCTGTGGCGCAGCGCGGCGAAACGAAGCTCGGCAGGTTGTGCCAGAATAGAATTGGGCGGGCATGAACTTGCCAGCTTGTGGGGAGGACGCTATGGATGTGGGACTGATTGGATTGGGCCGGATGGGGACGGGGATCGCGAAGAGTTTGCTGCGCGCCGGGCATCGCGTGACGGTGTACAACCGCACGCGCGAGCGCGCCGAGGCGCTGCGCAAAGATGGCGCGACTGTTGCGGGTTCCGTTGCGGAGGCCTGCCACGGCGATGCCGTGCTGACCATGCTGGCCGACGACGCGGCGGTTGAGTCCGTCGTGTTCGGAGATGTGGGTGTGTTGAGGTCGCTGGCGCGCGGTGGCGTGCACATTTCGCTGAGCACCATCAGCGTGGCGCTGAGCGATCGCTTGGCGGCGGAGCACGCTCTCGCGACGCAGGGATTCATCGCGGCGCCGGTGTTTGGCCGGCCGGAAGCGGCTGAAGCAGGGAAGCTGGCCATCGTCGCGGCCGGCCCGAAGTCGGCGGTCGAGCGGTGCGAGCCGTTGTGGGAAGCCTTGGGGCAGAAACTGCTGGTGATTGGCGAGCAGCCGTCCAAGGCGAACGTCGTCAAGCTGACCGGAAATTTTCTGATTGCGACGGTGCTGGAATCGCTCGCGGAAGCTCTGGCGTTCGCGCGAAAATCTGGGGTCGATGCGGCGGCGCTGATGGATTTTCTAACCAGCACACTTTTCAATGCGCCGGTTTATAAGACATATGGGGGCCTGATCGTGCAGGGTAACCACGATCAGGTCGGTTTTGCTCTGCCTCTTGGGCTGAAGGACGTCCGCCTGGTGCTGGAGGCAGCCGACACGCAAAGAGTGCCGATGCCCATCGCCAGCGTGCTGCACGATCGGTTCCTGACAGCGATGGCGCGCGGGCATGAGCGGAGCGACTGGTCCGTCGTCGGCCAAGTGGCGGCGGAGGACGCCGGGTTGGCCCGCGCGCAGAGCGCCTAAGCTGCGGCGTGGTTAAAAGGCATCAGAGCAATTTGCTCTGATCATCGGTTCGTCTGCAAACGCTCCTCATTCCAGAAAAAATGCACTGTAAGTCGTTAGCTGCCTGCCCGTGGTAGTCTCGGAGCCTATTTGGGAGAGGCTAAAATGAATGGACCGTGGGCAGGGAAATGGGCGCTGGTGACTGGGGCGAGCGCGGGAATCGGCGTGGCACTGGCGCGCGAATTGGCGGCTGGCGGCGCGAATCTGGTGTTGACGGCGCGGCGCAAAGAGCGGCTGGAAAAACTGGCGCAGGAGCTCTCGGCGGCGCACAAAATTCGCACCGAGGTATTCGCGGCCGACCTTGCGCAACCGGATGCTCCGCAGCAGATTTTCACGTTCACGCTGGCGAAACAGATTGAGATCGATCTGCTGGTTAATAATGCGGGATTTGGGGCCTACGGCGAATTTGCGACGGCGGACACGCAGCGGCTGCTCGACATGGTGCAGGTGAATTGCAGCGCCGTGGTGCATCTGACGCGCCTGTATCTCCCACAAATGCTGAAGCGGCGCCGCGGCGACGTGCTGATCCTGGCATCCACCGCGTCGTTTCAGGCGGTGCCTTTTATTTCCACCTACGCCGCCACGAAGGCATTTGATTTGCTGTTTGCCGAAGGACTCACGGAGGAGGTCAGGCCCTACGGCATTCGTGTTTGCGCGTTATGCCCGGGCTCGACGGAATCGGAATTTAACGAAGTAGCGGGGCAAGCCAGCTTGGTTGCGGCGATGAAGAGTCGGGAAACCGCGGAGAAAGTCGCGCGCGTCGGGCTGCAAGCGCTCGCAGCGGGCAAGAGCTATGTGATTTCCGGTATAGGAAACTACCTCGGTGCGCAGTCGCAGCGGCTGGTGCCTCGCCGGTTCGTCACGCGCGTCGCCGCTAAAATGTTCCGGCCGCCGGCCGCCAAGCCGGCTTAATGCTGCGGGTCAACCACAACTGACACTCGCCGAGCGCAGCAAACGTCCAACCTTATACATGAGGATGATTCTCGCGACGCACAGTGCCAACTGTTCGGGAACCTTTTTCCCGACCGCCGGGAAATATAAAAGAGCGCAGGGAAGGCCCTGTTCGCCACGAACGCCGTACCAGGAGAGGTGAGTATCCCGGAGCAAGACAGGGACGACGTTCTGTTGCGACGCGCCGCCAAAGGCGATGAGCAGTCGTTTACGTTGCTCTATCGCAGGCATCAGGCGCCGTTGTACCGCTTTGC
>Ga0210406_10001444_pt1 | contig 28939 bp, 26 predicted proteins | sample IncBWC30MmetaG_FD_155454 | JGI IMG/M metagenome (GOLD analysis project Ga0210406, IMG submission 155454) | Forest soil microbial communities from Barre Woods Harvard Forest LTER site, Petersham, Massachusetts, United States - Inc-BW-C-30-M | ecosystem: Environmental > Terrestrial > Soil >... | reverse complement strand
GCAAATTACCAGGCTGCCGATCAGGCCGATCGGCATGTTGCGTTGGGGATTTCTCGTCTCTTCCGCGGCGGTCGACACCGCGTCGAAGCCGACATAGGCAAAGAATATCGAAGCCGCTGCGCCGCCGATGCCGAGCCAACCCAAGGGTGCGAACGGTTCGAAATTTTGCGTCTTGATGACGGGCAGCGCCAGCGCGCAGAACAGCACCAAAGCCGCGACCTTGATGCAAACCAATACTGCATTCACGGTCGCGCTCTCGCGCGTTCCGAGCGCCAGCAGCGTGGTGACGAGCGCCGCGATGAACATGGCGGGCACATTGATGAACCCGCCCGCAAAGTAGCCCTTGGAGAGGTACAGGGGGATGTGAATATCGAAGCTATGCGCGATCAGCGGCACGAAGTAATTCGACCAGCCCACCGAGACGGCGCTGGCGGCAATCGTGTATTCGAGGATGAGCGCCCAGCCGACGATCCAGGCGATCAGTTCGCCCAAGACCGCATATGAATAGGTATAGGCGGAGCCGGAGACCGGCACCATCGCGGCCAGTTCGGCATAACACAGGGCGGTGACCGCGCACACGAAACCCGCTATCACGAAGGAGGCCATCATGCCCGGGCCGGCCTTCTGTGCCGCCTCGGCCGTCAACACGAAAATGCCGGTGCCGATGATAGCGCCGACCCCAAGCATCGTAAGCTGGAAGGCCCCGAGCGAGCGGGTCAGGGATCGCTTCTCGGCACTCGCCAAGATCGCGTCAAGCGGTTTGATGCGCCAATTCATGTCATCTCCCGTTTTTGAATGCTGGCGCGGACTTTAGCGGCTTTCCTACCGTGCTAGCAATCTATTACTTCACATGCCTGCGCAATCGGATGTTTATCCACTCCACGGCCGCCGCGAATACAAACGCGAAGTACAAGTATCCCTGCGGGATATCCAGCTCCAATGAATCCGCGATCAACGCGGCGCCGACCAATACCAAGAATGCCAGCGCCAATACCTTGATCGAGGGAAAGCGGTCGATGAAGCGGCTCACGGACGAGGAGACCACCATCATCACGAGCACCGAGATCACGATGGCAGCCACCATCACCTCGATGTGCTTGGCGAGGCCGACCGCTGTGAACACCGAATCGAGCGAGAAGACGATGTCGATGATGCCGATTTGGATGACGATCATCGCGAATGTGTTCATCCGGCCGGGCTTGCGTGTGCGCGCCTTGCCCTTGAACATGTCCCGCAGTTCCATGACGGTATTCACGATCAGGAACAGGCCGCCGCCGAACAGAATCAGGTCGCGGCCCGAGACATCCGTGCCGAGCGCGCGAAATAGCGGATCGCGCAGCGTGGCCAGCCAGGTAATGGAAAACAGCAGGCCGATGCGCGTCAGCATGGCGAAGCCCAAACCGAGCACGCGCGCGCTGCCGCGCCGGGCCTTCGGCAACCGATCGACGAGAACCGACAGAAAAATGATGTTGTCGATGCCGAGGACGATCTCGAGCATGACCAGCATCAGAAATGCCACCCAGGTCTGCGGATCGGCGAGCAGTTCCATCACGGCCACGTGAAATACCGCGGCGATGTGAAATACGCGGACAGGTTCCTAGGGCAGGCCGTCGACTTCTTCCGGTTTGATCGCCTTGCGCTCGAGCAAATCATCGACCCGCAATCCCAGATCAAGCGACAGTGCGGCAGAAATGTAGATCGAAGAATAGGTGCCGGCGATGATGCCGATGACCAACGCGGCCGAAAATCCGCGCAAGGTCTCGCCGCCGAAAATCAACAGCGCCACCACCACCAACAACGTCACCAACTTCGTCATCAAGGTTCGCGACAACGTCTGATTGATCGATTCGTCGATCACCTGCGCGATCGAGAGCTTGCGCGATGTGCGGGCGCGCTCGCGAATTCGGTCGAACACGATGACGGTGTCATTGAGCGAATAGCCGATCACCGCCAAAACCGCCGAAATGGCGGTCAAATCGAAGGTCATCTGCGTGAGCGCGAAAAATCCCACCACGCAGATCGGGTCGTGCAATACCGCGAAGATCGCGCCCAGCGCGAGTTTCGGCGTGAAGCGAAACAGGACGTAAATCAAGATCAGCACCAGCGTCGCGCCCATCGCCACGCCGCCCTTGATGAACAGCTCTTGCCCTACTTGCGGACCGACGACCTCGGTTCGCTGCAGCTTCACACCGGCGTCGCCCTTGCTGAAAATCTCCAGGATGTGCGCGCCGATCTGGTCGCCCTTCGCGTTCGGATCCGGCGGCAAGCGCACCAAAATATCCCGCGAGCTGCCGAAGGCTTGCACCTGCGCGCCGGCGACGCCGGCCGCGGCCAGCGCCGATCGCAGGCCCTCGATATTTGGCGCTTGGGGAAAATTCGTTTCGACCACCACGCCGCCGGTGAAATCCACACCCAAATTCAAGCCGCGGATTGCCACCAAGGCCAGCGAAGCGACGATCAAAAAGGCCGACAACCCGTACCACACCTTGCGGGTGTGCATGAACGGGAAGCGGGTAACCTTGTGAAAAAATTCCATGGACGCGGCCCTCTAGATCGACAGGCGGTCGAGCTTGCGCTTGCCGCCGTAAATGATCTGCACCAAGGCATGGCTGCCCATTACCGCGGTGAATACCGAGGTGAAAATTCCCAGCACCAGCACCACCGCGAAGCCGCGGATCGCGCCTGCGCCGAAGGACCAGAGCACGACGCCGGCGATCAACGCGGTGACGTTTGAGTCGCCGATGGCCGACCAGGCGCGCTCGAATCCGGCGGCGATTGCGGCGCGCGGCGTGACGCCGTTACGCAGCTCTTCGCGGATACGCTCGTAAATCAGGATGTTGGCGTCCACCGCCATGCCGACGGTCAGCACCACGGCGGCAATGCCGGGCAAGGTCAGCGCCGCGCCGAACCAAGACAGCATCGCCGTGAGCAACACCACGTTGGCTGCCAGCGTCGCGTCGGCGATCAAACCGAATACCTTGTAATAAACCGCCATGAACACAAATGCGGCCAGCATGCCGAACACCATCGCCTTGATGCCCTTGTTGATGTTGTCCTGACCCAGGCTCGGTCCGATGGCGCGTTCTTCCACCGGCGTCAATGGCGCCGCCAGGCCGCCGGCGCGCAGCAGCAGCGCGAGCTCGCGGCCTTCGATCGGGTTGACGCCCGTGATTTGAAAGTTGTTGGCGAACACGCCGCGGATGGTGGCGCGATTGATGACTTCTTCGGTGGTGCGGTCGACTTCGACGCCTTGCGCGTTCTTTTCGCGCGAGCGGTCGATGAACACCACCGCCATCAAGTGGCCGAGATTTTCTTGGGTGTTCTTCAGCATTTTCGCCGCGCCGCGGCTGTCCAGGCCGACCGACACGGCCGGCCCATCCTGGGAATTGGGTTGAAATGTGGCGTCGGTGAGCTGATCGCCCGTCACCACCACGTCGCGCTTCAGCAGCACCGGTTGTTTGTCCCGGGTGTAGAACAGCTTCGAGCCCAAGGGCACGCGTCCGGTGGCCGCCGCTTCGAGGGGATTGTTGGTCTCATCGACCATGCGAAATTCCAGGGTCGCGGTCTTGCCGAGAATCTTTTTCACCTCGGCCGAATTCTGCAGTCCCGGCAGCTGGATGGCGATGCGATCCACGCCCTCCTGAGCGACCTGCGGCTCGGATACCGCGAGTTCCGGGCTGTTGAGGCGGTTGCGCAGGATGACGATGTTTTGCTGAACGGCGTAGGTCTGCCGTTCCTTGATCTCCTGCGGCGTCAGCTGCAATTCCAGCGCAGGCGATCCGCCCGCCGTCACGTCCGTGAAATTCAAATTGCGGCTGTCGGCGAGGATCGCTGCCTTGCCCTTGGCGAAACTGTCGGCGTCGCGAAACAGCACGCGCACTCGATTACCGGGATAGTCAATCACGACGTCCTGGTATGCGACCTTGGCATTGCGCAACGCCGCGCGAAAGTCCTGCTCATGCCGATCGAGCAGCTGCTTCACCGCGCCCTGGATATCGACCTGATAGACCAGATAGACACCGCCGCGAAGGTCCAGTCCCAGCTTGACGGGGCTCAACCCCATGGCGTGCATCCACGAGGGCACGCGCGAAGCCTGCGACAGAGCGATAGTGAATTGGTTGGGGCGCGCCTCGGCAATCAGATCGCGGGCCTTCAATTGATCTTGGGTGCTGCTGAAGCGCAGCGTCAATCGTCCCTGTTCCAAAAATACGCCGGATGGCGTGACACCCTTGTCCTTGAGCAACTGCGCCACGGCCGCGCTGTCGGCGTCGGTGACGGCCGCCCGGTCGGCCGCCAATTGCAGCGCACTTTCCTCGCCGAACACATTGGGCAGCGCCAGGAAGATGCCGATGACCATCACGATCGCCACCAGGACGATCTTCCAGCGCGGGTAGCCGATCATGCGCTCTTGACCGTGCCCTTTGGCAGCACCTGCGCAACCTGGAATTTCTGCAGCTTGATGTTCACGCCGTTGGCGATTTCAACGCTCAAGAATTGTTCGCCCACCTCGGTCACTTTGCCGAGGATTCCGCCGGTGGTTGCGATCTCATCGCCCACGGCGACCTTGGAGAGCATTTCCCGTTGCTCCTTGGCCCGCTTGCTCTGCGGTCTGATGAGCAGGAAATAAAACACCACCAAGAGCAGCGCCGGCAGAGCCAATGTGCTGATCAGGCTCGGGCTGCCGGGGGCTGTGCCCGAGGCCTGCGCGTATGCTGAATTAATGAGGAAATTCATAGTGTTATACTCTTTTAGAGCGGCGGACGCCGCCGCGCAAAGCCGCATACTATACAGCAGGCGGCCGCAAACTTAACCAAACGCTTAAGTCAGACGGGCGAGCAACTCGCGCGCATAAGTCTCCAACGTGCCCGCCACGATCGCCGCACGAATTTCCCGCATCAATCGCTGATAGAAGAACAGGTTGTGGATCGTATTGAGGTGCGAGCCCAAGATTTCGCCGCACCGATCCAAATGCCGCAAATAGCTGCGGCTGTAGTTGAGGCAGGTGTAGCAGTCGCACCCCTCCTCGATCGGACCCAAGTCCTGGCTGTGCACGGCGTTGCGGATGTTGATGACGCCCGTGCGGGTAAACAAATGCGCATTGCGAGCATGCCGGGTCGGCATCACGCAATCGAACATGTCGATGCCGCGGCGTACCGCCTCGACGATATCCTGCGGCCTTCCCACGCCCATGAGATATCGCGGCTTGAGCACCGGCATCTGCGGCAGCAGTTCCTCGAGTACCCGTTCGCGCTCTTCCTCCGGCTCTCCCACGGCCAGGCCGCCGATGGCAAGCCCGGCGAACCCAATCTGCTCCAGTGCCGCCAGCGATTCGAGGCGCAATCCCGGGTGCACTCCGCCCTGCACAATCCCAAACAGGGTCCCCGGAGGCTCGTCGCGGTAGTACTCGAGAAAGCTGCGTTGTGCCCAACGCATCGATAGTTCCATGGATTTACGCGCGAGCTCTACCGTCGCCGGGTAGGGCGTGCACTCATCGAAACTCATGGCCACATCAGAGGCCAGAGTGCGCTGAATGCGCATGGACTCTTCGGGCGACAGAAACACGGCTGCACCATCCACGGGCGAGCGAAAATGCGCACCCTCCTCCGTGATCTTGCGCATTTGCGCCAAGCTCCACACTTGAAACCCGCCCGAATCGGTGAGGATCGGCCGGCGCCAGTGCATGAAGCGATGCAGCCCTTGGTGAGCCTGGATTACCTCGAGCCCCGGACGCAAGAACAAATGAAACGTGTTGCCCAGCACGATTTCGGCGCCAATGGCTTCGAGATCCTCCGGCGTCATCGCCTTGACGGTCCCATAGGTGCCGACCGGCATGAATGCCGGCGTCTCGACCGTACCGCGCGCGAAGTTGAGCCGACCGCGGCGCGCGGCGCCGTCCTGCGCCAGCAAATCGAAGCGCATTGCGCTCATGTGCCCGGGCGCGCCATTGCGGATGGAGTCAGAAACATCGCATCACCGTAGCTGAAAAATCGATAGCGCGCGCGCACGGCATGCGCGTAGGCGGCCAGCAGCGCTTCGCGTCCGACGAAGGCCGCGCACAGCATCAACAGGGTCGACTCCGGCAAGTGGAAATTGGTGACCATGGCATCGACCGCGCGAAAGCGGTAACCCGGCTTGATGAACATGCGGGTGCTGCCCCGGTAAGGCGCCATGCGCTCCGCGGGGTCCGCGCCGATCGCGGCGCTCGCCGCCGTCTCCAGGCTCCTCACCACGGTCGTGCCGACCGCGATCACCCGGCCTCCCGCAGCCCGCGTGGCATTGATCGCTTCGCAGGTCCGCAACGGCACCTCGAGGTATTCGGCGTGCATCCGGTGCTGATCGATGTCGTCGCTGCGCAGCGGCGCAAACGTTCCCGCGCCCACGTGCAACGTCACAAACGCATGCGCAACCTGGCGGCTGCGCAGGTCCGCAAAAATCGCATCGTCGAAATGCAGCCCGGCGGTCGGCGCCGCCACCGCTCCGAGCGAGCGCGCATACACGGTCTGATAGCGCTCGCGGTCCGCCTCCTCGGCGCTGCGATCGATATAGGGCGGCAGCGGTATCTGTCCGTGGGCCTCAAAGAAGGCGATCACATCGCAGGAGAACTTCAGCACAAACAGCTCGTTCTCGCGGCCGAGCATGCCGGCACTCGCCCCCGCGGCAAGCCTCACGGTGGCACCCTCTTTGAGCCCTTTACTGGCTCGAACGTGTACCAGCGCGATATTCGGCGCCAGTGCCCGTTCGAGCAGAAGTTCGACGCGTCCGCCGCTGTCCTTCACGCCGAACACCCTGGCGGGAATGACTCGGGTGTCGTTGAAAACCAGCAGATCGCGCGAGTCGAGCAGGCACGGAAAGTCGCGGAATTGCCGGTCCTCGAAAGCGCCGGTGCGCCCGCTTAAGGTCAATAAGCGGCTGGCGGAACGGACTTCCGTGGGCCTTTGCGCGATGAGTTCCTTGGGCAAGTCGAAGTGAAAGTCCGCGCGCAGCATGGTCTTGAGGATTCTACCAAGAGCGGCAATCGCATATACTGCGCGGCCTGGCATGCCCGAATGGCGGAACTGGTAGACGCGCCGGACTCAAAATCCGGTGGTGGTGACACCGTGTGGGTTCGATTCCCTCTTCGGGCACCAGATTTTTTTCAATTGGACCAATCTTGAATTTCTGCAGCAATTGCGGCTCTCCCGTCGAATCCAAGATCCCCGCCGGGGATCATCTGCCGCGCTTTGTATGCACCAGCTGCAATATGGTGCACTACAAGAATCCGCTGCTGGTCTTGGGCTGCGTGCCTGAATGGCAGAACAAGATTTTACTGTGCCGGCGCGCGATCGAGCCGCGGCTCGGATTTTGGACCGTGCCGGCCGGATTCATGGAAAACGGCGAGACCATGCAGCAAGCCGCGGCGCGCGAGTGCCACGAAGAGGCGCTGGCCGAGGTCGAAGTGGGCTCGCTGCTGGCGATCGTCAATGTGACGCGGGCAAATCAAGTCCACGTGATGTTTCGGGCGAAACTGCTCGAACCGAAATTCGCGCCGGGTCCCGAGAGCTTGGAAGTCGCCCTGTATGAAGAAGCGCAGATCCCCTGGTCCGAGTTGGCATTTGCCAGCGGCGAATATGCGTTGCGGCAATACTTCGCGGACCGTGGTGCGGGGCGCGAGGAACATCATTTCACCGAATTGAAAAGTCGCTCGACCATTTGATTCGCTCGATCGACGCCGTTGCCGGCGCCGCCTGCGCATTTCGCGGGTGTGGCAGAATAGGATTACCAACCAACCGGAAAAGAGAAGGGTAAGTCATGGCGTTCGTGGTCACCGAAAGCTGCATCAAGTGCAAATACATGGATTGTGTGGAGGTCTGTCCCGTCGACTGCTTCCACGAGGGTCCGAATTTCCTGGTCATCGACCCGGATGAGTGTATCGACTGCACGCTGTGCGAGCCCGAATGTCCGGTCGAAGCCATCTATTCCGAGGAAGAAATACCCACCGGCCAGGAGAACTTCAAGCAGCTCAACGCCGAACTTGCGAAGAAATGGCCGGTCATCAGCGAGAAAAAGGCTGCGCCGCCGGATGCCAAACAGTGGGAAGGTGTTCAGGACAAGGTCAAACTGCTGGAGCGCTGAAGCCAGCGCGACGGGTGTCGTTTGTGAAGCCGCCATTCTTCGCTCTTGCCGCCGTGTGGTTGACCGCGACCGTGTTTTTGGCGGCCGCGTCGGTGGCTCGCGCGAATTCAGGGCCCGTCTCCGGCATTCAGATCGCCGACATGGACAAGACCGTGCGCCCGCAGGACGATCTTTTCCAGTACGCCAACGGCACGTGGCTGAGAGACGTGCCGATCCCGCCCGATCGCGCCTCGTATGGCGTCGATTCCATGATGACGGAACAATCGCTGATTCAGCAGCGCGATCTCATCGAGGCGGCGCAGATCTCGCATGATCCCGAAGCGCGCAAGGTCAGCGACCTTTACTCGAGCTATATGAACGAGGCGCGCCTCGAGCGCCTCGGAATCAAACCGCTGCGCGCCGAACTTCAGCTCGTGGCAGCCATCAAGCAAGCGAGCGACATCGGGCCGGTGATGGGGCACCTCGATCGCATCGGCGTTGCCTCGCCCATCGCCACCTCGGTACGGCCCGATTCCAAGCACTCCACGCAATACGCGTTCTGGCTCACCCAAAGCGGGTTGGGGCTGCCCGACCGCGATTATTATTTGAGCGACGATGCGCGGCTGGTCGGATTTCGCGCCAAGTACCGTGAACACGTCGAGAAAATGTTGCATCTCTTGGGCGACTCCGGCGCGGGAAAAGAAGCCGACAAAATCGTCGCCCTCGAAACCGCCCTGGCCAAGCTGCAATGGACGCGCGTGGCGAATCGCGACGCGCAGAAAACCTACAATCCGAAGACCCCGAGCGAATTCGCGCAGCTGGCCCCCGCGATCGACTGGGGCGGCTACTTCGCCGCGGCCGGTCTCACGGGCAACCTGCCGACGCTCGTCGTACGCCAGCCGGACTACCTGCAAGGGCTGTCCGGGCTGATTCAATCCACACCGCTGGCGACCTGGACCCTGTACTTTCGCTATCGAGTGCTCTCGAGCCGCGCGCCGTTTTTGTCGCGTGCCCTGGTCGAGGAAGACTTCGCCTTCAATCAAGGTGTCCTGCAAGGCACGCAGCAAGCGCCGGACCGCTGGAAGCGCGGCACGCAACTGGTCGACCGGCTGGTCGGCGAGGCCTCGGGAAAATTGTACGTCGCGAAGTACTTCCCGCCGGCGACCAAGGCCCGCATCGATGCACTGGTGCGCAATCTGCTCAAGGCCTATGCGGCCAGCATCGATCAGCTGCCCTGGATGAGCGCTGCGACCAAAGTAGAAGCGCAGGCGAAGCTGAGCAAAATCAACGTGAAAATAGGCTACCCGGATCAGTGGCGCGATTACAGCGCGCTAAAGATTTTGCCGGATGACCTGCTCGGCAACATCAGGCGCGCGCAGGAGTTCGAAAGGAACCGCAAGCTGGCGCAGCTGGGCGGTCCGATCGATCGCTCGGAATGGAACATGAGCGCGCCGACCGTCAACGCGTACTACAACCCGTCGATGAACGAGATCGTCTTTCCGGCGGGCATCCTGCAGCCGCCGGCATTCAATCCGGCCGCCGACGATGCGTTCAACTACGGTTCCGCGGGAGCCACCATCGGCCACGAGATCAGCCATGGCTTTGACGATCAAGGCAGCCAATACGACAGCGACGGCAACCTGCGCGACTGGTGGACGCCCGAGGATCACGCCAAATTCAAGGCTAAAACCCAGTTGCTGATCAAGGAATATGACGCCTTCGAGCCGGTGCCGGGATTTCACGTCAACGGCGCGCTCACGCTGGGCGAAAACATCGCCGACATCGCCGGAATCGAAATTGCCTACAAGGCGTACCTGGCCTCGGTCAACGGCCGCGCGCCGCCCGTCATCGACGGCATGACGGCGGATCAACGTTTCTATATTGGATTCGCGCAAAGCTGGTTGGGCAAGCGGCGCGACGAGAACACGATCGCCGGCGTGAAATCCGATCCGCATTCGCCGGAGAAATACCGCACCAACGGCGTGGTCGTGCACATGCCGAGTTTCTACAGCGCGTTTTCGGTCAAGCCGGGCGACAAAATGTACCGGGCGCCGGAAGACCGGGTAACTCTCTGGTAGCTGCCGCCTTAGCGCTTCGCCACCTGAAACTCTTTGAGCTGATCCAAAAGTTCGCGCGGCTCCATGTAGCCGGAAATATAGTCGCCGTTTTCCGTGATGATGGCCGGGGTGCCGCGAACCCCGATGTTCTCGCCGAGCTCATATTCACGCTTCACCGGGGTCGGTGAGCAGATCTTGTTCATGTCCAGGGTGGCGCCGGCCTTCGCCCGCGTCAGCGCCTCGTTGCGGTTGGGCGAACACCAAACCACCTCGGCCTTCTTCCAGCTCTCGGTGCCGGGTCCGGTGCGCGGAAAGAACATGTAGCGAACGCGAATGCCGAGGCGATTCAACTCAGCCATCTGGCTGTGCAATTTCCGGCAATAGGCGCAATCGACGTCGGTGAACACGGTAATGGTGTATTTCGGATTCGGCGGCGAGAAGATCATCATCTCGGATTCCGGAACCGAGTTGATCAGCGCGATGCGCGCATGCGTGCGCAGCGCCTCGGTCAGGTTATCGCGCGATTTCATGTCATAGAGATTGCCGTCGATGAAATACTTGCCGTCGGCGGTGATGTAGCTGATCTCGGCGCCCTGCATGAATTCGTAGATGCCGGCAATCGGCGAGGGCCGCAGGTCATCGAGCTTGGATCCCGCCGGCAGCAGCTTGAGCAATGCCACGCGCGGGTCGGCGGCCGGCGGCTCGACGGCCGGCGGCGGCTGGACTCCGGGCGGCGGCTGGGCGGCGGCCGCGCGGACGCTCGGGGCAACGGCGCAGACCAGCAGGAACAAAAGGGCGGCAATCGCGCGCATGCTAAGACTCCACGGACCTACTTGATGAGACCTCCAATGAGCAGGGAGGTTCAGCCGATTCTAGCAGACCAGCGGCCGCGGCCTTTGAGTTCAGCCGCGCGGATGGTGCTGGGAGTGCAGGTCCTTGAGGCGTTCGCGGGCGACGTGCGTGTAGATCTGGGTGGTCGACAGGTCGCTATGACCCAACAGCATCTGCACCACGCGCAGATCCGCGCCATGATTCAACAGATGCGTTGCAAAGGCGTGACGCAAGGTATGCGGCGACAACTCTTTTTCGACGCCGGCCTTTTTGGAATAGCGCTTGATGATGTGCCAAAACGCCTGGCGCGTCATGCGGTCGCCGCGGCGCGTGGGGAAGAGGTAGTCCGTCTGGCGTTCCAACAGAATTTCGACGCGCGGGCCCTGCATGAATTGCTGCAGCCACTTCACGGCTTCTTCGCCCAACGGGATCAAGCGTTCGCGGTTGCCTTTGCCGACGACGCGCATCACGCCCTGATTCAAATTCACTTGATTGTGCTTGAGGCTGACCAGTTCGGAGACCCGCAGCCCCGTCGCGTAGAGCACCTCCAGCATGGTGCGATCGCGGTGCCCCAGCGGATCGGAAACCGTGGGCGCCTCCAGCAGCGAATCCACCTCGGCCTCGGTCAGCGACTTGGGCAGGGAGCGGCCGATCTTCGGCATCGCGATCTGCGCGGTTGGATCTTGCGCAATCAATCCCTCGCGCATCATGAAGCGGAAGAATCGGCGGAAACTCGACAATTGCCGCGCCGTCGATCGGGGCCGGGATCCGCCCTCGACGCGGGCCGCAATGAAGCCCAGTAATTCAATGCGCGTGGCCTTGAGCAGCGCGCTATCGCGCTCTTCGAGCCATCGGGCCAAGGCCGTCAGGTCGGCGCGGTACGCTGCGAGCGTATTGGCTGAGAGACCGCGTTCCATCCACACGGCATCGAGAAAGCGTTGCAGGGCGGGATCTGCCGCCTCGCGAACAGCAGGTACCGCTGCGCCCGAGGTGCGTGTATAAACCGTCCGTTTGAGAGCCGTCGCCATAGTTTCTCGCGAAGGGTTACGCACGAAATAGTGCTGTCCGCGCTATCAACCCTCAGTATGCGAGGGGTGCTGGGAGGTCGGCGTGACCAGAATCACAGTACAGTTAAGTATTAACATAAGGAGAACCAGATCACAGAAGTGAAGCATTCCGGGAAGTCCGCAGTACTGAATTTCCCGTACCTTGCCTATTGTGCGGTGACCTTCACGGTCCTTGGATTGGCCGCGTTGGGAATCAACTTGTTTCTACCCGGCCTGCGCCAGCGCCGCGTGGTGGCCGGCACTGTCGGGAGAATATTTTTGCGGCTGTCGGGCATTCCCTTCGCGGTCGAGGGCCTGGAACGGTTGCCAAAGACGCCATGCGTCGTGGTGGCGAATCACGCCAGCTACATCGATGCCATTGCCATCGTCGCGGCCTTGCCGCCCGAATTTGCCTTTGTCATCAAGAAAGAGATGATGCGGGCGCCCCTCGCCGGCCTGTTGTTGCGGCGCCTCGGCTCGCAGTTTGTCGAGCGATTTGACCGCCACAAGGGCGCGACGGACGCGCGACGGGTGTTGAAGCTCGCGGGCACCGGCCAATCCTTGATGATTTTCCCGGAAGGGACCTTCGACGAGAACCGCCGGATTGGCAAATTCCTCGGGGGTGCATTCACGATCGCCGCTCGGGCCCAAATGCCGGTGGTGGCCGTCGCCATTCACGGCACGCGTGATGTATTGCCTCCCGGCAGCCCCTCCTCCCTGCGCCGGCGACCCATTCGGGTGGAAATTCTCGCCGTGCTGGCCGCCGACGAGGCACGGCTCAAGTGCCGCGAGCTCATCGCGCAGGCGGTCGGGGATCCGCTGGCGCCTTGAAGGTAGCCCCATCGCCTATAATATTGAGTTGCCATCATTACGGACTCAAGCACCATGAAATCGGATCCTGTCGTCATATTGAGCGCTCGGCGGACGCCGGTCGGCGCCTTTCAAGGCGCCTTCGCGACGGTTAGCGCACCGGAACTCGGTGCCGCCGCCATTAGAGCCGCGGTGGCCGACTCCGGCGTCAAGGCCTCGGAAGTCGACGAAGTGATCATGGGCTGTGTCCTGTCCGCCGGCATTGGCCAGGCCCCGGCGCGCCAGGCAGCCTTGGGCGCCGGTTTGCCGACGGGCACACCCAGCACCACGGTAAACAAAATGTGCGGATCCGCCATGCGCGCCGTCATGCTGGGGGCGGATCAGATTCTGGCCGGCGGCGCCCAAGTCGTCGTGGCGGGCGGCATCGAATCCATGACCAACGCGCCCTATCTACTGCCGAAAGCCCGTGCGGGCCACCGGATGGGGCATCAAGAAGTGTTGGACCATATGTTCTTCGACGGCCTGCAAAGTCCCTGGGACGGAAAGCTCATGGGCTGTTTTGCGGATTCGACCTCCGAGAAATATGGATTTACCCGGCAGGCCCAGGACGACTTTGCCGCCGAATCCGTGCGCCGCGCGCTCGCCGCCGTCAATCAGGGCGACTTCAAATCCGAGATTGCAGCGGTGACCGCGAAGACCCGCAAGGGCGAGGTGGTGGTGGATAAAGATGAAACCCCCTTCACGCTCGATGTCGCGAAGATTCCCACGCTCAAGCCCGCTTTCAAGAAAGACGGCACGGTGACCGCCGCGAGTTCCTCGTCCATCTCCGACGGCGCGGCAGCCGTGGTGCTGGCGCGAGAATCATTTGCCGCATCCAGGAACTTAAAGCCCTTGGCACGGATTCTGGGTTACGCCAGCTTTGCCCGCGAGCCGGAATGGTTCACCCTGGCGCCTGTCGGCGCCATACAAAAATTACTGGCGCAGCTGAACTGGAGCCCTAAAGACGTCGATCTCTATGAAATCAACGAAGCCTTTGCCGCGGTGCCGATGGCGGCGATGAAGGATCTGTCTTTGGATCACGCCAAGGTGAACGTCAACGGCGGTGCGTGCGCGCTCGGGCACCCGATCGGCGCGACCGGGGCGCGCATCCTGACCACATTGATCTATGCGCTGAAAGCTCGCGGCAAAAAGCGCGGCATCGCCAGCCTGTGCATCGGCGGCGGTGAAGCGACCGCGATCGCCGTCGAACTCATGTGAGTGGCGGTACGCCGGTCACGATCGCGGTCTCCGGCGGCGTCGCGCACCTAACCCTCAATCGTCCGGACAAACGCAACGCGCTTGATGGCGCGACCATCAGCGCGCTGGGCGCCGCGCTCGAGCACTGCGCCGCCAACCCTGAGGTGCGGCTGCTGCAGCTCACGGGCGCCGGAAATGTATTCTGCGCGGGCGCCGATCTCGGCGAGATGCAATCGCAGGCGCAGGCCTCCGAAGCGGAAAACCTGGCCCATGCGCGGAAACTGGCGAACGTTCTGATCGCCTTGGATTCGTTCCCGAAACCCACGCTCGCGAAGGTGAACGGCGACGGCTACGGCGGCGCGCTCGGTCTGATCGCCGCCTGCGACATCGTCGTCGTCCTGGATTCCGCCAAGTTCGCGTTTACGGAAGTGCGCCTCGGCATCATTCCCGCCGTCGTCTCGCCATTCGTTCTCGGCAAGATTGGCGAAAGCGCGGCGTTGCGCTACTTTCTCACGGCGGAAACGCTGAGTGCGGCGACCTTGAAGGAAATCGGTCTGGCCCACGAGGCCGTGCCGGCGGCAATGTTCGATGCAACCTGCGGCGGCATCATTGAAGCCATCCTGAAAGGCGCGCCGGGCGCGCAGTCGGCTGCCAAGGATCTCATTCGCGACGCCCAACAAGGGCCGGGCCATCGCGCTGCTAAGTCGCTGGACATGGCAAAACGCCTCGCGAATTTGAGGGTGCAAGCCGAAGCCCAAGAGGGATTTGCCGCCTTCTTTGCCAAGCGCAAGCCCAAGTGGCGGCAAGACTGACAGTGGGGTGGGCGTCCTTGCCCGTGCCATGCCCAATCCGTTGGCCATCCTGGAAGACGGCGTCCGTGGCCTATCAACATGGTAGTCCCCACTCGGTAATGCGACAGTCGGAGGCAAATCCCGTCAATGTCTGTCCGCCTGTCGGATGGCTCCCCGGCTTCTGTGACTTTGTGATCTACTAAGCGCCCGATTTTCATGCGTTTATAGCGATTCCAGGTGTCAGTTTGATGAGCGAAAGCCAGCGTGACGTGATGGAGTACGAGGTCGCGATCGTGGGGGCCGGCCCTGCCGGATTGGCCTGCGCGATACGGCTCAAACAGCTCAATCCAGCCCTGAATATCTGCGTACTGGAGAAAGCAGCCAGTTTGGGCGCGCATTCCCTCTCCGGCGCCGTCCTGGAGCCCGGGCCGCTCGATGAGTTGCTGCCGGCCTGGCGCGAAAATCCGCCCGATATCTGCATTCCGGCCACGCGCGATGATTTTCTGTTCATGACGCGCCGCAAGCGCTATCGCTCGCCGATCACACCGCCGCAAATGAACAATCACGGCAATCTGATCGTCTCCCTGGGCCAACTCGTGGTGATTTTGGGAGCCGAGGCTGAAAAACTCGGCGTCGACGTGTTTCCGGGTTTCGCGGCGGCGGAGGCGCTGTTCGATGCCGCCGGCGCCGTCAAGGGCGTGCGCATCGGCGATATGGGCGTCGAGAAGAACGGCGAGCCTGGCCCCAATTTCGCGTTGGGACCGGAGATCCACGCCAAGATCACCATGCTGTGCGAGGGTTGCCGCGGCAGCACCTCCAAGCAGTTGATCGCCCGCTACCGGCTCGACGCCGGAAAATCACCTCAGACCTACGGCTTAGGCTTCAAGGAATTGTGGCAGTTACCCCCAGGGAGGGTGCAGCCCGGTCTCATTCAGCACACCGCGGGATGGCCGCTCGACAACAGCATCTACGGCGGCAGCTTTCTCTACCACTTGAACAAGGATCGAGTCTACGTGGGCTTCGTCGTCGGCCTGGATTACGCGGACCCGCGCTTCAAGCCCTTCGAGGCGTTCCAGCAATGGAAAAATCATCCCGACATCAAGAGCCTGCTGAAGGGCGGCGAAATCATCGCCGGCGGCGCGCGCACCATCATCGAAGGCGGATATCAGTCCATGCCGACGTTGGAGATGCCCGGCGCCATGCTGGTTGGAGACGCGGGCGGCACGCTCAACATGCCGAAGATCAAGGGCATCCATCAGGCGATTCGCTCCGGCGTGACCGCGGCTGCGCACTATGTCGAAGCCGGCACCAGCGCCGGGTTCGACCAGCGTTGGCGCAAGTCCGTAGGCGGCCGAGAGCTGTACAAAGTGCGCAACATCCGGCCGGGTTTCCGCCGCGGACTCCTGCTGGGGACGGTGAATTTTGGTTTTGAAACCGTCACCATGGGAAAAGTACCGTGGACCTTGGCCAATCACGCCGACGACACGGCACTCAAACGTCTCGATGAATACGTCTCGCCCGACCGCGGCTGGAGCGAGCGAGAGCTGCCGCCGCGCGATCGCGTGGCATCGGTATTTTTTGCCGCCACCACGCATGATGAGAATCAGCCCGTGCACCTGCACGTCGCCGACACGACCGTGTGCGCGACTCGCTGCATCACGGATTACGGCAATCCCTGCACCAATTTTTGTCCCGCGAATGTCTATGAAATGATCGCGGACGGCAAAGGCGGCCAAAGATTGCAGATCAACGCGTCGAATTGCGTCCACTGCAAGGCGTGCGACATCAAGGAACCGTACGCAGGGCAAATCACCTGGGTCACGCCGGAAGGCGGTTCCGGCCCGAATTATCAAAGCCTCTGAAGCAAAAAGCGTCGATTGTCCAAAGAACGCCAGTCGATAGCAGCGCGGTTACGCGACGAGACCGCGGCCCTCAGGCTCGAAGCCGACGCCAGTCAGCAAGACGCCGCCGCGCGGCTCGATGCGTTGCGCGTAAAGCTGGTGGAGCAATCGCAATCCCTCGGCCACAAGCTGCGCACCCAGCTGCGACGCCTGTCCGCGCAGCCGGTCGAAACGCCATTGCGGGGCGTGTACTTGTGGGGCGGCGTCGGCCGGGGCAAGACCATGCTGATGGATTGGTTCTACGGCTCGCTGCCGCCGCGGCTCGGCGAGCGCACGCATTTCTATCGCTTCATGCGCCAGATCCACGCGGAACTGCGCAAAATCAAAAGCCGCGCCGAGCCGCTCGACACCGTCGCCGAACGCTTGGCGGCGCGGGTGCGCGTGCTGTGTCTCGATGAGTTCTTTGTCTCGGACATTGCCGATGCGATGATCCTGGCGGGACTTTTCGACGGCCTGTTCCGCCGCGGCGTTGCGCTGGTGGCAACCTCGAACACTGCGCCGCAGGACTTGTACCAAGACGGCCTGCAAAGGCAGCGATTTCTGCCGGCCATCGATCTGCTTGAAAACCACGTTGAAGTCGTGCACTTGGATGGCGGCGTCGACTACCGGTTGCGGCAACTGGAGCAGGCGCCCACGTACCTGGATTCCAAGGCGCCGGGCACCGGCGCGCAGCTCAGGCAACGCTTTGCGGCCCTCGCGGGCGACAGCGCGCGCGGCCCCGCGACACTGTCGGTGGAAAATCGGCACATCAAGGCTCAGGCCACGGGCGCGGGAATGGTCTGGTTCGAATTCAAGGATATTTGCGAAGGACCCCGCAGTCAAAACGACTACATCGAGCTGGCGCGGCTCTATCACACGGTGTTCATCTCGAATGTTCCCGAATTCACGCGCGGCAACGAGAACGCGGCGCGGCGCTTCATCATGCTGATCGACGAGTTCTACGATCGAAATGTGAATGTTGTAGTATCGGCCGCCGCTCCTCCCGGCTCGCTTTATCATGGCGAGAGATTGCAATTGGAATTTTTACGCGCCGCAAGCCGGCTCATCGAAATGCAGACGCAGCAGTACCTCGCAGGGTGTCACCGCCCCTGAAATCATCGGGGACTGGCATAATTCGCGCCTGACACCGTAGGACAGCTCGCGAAGGACTTAAGGATATGTATCAGGTTTCTTCAGAAGAACATCGCAGCATCATTGCCGCGATTTTGCGCACTCCGGTGCGTCCGCCGAAATCCATGCGCGGCTTGGACTGGCGGCGGTTTTTGCAGAGTTATTTTGCCAACGTGGACACCAAGGATCTCGTCGATCACGAGCCGAAGGACCTGGCCGGCGCGGCGCTCTCGCACCTCACGTTCGCGAAGCAGCGGGGCCGGACCGCACTGGTGCGGGTGTTCAACCCCACGTTGCGCGAGCATGGTTTCGTTTCCCCGCACACCATTATCGAGGTCGTCAACGACGACATGCCCTTCCTGGTCGATTCCGTGAGCCTGGCGTTGACCGAACGCGCGCTCACGCTGCACTTTCTGGCGCATCCGATATTCGCGGTAGTGCGCGATCGCGCGGGCGGCTTGAGCGCGCTGGAACAGCGCGCCGACGCTTCCGAGGAAACGAAACAGCGCCTGGAATCCTTCCAGCACGTCGAGGTCGATCGAATCGTCGATCCCGCGGTGCTGAAATCCCTGCAGGCGCAGATCGAGCGCAGCATGCGCGACGTGCGTGTAGCGTGCGCGGATTGGAACCGCATGCGGGCCGCTGCCCGCGGCGCCGCGCAAGATTTGAGCGCGATGAGCTCGCGCGTCGATTCGGACGAATTGAGCGAGACTTGTGCGCTGCTCGAATGGATGGAAAATCGCCACTTCACTTTTCTGGGCTATCGCGAATATCGCCTGCGCGGCGGCAAGGGCCGCGAAACGCTGGAGCCGATGCCGGCCACCGGCCTCGGGATTCTGCGCGCCGGGCACCGTAAAACGGAGAGCACGGGCCGTGTGCTGCGCAGCGACATCAGGCGACAAAGCCGCTCGCGCAACTTGAGCTTGGTGACGAAGGCCAATTCGCTTTCCACCGTGCATCGGGCCGGCTACCTGGACTATGTCGGCATCAAGCAATTCGATCCCAAGGGACGTTTGATCGGCGAGCGGCGCTTCCTGGGGCTGTGGACCTCGGCCGCGTACAACAGCAATCCGCGTGAGATTCCGCTGCTGCGCCAGAAAATCGCGAAAGTGGCCGAACATTTTGCGCTGGCGCCCGACAGTCATGACGGCAAGGCGCTGCAGCACATCCTGGAATCCTATCCGCGCGATGAACTCTTCCAGGCCAGCGTCCCGGAACTCAACCGCATCGTCGCGGGGATATTCGGTTTGCAGGAACGGCCTCGGGTACGCGTTCTGCTGCGCCGCGATCTTTTTCATCGCTTTTATTCCTGCCTGGTCTTCGTGCCGCGCGAGAAATACAACACCCAGGTTCGGCAGCGCATCGAACGGGTGGTACGGGAAGCGTTTGCCGCATTCAGCATGGAATCGCAAGTGCAAATCGCGGAGTCGAATCTTGCCCGAATCCACATCGTGGCCCGGACCGCACCGAGCGAAAGCACGCATATCGATGCGGACACCTTGGAGCGGCGGGTCGCCGCGGCGGTGCGCTCCTGGCTCGATGCCTTCAAGTCCGCGTTGCTGGCGCGTTTCGACGAAGCCTATGCGCTGCAGCTGTTCGACAAGTATGCGCAAGCCTTTCCCGCGGCCTACACGGAGGACTTCCCCGGCGAGGCTGCGGCCTTGGACGTCTCCTTTCTCGAAGCCATGGAGAAGGAACCGGCGCGCCTGCACCTGGACATCTACAGGCCGGATCCCAAGCGCCGCGAGAAGTTTTTCTTGAAAATCTTCCGCGGGCAGGATGCGATCCCGATTTCTGATTTATTGCCCATGCTCGAAAACATGGGCCTGAAGGTGATCGCGGAGCGGCCCTACGAATTGGAGTTCGCCGGCGGCCGCCGCGGCTGGATTCAGGATTTGGAGCTCGTCATGCAAGCCGCGCCCGCGATTGCATCCGAGGCATTGGATCGCGAGATCAAGAGCGCCTTTACCGCGGTGTGGACCGGCCGTATGGACAACGACAGCTTCAATCAGCTGACGCTCTCGGCCGGAATTCCCTGGCGCATGGTCACGGTGCTGCGGGCCTATTGCCGCTACCTGCTGCAAACGGGACTGCCCTTCAGCCAGGGCTACATTGCCCAGGTGCTCGCGAACAATGCGCCGATTTCCCGTTTGCTCGCCGATCTGTTCACCGGGCGATTCGATCCACAGCCGTCGGCGCGCGATCGCGCCAAGTCGCTCGCGCGGCTGGGCCGGGACATTCCCTCCGCTCTCGAGGAAGTCACGCGTACGGACGAGGATCGGATTTTGCGGGCCCTGTGGAACGCGCTGTCCGCCACGGTCCGCACCAACGCCTTTCAGCCCTACGCTTCGGGACAGCTCAAGGAGTATTTGTCCTTCAAGATCGAGAGCCAGCAGCTGCGCGAGTTGCCGCTGCCGAAACCGCTGTTCGAAATATTCGTGTTTTCGCCGCGCATGGAGGGCGTGCATCTGCGCATGGGTTATGTCGCCCGCGGCGGCATTCGCTGGTCGGACCGGCGCGAGGATTTCCGCACCGAAATATTGGGATTGATGAAGGCACAGCAAGTCAAGAATACCGTCATCGTGCCGGTCGGCGCGAAGGGCGGCTTCGTCGTGAGGCGCCTGCCCGCCGAGCGCGAGGCGCAACAAGCCGAGGTGATTGCCTGCTATCAGACGCTGATTCGCGGATTGCTGGATGTGACCGACAACATCGTCGATGAAAAGATCGCGCCTCCGCGCATGGTGGTCCGTCACGACAAGGACGACGCCTATCTGGTGGTTGCGGCCGACAAGGGCACCGCCACGTTTTCGGACATCGCCAACGCCATCTCGCAGGAATATTCCTTTTGGCTCGCCGACGCCTTTGCTTCCGGCGGTTCGGCCGGCTACGACCACAAGAAGATGGCGATCACGGCGCGCGGCGCCTGGGAATGCGTCAAGCGCCATTTTCGAGAGATGGGCATGGACATCCAGGCGCAGAATTTCTCGGTCTGTGGGATCGGGGACATGGCCGGCGACGTTTTCGGCAACGGCATGCTGCAATCGCCGCACATACGTCTGATCGCGGCGTTCAATCACCAGCACATTTTCATCGATCCGCAGCCCGATGCCGCGCGCTCGTTCGCCGAACGTCAGCGAATGTTCAATTTGCCGCGCTCTTCCTGGGAGAACTATTCGCCTGCGGCAATCTCCAAGGGCGGGGGGGTGTACTTAAGATCCGCGAAGAACTTCTCGCTGTCGCGCGAGGCGCAGACCCTGCTGGAACTTCCGGCGCAGGTGACGCCGAACGAAGTGATCAAAGCGATCCTGAAAGCGCATGTCGATCTGCTCTGGAATGGCGGCATCGGCACCTATGTCAAGGCGAGCAGCGAGAGCCATAGCGATGTCGGCGACCGCAGCAACGATGCCGTGCGCATCGATGCGCGAGAGTTGAATTGCAAGGTGATCGGCGAAGGCGGGAACCTGGGCGTGTCGCAGCTCGGACGCATCGAGTATGCGCGGCGCGGCGGCCGTCTCAATACCGATTTCATCGACAACTCCGCGGGCGTCAATACCTCGGATGTCGAAGTCAATTTGAAGATTCTCCTGAACGGCGCGGTGCGCGCCCGGGAAATCACCCAGGCGGCGCGCGATCGGCTGTTGGCGCAGATGACGGACGAAGTGGCGGCGCTGGTGCTGCGCAACAATTATTTGCAGGGCCAGGCCATCAGCACCGGCGAATTTCAGACCAGGCAGCTTCTGGCTGAGAACGCCTATGTCATCCGCGCCCTCGAGCGCTCGGGCGATTTGAACCGCAGTCTGGAGTTTCTGCCGAGCGACGAAGACATCGCCGAGCGGCGCCAGGCCGGCGAAGGCCTGACCCGTCCGGAACTCGCCATCATCCTGAGCTACGGAAAAATCTGGTTGCATCGGGCGCTCATTCATTCCGATGTCCCCGAGGATCCGTATCTTTCCGCCGAACTCAACCGCTACTTTCCGTCTCCCGTGCAGAAGCGCTTTGCCAGGCGCATCAAGCGGCATCGTCTGCGCCGCGAGATCATCGCGACAGCCATTACCAACAGTTTGATCAATCGCATGGGACCGGTCTTTCCGGTTCGCGCCCAGGACGACACGGGCGCCGATCCGGCGGCTGTCGCGCGCGCCTATAGCATCGCGCGCGAGGTGTTTGCGGTGCGCCATATTTGGGCGCAAATCGAAGCATTGGATAATCACATCGCCGCCGCGGTTCAATATACGGCGATGATTCAAACCACGCGCCTGCTGCGGCACATGAGCTACTGGCTGCTGGAGAATCGCCGCAACGATCTGGATATCAAACGCGCGGTGTCGCGCTATGCCGGCAAGGTGAGCGAACTGTTCCACGAGTTGGGAGACGTTCTCGGCGTCACGCAAAAGGCACGCATGAGCGCCATGCGGTCGCAATTGGTCGAACAGAAAGTGCCGGAGCACCTCGCGGCGCGCATCGCATCGCTCGAGGAGCTGCACAGTGCGTTGGACCTGGTCGAAGTCTCGAGGACCGCGCGCGTGCGCATCGGTTATGCCGCGCGGGCCTACTTCGATCTGGGCGAGCGCATCGGGCTGACTTGGATCAAGGAACAAATCGAATCGTTGCCGGCCGACGGCCATTGGCAGGGAGTCGCACGCGGCACGCTGCGGGAAAACTTGTATGCGTTGCAGGGCCGGATCACCCTCGCGGTGCTGAAGGCCAAGGGCCGGGAACCGGCCGCGCGGGTGGACCAATGGCTTGCACGTCATGCCGCTCCGGTCGACGCCCTCAAGCGGCTGGTCGCGGACCTGCGCACCGGCTCACCGCCCGACTTCGCGACGATCTCAGTGGCGCTGCAGGCGGTCAGACGGCTTGCGCAGTAGCCCCATGATGCAGCAGCCATCGTTCGGCGCGGATTATCTGCAGCAGCGGATCGACCGGGAAATCATGCTGGCAAAGCCCATGGGGATCATCGTCGAATCGGCGAATGACTTGAGTTTGGTCCTGCGCGCCCCGCTCGCGCCCAACGCGAATCACAAGGGCACGGCATTCGGAGGGAGCCTGTATTCGCTGGCGGTGTTGACCGGCTGGGCTTGGCTCACCCGCTATCTCGCCACGCGCAAGCTCGACGCCGAGGCGGTGATCCAGGAATCGAGCATGCGTTTCCTCTCGCCGGTGCATGGCGAGATGCGCGCCTGCATCGAGATTCCCGCCGAAGCGGACATAGACAAGTTTCAGAAGATGCTGGTGCGCGCCGATCGCGGACGGATCCGCCTGCAGGTGAAGATGCACGAGGATTCCAGACTGGCGACCGTCTTTGACGGTTTGTTTGCCGCGGCCATGCGCCGTTAGGAGAAAAATATGCCTGGAAAACTAATCTTGGTTCGTCATGGCCAAAGCACCTGGAACCTGGAGAATCTATACACCGGATGGCACGATGTCGATTTGACCGATCAGGGCAGGCTCGAGGCGATTCAGGCGGGCCGTGAGCTGCAGGCGGAGAAGCTCGAGCCCAACATTGCCTTTACTTCCGTGTTGAAGCGCGCGATCCGCACGCTGTGGTTGATCCTCGACACGACAGACCGCATGTGGACCCCCGTGGAGGGCAGCTGGCGCCTCAACGAGCGGCATTACGGTGCGCTGCAAGGACTCAACAAAGCGCAAACGGTGGCGGAGCACGGCGAGGCACAGGTGAAACTCTGGCGCCGCAGCTACGATGTCCCGCCGCCGCCGCTCAAAGCCGATGATCCTCGCCACCCGCGCTTCGATCCGCGCTATGCCGACGTTGATCCAACCTATTTGCCCGTGGCCGAATCGCTGAAGGACACCTTGTCGCGCGTTCTACCCTACTGGGAGTCGCGCATCGTGCCGGAGCTGCGGGCCGACAAAAACGTACTCATCGTTGCGCATGGCAATTCGTTGCGCGCCCTCGTCAAGATGCTCGACATGATGTCGGAAGCCGACATTGTGGAGTTCAACATTCCCACCGGCATTCCGATGCTCTATGAGCTCGACGAGCAGCTGCAGCCGGTCGCGCGGCGCTTTCTCGGCGATCCGGGCGCGGTCGCGGCGGCGCAGGATGCCGTGAAACGCCAGGCGGAAAAGAAAACTTGAGCAACGCTAAGAATCGGCCGCCACGGTCACCTTGATGCCTGACAGCGCTTCGGTAAAGTCAACCTGGCAGGAAAGCCGCGACGTGGCTTCGCGAAAATCCGGCAGCTCGTTCAGCAGTTCGAGTTCGTCGCTTTGCCGCTTCGGCAGCAGCGGAACCCATTTTTCATCGACGTAGATGTGGCAGGTGGCGCAGGAGCAAAGACCGCCGCAAATTGCCGCGACCCCATAGTCGAGCTCTCTCAAGATTTCCATGATCTTCAAGCCGGTCTTCGCTTCGACCTCGTGCTCTTTGCCGTCACGATCCACCACAATCATCCGCGCCATCAAAACCTCCGTTGCCGACCCTCGCGGGACCTTCAGGCGGCGTAGTGTGCCGGAAGGTGCAGGCGCGCGTCGAGAAATCTCGCGCGCTCGGCGATACCTTTCGCGGCCTCGCGGCGCAGGTCCAGGTACAGTTGACTCCATAGCAGGCAGACGTAGTCGTACAGCCAAAGCAGCGAGCGGAAACGCAGCCACTGGCTGGAACTCGGCGCGCTCCCCTGATAGCACGCCAGCAGACTCCATTGAACGTCCGCCTCGAGATCGTTGTTGGCGCTCCAGCCGGCGAGGTCCCACAGGGGGTCCGCAACATGGGCGTATTCCCAGTCGAGCAGAACCAAGGTCTCCTTCTCTTGGAGCAAATTGTCGGTGTGCAAATCGCTGTGGCACACCACCCCGGTGACGTGCGGAGGCTTGAGCGCCGACTCTGCGCGGGCAAGCGCCGCGGTTCGCAACGCCGGATCGGACTCAAGGCCCCGCCGCGACAAAGCCTGGGCATAGATCTCTATCCATTGCAGGGGGGCGATCGTCCGCGGCGGCGTGGGAACGGACAGAGCGTGGACTTTGCGCAGCAACTCAGCCATGTTGCCCAAGTTTGCGGCGGTCTTCGCCTCCTGCGCTGACCACGAACGGCCGGGGACCCAGCGTGCGATGAGCACGGCGCGCCCAAGATCGGCGTACACCACACGGGGCGCGATTCCAATGCGGCCCGCCCGCTCGAGGACACCCAGCTCCCAAGCGGGATCAAGACCTTCGAGGCGATCATCGGCCGCCGCCTTCACTGTGTAGGCGGCGCCATCGCGCACAGCGCGAAACGTCTCGCTGATCAGCCCGACGCTCAAGGGTTGAAGATCGATGCTCCCGCCCCCCGGCAGCACGGCACGGCACAGTTCCTCGATTTCACGCAGTTGCATGAGCCGCCAAGCGCAAACTGCGGCGCCATTCGCGCATGCCGATCACGCACAAGATCACGTACACGCTGTACAGCAACATCGTCAAATACAGGTGACGCGTGAAGTACAGGCACACGCTGAGCGAATCGATCACGAACCACCAATACCAGTTCTCGTACACCTTGCGCGCCACCAAGAAGGTCGTGTAGACGCTCGACCAGGTCAGCATCGAGTCGATGAAGGGGTTGGCGGCCGGCGTGAATCGCGCCAGAAAAAAGGCGTTGACGGCCGCCGCTGCAACGATGCCGAGCAACGCGAGCCCGTGCCGCGCGACCGGCCAGTGAGTCACGTGCAGCTCACCGCCGCCTTTGCCATGCCGCCACTGCCAGAAGCCATAAACCGCCATGGCGGCAAAAAATGCTTGCAACAGCGACTCCATGTAGAGGCGAGCCGAGAAGAATACCCAGACGTATAGAACGGCACTGACAAAGGCGGCAATCCAGCAACTCAGGCGCTGCCCGATTGCCAGCGGCACATAGACGAGGGCGAGTCCGGCCGCCAAGAGTTCGATCCAGCTCGTGTCGTGCCAGGCACTCACGAGCTGGATCGACAGGTCGTGAGTCACGTGCGGCCTCTAGGCTCCTCGTCCGGCGGCGCTAAACCCGGCAGCACCTTCATCACGAAAACCAGCTGCGCCGAATCGCCGGCGGAGCGAGTCATTTCCTCGCTGAGGATGCCCATCACCCGATCCAGCGGACCCCAAATCTGCGTGGCCAGATGGTTGGTCCTCACAATGAGGCCGGGATGCGTGTTCAGGCGATCGATGAAGGCTTGAATCGGCGGGCGATAATCCCCGGTCAAGGGGTACATGCTGATTTCAACGGCTGCGCGCATATGAACTACCTGCTCCCTACGCCGGTACTAACCGGGTCAGGTTCAACGGGTTCGCAAGCTTCATCGAGGATTCGATGTCCCGCGTCTCAGGCTTTTTTCAAGCCACCCCAAGGTGCACGGAAGTGTAGCCTGCCACGCCTAAGCGTGCAAAACTCCGCCATCAGATTCGGAGGCTGCATTGCGCATTTTTCAAGTAGACGCCTTCACCGCAACCCGCTTCACCGGAAATCCCGCGACCGTCGTCCTCGATGCGGACGGCCAAAATGATCCCACCCTGCTTGCGGTCGCCCGCGAGTTTTCTCACGCCGAGGTAGCCTTTGTGTTCGCGGCAAATGCCGTTGACCACGATGTGCGCCTGCGTTTCTTCAACGCGCGCAAGGAAGCACCCTTCGTGGGGCACGCCACCGTGGCCGCTCACGCGGTGCTTCTGGCCTTGGGCAGGCGCACGGTGGGGGTTTGCCGTCAACACTGCGGCGTCGGCATCGTCGAGGTCAGCGCGCAAGTCGAAACGCGCGCGTCGGGGGTTGAGTCGGTGATCGAATTTCGGCAAACGGCGCCTGAGCTCGATGCGCCGCTGCCCTTTAAAACCACTCTGCGTGTCGCCGAAGCACTGAAGTTACCGGCAACCCATTTGCACGACGTCATGCCTGCGCGGATCGCTCGCAAGGGCAGCAGCCGACTGCTCGTACCGATCGCGGACCACCGGTACCTCGAGCACCTCGCGCCGAATTTCGACACCCTGGTGTCCCTCGGCAGCGAGCTCGGAACCGAAGGATTCTTCTTGTTCGCGATCAATCGCGATTCCGACGAGATTTGGACCGAATCGCGCATGTTCTGTCCCGCATTGGGGATTCCGGAGGATCCCGTCAGCGGCAACGCGCACGCCATGCTGGCGGCCTATCTCTGGGATTTGGGCCAGTTCGGAAAAAAATCCGACACCTTCATCGGCCGACAGGGCTACCAGATGAAGCGGCCGGGGCAGGTCAGAGTTCGGCTCGAAATCGACAAGGGCAGCCTGGTGGCGGCGCACATCGCGGGCACCGCGACCATCATCAGCGAGGGAACGCTGGCCCTGTAAGGCAGTGCTCGGGTTTCAATACCTGGCCGGGCTTCAAGACTTGGCTGTCGGCGCGGCCAGATCGAGCTTCAAGGCAGCGGCCACGGCGTCGACTTGCGATTTCACGCTCTGCGCGGTGGTCACCGCCTCCTCCATGTTGCCGCTCGCGAAGGCCGCCTGCGCCTTGGACCACAGCGACATGGCAGCGCCGAGGGCCGATTTCGCGGCATCGACATCGATGCCGGCGGCCGCCTTCCGGTTGGCCTTCTTGCTCAAGAAGTCGATGCGGTTTTCGATCGCCCCCAGGTAGCCCGGCACGCTGCCGGCCAGCGCCGTCCATTTGTCATTGAGCGCCTTGAGGACTTCGTCCTTTTTTGCGGCGGCATCCGTGGCCAGCGACTGGGCGGCGCCGAGCACCGCCTGCGCGCCGGTCACGACAGCGGCGTAATCCTTCTTGTCGAAAGACGCTTGCAGCGCGCCCAATTGAGTTTGCACGGCCACGAGCTGATCCGGAATGTACTTCGCGGCCTCCGTGGACGCGGCGGTCACCGTCGCCTGGATTTCGGCAATGAGCCTCTCCGCCGGCACCTTCTGTCCGGCGCACGCCGCCAGCATGAGAGTCAGCAGCGACACAACGCCCATCCGACGGATACGATTGCTGTTTTGCATGCGGGGCATTTTAGCTCAATTCGCGCCGCGCGCGATCCAGCCATTCGGCTTGCGCGCGCCGATAGTGCGCGGGCCCGAGCTTGGCGCCGTCCAATAGGTCCTTCAGCACCCGCTGCGCTTCATCGAGCTTGCCGCGGCGCTTGAGCAGCAATCCGTAGCGCAGCCGCGCTTCCGCGCCGGGAAATCCGGGCGCGATGAGCGCGTATTCGCGTTCGGCCTCGTCGAGCGCGCCCAGTGCCTCCAGCGTGCGGGCATACAAAAGCTGCGCGTCGGCCGATTTGAAATCCGGATTGTGCTGCCTCAAGAGTTCCAACGTGGTGCGCGCCGGCGCAAAATCCTCATTGCCGAATTGCGCGCGGGCCAAGCCCAGCAGCAGCGCCGGATCATGTTCGAAAATGCCCTTCAGGCCCGCGCGGTACACCTCGATGGCCTCCGCATAGTGGGCCCTGTCGAACAGTTCCTCTCCCAGCCGGCGGCGTGCGTCGACATTGCCGGAAATCTCCACTTCCGCCGTCGCGCGGCGCAAGTCGCGGTTCGGGTCGATCATCCGGCCGAGGCCGGTTTTGGCCCGGCGCGCCGCGCGGCCGCCGAACAGGTCCGGTAGAACCTCGGCCACGAGATAGGCGAGCGAGCCGACTCCCGGCAACAACCCAATGGCCAGGATCCAGAGCGTGTTTCGTCCGGTCCTGATCACATGCACGATGAGCGCGGCTTGAATGAGAAGCGAAAGAATTGAAACTGGTAACAACGGCGACGAACCTTGGAATAGCAAACGCCGGCAGGCTTGGGGCCTCTATTGTAGCGAGAAAACGCCAGGCTGTTAGCGCTGCGCCACCCGGATGCGCCGCTGCACGTCGCCGCACGTCGACCATCCGATGTTGGACAGCGAATACCCCAAGACCCGCTGCGACCGCGCATCGACGGTGACTTCCATTTCGCATCCTTGGAATCCGGACGGCGTCCCCTCTTTGGGCTTTTGCGGCAGAAACCACACATACACCATCTTGGTGGAAGTCTTGTCGATCTTGCGCGGCTCGCCGAAGGCTTCCTGCAACACGCTCACCGGTTTACCCACCGTGTCGGCCGCAATACGCGGCACCGGCCGCACCACGTAACCGGAGCCGCTGCAACCGGCG
>Ga0210406_10001443_pt1 | contig 28958 bp, 34 predicted proteins | sample IncBWC30MmetaG_FD_155454 | JGI IMG/M metagenome (GOLD analysis project Ga0210406, IMG submission 155454) | Forest soil microbial communities from Barre Woods Harvard Forest LTER site, Petersham, Massachusetts, United States - Inc-BW-C-30-M | ecosystem: Environmental > Terrestrial > Soil >... | reverse complement strand
CTCGGCGGGTGCGGTGCGGGACCTCGGAGCGGCCGAGGCCGCGGCCCGCGCGATCGGCTATCCGGTCTTAATCAAAGCCTCTGCCGGCGGCGGCGGCCGCGGCATGAAGGTGGTACGCGATCGGGGCGAACTCGCCCGCATGCTGCCGATCGCGCAAAACGAGGCGGCGGCGTTTTTCGGTAGCGGCGACGTCTATCTCGAACGCCACCTCGAGAGGCCGCGGCACATCGAGATCCAGATCCTCGGCGACGGTCAAGGCGGGATCGTTCATCTGGGCGAGCGCGACTGCTCGGTGCAGCGCTCGCATCAGAAGGTGCTGGAAGAGTCGCCGTCGCCGGCACTCAACGCCGCTGAGCGCCACCGGCTCGGCGCGCTCGCCGTCGCGGCATTAAGTGAGCTCGGCTATAAGAGCCTCGGCACTCTGGAATTTCTTTATCAGGATGGCGACTTCTTCTTCATCGAGATGAATACGCGCCTGCAGGTCGAGCACCCGATCACCGAGATGGTCAGCGGCCTCGACCTTGTCCGCGAGCAGCTGCGCATCGCCGCCGGCGCTGCGCTCGGCTATCGGCAGAACGACATCAAGCTGCACGGCCACGCGATCGAATGCCGCATCAATGCCGAGAACCCCGCCACCTTTGCGCCGTCGCCCGGCCGGGTCACCGATTATCATGCGCCGGGCGGGCTCGGAGTGCGCGTCGACAGCGCGCTCTACCATGGCTACGAGGTGCCGCCCTACTACGACAGCCTGATCGCCAAGCTCGTCATTTACGGCAACAGTCGCAACGAATGCCTGATGCGATTGCGCCGCGCGCTCGAGGAATACGTGATCGACGGGATCGAGACCACGATCCCACTGCATCAGCGCCTTGCCGCCGCTGCCGAGTTTATCGACGGCGATTATGACGTCCACTGGCTCGAGCGTTTTGTCGCTCGTGCGGGCTGAGCTTGCTTCGGCTGAGTCCCGATATTCTCCTTGCCGCCTATGCCGCCGGGATCTTCCCGATGGCCGAATCGGCCGAGGACCCCGAGCTCTTCTGGGTCGACCCGCGCCGCCGCGGCATCCTTCCGCTCGACGCCTTCCATGTGGCGCGCCGACTGCGCCGGGTGGTGCGGCAGCGCACCTTCGAGGTCCGCTGCGACAGCGCCTTCACGGAGGTCATCCTCGGCTGCTCCGAAGCGAGCGAGAAGCGGCCGAACACCTGGATCAATGACGAGATCGTCCGCCTCTACACGACACTCTTCGCCCGCGGTGCAGCGCACAGCGTGGAGTGCTGGCGCGGCGGTGTGCTGGTGGGTGGCTTGTACGGCGTCTCGATCGGGGCGGTTTTTTTCGGCGAGAGCATGTTCAGCCGCGAGCGCGAGGCGAGCAAGGTCGCCCTCGTTCATCTGGTCGCCCGGTTGCGTCTCGGCGGCTACCGCCTGCTCGACACCCAGTTCCTGACGCCGCATCTCGCCAGCTTCGGGGGCGTCGAAATCACCCGCGGCCGCTATCATCGGCTGCTCGCCGAGGCGCTCACTCATCGGGCGGTCTTCCCCTCCGACTTGCCCGCCGGCGCCTCGGCCGACCCGCTCGCCTTCCTGCAATCGAGCAAATTTACGTCATAGACCGGGTGCTCGAGCGCCGACAGCGCCGGGCTCGATGCGAACATCCAACCGCTGAACAGCCGCACCCTGGCCTCGCCCGGGCGCAGCTCGTCGATCTCGAGGAATGCGGCACTCTCCGGGGTCTCCTCGGGTGGGTTCTTTTCGCAGTCGCGGACTCGAATCGACAAGGTGCCGAATCGCACCACATTGCCGACCGGCGCCTCGAACTTGGAAACGCGCGCGGTGATCTTGTCGAGCCCTTGAAGGAGCGCCAACGGCTCGGAGATCGTCTCCGCCCCTGCCCAGCTTGGCGCCGCAATCGCCAATGCCAGCGCGAAGGATCGTAATGGACCGAGCGGGGCGGTCACTTCCGATAGGGGTTGACGATCGCGGCGACGATCCCGGCGAGCACCTCGCGCACCTGCCGCTCGTCGCAGCCCATCAGCACCGCGTCCTCGAACGCCTCCTGGGCGAGCTCGCGCAGCTCGGCGAGGTTCTCGTTCAGCACCTTGATCTTCTCGACGCAAGAAACGGGCTCGCCCTCGGGCGTGCGCCAGATCGGAAATTCTGAGGACATCCTTAACCCGCCATCGCTATTTGGGGGGCGCTTCGCCCTCGCCCGGCTTCTTCTGCGCACCGGGCTGCGAGAAGATCATCTGACCGATCAGATTTTCGAGGCTGACCGGCGACTGGGTGAATTTGATCCGGCCGCCGGGCGGTATCATTTGTTCCGAGCCGCCGGGCACCAGCGCCATGAATCGGTCGCCGAGCAGGCCGGCGGAGATGATCTCGGCTAGCGTGTCGTCGGGCAGCTGGTAGGCCGGATCGATGCTCATACGCACGGTGGCGAGGAAGGTTTTGGGATCGAGCGTCTCCGACACGATCGAGCCGACCTTGACGCCGGCGATGCGCACGTCGCTGCCGTCGCGGATGCCGGCGACGCTGTCGAATTGCGCGGTCACCTGGTAGCCCTGCACCGCCCTCACCTGGCTCGTGGAATAGGCGAAGAATAAAAACCATCCGGCGACGACCAGCACGACCGCGCCCATCACCGTCTCGATCATGTTCCCGGTCATCCGCCCCTCCACACCTATTCGGGAGTCCACGGCTCGTAGTCTCCGGTCGCGCGAGCGCGCTGCCCACCGCGCAGGACCGAGCCCGGCGGATGATAGGCGAAGGGTGTCCCGGTCATGTTCGGCTGGTGCTCCTTCTCCCAGGGATAGCGGACGCGGTCTGCGCGCGGTAGCTCGTCGATCGTGTGATGCAGCCAGGCGTGCCATTCCGCGGGCACCTTGGATCCTTCTGGCTCGCCCCGATAGATGACCCAGCGCTTTTCGCGGCTGGCGCGCCCGCCGCCGCGCCGCAGCGGCTTCGTCCCCTTCTCGCGATAGTAGCGGTTGCCGAAACCGTCGGTGCCGACCAGCTCGCCGCGGAACCAGGTCAACAATCGCGTGCCGATCGTCATTGGTCCATCCGTACCTCGTGCCGCTCCCTGAAGCGCGGAGTATATGGCATCGCCGGCACAGGGTGGTAAAGGGGTTGCGTCCTCCCTCGGCGCCTTGCCGCGCACTCGTCCTCCATATCTAGTGGACGAATGGCACATTTGACCCTATATTAGGTTGTCCTATTGGTTGACGCGCCCCGGGGGAAACGAGGCGCCGTCACCGGCACCTGCAGCGTCGGGGAAAGAATGCATATCACGCGTCGGTTTACCACGGTCGATCAGGATCCTTACGCGGCGGTGCCGTTTCGGACCGCGACCAGCGAGATTCGCAATCCCGACGGCTCGCTCGTGTTTCAGGCCGAGGGAATCGAGGTTCCCGCGGAGTGGAGCCAGGTCGCTTGCGACATCCTCGCCCAGAAGTACTTCCGCAAGGCGGGTGTACCGGCGTGCCTGGCGCCGGTCGTCGAGGAGGGTGTGCCGTCCTGGCTGTGGCGCCACACTGCCGACCGGGGGGCGCTGGCCAGTCTGCCCGAGGCTGCCCGTTACGGCGGCGAAACCGATGCCCGACACGTCTTCGACCGCATGGCCGGAACCTGGACCTATTGGGGGTGGAAGGGCGGCTATTTCGATGCGGAGGAGGACGCCCACGCGTTCTTTGACGAGGTCCGGGTGATGTTGGCGCGGCAGATCGGCGCCCCCAACTCGCCGCAATGGTTCAACACCGGGCTCCACTGGGCCTATGGCATCGACGGCCCGGCGCAGGGTCATTACTACGTCGATCACCGGACGGGCGAGCTCTGCCGCTCCGAGAGCGCCTACGAGCACCCCCAGCCGCACGCCTGCTTCATACAGTCGGTCGCCGACGATCTCGTCAACGAAGGCGGGATCATGGATCTCTGGGTGCGCGAGGCGCGGATCTTCAAATACGGCTCGGGCTCGGGATCGAATTTCTCGAAATTGCGCGGCGATGGCGAGAGGCTCTCGGGCGGCGGGCGCTCTTCGGGGCTGATGAGCTTCCTCAGAATCGGCGACCGCGCCGCAGGTGCCATCAAATCCGGCGGCACCACGAGGCGCGCCGCCAAGATGGTGATCGTCGACATCGACCACCCCGACATCGAAGCGTTTATCGACTGGAAGGTGGTCGAGGAGCAGAAGGTCGCCGCGCTCGTCGCCGGCTCCAAGCTCGCTGCCCGGCATTTGAACCTGATCATGGCGGCCTGCGGTGAGGGCACCGATCCGGCGGAAAACTCGGCGCTGAAGCACGAGATCCGCGCCGCCCGTCGGGCGATGATCCCGGAAAACTATATCCAGCGGGTCATCCAGTTCGCCCGCCAAGGGTATACCGCGATTGATTTCCACAGCTATGACACGGATTGGGATTCCGAGGCCTATCTGACGGTCGCCGGGCAGAACTCGAACAACTCAGTCAGGGTCTCGAACGACTTCCTCGAATGCGTCGGCGCTGACGGCCCGTGGAACCTGGTTCGCCGCACCGACGGCAGGATCGCCAAGGCAATGCCGGCGCGTGAGCTGTGGGACCGTATCGGCCATGCCGCCTGGGCCTCGGCCGATCCCGGGCTGCAGTTCGACACGACGATCAACGAGTGGCACACCTGCCCCGAAAGCGGCCGGATCAACGCGTCCAACCCGTGCTCGGAATACAATTTTCTCGACGACACCGCCTGCAACCTGGCGTCCTTGAACCTGATGGCGTTCCGGGGAGCGGAGGGCGGCCTCGACGTAGCCGGTTTCGAGCACGCCGCGCGGCTGTGGACCATCGTGCTCGAAATCTCGGTGTTGATGGCACAGTTCCCGTCGAAGGAGATTGCGCGCCGCTCCTACGACTTTCGCACTCTCGGACTTGGATACGCCAATCTCGGCGGATTGTTGATGTCGATGGGCATCCCCTATGACAGCGCCCCCGGCCGTGCAATCGGCGGTGCTGTTACGGCGCTGATGACCGGGTCGAGTTACGCCACCTCGGCGGAGATGGCGGGCGAGCTCGGCGCCTTCCCCGGTCATGCCGAGAACCGCGAGGCGATGGTGCGGGTGATCCGCAACCATCGCCGCGCGGCCCATGGCGGACGCAAATCCTCCCTCTCGGCCCCTGGGGGGGGAGAGGGTCGGGGTGAGGTGGGGGATTCCAGAACGCCTGCAAGCCCCCACCTCACCCTCCCTCTCCCCCCGGAAGCGGGCGGAGAGGGTGAGGCGTATGAAGGGCTGTCGATCCTGCCCGTTCCGCTCGATGCGGCGAGCTGCCCGGATCCCGAGCTGGTCGCCGCAGCGCGGCGCAGTTGGGACCAGGCATTGGCGCTCGGCGAGAAGCACGGCTTCCGCAATGCCCAGGCGACGGTGCTGGCGCCGACCGGCACGATCGGTCTGGTCATGGATTGCGACACGACCGGGGTCGAGCCCGATTTCGCGCTGGTCAAATTCAAAAAGCTCGCCGGCGGCGGCTATTTCAAAATCATCAACCGGGCGGTGCCGCAGGCGCTGGCCACGCTCGGGTACGGCACCGCCGAGATCGAGGCGATCGAGCGCTATGCGCTCGGCCACGGCACCCTCAAAGATGCGCCCGGCATCAATCACCAGAGCCTTCGTGCCAGGGGGTTCGACGAAGCCGCCCTCGCCGCCGTCGAGGCGGCGCTCGCCTCGGCTTTCGACATCAAGTTTACCTTCAATAAATGGACGTTGGGCGAAGATTTCTGCGTCGAAAGGCTGGGTATTGCGCCGGGCGCGCTGGACGATCCCGGCTTCGAGCTGTTGGCGGCGCTCGGCTTCGCCCGAGCCGAGATCGACGCCGCCAACAGCTTCTGCTGCGGTGCCATGACCTTGGAGGGCGCACCTCACCTCAAACCTGAGCACCTGGCGGTCTTCGATTGCGCGAGCCCCTGCGGCCGCACCGGCAAGCGGGCTCTGTCGGTCGACAGCCACATCCGGATGATGGCGGCGGTGCAGCCCTTCATCTCCGGGGCGATCTCGAAGACGATCAACATGCCCAATGGGGCGACGGTCGAGGACTGCAAGGACGCCTACATGCTGTCCTGGCGCCTGGGCCTCAAGGCGACCGCCCTCTACCGCGACGGCTCCAAGCTGTCGCAGCCCTTGGTCTCGAACCTGCTGGGCGACGATGAGGAGGCCGAGGAGCAGGCCGCCGAGCTCCTCGCGCAGTCACCCGCACAGCGTGCCCCGCTGGTCGCCGAGCGGATCGTCGAACGCCTCGTCGAGCGGGTGGTCGAACGCGTCGTCCAGCGCGGCGAGCGCCGGCGGCTGCCCAACCGGCGCAAGGGCTACACGCAGAAGGCCACGGTTGGCGGCCACAAGGTCTATCTCAGAACCGGCGAGCACGAGGACGGCAGGCTGGCCGAGGTCTTCATCGACATGCACAAGGAGGGCTCGGCCTTCCGCTCGCTGATGCACAATTTCGCGATCGCGATCTCGATGGGCCTGCAATACGGGGTACCACTCGAGGAGTTCGTCGAATCCTTCACCTTCACCCGGTTCGAGCCGTCGGGCATCGTCGAAGGCAACGACGCGATCAAGATGGCGACCTCGATCCTCGACTACATCTTCCGCGAATTGGCGATCTCCTATCTCGACCGCGGCGACTTGGCCCACGTCCAGCCCGGCGATCTGTTGCCCGACGCGGTCGGCAAGGGCGAGGCCGAATCGACCCTTGGCGAGGCCGCCGGCGACACGCCGCCCGAGGTCGCGCGCAGCACCTCGAGCGGCTATGTGCGCAGCAAGCTGACGGTAGTGCACGGCGGCGCCGGCCGAGCGTCGGCGGCCCAGCTCGACGGCGCCCTCGCCGTCTCAGCGTCGTTGGTGGAAGACTACGAGCATGATCTCCGCCTCGAGCGCATCCGCGCCGCCCGCATCAAGGGCTACGAAGGCGACAGCTGCGAGGAATGCGGCAACTTCACGCTGATCCGCAACGGCACCTGCCTCAAATGCGACACCTGCGGCGCGACGTCGGGGTGCTCGTGATCCAAGCTAAAATCGAAAGGAGATTCAATAGGCGTAGGGCGGATCTTGATCCGCCGTAATTAAATGGCGGGTCGAGACCCGCCCTACACGCGTGGTCGACTTGCGGCAAGGGCCAGCGAAGCCGGCGCGCAAGCTCGGCACGGCCAAGGCCTTGTTCGCGCGCCATCGGCGATCGGGGGTCAAAGTTGCCGGATAAGCACGCATCCAGACCTCACTCCAGGCCGAGCTGCTTTTTGATGGCCGCAAGGGTCCCTCGTTTCGTTCTGGCTTAAACAGCTGGTACAAGCTTGACCAAGGTAGCCTCCGTAAATTATGAATTAGCATCCACAAAATTAGCACAATATAAGAAAGGCTGACCGCGGCGCCTAATGGGGCCGCCGACGCGAGGAAGCCAAATATGGTTAATCTGGTATGGGTGAAACCGCCGGAGCAGGTGCGCGGACGGCCTTTGCCGAAGGGGCGGTCCGGCGCATTCGCATCTTACAACCTGAGGAGGAGTTCCCGCTGCAGATTTGCTGTAGGTGCAGCAGACCGTAATATATCGGACAACCACAAGTCGCAGGATCGGCAAGCCCCCGCGGACGAATGCGCCTGAACCGCCGGTAAATTTCAGTGGCCGAACTGGCCGTAATCGGCGTCAGTACTGCTGACCAGATTGAAATCGACGCTGCGGCCGCCGCATTGCGTGGGGCGAAGTTGCGCCAGTCCCCAATTTCTCGTCTGGTAATAGGCGTGGTAATCGGGCCACGCGGTCGGAGCGGCGAGCCAGCAGGTTTCAGCGAGACCGCTCGTCAGCAAGGCGTTGCACACCAGCCCACTGCCATAGACGCCGATGCGGTAGCCGGTACGCGCCAGTCTGGCGTAGACCTCGCTGAAATAGCCCATGATATTGGTCAGCTCTTTCCATGGGCCGTCCACGCCGAAATATATCGTGCTGCCTCGCGGTTGCGAGTTCTCCTTGGCGAGCTCGATCGATCGTTCGGCGTCCTGGCTTCCCCGCCACACGGAGAACGAGGCGAATTGGTCGTTGTGGTGCTGAAAAACGACCGCGGTCTTAAAGCCGTTCATCACGATGAGATCGCGCTCGCTGCGTCTCAGGGTCTTCCCGGGCAGGGTTTCATCCTCGTGGTCGTAGTAACGGATGATCGTCTTGATGCCGATCGCTCGCATATTGTCCAGGAAGCTCTGGCTCACCGGGGCGGATAAATCGACCGCCTCGATCCGCGGATCGCGAGCGCAATAATCCCGCGCAGACGCCCCTGACGCCCACAGGACCAAGCTCGCAAGCAATATGCAGACGAATTCAGCCGATCTCGCGGCCGAGCATGTGGCGGTTCGCACTAAAAGGTCCCCCCGAATGTGCTTGCGACCGCTTAACGCAGACGGTCGCCCGAATCAATAGGGTGTCAAAATTATCGCCCTCTTGACTTCCGAGCCTCGGCCGTCTCCGCAGACGCAATTTCGTTGATTGACAAATTCTCACAAATATGCGATTGAAGCAACGCCCTGGTTGCACTTAACACTTATGCGTCCGCACTACCCGTTAGCGGGCGACCGAGGAGCTTTGCACCTTGCCGATCAGTACAGGCGTATTTTCTGTATCGACTGTCGTTCCGCTGTTGCTTCGCTGTTTTCTCGCTGTTTTTTCAATCGTGAGGCGCGCGCACACTAGGTTTTCTGCGGCGATGATGGGTCGCTCGCTGATAATTTCCTGCAGAAACAGCAAAAACAGCGGGAAGCGGCTGATTGAGGCGTCAAGCGTTCAGTCCGCGCCACGGCGATCAGCGCTCGCGCGCCGACATTACCCGTTTCATGAAGCCGTCCATTGCCGCCGGGTCGGTCCAGCGCAGCACCGCGACGATGCCGCTCTCGGGGTCGATCCAGGTCAGGTTGCCGCCGGCGCCGCGAGCGAAGTAGCTCCCGGCGGAGGCACTCGGATAGAGTCCACGCCCGGTATTCAGCCACCACAAATAACCGTATTGGGGATGGAGCGGACAGGGCTCGAGCATTCGTTCGATCCACGTTTCCGAGAGAATGCGCCGGCTCCCCCACGCCCCGCGAGCGAGCAGCATCAGACCGATCCGCGCCTGGTCGCGGGCAGAGATGAAGACGCCGCCTCCCCAATGGCCGCCGCCGGAGACGGACTGCACCCGCCTTCCGTCGATCTCGACCCAGGAGTTGCGGTAGCCCGCCCACTGCCAATCCGCGGAGGCGCCGATCGGGTCCATGACCAGCTCGCGGAACACCTCGGGCAGCGGGCGGCGCCAAACCCGCAGCAGAGCAAGGCTCAGGCGATTGACCCGGACGTCGTTGTATTCCCAGAACCCGCCCGGCCGACGGAGGTCGCGGTGAGTCCCCTTTGGTGCTGCACTCGGTCGGCCGGCCGAGGATCGGTTGCGGTCGACGAGATCGGGCTTGTCCCACAGCACGCCCTCCCATTCCGAGGTCTGCTGCAGAAGGTGATGCCAAGTGATCGCGTTGTTGTGTGGCGCCTCGAAACCGCCATCCTCGACCGTGCGGCGGACCTCCTCATGCGGATCGCGGATCAATCCGCGATCCCAGGCGAGACCAGCGAGAATCGCAAGATAGCTCTTGGCGACGCTGAACGTCATGTCGGCCCGTGTCGTCTCGCCCCATTCGGCGACGATCCGGCCGCTGCGCAGCACGAGACCGCTCGGCCCGCCGCGCGGACGCACCGGCCCGAGGGTCTCGTTCCACGGCGGGCATTCCTGGAAGTCGCTTTCGACCATCAGGGCGAGGTCGCGCGACCACGGCGTTTCGCATTCCACGGCGTGCCGTGCGGCGGCGGCGAGAGCCTCGGGATCGAGCCCAACCTCGGCGGGTATCGCCGTCGTCCACGGTGCCGGTTGCGCCGGCGGGAAATAGGTCATCGATGATTCACTCCCGGGGGTCGGACTTGACATTCCGACGTTCTATACGACCTCGTGTCTAGCCGATGCAGGCGGCGGGGAGACCTGCTAGAATAAAGATCCTTCAGCCTTCCGGGGTCATTGCTATGGGTTCGTTCAGCTTGATGCACTGGATCGTGGTCTTGGCCATTATCCTGATCCTTTTCGGCGCCGGAAAGCTGCCGCGGGTGATGGGCGATTTCGCCAAGGGCATCAAGGCCTTCAAGGCGGGGATGAAAGAAGAGGACGAGGCCGAACCGGCGCCGCCGGCGCAAGTGTCGCCGCCGGCCGCCGCGACAGGCTCGGCGGCCCCTGGCGGCGTGGCGGCGAGTTCGCCGGCTGCCGTAGGTGCGGCCGACCGCCCGCGCGAGCACGTATAACCGTCTGCCGCCGGATCGCCGGCCGGTAAAGATTCGTCAAAATTCGTAGGCGTCGATGATCATCGGCTCGTTGCGAGCAGCAGAGATCCATTCCTGCATCGCCGGAAACGCCATGATCTTGTCGCAATAGGCCTGGGCGTCGCGGTCGAGATCGATCTTGTAGGTGCGAAAGCGCGTCACCACCGGAGCATAAGTGGCGTCGGCGATGGTGAAATGTCCGAACAGGAAATCGCCTTTGCCTTCGCCGAAGCGTTTGCGGCAATCGCGCCAGACCGCGGTGATCCGGTTGATCTCGGCCTGAGCGTCCGGGGTGACGCCGCGGTTCGGGAAGCTCGATCGGATATTCATCGGCAGATGGGCGCGCAACGCCTGAAACCCCGAATGGAGCTCGGCGCAAACCGAACGAGCGACGGCGCGCGCGTCGGGGTCACGCGGCCAGAGCTGGAAGGTCGAGAAGGATTCGGCAAGGTATTCGCAGATCGCCAGGCTGTCCCAGACAACTAGCTCGCCGTGGCGCAGCGCCGGGACCGTTCCCGACGGCGAATATTTCATGATCGTCGCCTTGCTCGACGCCTCGTAGAGCGGGATGACGACTTCGTCGAACGGGACCCCGGTTTGCTTCAGCACGAGCCACGGCCGAAGCGACCAGGACGAATAATTCTTGTTGCCGAGATAGATCGTGAAGTCGGCCATGCGGCGTCCTGTCTGCCGTTAGGGGAGGGTTAATGTGGCGACAATCGGGCAGCTGCGCAACCGCCCCGCGGCGCCCGAACCCCAGCCGGTTGCACGGTCCCTCTTTGCAAGTCTAAAGGGCGCCGGCATTCTGTGGCGCAGCAACGGGATAGCAAGGGTACGGAAATGGCCTTTTCGCTGATCGACGATAGCGCCGGCGCGATCTCGATGGTGGGGTTGACCAAGGATCGCCTGCCGGCCTGGCTCGCCGAGGCGCCGGAGCGCGAGCGCAACTGGCTGACGGCGACAGGCTTTGGCGCCACGGCGGGGAAGCTCGCTCTGGTGCCGGGTGAAAACGGCCGGCTCGCCCGGGCGGTGGTCGGTTTCGCCGCAAATGGCGAGAGCGGTGCGGGGATGTGGGCGCTGGCCGGCCTGCCCGACACCCTCCCCGAGGGAAGCTACCGCCTGGAGACCGTGCCCGAGGGCACCGATCCCACCCATCTCGCGCTCGGCTGGGCGCTCGCGACCTATGCCTTTACACGGTATCGCGCAAAGAAGGCGACCGCGACGGCATTGGTGTGGCCCGAGGGAGCCAATCGCGCCCTCGTCAAGCGGCTTGCAGGCGCGGTGTTTCTCGCCCGCGACCTCGCCAACACCCCCGCCGGGGATCTCGGGCCCGCCGAACTCGCGGCCGAGGCCGTGCGCGTCGCCAAAGCCGCCGGCGCCCGGCACCGGGTCACCGTCGGCGACGAGCTCCTCGCCGAGAATTACCCGACGATCCATGCCGTCGGCCGCGCTGCAGCCCAGGCGCCACGCCTTGTCGACATTGTCTGGGGCGAGGCGAGCGCGCCCAAGGTGACGCTCGTCGGCAAGGGAGTGTGCTTCGACACCGGCGGGCTCGACCTCAAGACCGCTTCCGGTATGCGGCTGATGAAGAAGGACATGGCGGGGGCGGCGATAATCCTCGGCCTAGCCCAGGCGATCATGGACGCGGGTCTGCCGGTCCGCTTGCGGGTGCTGCTGCCGCTCGTCGAAAACGCCGTTTCCGGCAATGCCGTCCATCCGATGGACATCGTCCGCACCCGCAAGGGGCTGACCGTGGAGATCGGCAACACCGATGCCGAAGGCCGGCTGATCCTGTGCGACGCGCTGGCCGAGGCGTCGACCGAAAAGCCCGACCTGCTCGTCGACATGGCGACATTGACGGGGGCGGCCCGGGTGGCACTCGGCCCCGAGCTGGCCGCACTCTTCTGCAACGACGACGGGCTCGCCGAGGCGTTGCTGGAGGCCGCTGCGGCCGAGGACGACCCGATGTGGCGGATGCCGTTGTGGCGGCCCTACCGCAAGATGATCGACAGCAAGATCGCCGATCTCAACAACGTCTCGGAATCACCGCATGCCGGGGCGGTGACCGCCGCACTCTACCTGCAGGAGTTTGTCGAGCCCGACATCCCATGGGCGCATCTCGACGTGATGGCGTGGAACCCGCAGAGCCGGCCCGGCCGCCCCGAAGGTGCCGAGGCCACGGCATTGCGCGCCCTCTATGCCCATATCGCGCAAAGGTACGGATAGCCGGTCGTAGATTTGGCTTGGCCTCACCTCAGTAGCGCGTAATCGCAAGAGGGCGAGGTTAAAGCAGCATCGTCTTTACGCCCAGCGCCGAACCGGCATCGCTCAGCCGCCGGTCGAGGGTGCAAAGCGTCGCACCATGATCGGCGCAGATGGCGAGATGCAGGGCGTCTCCCGCGCGCAAGCCCAGCTCATATTGGTCAACGAAACGAGCCGCCGTGCGGAATTGCAACCGCGACACCACGACGATTGTAAGACTGTCCGTGCCGAGCCGAGCAAATAGCGCCAACGCATCGGCCCGGTGAGCGGCTCTGATCAGCCCGGTGCGCAGCTTGATCGAGAGAGCCGAAGAAAACTCGGTCGCCACCCAATCGCTAATCGCGAGTTCGTCTACATCTTGCTGGCCGAGCCAGCTTTGCATTCGCTGGGTTTCGGTCTCGTTGGTCAACGTCGCAACGAGCAGCGAAGTATCGAGGTAGAGCATCAATACCGGTCTTCGTCGCGCATCCGGCGGATGAAGTCACGTGCGGTCTCCGTTTGGACCGGCATCGCATCGGTCATCGCCTGCAGCTGCGCCACATCGATGCGCTTGCGCGGAGTAGTAACCGCGGTGATCTGCGCGACGGCCTTGCCGCGTCGCGTGATGCACAGCGCCTCGCCGGCAGCGGCGCGTTCGACCAGTTCGCTCAAATGCGCCTTCGCGTTGGCGAGACTAACTGTTATCATCCGCTGCTCCTGACCAATTATTTAGTCACTTATACCACGAACATTCAACGGCATGCGCGGGCTGCTCGGCATCGGCGTCATCCTGTTCCTGGCCTGGGGGCTGAGCGAGGACCGGGCTCGCATACCATGGCGGGTGGTTGCGGTGGGGGTGTTGCTGCAATTCGGTCTCGCTTTCCTGTTCCTGACATTCCCGCCCGCCGGGGCGGCGTTCCTACTGCTGAACCGCGCCGTCGAGGGGTTGCAGAGCGCCACCGAGGCCGGCACCGGCTTCGTCTTCGGCTATCTCGGCGGCGGCCAGTTGCCGTTTGCCGAGACACGGCCCGGCGCCAGCTTCATCTTCGCCTTTCGCGCATTGCCATTGGTGCTGGTGATCAGCGCGCTCGCCACCCTGCTCTTCCACTGGGGCGTCCTGCAGCGCATCGTGCAAGCGTTCGCCTGGGTGTTGCGGCGCTCGGTCGGGGTCGGCGGCCCGCTCGGCCTCGGTGCCGCAGTGCACATCTTTGTCGGCCATATCGAGGCGCCGCTCTTGATCCGCCCCTATCTGATGCGGCTCGCGCGCGGCGAGCTCTTTGCGCTGATGAGCTGCGGCATGGCCGGGATTGCCGGCACGGTCATGGTGCTCTATGCCTCGCTGGTCGGTGCCGTCATTCCCAATGCGCTCGGCAATATCCTGATCGCGGCGGTGATCAGCACCCCTGCTGCCCTCGCGATCGCCGCACTGATGGTGCCGTTCCGCCCGGACCCTTCGGCATCGGTGCAGCTCGCCGTCGACGACCCGCCGGTGAGTGCGATGGACGCGATCGCCAAGGGCACGCGCGACGGCATCGTCTTCCTGCTCAACATCGTCGCGATGCTGATCGTGACGATCGCGCTGGTCAGCCTCGTCAATGCCGCCCTCGGACTGTTGCCGGATTTCGCCGGGGCGCCAGCGACATTGCAGCGCCTCTTCGCTTACGCCTTCCGGCCGATCATGTGGCTGATCGGCATCCCCGGCCCGGAGATTGCGGCCGCGGCGGCGCTGATGGGCACCAAGACCGTGCTCAACGAATTCATCGCCTATGTCGACCTCGCACATCTGCCGCCCGATGCGCTCGACACCCGCTCGCGCCTGATCATGACCTACGCACTCTGCGGCTTCGCCAATTTCGGCAGCCTCGGCATCCTGATCGGTGGCATGGGGGCCATGGTGCCGGAGCGACGGGCCGAAATCGTCGGGCTCGGCCTGCGCTCGATCCTCTCCGGGACACTCGCCACCTGCATGAGCGGCGCCGTCGTCGGGATACTGTGAAACGTGTCATACTGCCTCGATATCGGCGGCCCATAAGGAGGCGATTATGCTGAACCCGACGAGCCTTCTGGCGGATGCATTGGGTCGGAACCTGGCCGAGACCTACCGCAGGATCTATGGCGACCAAGAACCGCACCTTCCCGCTGGTCTGGACGAAGCCGCCCGGCTTATCATCGAGCGCATCGCCAGCAGCGACGCGCTCTATCACGATTGCCAACACACGGCCCTTGTCACGCTTTGCGTTCAAGACATCCTGCGCGGCCGGCGCATCGATCGGATCGTCACACCGAGCGATTGGGCCCACACCATTCTGGCCGCGCTGACCCACGACATCGGATACATACGCGGGATCTGCCCCGGCGACACAGCCGACTATTTCGTGATCGATACTGCCGGCAATACTGTGACCCCGCCGCGCGGCGCCTCAGATGCCTTTCTGACGCCCTATCACGTCGAACGGGGGAAGATTCTGGTCCGGGAGCGTTTCGCGCCCGTTCCGTACATCGACGAGGAGCGCATCGCCGCAGCCATCGAGCTCACGCGCTTCCCGGTGCCGGACGACGAAGACCACGCCGCTACCGACACGGAAGCGGCCTTGGTCAGAGCCGGCGACCTCATTGGTCAGTTGGGCGATCCGCTCTACCTGCGCAAGCTGAACGCGCTTTATTATGAATTCGTCGAAAACGGCGTTCACGAGAGGCTCGGCTACACTAGTCCTGCCGATATGGTCGACCACTATCCGCAATTCTATTGGAGCAAGATCGAGCGCTATCTCGGCGACGCTCTGCGTTATCTCGAGATGACCATGGAGGGTAAGCAATGGACCGCGACCCTCTATAGCCACATCTTCGCGGTCGAGCATAATCGCCGGCGCATGGGTCCGCAGGCGGGGCCTCGGCAGCAGTAGGGGTAAGGGCCGGGGCTAGTCGCCGGGCAGCCATTTCTCCCCGGATCGCAGGAGCGGCGCCACCTCGACCGGAAACTCGTTGTCGACGGAATATTCATAGCAGCGGATGCGGTCGGCCTCGGGATAGGCCGCCATGATCGCGGCCAGCGCCTCCGCCAGTGTCTCGAAGTCGCCGGTGTATTGCAGCCGACTGTTCCATACCCCGCGCCACGCCCGGCTCAACCGCCCGACCGTGGCCTCGTTGGTCTCGGGCATGCGGTCGATATAGGCGGTGATCTCGATGCCGACCGGCGCGGCGTCACGGGTCTCGTCGCGGGTAATCTCGACCCGAAAGGTTTGATATGCCATCGCCGGAGTTTGTGCCTTCTCGGCTTCGCTGCGGTACACATTGAACGCAAGATCCTGGTCCAGCAAGAGACGACGAGAGGACACCATGAGTAAGGCCAGTCTCCTCTGGGGGTTTGCGCTCGGCCTTATCGGCCCTAAAATAGCGAGCTCCCGAGCTGGTAAGTATTTGCTCCACGAGTTGAGCAATCATAAATCCTTCCAGCCCCTCTATAACATCATGGCCGATCGCACCCCGGCCTCCCTCCACCTGCTACAGCAAGGGGGGTTTGCTCCCGAGATCGTGGTCGATATTGGTGCTCATAGTGGGGAATGGACCAAAATGGCGCTACCGTTATTCCCCGAGGCGCGCTTCATCATGATCGAAGCACAGCCCGATAAAGAGGCCTTGATTAAGCAGGCATGTAGCTTAGATCCCTCAAGAATCGACTACGAAATCAGCCTCCTTGGTGCCGAGAACAAAGAAAAGGTTGATTTTTTTCTTCTCGATCTAGATTCTTCGATCTATATCGAAAACACCTCATTTCCTCGAGAGTGTGTCTCCCTGCCCATGCTGACGCTTGACGCTGTCCTGGCGCGGCACGCTGCGCTCGGCACGAGCTTCTTGAAGCTCGACGTACAGGGCGCCGAGCTCGATGTCCTCGCCGGCGCGCAGCGGACGTTAAAGCATACCGACGTCATCCTCCTCGAAGCATCGCTTGTTGAATTCAATCGCGGTGCGCCGCTCATCGCCGACGTGATCGCTCGCCTGCGCGAGCTCGACTTCTTACTTTACGACATCTGCGACTTGAAGCGGATCGGCCCGGTCTTAGCGCAAACCGACATGATTTTTGTCCGCAGAGGATTGATGCTCGATACCCAAGCTCAAAATATCATCCGCAATTGGGGCGCGCCCTCATAATCATTCTCATGGTCGAGCGTGCAGAGCGTCGCGCCCAAGTCGGCACAGACGGCGCTAGAGCACCGGTCCGGGGCTGCCGAGGGCATTTTCGATCAGGCCCTTTGTGATGATGTCGTAAGCGTCGTCCAACGAATCCGTGCGATGGAAGATGTCGAGGTCGCCCGGGCTGATCGTGCCGTATTTGACCAGCGCCTCGAAATTGATCACCTCGTCCCAGTACTTGGTGCCGAAGAGGACGATCGGCATGCGTTTGCGCGTCTTGCGCGTCTGCACTAGCGTCAGGATTTCGAACAGCTCGTCGAGCGTGCCATAGCCGCCCGGGAACAGCACGACCGCTTTCGCCAAGTAGACAAACCAGAACTTGCGCATGAAGAAGTAGTGAAAGTAAAAATGGAGGCCGCGGCTGATATAAGGGTTGTCAAATTCCTCGTCTGGGATCGAGATCGTCAGCCCGACACTGAGCCCCTCCGCTTCGCAAGCGCCGCGATTGGCCGCCTCCATGATACCGGGACCGCCACCGGTGCAGACGACGAAGCGCCGCTCCTCGCGCCCGAGCTTCTTCGACCAGGCCGTCAAGCGCTGGGCGAGCTCTCGCGCGGCCTCGTAATAGATTGAGAGCCGCAGTGCCATTTGCGCCGCCTCGATGCCCTCCCCTGCCCGCTCCGCCTCGGCCAGCGCCGCCCTCGCCGCCTCCTTCGAGCGCAGCCGCGCCGAGCCCATAAAGACGATGGTGTCCTGGACGCTATGGCGCTGGAAGCGATAGAGCGGCTCCAAATACTCCGCGAGGATGCGCAGAGCGCGCGCATCCTTGCTCCGCAGGAAGCGGGTGTCCTCATAGGCCTTGGGTTGGCGATGAGCGCGCCCGCCGGTCTTGTCCAATCTGCACCTCGGTTTTATCCGGTTCTCGTCCTCCATGGTGAATAAAGGTTGAACCTGGCCACCGACAACCCGGCGGGTTGTCGACGCCGCCCCGGCAGTCGGCTACCGCAACAAAAATTGAGCTGGTCATTGCGAGGAGCCCATCGGGCAACGAGGCAATCTCTTGTTCGGTCGGTGCATTGTCCACGAGATTGATTCGCTGCGCTCGCAATGACGAGCCCTCTGGTCTCAGCAACCTCGCATTTACCGACTAGAGCAAGAGATCAGATGCCACCCGCCACACCACGCCACACCTGCGACGGTTGATCGAACGGCCCTCGCCTTGATCCGGTTGCCTTACTCGGAAGTTTCCGGTAAGATTTCCGGAAATAACCCTGGGAGTGCAATCATGAGAAACACCGGCAATGCAGCGGTCACCGTTCACCGCGAGCGCCGGAAACGCCAGGGCTTCGTCCGCCTCGAGGTTCAGGTGCGGCGGGAGGATGCGTCCTTGCTGCGCAGTATTGCCGGTGCGCTCGCGGACCCGGCACGGGCCGCTGAAGCCCGCGCGCTGCTTCGCGAGCGCTTCGCATCGCGCAAAGCCAAGAGCCTAAAGGCATTGCTGGCCGATGCGCCGCTCGATGGGATCGATCTCGATCGCAGCGACGATCCGGGCAGGGAAGTCGAGTTATGAATTATCTTATCGACACGAACATCATTTCTGAAATACGCAAGAAACGCAGCAGTGATCGCTCCGTTGCGGCGTGGTACGCGTCCATCAAAGACGACGAGATGTATTTGAGCGTGCTCGTCGCCGGTGAGATCCGCAAAGGGATCGAGCTGGCGCGACGGCATGATCCGGCGAAGGCCGGGGCTCTTGAACGATGGCTGAAACAGGTCGATGTCGCTTTTGCCGATCGCATGCTGCCGATCGACCGCGCGATCACCGATGAATGGGGCTCGATCAGTGCGAAACGCCCGATCCCAGTGATCGATGGACTGCTTGCCGCAACTGCCAAGGTTCACGGGCTGATCTTGGTCACGCGCAATGACGCACACGTAACTGAACTCGGCGCACAGGTTCTGAACCCCTTCAAAACCGGCGCGAGCCCCTCCACGACATGAGGCCGTGCGGGATTGGTTCTCTCTGCGTTTTCGCGGATGAGATGGCTCGGGGCAGATCAGGGCGCGCGTACCTTTACCTGACTTAGAGCATTGGCCACCGCTGCGAAGCGATGGTCGAAGCTGACGAAGGCTTCGCAGCCTGCCGCCTTCGCCAGATGCAGCGCATCGGCAAAATCCAACCCGCTCCGCATCCAATCCAATGCCTCGGCAGCCAAGGCAGGGTCCTCCAAGTTGACGCGCGGAAGTCCCGCAAAGGCGGTCAGAGCAGCAATGATTTCTTCGCGGCTGAACCGATAGCCACCGCGCAGCACCCACTCGGTTTCGAGCAGAACCGTCGTGCAGACGTAGACATCCTCGCCGTCGATCAGCACGCTCGCCTTCGCGAACTGCTCCGGGTGGTCGGCGGTCAGATAGCGGACGATGACATTAGTATCGAGCGCGAGCACGGCGCCGTTTGACTTCAGCAGTTATCGCCGCGTCCATCTCTTCCAGCGTTTTCGGCGGCCCGCGGTAAGCGAGCATTCCGACGACATCCTCCGGCCGCGTTGGGGCAAAAACCGGCGCCGCCTTCAGCAGCACGCCGTCGGGAGTGTCCTCGACTACGAGGCGCGTGCCGGGCGCCCAATGCCGCCGCTGCCGTATCGCCTTCGGCAGGATGACCTGTCCCTTAGTCGACACGGTGGTCGTCAGTACTTCAACGGCTGCCATTAGCGGGCTCTGATGCGGATGGTAAGACTAAGGTAAGATGGCTATAGCCGTACCAACGCGCAAGCCCGTTGTGGCAATAGGGAAGCGATGACCATTCAGCGGTAGGATGGGTTGAGCATGACGAAACCCATCACTTCTTCGGCGTGGCTAGGGCAGTCTGGCAAACTATCGGCGCAACTTCTTAGCCGGCGGCAGCTACTTCTTTATGGTCAACCTGGCCGACCGCCGGCTCGGCTTGTCGACCGAGCATATCACTCTGCTGCGGGCGGCGTTTCGTCAGGTGCGCGCACGGCATCCTTTTATGATCGAAGCCGCCGTGATCCTGCCGGATCACCTGCACACGATCTGGACCCTGCCCGAACACGAGCCCGATTTCGCGTTGCGGTGGCGCCTGATCAAGAGCGCTTTTTCACGAGATTTACCCGGAGGTGAACGAATCTCCGCCAGCCGCGCCGCCAAAGGCGAGCGCGGGATTCTGTCGAGGCGCGCTTTCGCCAAAGGCAAATGTACCGGTCGCGCGAATTAGGATAGTCTCCGGTGTTGCCGCTTGGCGAGATGCAACACTGACCGCATGTCTGGACAATGCGAAGCCGCCGATGTCGACGAGCATTCCCACCGCGAAGAACGATTGTCCTGCGAGGTCGGCTGGGATGGGTCGCGACGGCGATCGTAAGCCTCGCCCTTATCGCCGAAAGCCATCTCGGTCATGCCGCGGACGCGTTGTCGATTGCCGACTTCGTTGGGCATTTCCGCGGCGAGGCGCAGGTTCAGGCCGGCGATCGCTTCTTCGTCCAGCAGGTGCGCGACGCCGAGGTCGAACTCCGCTCTGACGACAACGGCTTCCGGCTCAGCTGGACCACGGTCATCCATTCCGGCGAAGGCGATAAAACGACGGTGCGCCGCCGCAACGCCGAGATGCGGTTCGTCGCCGGCCCGACGCCCAACCAGTTCCGCAGTTCCGAGCCGCTCGAGCCCTTCACCGAGAGACCCACCGCATGGGCGTATATCGATCGCAACACGCTCGTTGTCCACGTGCTGAGTATCCTGGCCGACGGCAATTATGAGCTGCAGACCTACCAACGCTCGCTTTCGGGAGACGTGATGACGTTGCATTTCTCCCGGGTCTTTCCGGGGCGGCCGGAATTGGTCGTCTCCGGCCGGCTTCTTCGGCAGCATGAGTGATCACGCTCCACGCTGTGATACGGCTCACATTCGCGCGAACCGAAGCGGCTCAACCTGGGCATGTGTGTCGATAGGTAAAAACCTTAAGAACTGGCGAGAAGAGGGGAATCGATGTTTACGATATTTCTGCTAATCGTGCTGCAGCTGGTCGGCGAAGGCATCGTCCAAGTGAGTGGTCTTCCGGTGCCGGGCGCGATCATCGGTCTCGTTCTGCTGTACGTGATCTTGGTGCTGCGCGGCGAAATTCCCGACGAGATGTCCCGAACGTCCGGCTTCCTGTTGCAGAATCTGGGTGTGCTGTTCGTGCCCGCCGGTGTCGGGGTCATTGCCTACTTGCCGATGATTGCCACCCAATGGTGGAGCATCCTGCTCGTCCTGCTGGTCTCGGTCACAGCCACGATCGCCATCACGGGGTTGGTGGTGACGTGGCTATCCCCGCTCGGCACCGCGGCCGTCGAGGCGTCCGCCCGTCCATGAGCGCCAACAGCCTCGCCGGTGGGCTGGAGTTCCTTGCTGCCACGCCACTGCTCTGGCTGAGCTTGACGCTCGGCGCCTACCTCGCCGCCGTGGCGGTGAACGAGCGATGCAACAAGATGCCGCTTCTCAACCCCACCTTGCTGGCGATCGCCCTTGTGGTGGCGATCCTCGCCGCCACCGGCACATCGTACAAACGGTATTTCGACGGCGCGCAGTTCGTGCATTTCCTACTCGGGCCGGCGATCGTCGCAATGGCCGTGCCGCTCTATCGCCATACCGAAATCATCCGCAAATCCGCCGGCGCCCTGCTGGGGGCGCTCGGGATCGGCAGCGTGACCGCCATCCTCTCCAGCGTGTTGGTCGCGCGCGGCCTCGGCGGCGGCCGCGAGCTGTGGCTGTCGATGGCGCCCAAATCAGCGACCGCGGCGATCTCAATGGCGATCTCCGGGCGAATCGGCGGCATCCCTGCGCTGACCGCGGTCCTGACGATCTCGACCGGCATCACGGGCGCCTGCCTCGCGGGCTACGTGCTGAGGTGCGTCGGCGTCAAGGAATGGCACGCTCGCGGTTTCGCGATGGGCCTGGCGAGCCATGGCATCGCCACCGCTCGTGCCTTTCAGGAGAACGAGGTGGCCGGAACCTTCGCCGGCCTCGCGATGGCGCTGAACGGCATCGCGACGTCGGCGCTTGTGCCCTTGATCCTTGAGCTGCTCGACCGAGGTCTCCCAGCGAAATGACAGTCGGCAGACCCGTCAACGTCGGCGTCGACCCGTATATTTCCGATATAATCACGCGTTCGGACGCGCGGGAATCAAGGACAACCTGTCGTGGTTTCTGCGCGAAGCCGAAGGCGAGGAGATCATCATCACCCGCAACGGGAAACCGGTCGGGGTGCTGATCGGCCTGGCGTCGGACGATGATTGGCTCGATTATCAACTCGAATACGACCCGCGCTTCGTGCGCCGCATCGAACAGGCCCGAACGAGCTTGCGCGAGGGCGGCGGCATCAAGATCGAGGATGTGGAGTAAGGAAACTTACTGCATTAGGCCGCGCGACGGCAGCGGCGGAATGCGCTGGGCTGTTCCGCCCGGTGCGTGCTACGATCGCCAGGCTGCGCGCGAGGCGGGAGGGTTCACATGATCAAGCTGGCAGGCATCGGCCATGTCCTATTGCGAGTGGCCGACGAGGAGGCGTCAAAGCGGTTCTACCGCGACGCGCTTGGCTTTCGTGTCGCCGAGCAAGACCCTGAGCATGGCGGCGTGTTTATGACGCTGGGCGACGGGTTCCACACGCTCGACATCGTCCAGCACCCCGCGCCCACCGACGCGGTCCGACCGGAGCGCGGCCGCCTCGGGCTTGTGCACATCGCCTTCAAGGTCGACAGCTACGCCGCGTTGCGCGATGCCTACGCCCACCTCTTGGCAAGCAGCGTCGAGATCGAGCGCGCCCTCGATCATGTCTGCCAGCGCAGCATTTATTTCACCGATCCGGACGGCAACGGTCTCGAAATCTATTACGAGATGCCGGACGCGCTGACCTTGTTCCCGAACGGCCGCGGCGACGAGGACGAACGCCTGCCGCTCTCCGGCTCCGCCGAGCCGACGCCCGCCTGGCTCCTCGAAGACTGGCCCGGCCCGGCTGCTTTCGCGAAGGTGGAACGCCTGCGCCGACAGGCACCAGCCGCGGCGGAGTGACTGTGTAGGGCGGAAGAGCGAAAAGCGATTCCGCCGAAGTTCGCCTTTTCTCTGGCGGAATGCGCTGTGCTGTTCCGCCCTGCCGGCTGGCAGCCGTCATCCGCACCAGCTTCTCCGGGCGCCGTCCCAGCGCCGCGCCAGTCCTTCGCTGACGAGGATCGCGCCCAAGGAATGCCCGCCGCGCTCGATCATGCGCAGCTTGCGTCCGTAACCATCCATATCGCGCCCACCGGTAGCGACGACCTCGAAGGGCCCGGCATTGATTAGCTCGAGGAACCGATCCGTCGCGCGCTGTCCGAGCGCCAATTCGGAGGAGCACTTGGACTCATAGGTTTCCGGTGCGTCGACGTCGGCCAGCCTGATCTTCATCCCGTGATAGCGGATCGTGTCGCCATCGATGACGCAGTTGTCGTGGTATTCGTGCCTGCACAGCGTGAACGCATCCCGGCCGGAAAAGCTGGATACGCTCGCTGCGGGGTAATGCAGGTTGCTCCCTCCCAGGGGCGGGTTGCTGAGCAGCCCGTCCTTCACATAAAGGCCGCCGGCGATGGCGAGAAGCACCACCAGCCGCACGGTCGAGGCGCGCGGCAGCCATCGCCGACGCCGAGCGTGGCGCCAGTCGCGCCGCGGCGGCTGGAATTGGAGCACATGCGCCATCGCCCTTGCTCCCTTGCTGCGTCGAGGCAGCATGCGGGAGCAGGAAATAACGATTGGTTAAGCGGGATTACCGGTGACGGGAAGAAGAAGTAGGATGGGTTGAGCGCAGCGAAACCCATCGGATCAGCCGGCTCGGTACACGATGGCACATTATCGGCGCAACTTCTTAGCTGGCGGCAGTTATTTCTTTACGGTCAATCTGGCCAACCGCTGGCGCAAGTTGTTGACCGACCATGTCGACGTACGATGAGACGACAAGGGCCGCTCCTTTTCGACACTTGCACTATCGCATGCAATATCGCAATGAAAACGGATGAGGCTCGTGCTCGACACGGCGGCGATCGTCGCCGCCATTCGGAGCGACGCCGGGGCCTCGCGGCGCTTGCTCCAGGCGGCACTTCAGGGAGAGAGCGTGACGCTGCTAGTCTCGGTGCCGCTGCTGATCGAGTACGAGGCGGTCATGACGCGGCCCGAGCATCTGAGGGCCGCCGGGCTGACGGCCGCGGAGGTCAACACGTTGCTGGATGCGGTCGCGGCCGTAGCGGAACCGGTCAGGTTGGCGTTCCTTTGGCGGTCGTTGCTGCCGGATATCGATGACGACATGGTGTTGGAGACGGCTGTGAATGGCCGGGCCGATGGGATCGTGACGTTCAACCGGCGCGATTTTGCGCCGGCGGAGAGGCTGTTTGGGATCGCCGCTCTGTCGCCCGCCGAGGCGTTGAGGCGATTGGAGAAAGGAAAATGAGGAAGAGCAATTTCGCACTGCGGCTACAGCCGTCCCTGCTGGAAGAGGCTCGCAAAGTAGCCGAGGCCGAGGGGGTCGCGCTCAATCAGCTGATCAATGTTGCGCTGGCGGAGAAGCTGTCGGCCTTGCGCACGGCGAGCTATTTCGCCGAACGCGCGGCGCGCGCCGATATCCCCGAGGCGCTCCGCATCCTCGACCGGGCAGGTGTCGGACAGCCGCCCGTCAAAGGCGACGAACTACCTGACGCGGCAGCGAAGCGACGCACACCTCGGCGACGCCCGGGTGTCCCATGAGCGGAGCGGCAGAGTGGTAGGATGGGTTGAGCGCAGCGAAACCCATCGGATCGACCCGCCCGGACAGGATGGCAAAATATCGGCGGAATTTCCTGCCGGGAGGCAGTTATTTCTTCACGGTCAATCTCGCCGATCGCCGGCGCGCGCTGCTGACCGACCACGCTGTCTTGTTGCGGGCCGCGTTTCGCCAGGTGCGCGCACGGCATCCCTTCGCGATCGAAGCCGCCGTGATCCTGCCGGATCACCTTCACGCGATCTGGACCCTGCCCGATGGCGATGCGGATTTCGCCACCCGCTGGCGCCTGATCAAAAGCGGCTTTTCGCATGCTTTGCCCGGAGGCGAACGGAACTCGGCCAGCCAGGCCGCCAAAGACGAGCGCGGGATTTGGCAGCGGAGGTATTGGGAGCACACGCTGCGCGACGGGGACGATTTTGCCGGGCACCTCGATTACATCCACTTCAATCCGGTGAAGCACGGCCACGCAGCCCATGTGCGGCACTGGCCATTTTCCTCGTTTCGCCGCTGGGTGCGCCTAGGTGCCTATCCGGTGGATTGGGCCGGCGATCCCGACGATGGAGCGCGCCCATTCGGCGAAAGGTGATGGGTTTTGCTGCACTCACCCCATCCTACGGGCTACTGGCCGTATTCCTCGTTTTGCCGCTGGGCGCCTCGGCGCCTATCCGGCGGATTGGCCCGGCGATCCCGGCGATGAAACGCGCTCATTTTGGCGAAAAGTGACGGGTTTCGCTGCGCTCAACCCATCCTACGCGTTACGCGCTACGCGCTGCCTGGCTCCGCATCTCCGCCGCCGAGCATCGACCAAACCTGTCGAAACAAACTCCCTGATATGAAGAGGTTTTTTTGAAGACTTCCGGCTCTACTCACGAATGTCAATGCGATACAGTGAATCCCCGGGATGGAGAGGCGGGATAACGGAATATGGCAAACTCGTCGTCGGCCAGTGTTGGCGCTTCGTCCGCAGCCGAGCCTCGGCGGGCGAAGCCCTGGACAAGGCTAATCCAGCGGGTACGGGACCGGATTACGGATAACGCACAGCAACGGCGGCGAAGGCGCTTCAGGCGCGCACTGGCGTTCGCTCGGCTCGGAAATTTCTTATGGCATTCCGCTTACTCGATCGCACAGGATGACCGTGTAAAGTTTCGCCACGGCTTCAGGCGTTCATGGTACGCAAACTACCGCCGAGATTACGTTAGCAATCGGTTGAGGACCTTGTTCCAAATCACAATGTTAATATCATTTTTTGTCTATTTTGCAGTTTTACCTAGTACATTACCCGAGTCCCCCGGCTCTAGTTATTTTTCTTCAGTAATGCTCTCATTTATCGGCGGTTTTAGTCTATTGTCATATTCGGCAGCCCTAATATCATTACTATTTAACTATCTCGGAAGGGTTGGGACAATTAGTTTCACTGAGTTCAGGAGGACTCTTGCGGCACTTTTGATAATAATCCCAGTTATTGGCGTTATAATTTTGAAAGGCGAGAGTCGTAACCCTTTTCTCCTTATTTTATTCGGTGCAATCGGATCTTTGATGATTTTTCTCATCGGGATCGCGTTAACAACAGCCGCTCTCTCGATCGCGCAGCATGTGATCAGAAGTCGATATCCGGATGGCGTTATGACGATCGCACTCTTTAACGCTCTAAAATGGCTTGAAGACGCGGGTGAGAAATGGGGAGAGCTTGATCTTCGGTCCCGCGTGGCTGGACAGATCGACGCTTCAAGTGTTATAGCCCGAACATACTTGTTTCGAAGATTTCATGTAGTTGATCATACTACTCAGCTTTGGAAGCTTCAACAGGCAAACAGCATTGCAGCTGCACTCTCAGAAAAGCAGAGATGGCTTATGACTCCTAAATCAGATACTCAGGATGCGTTGCTCAAATCTCTATCCCGATCGCTCGTTGCTCTCCTTAGTGGTGCGTGGGATGAGCTCGAGCATATTGAGCCTTTGGACAGGAGTGTCCTAGAAGATGTCCCGGTTGGGCGGCTGCAAAGGGCGTGGTTTATCTCGATGGGGATCGCACGTAGCATTTCCGTGGCGGCGCTGCCGGGTGTTCTATTCTGGCTGTTGAAATCTTTTAACGTCTTGCCCGAAATTGCCCCCAATACCTTGTCGTATATTTGGATTGGAATCTTGGTCTGGGGAGCGCTCATCCTGGCGTACATGCTTGACCCGCAGATCAAGGAGAAGATATCCACCCTGAAGGAGGTTAATGCACTCTTGAATCCAATGTCCAAAAAGCAAGGATGAGCATAATGTCGCGGCAGAGACGTCGAGCCTCAATCGATTGAAAACCTTTAATAACCGCCTCTTTTTTGGGAGGGGAAGAACCCGAATATTTGGCAACGTCAGTGATCGGGCGACATTGGGATGGGGCTGGCACAACGAGGGCAGGGGCCCTCTCGGGCACGCCCGGGTCGCTGACAGCTCAAAGCCCCGAGCTCCTGTTCGATCGCGGCGCGCAATGGCGGCAGAGCGAATTGAACGGTGTCCCATACGCGAGGCGGCGCTACCTCCTGATAATCGCGCCGGTAGACGTTTCCGGCCGGGGTGTCGTGCCTTGAGCCCCTTGGAGAGGCGGCGCGAGGCTTCGGAAATGATCTCCAGGCAACGCGTGACTGCGTACACTCGCATGATATCGGCGCTGAAGGCATCGCGATCCTGGCCTTGCGCGAAATTTTGGGCCGGATCGATCTGACGCAGAATGTCGCGAAGCGCGTTCTGCTCGGGGTCAGAATGCATAGACCGCATCGCGCGCCGAGGGCCGGCGCAGATGAGGCTTGAGGGCGTCGCGGTCGATCACGTCCACCGGTTGCAGGAAGAGGCTCGCGATATACTCTTTCACGCCCACGTAGTCGAAGACGGTCACATGGGCGTCCGGGTCAAACTCGACCAGGATGTCTACGTCGCTATCCGGGCGGTCGTCGCCGCGAGCCATCGAGCCGAATAGCGCGGCATGCGCGACCCCGCAAAACGCCCTTCGGAGCGGCGCAATGTGTTCAGAGCCTCTTCGCGATTCATGCTTCAGATATAGCACCAGGAGCGCCCTCAAACAAAAGGGCCGCCCCTTGCGGAGCGGCCCCTTCCGTGGATCCCGGATCAAGTCCGGGATGACTTTTGGCAGCGCGAGCGCTGCCAAAAGTCAGCTGTGCCAGCGGAACGCTTGCGGCTTTCTGGCGGAGCCCTGCGAGATCACGACGTTGACCAGCGCCGGGCCGCGGAAGTTCATGGCTTCGTCGAGGGCGCCGCGGATGTGCTTCGGGTCCTCGACAAAAAAGCCCTTTCCGCCAAAGGCTTCCATGACGCGGTCATAGCGCGCGCCGTAGATCAGCGAGTTGGGCTTCATGTTGAACATCGGGTTTTCCGGGATCTCGGGCATGCCGGGACCGATGCCGCCATTGTTGAGCACGACGATCTTGACCGGCAAATTGTAGCGCGCCAGCGTCTCCATCTCCATGCCGGAGAAGCCGATCGCCGAGTCTCCCGAGAGGTGGATGACCGGACGGTCCGGGTGCACGATCGCGGCTGCGATCGCCTGGCCAAGGCCGAGGCCCATCGTGCCGTAGGTGCCGGCGTTGAGGCAGGCTTTGGCACTGAACACCGGCAGCATCGTCAGGCCGATATCCATCGTGCCCGCACCCTCGGCCGACAGGATGGAGTTCCGCGGCATCCAGGCGGCGATGTCCTTAAAGGCGCGGTAGTATGTCGCCGGGGCGCTGTCGTCGTTGACCTGCGGCTTGATCTGCTCCGCATTCTCGGCCGACTTTTTGCTGATCATCTGCCGCCATGGCGATTCCTTGGGATGGAACCACTGGCTGCCGGCGAGTGCGGCGTTCATCTGCGCCATGATCGCCTTGCCGTCGCCGACCAGCGCCACGTCGGTCGCCTTGTTGTGGCCGATCTCCTCCGGCGCGATGTCGAGCTGGATGACCTTGACGTCCGGCGCATAGCGCGGCGGTTGCCCGAAATGGAAGATCCAGTTGAAGCGGGCGCCCATCAGGAACACGACATCTGCGTTCTGCAATGCCAATGTGCGGGCCGCCGCCACCGACAGCGGATGGTCGTCGGGCATCACACCCTTGCCCATCGGCGAGCGCAGGAACGGCACTTGCGTCTTCTCGATAAAGGAGCGCACCTCACTTTCGGCGTTGGCCCAAGCCATCCCCTTGCCGACGAGGATGAGCGGCCGCTCGGCCCGCTCGAGCATGTTGAGCGCCGCGTCGATATTCTCCGGCGGGGCCTGGAAGCGCGGCGGGTCGGGGCATTTTTGCACCTGCACCACGTCCTTGTCGTCGCACTTGCCGGTGATGATGTCGTCGGGCATGTCGAGATAGGCCGCACCCGGCCGGCCATAGGTCGCGTTTCGGGTCGCCTCCGCGACATAATACGGGATCCGCTTTACGCTATCGATGGCGTGGGCGAATTTGCAGAGGGGTGCTGCGAGCAGCACCTGGCGCTCTTCCTGGAAAGCGCCCATG